>Ga0181520_10010760_pt1 | contig 12183 bp, 9 predicted proteins | sample PEATcosm2014_Bin_29_FD_132451 | JGI IMG/M metagenome (GOLD analysis project Ga0181520, IMG submission 132451) | Peatland microbial communities from MTU Mesocosm Facility, Houghton, MI, USA - PEATcosm2014_Bin02_30_metaG | ecosystem: Environmental > Terrestrial > Soil > Wetlands > Peat | place...
CCTGAATGAACGCCCCGGGATCGGCATACCGCATGGTCACCACCCCGTCAAAAGGGGCGGTGATTTGCGAATAATCCACCCACGCCTGGTACCGGTCAATGTCCGCCCGGGCGGCGGTCACGTTGGCCGCCGCAGCCAAATCCTTCGCTTCGGCCGCATCCACGTCCTGTTGGGCGACCAAATTGGGGTGCGCGGTGTTCACGGCCAGCAACCGGGTGTAAGCCAGGTGCATGTCCTTGTAGTCCGCCTTCGCCAACTGCTCCGCCGCCCTGGCATGGCTCAGGTCATCCTGCAATTCCGGGATTTCGAGCGTGGCCAGCAACTGCCCCGCCTTCACCCGGTCGCCAAAATCCACCTTCACATCCTTCACATAGCCCGACACTTTGGCGTGCAAATCCACTTCCTCATACGCGCGAAACTCGGCCGGGATGGTGACTTCCTGGAATAAATCCTCGCGGTCCACCCGCGCCACCGCAACTGTGGGAGCCGTGGCAAAATTCTCCGTTTGCCCTGCATGCGCTCCGGACTCATGCCGGCACCATAGGACGCCCCCCGTTGCCACCGCCGCCGTGAATATCATGGCGCCAATCAACCGTGCCCGTCGGGACTTGAATAATAAATGTCTCATGGAATAAAAATGTTCCGCCTATCTTGCCATGGCAAACCCATGGTCGAGACGCACAGTGGTGAGTTTGCCGTCCGCGATGACCACCGGAACGGTCACCAAGCCGCAGCCGTTGGCGTCGGCGAGCACCCGGTAATGGCCCGCCGGCAACGCCACCTGGAGCGGATCCTGCATCAGGGTTCCAGAATCGTTGTGAACCACCCGCAGAAGCCGGCCATCCTCAGTCAGGATTTTGTAATCGGAATAATGCTGGCGTTCGCTGTCCCGCGAATTAAAACTGGGATTGACGTCAAAGGCCGAATAAACCACCAGGGAACCGGCGCCGGCAACTCGGCCCGCGGAGGGTTCCACCGGAGCCAGGACCACCCCACCGCAGGGCGCGGTGCAACCGCTGGCCAGCGCCCCCAGAACCGATAAGAAAACGATTGTCAGTTTCATGGTTTCCACTCCTATGATTGACACAGGTTTGGTTGTGGCGGAAGATTCTGAATGCATTTTAATGCGGCGTTCAGTAAGCGTTAATTATGAGCAGGCATGATTGGGTCACTGTAAGAACACATTTATGCGCCTATTACTCATTGAGGACGAAAAGAAGGTCGCCAACGTCATCGCCCGCGGGCTGCGGGCGGAAAGTTTCAGCGTGGACGTGGCCAATGACGGGGACAGCGGCTGGGAAATGGCGGCGGGCATTGATTATGACCTGATCATTCTCGACCTGATGCTGCCCGGCCTCAGCGGCACCGAGGTGTTGCAACGGCTGCGGCAACACAAGCGCAAAGCCGCCGTGCTGGTGCTCACCGCGCGGGACGCCCTCAACGACAAGCTGGAAAACTTTGAGGCCGGCGCGGATGATTACCTCACCAAGCCGTTTGCCTTTGCGGAGCTGGTGGTCCGGGTGAAGTCATTGCTGCGCCGTCCACCGGCCAGTCTCACCCATGTGGTGCGCCTGGCCGATCTGGAACTGGACCGCCTGACCCAGCAGGTGCGCCGCGCCGGAAAACGCATTGAACTGACCTCCAAGGAGTATGCGCTGCTCGAATACCTGATGTCCAATGCGGGCCGGGTGCTGTCCCGTTCGATGATCATCGAACACGTTTGGGATGAAAGTTTTGAAGGGCTGACCAACATTGTGGATGTGTACATCCGGCATTTGCGGGAAAAGGTGGATCAGGACCGCGAACGCAAACTCATCCGCACGGTGCGGTATGCGGGCTACTGTCTTTCCGACGAGGAGGCTGAACCGCTGTGATTCCCCATTCGTTGCGTTTCCGCCTGGTGCTCTGGCACGCGTGCTGGTTGGGGGCAACCTTCCTCGTCACGGGCACCCTGCTTTATTTTGCCGTGGGGCGCTACTTGGAACGGACGCTGGCCATCTCGGAACTGTCCCGCGCCAACCGGGTGGCCGCCCTGGTGTCGCGGTTGAATGAGATTCCGGCCGCCAACTATGCCATGGAGATCACGGCGGATTTTGCTCCGGAAGCCAGCGAACGATTCATCCGTGTGTTCCGCCCCAACGGCGTGGTGATTTACCAGTCCGGACCGCCGGGTGACGAAAGTTTTGATCCCGCCCAAATCGGCCCCCCCAGCCTTCACCCGGGCGTCCGGCGCGAAAAACTGACCTCGGGCACGGAATTGGTCATCGTCACCGTGGTCCCCAACCGTCCCGGCACTGCCCCGGCCGCAACCCTGGCCACCCCGTTTCTGGTGGAGGTGGGCCAGTCCCTCGACCCGGCGCTGACGGAATTGCACCACCTGCTGCTGGCCCTGTCCCTGGGTTTCCTGATGGTGACCGCCGTGGCCCTGGCCGGTGGCTATATACTGGTGGACCGCGCCCTGCAACCGGTGGCGGAAATCACCCGGAGCGCCGAGGGCATCACCTCGCGCAACCTCAGTGAGCGGCTGCCGATCCCCGCCACGGGGGATGAGTTTGAACAATTGTCCAAGGCCTTGAACCGCATGATCGCGCGCCTGGAGGAGGCGTTTCAGCTCAACCGCCGTTTTCTGGCCGACGCCTCGCATGAACTGCGCACCCCGCTGACCATTTTGCACAGCGAATTGGAAGCCTTGGTGCAAAGCCAGGAAACCCATCTCGAACAGAATGAATCCATGGCCAATCTGCTGGAAGAGGTGCAAAGGCTGGCGGGCATCGTGGAAAATCTGTTCGCCCTGTCCCGTCTGGAGGCCGGTCTGGCCCGGACGCCAACCACGCACTTTGACTTTGCCAAACTTGCCGCCACCACCGCCGAACAAATGTGCCTGCTGGCCGAGGACAAGCGGGTGAAAATCAACTGCCAGGCGCCCGCGCCCGTGTTTTTGCAAGGCGACCGGGGGCGGTTCAAGCAGGTCATCGTCAACTTGCTTGACAACGCCATCAAGTATACGCCGGCCGGCGGCACGGTCACCCTGACCGTCCGGGAACTGCCCCACGAGACGGTTTGCGAAGTCACCGACAACGGGATTGGCATTCCCGCCGCCTCGTTGCCGCATGTCTTTGACCGCTTCTACCGCGTTGACGAGGCGCGCAACCGTGAATCGGGCGGGGCCGGGCTGGGTCTCGCCATCGTCAAGGCCATCGTCACGGCCCACAACGGGCGCGTGGAAGTCGAAAGCACCGAGGGGGCCGGCAGTTGTTTCCGCGTGTTTCTCCCCGCCGCCGCCTATCACCACCCCGCCGCCGCACTGGATTCATTGCCTCAAAAGGCGAAGACGACTCCCAGCGAAACCAGTTGATGATTAAAAACACGGCCCGCATCGCTGACGCCATCCTGCGCGCTGCGTCCCAAATCATAGGAGTAACCCAACTGCGCGCTGAGGTGCGGGGTGAAGGCATATTCCACCCCTCCGGAAAAGGTGTAGAGCAGGTCGTTGCGGAGTTTGGTGACCGAGACCGGATCGGACGCCGGTCCGGAGAGCGCATTCCCGCTGGTATAGTCCGAACCGAGCAGGCGGGCTCCGAGGTTGCCCGTCAATTTGTCGTTGAACTTGTGCTTGTAATTCAGGTCGTAGGTGCTGTCGAAATAGGGCACTTCACCGATGCTGGACACCCATTGCCACTGGCGATAATTGAAACTGAGGGTGTCCTGCGGGGACATGGTCGCCGTCACCGCCGCTTCACCGTAATAGGTGGTCAGGTTGTCATCATTGACCGGAGCGGTGCTGCCATAGCGGCGGAAGTCCGGTCCGCCCTGCAATTTGACGTCCAGCCAGCCGGCCGGCTGGCCTTCCAAACCCAGCAGGACGCGCTGATAATCGCTCGAGGCACTCTGGCCGTATTTGTCAACCGCCAGGGGGAACGCCTGCTGGTATTGCGAACCATCGCGGTAGCCCAGCGTCACCGCCAGATTCTTCTCCACCTTGTAGCCGAAATCCAGCCCGCCGTTGACATCATAACGACTCGAATAATTCTGGTACCCCTTGTACTCGGAACTGGGAAGCTGCGCCGTATCCAGATTATAGAACAACAGCGAGGACGCCGCCCGCACAAACCACTTTTCCTGGTCGTATTTGAGAACGATGCTGTTGCGGTCCTGCTCTTGTTCCAACCGCTCGCGCAAAATGGACGTGCTGTAGGCATTCAAACCGGAAGGGTAGGACACCCCGTATTTGCTGCCGTCAATGACCGTGAAACTATTGGCCATTTTAAATGAGAAATCCCCCGTCTGACCCCTGACCTCGGTGCCGATGCGATGATCATTGTGGTCTTGACTGGCCGCATCCTCGTACAGGACATAATCCCCCGCATAGCTTAAAATGAGAGCCTTGAAAACACTTTGATCCCCGAGCAATGGGGCAAAATTGAAACCAACCTTCGGGGAAACGGTGGTCACCCAGGAGGAATAATTCTTCTGCGCCAAGGTGCCGCCTCCCGGCACCACCGCGCTCACCGGGGCAACCCCGTAGAGATAGACGTTATCGTCATAGCTTTCCTTGGCTCCAAGGGATAAATCCGTCAGCCACGCCGGCTTTTGCCAGCCATTCGGCGCGGCTGCGGGGACGGTGGCGGTGGCGTCCGCCGCCAAGCCAACGGAGGCCGGCGACAACAGCGTGGAGACGGCAATCATGCTACAACCGAAACCAGAGGATTTTTTCATTTTATGTTTTAATTTTCGATTCAAGGCAACCCAATGTTTTTTAGAAACAGGCTCGCCCCCTCTCATCGGAGGCTATTACTGCGACTAAAGCAAAAACAACCGGGCTCCCGGCATAAGATGGGAATCCGGAGCTGTTAGTCCGCCCTTCCAGTCATGAAACGCATTCCCAAAAACCTCTGGAAAGTGCAACAACGCCTTTAAATCCACACATTATCAGGCATAAAACCGGGACCGGCCGGGCCATTCTGAATTTCACATTAAAATTCATTCAGAATGCGGCCGGCCAGTGAGCGAGGCCTTGGTCTGCCCGGGTAAGTGGAATCGCTCGCGGCCGCCGCAAAGGCAAATGAGTGGTTTCAACTCGTCACCGGATCACCTGACCCGGCTCAAACGGAGCTTTTCATTTTTTTAGAGACCCCTTCCAAACCACCCCCATCATCATTAACAAATAACTAATGCCGCATTAAAAAACGTTCAGAACCCTGCGGATGGCCTGTGCCTGTGACACCTTTCGCTATGAAAAACATCCTAAACAACTCGAACAAAATTGGTTGCCCCTGCACGGTTGTGCCCGGACATGAAATATTCCGGACGGCCGAATTCTCTCCGGCAGCCAAAAAACAACCAAATGAAGGGAAATAAAATGAAAAACATGCAAAGCAATCCGCTCATGAGCCTGACCGCCGCCCTGGCGGTGCTGGCTGGGAGTGCCGGGACGGTGATTGCCGGCGAAACCACCACGCCCCCCGCGCTCGTTGCCAAGGTGATTCAATTGCCTTCGGCCAACTCTCCCGTCCAGTCCATCACCGTGTGGGTGCCGGGGGCGGCCACGAAAACTGCCAGCCAGGCTGCGGCCGCCGCCACGGACACCGCCAGGGTCATAGTCCTGCCTGCGGTGAACGGGCCATTGCAGTGTGTCACGGTCTGGACCCCCGGCGTGGAAAAACGACTGTAACGCAGGGGCGTTCCACGAAACGGCCGGCCGGCAACTCCGGCGGGCTGACTCAGGCGGAGTGCAGGCACAAAACTGCACTCCGCCAATCTTTTCCAGGGCGGCACCGGATGCGTCTTCCGCCCGCACTTTAAATTTTAATCCTGGCTCCATCCCAAGTTAATCTTTCGGGTGTCTATTGATTATGGACGGAGAGGTGTGGAAAAGCCGCTGGTTCCGTCGAATCCAAGCGGCCTTTTCTAAAAACGCGGCGGACCCCATGCCCGCCTCCGTCCAAGGGCGCCAGCCCGGTCGGACTCCCGCCTGACACCTCTTCATCATGGAAAGGATCAGCGTTATGAAAAACATTTGTCTGCTTCTGGGCGCCGGCCTGATTTCCGGGCTGGCCGGTTGCGCCACCCCGGTGGCGCTGGCCCCCGTCGGGCCTGACTCGGCGGGCTTCGAGAATCCGTCCGCCAGCGGAAAACTGGTGGTGTATTCCAGCCTGGCGGTGCAAAGCGACGACCAAAACCAAGGCAGCCGCGACCCCGTCTGGCATCAGCACACCGATTACTCCATCTCTGATCTCCAGGGGAACAGGGTCAGGCATGTGGACAACACCATCGGGCATTACGAGGAAGCCCCCCGCCGCGTGGTTTTGCCGGCTGGAAAATATCTCGTCAAAGCCCGGGCCAATGACTATCTCACAGTGATGGTGCCGGTGAGGATTGAATGCGGTCGAACCACCACCGTTCACCTGGATGATAACTGGAATATGCCGGCGGGCGTGCCGGTGACGGCAGTGGTCAGTCTCCCCAACGGCCAGGCCGTGGGCTGGCGCGCCAGTTCCACAAACGCGAACAACCTTAACTGAGGGCGGCGGGCCCGTCTGCCGGAACCGCTTTCGAGAGCATCATGGATGTCCAACACCGTAGCTGTGTCTTTCAACCCTTGTTCCGTGGTCAATTCATAATATGAACCGGGATTATGAATGTTGGATTAAAATTTGTTCAGAAGTTTGCCGGGCGCCTCTTTGTTCCATATCCTCGGTTGAGTTTTAAAGACTACTAATAAGATGACGAACGCCTGGCCATTGGTGGCGAGACTGTTATTACAGCCAATTTTCAAACGTGAGGTGAAGAATGACTGAAAATATGTTCCTGGCCCTGGCGGCCTCGACCGCCCTCCTGTTGGTGGTTTGCCGCCCCGAATGCATTCATGCGACAGAGGCGCCCGGCCAATCATCCCCCCTGCTCGATGATGGCGTCATGATCCGGGTGCCGGTTGGGGCGTTGGGAAAAACATTGTACTTTCAAGTGGACACCGGATTCACCGTGTCGGCCATGGACATGGAATACGCCTCAAGTCTGGGTGGAAGAACCGACACCTGCTCCGGCGCCAGTCCCCTCGGAACTCCGGCGACGCTGCCAGCGTTTCGCTGTCCGGCCATGTCGCTGGCCGGGCGGCCTTTGAATTTGGATAAAATTTTGGGGCTTGATCTGCAAATGGCGCGGTGGGTCAGCGGACAACCCTGCGACGGCGTTCTGGGATTGGACGCTTTCACCGGCGGTATCATTTCCTTGGATTTTGACCACCACCAATTCACCCGGGCCATGGCCGTGCCGGAAAATGTGAAGCACACTTATTCGGAGATTCCGCTCGACCACTCCGCACATTCCTGTTCTGTCCAAGTCCTGATCAACCAGCGCCAGCGTCTGAAGCTGGTGGTTGACACCGGAGACAGCAGCTCCATTTCGCTGAACCCCGCCGATTGGCGGGAAGTATTTGGTGACCGCCAGACAAATTTCATCGGAGTGACGGTGGCGGATGCCATTCGTCAGACCGCCCAAAGCAAGACCGGAGTGATCCGGCGCCTGACGATTGGCAACCTTGTCTACCCTGATCTCCACGCCACGTTCATTCAAAATGCCGGTCAACCCTCCCATCTTGGCCTGGGGTTTTTCCGGCGCAACAATGCCACCTTCGATTACGCCCACCGCCGGCTCTATCTCCGTCCCCGCCAGAACTCTTCAAGGTCGGACCAAGAGGACATGAGCGGCTTGCATTTGTTGCGGGCTGATGGAAAAACCCTGGTTTACTCCGTGGATCAGAACAGTCCGGCCTTTTATGACGGCATCAAGGCGGACGACATCATTTCCGCCGTCAACGGACAAAATGCGTCTTCGCTCAGCATGCGGGACATTCGATGCCTGCTGCAAACCCGCGACGGCGACAAGGTCGCCTTGCAAGTCAGGCGCGGTCAAAGCGTTTTTGACGCCACCCTGCTCCTAAAAAAAGCGATCTGATTCACCCGTGTGCGCAACGATTCCTGGTCGGCAAGTCTTGGTTTTGTCCCTGAAGATTAAGAAGAAAACGGAGCACGCCCACGACAGGCGTGCTCCCTCATTATTTCCCAGCCATTTCCGGGGAGGAATGACTTCAGCGCGTTAATCCAAATGCACCACCGTGGCTTCACCGCCCTCAATCACCACCGGCACCGTCACCAACCCGCGCGAAGCCGACACCGCCACAATCTCATAATGCCCGGCGGGCAGCTTCACCACATCCGGCGACTCATCCATGTCGCTGGCATGATTGGGCACAAATTTCACATGCCGGCCGGACGCGTCATTGATGTCGTAGCCGGTGTGCGGATAAAAGTAGGAACTGGGACCGATATCCCCGATCACGTTCGATTGCTGCGTGGCACTGAACACCTGGAGACGGCCAATCGTCCCAACCGCCGCAGTGCCGCCCGGTTCAGGGCCGACCGGGGACAACGCCATGGGGGTGGAAGCGCACCCCGCCAGCAAAGGGAGGATGGTTGCGCCCAGAAAGCTGAATCGTTTGATATTCATGCGGCCCAATTTAACTTTCCCTGATTAAAGTGTCTTGAACGCCAGATTAAATTCCGTTCAGAAATCCGCCGCCGGCCGCATCCCCTCAGAAGCGTCGGCACTGCCTTGAGTCCCCAGGGATTCCCCCGTCCCGTGGTGATGAACGCCGATCGGCATTTGCTGCATAACTTGATTTGGGTTCTATGACTTTGTTGCCGCTGTCGGGATTTGTCCGGCGTTTGAAAATTTGGGGCGACCCTCCGCATTCACCCACCGGGGCAGGCGCCACACGGGCCAATCCCTGACAAACGGGTGGGCGAATTCGCGCTTTCCGCCTTGGAGTGAAGCAAAACTGGTTGGCCCGGCCAAATCCCGTTACCTAGTAACGGGATTTGGTCCGTTGGGTCGGGTTTGGCGCTTGCGTCGCAAGTGGCTTAAAACCAACGGGTTGCCAATGGTGTCAATCGAAATCTGCACCCGGGCCCGTTACTAGGTAACGAGATTGACCTTTTTGTTTTTTTCTTTCCGGCCGTTTAGGCCCGTGACCTTCCGGCAAACCTGCGCCCGGCCCGGCGGGGCGCTGCCCGGTCCCGTGCCTCCCGAAACAGTGGGTGGATTGGGGAAAAACTGATTCAGAGGCGGGAGCGGAAAACGTAGGTTCCGGAGGCGATGGCGCATACGGCACAACCGGTTTCCTGGCGCAGGAAGGCCACGCCGGGGTCGGATGAAAGCGACCGTCCGCTTTCGGTGACGGCGGCGGCGGATCTGGCGGGCAGATAAACGGTCGCCGTGGTGTTTGCGGGAATGGAAATCTTCAAGGTGAATTTTCCGTCCTCGCGCCGCCAGTCGCAAAGGATGTTTCCGCGGATGGAATGGTAACTGGCTTTCGTCCAGGTGAGGTTGCCGACGGGCTGCGGGTGGATGATGATTTTTTTGAAGCCCTCGCTGTCGGACGCGTTTTGGAGGCCGGCGAGGTCGTGATAAAACCATTCCTGAATCTGGCCGAGCATGAAATGATCCTGGGAGGAGCCGCCGTTCCACGCTTCGGTCAGGCTGGTCTTGCCTTTGGCCAATTGCATGCCATAGCCGGGCTGATCGGATTGGTTGTTCATGTCAAAAATCACGTCGCTGCGGCCGCCATCGGCCAGGGCGCGGAGGAAATAGCGGTAGCCGATGTCTCCGGCGGTCAGGGCGTTGCCGTGTGAACGCACGTCGCGGACAATCTCCGCCAAAACGGCGGCGCGGTTGGCCGGCTCGCACAGGCCCATCACGAGGGGGATGGAATTCGCGGTTTGTGAGCCGGTGGCATAACAGTGATTGGTGGCGTTGTAAAAGTTGTCGTTGAAGGCGGCGCGGATTCTTTCCGCAAGTCCGGCGAATTGTCCGGCGTCCTCATTTTTGCCCAACAAGGCGGCGGCGCGGGACATGATTTCCACGTCCTGATAATAGAAGGCGGTGGCTGTGAGCGCGACGGGGGTGAGCTGCGCGAGGCCCGGCTTTTTCGGCCCGACATCGTACCAGTCGCCGAGTCCGTAATTGACGAGGTCGTGGTCCGCGCGGCTGCCGACGTACTGGACATAATGCTTCATGGCGTCGTAGTGGAGGCGGAACAGGTTCAAGTCGCCGTCGAACTCGTATTGCTGCCAGGGCACGAGGATGCAGGAGGCGCTCCATTCGGGGGAATCCCCGAACCTGTTGCGCAGATGCCCCGGGTCATCTTCCTGGAAAGCGGGGTATTCAGGCGCGGTGGTGGGCACGAGGCCGTTGGTGAGCTGGGAATCGGCGATGTCATTGAGGGTTTTGGTGAAGAGTTGGGCGAGGTTGAATTCGTAACGCAAGGCGGGACCGTTGAGGTGGTCTTCCTCGAGCCAGCCGAGGCGTTCGCGATGCGGGCAATCGGTCATCAGGCTGACCATGTTGCTGCGCTGCGCCCAGCGGACGAGGTTGCGGATGCGGTTGAACAGGGGGTTGGAACATTCAAATTCGCCGACGGGTTCGGACGAGGACTGAATGACAATGCCGGCCAGGGATTTGATTTTGGGCGGCACCCCGTTGGTGGTGGCGGGCGTCAAATGCACCTGGAGGTAACGGCATCCGACGAAAAAGAACTTTGGGGACCAGGTCTCCACACCGTCGGTGGCCTTGGTGAATTCACACCAGATGTTGCCGTGGTGAACCGCGCCCATGGAACTTTGGTCGGCGGCCCCGTCCTTGCCAAGAAGTTCGGAGGGCGTGAGTTGCACGCGGCCACCCGCCGGTCCGCCCACGGAGAGACGCGGCAGATGCGCGGCGTTCTGGCCCAGGTCGTACACCACGTCGCCGTTGGTGAGGGTGTGGGAGGCCACCGGTTGGTGAATCTCAAACTCGCGGATCGGGGGCGCGGCGCAGGAAAGTCCGCGCAGTTCGCCGCCGGGGCCGTCCATGATAATGGCGGCGGGCCACTGGGAATCGTCAAACTTCGGCTGGTTCCAGCCGCGTTGCACCAGCCGGGCGTCGCAGTCTTCGCCGCCGTAGATGGAGGTGAAGGTGATGGGGCCGGCCGCCACGCGCCAGTGGCCATCCGTCTTGAGGAGGTCCACCGAGCCGTCGGCGTATTCGAGACGGATTTGCGCGATGGCTTTTTGCGGACCAAACGAGGCTTTGAATTTGGTGTAGCGTCCGCCCCCCAGGACATTGTACATGCCGTTGCCGAGTTCGAGACCGACGGCGTTGGTTCCCGGCTTCAACTCCGCCGTGAGGTCGCGCGTGTCGTAAAGGCAGGTGCGGTTGTATTTGGTCCAGCCGGGCGAAAGAAAATCGTCGCCGACTTTTTTGCCATTGAGCGTCATTTCATATTGTCCGAGGCCGCAGACGTTGACCAGCGCGCGGGTGAGCCCGGGTTTCACGACAAAGGCACGGCGCAACAGGATGGAGGGCAGGTTGGTGCCGGCGGCGCCAATCCAGGAGGCCTGCCAGTCGTTGGCGTGCAGCAAGCCCATGGTCCAGGCGGCGGGTTTGCTCCAGGGAGAGACGATTCCGTGGGCGTCCCACACGCGGACTTTCCAACAGACCGATTCCGAGGACTCCAAAGCCGCGCCGGCATAAGGGACCTGGAGGGTCTCGTCCGAAGCCACCCGGCCGCTGTCCCACAAATCGCCATGATTGGAGGCGAGTTGCTTTTCGGAGGTGGCGGCCAGAATTTCATAGGCCGATTGCCGCTGGGCGCGCTCGCGGCTCTCCACCGTCCAGAACAGGCGCGGGCTGGCCTCGTCCACCCCCAGGGGATTGACCGCGTAATCGCAGCGAAGGTCCGTTGGGGTCAGGGCGGCGCTGGCGCTGAAGACCAGGGTGAAGGCGGCCAGAATGATGGCCTGGAGGAGATGGCGGCGGTGGGATGGCTGGCCCCCGCCATGAACCGGCTTCCGGTGGGAGGAAGGCAGGTCCGCCGGACACCCGTTGTCGCGCCCCGTGATGCCGGATGAGCCTTCGTCGGGATACAAACAAAACCAGTGCTGCGGGTCAAAAGCATGGGAACACATGTCACCTACACAGAGGGATTCCAAGCAACGCAGGTTTCAACCTTTGTGTCGGCCGGTCAACGGGAATTGAGAAGAGGGTGACTTTTGGGCGGCGGGGGATTAAGCTCCGCAGGTTAGATGAAAAAAACTTTCGACAGCATCGAGTCCGTCATTGCGGACATCCGCCGGGGCAAAATGGTCG
>Ga0181520_10010761_pt1 | contig 12183 bp, 9 predicted proteins | sample PEATcosm2014_Bin_29_FD_132451 | JGI IMG/M metagenome (GOLD analysis project Ga0181520, IMG submission 132451) | Peatland microbial communities from MTU Mesocosm Facility, Houghton, MI, USA - PEATcosm2014_Bin02_30_metaG | ecosystem: Environmental > Terrestrial > Soil > Wetlands > Peat | place...
CCCCACGCCATGGCCCAGTCCTTGCCTTCGTGCGGAGTCACGATGTGGTAGTTCTGCGCCTGCACGCCATGCATGGAGAAGTGTGCGTCCCACTCGTCCTGGTCCGTGTTGTTGCGGAAGCGTGGAATCAGCGGGCCGCCGGAGCGATCGCCGTCGACGACGAGCTCGAAGGTATCGTTGTGCAGGCCGGGATCGGCGAAGTCCCAGTAGTTGTCGTAGGCCTCGTAGAGGAAGTAGAGGCGGTTCAGCCCCTTTACCCAGCCGACTTTCACCTTGATGTCGAGGTCCTTCGGGTCGGGCTTGGCGTGCTTGTGCTCGTCGTCGTGCATGTCGGCGAGGGTGATGGCGTAGCTGTCGGGGACCATCGCCCAGTCATCGTCTTTGCCGTCGATGCGCGGAATCTGGTCGGCAGGGAACTGAAACACTTTGAACATCGGCAGTGTGGGCGCTGTGGCCGGGACCATGTTGTCCGCGGGCGGCGGAGTTGGGGCAGGTGGAGTGGCCGCCGGTGGCTGTTGGGCGTTCGCCGCAGTGCCTGCGAAGGCAAATGCCGCCGCAGCGAGTAGTGCGTGAATCGTTCTCATGAGATCGATACCGCCTTTCCCAGGGATGGGTGAGCGGGACCGCCCTTGAGGCCTTCGATCTTCAGGCCGGTTGTGTCCTGCGCCTCCACGGCATAGCTAAAGCTGTCGGGCGCGTTCGGTCCCCACGCGACCGTGCAGTTGTGCAGTGTGACGTTGTCGGCGTGTTCGATGGAAAAGCCCGGGGTGTCGTGCGGCTCGATGCCCGGCACGGCCGTGGTCGGGCGATTGTCGAAGAGCGCGCCCTTGAACTGCGTGGTGCGGTCGAGCGTGACGGCGACGCGATCGAAGGTGACATCATGTATGCGGCTCTGCGCGCTGCCGCGCACGCGTATGCTGTTCTCCGCGTGGCCGGTGATGTTTTGTACGGTCACATCGTGCAGCGTGCCGGGCTTGCTGGTGGGGGTGCGTGGGATGGCGGTGAACGAAATGGCTTCGCCGCGTCCCCACCATGGATCGCCGTAATAGCGTGAGGTAAACGTAATGTCGCGGTAGTCGATGTTGTAGATGGTGCCTTCGTCGCGCAGTTGAATGCACAACCCGCGCGAACTGGTCTTGATCTGGCAGCGCTCGAAGCGGATATCGTGGATGTCCGAGGTGGTCTCGGTGCCAATTTTGAGGCCGGCGTCCTGGGTCTCAATGATGCAGTCGTGGACGTGAATGTTGGCGGCCTCACCGTAGTCGATGGGCTGGCGGCTGCACTTGATCACCACGCCGTCGTCGCCGCAGGCAATGTTGCAGTTACGGATCTCGACGTTGCGCGAGTGGTCGGGATCGATGCCGTCGCAATTGGGTACGTCCAGCAGGTTCTTCACCTTCACGTTGTCCACCAGCACGCTGTCGCAGCCCAGCAGGTGAAGGCCCCAGTTCGGCGCCTCGGCAAAGGTAATGTCGCGGACTTCGAGGTCCTTGCAGCCGGTGAGCACGAACATCTTGGGCCGGAACGGTCCTGGCATCCAGATGCCGCCGACGTCGTCGTAGCGGGTCATGAACTCCTTGGCGCGACCCTGGATATTGCCGGTGCCCGTGATCTTCAGTCCCTGGGCGTGGTTAGCCAGAATCACCGCGCCGAGGGCCGCGGCCATGGTGTCGCCGTTCTCCGATCCAGGCAGGCCACCGCGGTAGTCCTCACGCTTCGTGCTGATCAGCAACTCTGCGTCGTCGGCCAGATGGAAGTCGATGGAGCCTTTGAGTTCGATTGTTCCAATGAGGTAGGTGTGGCCACCGCGCACCAGCACCTGCGCCTTACCGGCATAGGCCGCCGCTTCGTCGATGGCGCGCTGAATGGCGGCGCTGTCGAGCGTCTTGCCATCGCCGACGGCGCCATACTTCAGGACATCGAAGACCTTGGGCTGCGCACCGGCACCCTGAAACGCAAACCCGCGCAGCGAACCGAGCGCTGCGACTCCCAGGCCTGCCGCACCTGCCTGCAGCACTTTGCGCCGTGTCGGCGACCATGCTTGTTTGGATTGGTTCAACGAAGTGCCTCCGCCCATATTCCGGGTCGGCACCACTCTACTATAGGGGACGCTGCCGGTGCTGACCTCAATCGGGAACGGGGAGCGCCTGCGCCTTGACCTGCACTTCGGCACTCATCTATCGTCATCCCGGCGAAGGAATTGTTTCCCGATCGGCTTCCGCCGAAGACGAAACTCTACCGCGCCAACCTGCTCAAACGTCAAGGACCTCTCAATGAAGCTGGCCAAGAACTCCTCCGTGATCGCATCGCTCTGTGTAACTTTCTGCCTCGCCGGACTTGCGTCTGCCCAGGTCAAGCCCTCGCCGCTCTTCAGCGACCACGCAGTCCTGCAGAGCGGCATGTCCGTGCCAATCTGGGGCACGGCCGATCCAGCCGAGAAGGTCACCATCAAGTTCAACGGCCAGACCCGCTCTGCAATCGCCGACTCCAGTGGCAAGTGGACGGTGCGCCTGACCAAGCTCAAGGCCGGCGGCCCGTTTGAAATGACGATTGCGGGCAGCAAGGCAGGCGAAGCGCCGATTGTGGTGAAGGATGTGCTGGTCGGGGAGGTGTGGCTGGGGTCGGGGCAGTCGAACATGCAGTTCTATGTCTCGAACAAAGGCCCGGGTCACGCACCCTACGGCCTGCTCGACGAGGAGAAGGAGATTGCCGCGGCGAATTATCCCCAACTCCGCATGTTCACGGTCAAGAACGCGACCGCATACACGCCGCAGACCGATCTGACGGGCGAGTGGCAGGTGTGCACGCCGGAGACGGTGCCGAACTTCTCTGCTGTCGGCTATCTCTTTGGGCGCGACCTGAACCAGGCGCTTAAGCTGCCCGTGGGTATTGTGCTTTCGGCTTTCGGCGCCAGCACTGCGGAGGCGTGGGTGCCGCGGGATGCGTTACTGTCCGATCCGCTGCTGAAGCCGATGGTCGAAAAGCTGGACGCGCGCGAGGACTACTTCAAGGCGCATCCGGGCGCGACCGACGCCGACGCGCCGCCGTCGCCGCTGACCATCAACGCGCGCCCCGGCCGTCCTGGCCCAATGCGCGACCCAGCGCACGATCAGCACCAGCCGACCGTGCTGTTCAATGCGATGATCAACCCCATCCTGCCCTATGCCATTCGCGGCGCCATCTGGTACCAGGGCGAGTCGATCACCGGCGGCACCCATGGGCTGCTGCTCTACGGCCACGTAATGGAGACGCTGGTCACGGATTGGCGCAAGCAGTGGGGCGAAGGCAACTTCCCGTTCTATGTGGTCCAACTGCCTGGCCAGCAGAACGTCAGTAACAACCCCCTGGTTCGCGAGCAGCAGGCGAAGATCCTCGCGCTGCCAAATACCGGCATGGCGGTGGTACTCGACACCAGCGAAGCGAAGAACGTACATCCCCACAACAAGGAACCGCTGGGCGACCGGTTGACCAAGATCGCGCTTGCCAACGTTTACGGCCGGAAGATCGAGTACTCCGGCCCGGTGTATGCGTCCATGAAGATTGAGGGCAGCGCGATTCGCGTGAAGTTCACCCACGCCGCCGGACTGACCGCGAAGGACGGCCCACTCCACTGGTTCCAGATCGCAGGCGCGGACCAGAAGTTTGTCGATGCCGATGCGAAGATCGACGGCGATTCGGTCATCGTCAGCAGCCCGCAGGTTTCCGCGCCGGTTGCGGTTCGGTATGCGTGGGACAACTACCCCGACACCGCGAATCTCTATAACGGTGCCGGCTTGCAAGCAGCGCCCTTCCGCACCGACGATTGGGACGCCATGCCACCCATCGCAGCGCAAATGACGGCGAAGTAATCGCAGGTTACGAGCGGGGTAACAAAGCCAAAGGAGGAGCGACATCGCTCCTCCTTTGGTTGGATTGGCTGGGGTCGATTTGTCTTAGTGCGGCCCAGGCGCGTAGGGCTGGCCGTGGCGCTGCACCCGGGCTGGATCGAAGCTGTCGGTACCACTGGGATCCCAGGTCGCACCGGGCGGGACCAGGATGTTATCGGCGGTGCGGCCGGCGGTTTCGCCGGTGCGGACCTCGATGCGGCTTGGCTCGATGCCCTTCTCGACTACCAGATACTGCTTCTCGTTCAGCGTGCGTTCGGCGGCGGCATCCGGCTTTTCGGTTGGGTCGTGTTTGCCGACAACGACTAGAACCGAGTCGGTGCTGCGGCTCAACTCCAGTGCGATATCGTCCAGGCAGCCCTTGGCTTCGTTGTCGACGCGCACGGGACGCACGCGGTCACGCTCAAACGAGATGCTGCAGAGCTTCTGTGCCGCCGGAGCCGGCGGCGGTGGCGGGGGTGGTGGAGCCACCACGCTCACGGTGGTAGCTGCCGATACAGACTGGCCAAGGTCGTCGACCACATTGCAGGTAATTTTGATGGGGCCTGCGCCAACGTCTGCCGTGGCCAGCGTTGCTGTTGAGCCGGCTGCGGTAATCTGACCGGCGCTGGTGCCATAGGAGTAATTTAGCGGGCGGTTTTGCGGGCTTCTGCCGGCTGCGGTAATGGTGGCGAATCCGCCGGGCGGAATACTGGCCGGGCTGGCTGAGCACGCGATCGTCGGCGGCTCGTAGGCGACCACGCGGAACGACGCGGAGCACTCTGCGTGCTGGGCCGGGCCGCTGCCTTCGCTCACGCGGCCAGTAATTGTGTAATCCCCTGCAGCGAGGCCATTGGTGGCAATGGTTGCGTTCGCGGTTGTATTGCTGCCGGTAATTCGTCCGCCGGTCGACGCCCAGGTGTAAATGGGCAGCAGCTTCTTGTTCTCTTCCAGGTTGATGGACTTGCCAGTGACGGTGATGGGGTCACCGGGGTAGACGCTCACCGGCTGCAGTTCGCATCCATACGAGGCGGGCAACGGAGGAGCCATATCGCCGAGACGGATCACGAAGCCGGCGCTCAAGCGATAGGCCGTGATGCTGGCATCGCCGTTAATCAACACATTCGGGCGAGGTTGCGGGCCGTAGTTCACATCGGCGTACTCAAAATCGGCCTCGACCGGACGGATGGCGAGGCGATTGTGGAACGCGGGCAGGATGTAATCCACGCCAAATCCGGCCGTTGCTGTCCATCCCCAGTTGCACTGGTTGGCAGATCCGCTGTGCTCATACGATGGGCCCACCTGGGCAGCGCCTCCAAGCAGGTGCGCAAACGGAACCAGCCGCCCCAGCGAAAGCCGGAACACCGGGCCGCCCTGCACCGCGCCGAAGCAGTAGTCGGGAGAGTTGAAGAATTTACTGTATTCGCCCTGGACGCCGAAGCTGTGATTAAAGTAGCCGGTGAAGCTGGCGATCGCTCCCGCGGGCAGCGAGGTGTAGTCAATGTTGTAGGTGTCGCTGTCGACCGGATGGAAGTAGCCGTAGCCACCATAGATATCGAAGCGCGACGGGCCAGGTGCGCTGGAGCCCGCGGACGCAGCCTGGGCCGCGCAAAGCAACGGAGCAACGCAGGCCACGGCGATCAATAGAGCGGACCGGAAGGCCTTTTTCGAACGCAAGTCCATCTTCGTAATCCTCGCCCTAAGTGTTACAAATTCCTGCTGCTCCGGGGACAACGGGGAACCGACTGAGTTACGGTGATGGCTCCGGGGCACGCGGGTATCTGGTGGTTCCGCTGGTTCGCGGAAGAGTTCCGCGGGGCCGTCGCCCCAGCTCGGCCGTCGACGGAGGACGGCTACCATGGCAGCTGGGCCGTCGCGTCGCGGCCCATGCTCTGACTCGCCGCAAGTGGTTTACCCTTAGCCTCAATGGCCTACGCGCACACCGTCGCCGGCGTCCGCTACACCTTCTCGTCGCTCGCCGAGTTGCTGGCCCGCGCCACGCCTGTGCGTTCCGGTGACCAGCTTGCCGGCATCTGCGCCGCCAGTGCACAGGAGCGCATCGCCGCACAATTTGCTCTTGCGGATTTACCGCTCAAGCGATTTCTGGATGAAGCCATTGTTCCCTACGAGACCGACGAAGTCACCCGCCTCATTCTCGACACGCACGACGCTGGAGCCTTCGCGCCGATCGCCAGCTTCACCGTCGGCGAACTGCGCGACTGGCTGCTCTCGGACGACGCGACAGCCGAACGTCTCGCTGCCCTGGCTCCGGGACTCACGCCGGAGATGGCGGCCGCCGTGAGCAAGCTGATGCGGCTGCAGGACCTGGTGCTGGCTGCGCGCAAGATCTCCGTCGTTACCCGCTTCCGCACCACGGTCGGACTGCCCGGCCGGCTCTCCACCCGCCTGCAGCCCAACCACCCCACGGACTCGGCCGCGGGTATAGCCGCCGCCATGGTCGACGGCCTTATGCTCGGTTCCGGCGACGCCGTGATCGGGATTAACCCCGTTTCCGACTCGCTGCGCACGGTCATCGAGCTGCTTCAGCTCATTGACCACGCGCGCGAGCGCTTCCGTATCCCCACGCAGAGCTGTGTGCTTGCGCACGTCACCACGCAGATGGAGGCGATTCGCCGGGGCGCGCCTGTCGACCTCGTATTCCAGTCCATCGGGGGCACCGAGGCGACGAACCAATCCTTCGGCGTGTCTATCTCCCTGTTAGACGAAGCCCACCAGATGGCCCGCGAGCTTGGGCGCGGCGGCATCGGCGCGGGGTCCGGCGGCGAGGCCGGGTATTCCGGAGATTCTCTGAATCTTTTTTACTTCGAGACCGGGCAGGGCAGCTCACTCTCCGCTAATGCGCACTACGGCATTGGGGCAAATTCCAGCGGTGTCTTGGTTCCGGTTGCTGTCGATCAGCAAACGCTGGAAGCTCGCGCCTACGGGCTCGCCCGCCGCTACCGCCCGATGCTGGTGAATACGGTGGTTGGCTTCATCGGGCCGGAGTATCTCTACGACGGGAAGCAGATCCTGCGCGCAGGCCTGGAAGACCACTTCTGCGGCAAACTGCTGGGCCTGCCCATGGGCTGCGACGTTTGTTATACCAACCACGCCGAGGCTGACCAGGACGACATGGACGCGCTGCTCACGATGTTGGGCGCGGCCGGCGTCAACTACATCATGGGGGTCCCCGGCGCCGACGACATCATGCTTAACTACCAGAGCACGTCGTTTCACGACGCGCTCTACCTGCGCCGCATCCTGAAGCTCCGGCCTGCGCCCGAATTTGAAGCCTGGCTGGCGCAGGGGACGCCGAGCGAACTCACGGTGCAGAAGTTGCTGACCGCATGAGCAAGTCTGACCAACTCGATGGGGCAACCCGAGCGGCGCCGTTCGTCCGGTCGAGTCCACCGCTCGATCTCCGCACGCTCACGCCGGCGCGCGTTGCTCTCGCCTCATCTGGCACGAGCATTGCGACTCGCCATGCGCTCGAGTTTTCCATTGCCCACGCGCAGGCTCGCGACGCGGTCCATTCCGCGCTCGCCGTAGCATCGTTGCTCGCCGCCCTGCGCGAACGCAATCTGCCTGCAATCAGCGTCCGCAGCGCAGCCGCCAACCGAGCAGAATACCTCCGTCGCCCCGACCTCGGCCGCTGCCTCGCCCCCGGTTCCGCCGCGCTCCTCGCACGCCAACCTGCAACGGACACCGTGCAAGTCGCAACCTTGGCCATCATCCTCGCCGACGGTCTTTCCGCCCTGGCTATCGAGCGCCACGCCCTGCCCGTGCTCGATGCCCTGATAGGCCATCTCGACTCGACCTGGCGACTCACGCCAATCGTTGTTGCTGAACAAGCCCGCGTTGCCCTCGGCGATGCAATCGGCGTTGCTCTGCATGCCGACGCGAGCGTGATCCTCATCGGCGAACGACCCGGCCTCAGCTCACCCGATTCGCTCGGCGCTTATGTCACCTGGGCTCCGCGCCCGGACCGCACGGACGCTGAACGCAACTGTGTTTCCAACATCCGTGCTGAGGGTCTCGATTACGCCTTGGCGGCAGCCAAAATCGCCTGGTACCTCAACGAGGGGCGCCGTTTCGGCCTGACCGGCGTCGCGATCCGCGAGAGCGATTCTGCCGCCTCATCGCTTACGCTCTTCCCAGTTGCTGGGAACGAATGACCTGCACCTGCAGCCTGCCCCGACAAACAGATAGACTGGAGGAGCAACGCTCGCTCGTGCTTGCTTTCCCACATCTGTATGCTGACGGATTTTGAAAAAGGCTCGATAGCCAAACGAAAACTGATCCTGCGCGACTCGCTCGCCATCTTCAGCCTGTTTTTCGCGACAGTCCTCCTGTTCGCGATCACACTTTTCCTCTTTCGGTCGTTCACCGCCCATCGCGCCGGACTCGCGCAACTTTGGTCCGATCGTGGCCGTGAAGCGTTGCAGGCGGGCAAGCCCGCCGACGCTATTGTCGACCTGCGTACGGCGCTCACCTACTCGCCAGGCACGCGCGCGTATGAACTGCTGCTGGCGCAGGCGCTCGCCGAGGCTGGCCACACCGATGAGGCCTACCAGTACTTCATGGGCCTTTGGGTAGCGGAGCCTGGCGATGGCTTCATCAACCTGCAACTGGCACGATTGGCCCGGACGCGTAACGATCGCCAGTCGGCGGTGAATTTCTATCGGGCCTCCATCTATGGCACGTGGGAGGGGGACGGCGTGGCCCGCCGCAGCGAAGTCCGGCTCGAACTCGCCCGGTTTCTGATCGACCAAAATGACCTGGCGGCTGCGCGCCTGGAACTGCTGATCGCCGGCGGCAATGCGCCGGATGAATTCAATCGCGATATGAACACCGCTGACCTGCTGCGGCAGGCCCATGATCCGATCAACGCCTGGACTTACTACCTAAAGGCACTCGCCCAAAGACCGGGTGACCCAGCCGCGCTTGAAGCCGCAGGCCGCCTAGCCTACCAAGTGGGCGACTACGCGAATGCGAGCCGCCTGCTCGCGCGCCTCGAGGCTGAGAGCGCTGCAGGGGATAGCGCTTTGTCAACGGCCTCCGACGACACCATCCTCCTCGAAAAAGCCGCACGTCTACAGGAATTGCTGCCGTCGCCCGCACTGCCCGCACGCGAGCGAGTTGCCCATATCCTGGCCGGCCGCATAATAGCCCGTCAACGCCTCAGCGCCTGCTCCGCGCAATTCAACCCGGCGCCGAAGCTGCCCTCGGCTCTGCAGGCGCTCAACGCAACCTGGGCCGGTCCTGAGGGCAGTGCCGGCGCTGCAACCCTGCTGCACGACTCTGCTCTGCAGGACTCCGCTGTGCAGTTGATCTACGACACAGAAACCCAGACCGAGATGGTATGCGGCATGCCCACCGGTGATGACGCACTCCTGCTGCGGCTTGCCACCACTCCCCACCCAATGTCGCTGCCGGAGTCCGAGGGCACCGGTGGCACGACCGACTCCCGCGATTGAAATGAGCATAAGCCACATGAATCACCGCCAATTCGCCGCACACACGCCGGCTGCCGATGGTGCAGCCCAGGCAGCGGCACTGCGCGAAGAGCGGCTGCTGCTGCTGCTCTCCATCTTCATTGGAGTTATCGCGGGCCTGCTTGTCGTTGCGTTTCACATGGCGTTCGACTGGCTGAGCGTTCTGATGCGGGGCTCGTCTCCGCAGCCCCATCAACTCCGGCTCATCGTGGTCCCAACGATCTCCGGCCTGGTTATCGCCGTGCTGGTGCGGTACGTTTTCCCGGAGGCGCGCGGCAGCGGCGTCAACCAGACCAAGGCCGCGCTCTATATCCACAACGGATACATCTCCGCGCGCACGGTGATCGGCAAGTTTCTGTTGTCGGCGCTCGCCCTAGGCGCGGGATTTTCCTCCGGGCCCGAGGACCCTTCGCTGCAGATTGGCGCGGGCGTCGCTTCGCAGATCAGCCGCCGTTTCGGCCTCTCTCGCGAGCGCCTCCGCGTTTTCGCACCCATCGGCGCGGCCGCCGGTCTGGCTGCCGCCTTCAACGCTCCCATCTCCGCCATTCTGTTCGTCATCGAGGAGGTGATTGGCAACTGGAGCGCCGCTGTGCTCGGCTCCATCGTGCTTTCCGCGATCTCCGGCGTGGTGGTGGCGCGCTGGTTCTGGGGGGCTGAGCCGATGTTCCGCATTCCCACCGTCAACCTGGTGGATCCGCGCGAGCTTTTGGCCTACGCGGTGCTGGGCGTGACTGGGGGCGTGGCTTCGCTCGCTTTCACCAAATCTGTCGGATGGCTGCGCCCGTTATTGCGCAGGCAGTCCGCAACGTCGCAACTGCTCCAGCCTGCCGCGGCCGGGTTCCTGGTCGGCTGCATCGGATACTTCGGCCTGCCGCAGGTGATGGGGGCGGGATACGAAGCCATCGACGCCGCCATGCACTCGCAGTTCACCGTCCAAGTTCTTCTCCTGCTTGCCGTGTTCAAGATTATTGCCACCACGCTTTCGTTCTCGAGCGGAACGCCCGGCGGCATGTTTGCGCCCACGCTGTTTGTCGGTGCCATGCTGGGTGCGGCGATCGGCTCCGTCGAGCACCACTTTTTCCCCCACCTCACCGGCTCCATCGCATCGTACGCGCTGGTCGGGATGGGAGTCCTCTTCGCTGCATTTCTGCGCGCTCCGCTCACCTCCGTCTTCATGGTGCTCGAGGTCAGCCAAAACTACTCCATCATCCTGCCCGTTATTCTGGCCAACACCATCGCATATCTTCTTTCCCGTATTCTGCAGCCGGTACCTGTTTTCGAGATTTTCACCCGACAAGACGGCCTCGACCTGCCCTCTATGGAGGAGCAGCGCGAAGAGAGCGATCTACATCTGGAAGACGCACTGCACCCGGTGACGGTGCCGGTCCTGCAAGGGGGAGTGAGCCTGCTGGCTGCTGCCGACGCGCTGGCGCAATTTGGCGACCTCAGCGCAGCGCCCGTCGTACTTGTCCACTGCAGTGACGGTCTCTGGTATGCGGCGACCCGCGCGGAGATGGACAGCCTTCTTGCCACTGCGCCGCCCGATGCTGCGGGCGAGGAGAGCGTGGCACTCACCCCTGCCGCCGATCCCTCCCTGACGCTTGAGCAGCGTCTTGGCCCGGAGCGGACCCCGGTACTGTTTCCCGATCTTCCGCTCGCCTCGGCGTTACCCCATTTCCAGCGCTGGCTGCTGCTTCCCATTACCAATCGTGCCGTGCGCGGCGCCCTCGAAGGCACCGTCTCCCAGGACGATGTGCTCAAACGGTACCAACAGCGGTAAGCTCTTAACTGGCATTCCGCAACGGACAATTCCATGGGCCGCAATCTTTATATCCTCTCCGCGTCGCTGGCACTGTTCGCGCTGGTTTCCTGTGGGGTTGCCTACACGAACATCGCGCAGCAGCCCGGTTCTCCCGGCGACGCATCACTCTGGCGCACCATGGGCCTGGTGCTCTTCCTGATCGCGCTCGTGGTTGCGCTGGCGGGCATCCTCTCATCGCTCTTCGAGCAGGCGGAGCGCCACTCCGAAGAATCGCGCCGCCGCCGGCGGCCCTGACCTGCAACGGGGGACCTGGTCTGCATTACGCGAATACAATTAAGACGGAAGGGAACCGACACACATGTTTGAGGTCACCGTAGAAGCCGGCTTCTCTTCCGGCCACTACCTGCGCAACTACCAAGGCAAGTGCGAGAACCCGCACGGCCACAACTACCGCGTGCTGGTGACGCTGATTGGCGCGGAGCTGGATGAGACCGGCCTGCTGCTCGACTTCAAGCTGCTCAAGAATCTTTTGAAGCCTGTCGTCGATCGCCTTGACCACCAGATGATTAACGACCTCGAACCCTTCGCCGAACTGAACCCCTCGGCCGAGAATCTCGCCCGCTACTTTTACGATCAGACCAGTCTCCAACTCCAGGCCCTCACCGCCGGACGCGTCCGCATCAAGGACTGCACCGTCTTCGAGACGGACACCAGTTTTGCCCGGTATTACGAGTAGCGTCGACTAGGGGATGAATTTCCTTCGGTATACGAGCGCATCCAGCCCCTGCCCGTAAAACCCTTCCGTCATTCCCGTGCGTTCATAGCCGATCGACTCGTAGAACCGGATTGCTCCCACATTTCCGGTGAATACATGCAGTGCCACGCCGGTGCCTCCCGCCTTGCGCACACGGGCCTCCACGTCCGCCATGATGCTTCGCGCCAAGCCCCGCCGCTGCCACGCCGCCGCTACATCCAGCGTGACCACGTATCCCACGTATCCTTCCATCTGCACGACGCAGAATCCCAGCAACTGCCCGCCTGCTTCGGCGAGCACCGTCACCGC
>Ga0181520_10010763_pt1 | contig 12181 bp, 10 predicted proteins | sample PEATcosm2014_Bin_29_FD_132451 | JGI IMG/M metagenome (GOLD analysis project Ga0181520, IMG submission 132451) | Peatland microbial communities from MTU Mesocosm Facility, Houghton, MI, USA - PEATcosm2014_Bin02_30_metaG | ecosystem: Environmental > Terrestrial > Soil > Wetlands > Peat | place...
CGCTCCGGGGCCGGCGACGACCACATCGAGCACAGGGGCCGCCTTCTCTCCGCTAAGTGCCGTGTCAGCCTGTTGGATTACGCGATCCCGAGTCAAAGCCTGCAACAAACCTCTGCTACAGGCCGCCCATCTGCCGCTCCGGGACCTGAACAACCTCCTGATCATCTACAACCACCCGGCTGTCCTGCTGCGCAGAACGATCAGGCGCCCACTGAGCCAGAAAAGGCGGAATGGGCCGGGCAGTTACTTGCCGGCATTAGCGAACTGCATACACTGTCCCTCGTTCTGGAAACCGAAGTTTTGCCAGCCACGGCCGTTACACAGCCCTTTGCTGGCAGGAGTGAGCAGAACAGGAAATAGTTGGCCGTTGTACGTGCCGATCCCGACCATCTGGCCGACGTCATTGATACCGTAGATCACCTGCAGGTCCCAGCCGGAGTTGGCTGGAATCAGGTTATTGACGTCATAGATCGCGCCGCCGCTGAAGAGGAAGGCGTGCACGATTGAGTCGTAGGCGTCGGTGAAGGAGTAGCCGGCCACCTGGCCCCAGTCGTTGATAGCCAAGGCGAAGCTTTCCGAACCGCCGAGAGTGCCGAGATCATCGGTGGCGGGATTGATGGGACGGTTAGGAGCTGTGCGGAAGGCGCGGAAGGCCTGGTCCTCGGGGATATATGCATAACCGGCCACCTGGCCCCAGCCATTGATAGCCAGGCCGAAGCTTTCCGAACCGCCGAGAGTGCCAAGGTCGTCAGTGGCGGGGTTGATGGGACGGTTGGGAGCTGTGCGAAAGGCATGGTCGAGTGTGTTGCCGCTGGTCGACGAATAGCCGGTCGCCTGGCCCCAGTCATTGATACCAAGAGCCGAGCTCTGTGTACCGCCGAGAGTGCCGAGGTCATCGGTGGCGGGGTGGATGGCGCGGTTGGGAGCTGTGCGAAAAGCATGGAGAATTGTGTCGCCGCTGTCGACAAAGGCATCGCCGGCCACCTGGCCGCGGTCATTGATACCCCACGCCTCGCTCTGCGTACCACCGAGAGTGCCGAGGTCGTCGGTGGCGGGATTGATGGCGCGTTCTGGATCTGTGCGAAAGGCGTGCAGGGCACTGTTAGAGGTTCTGGCCGAGCCGGCCACCTGGCCCCAGATGTTGATAGCCTGGGCGTAACTTACTGCACCGCCGAGGGTGCCGAGGTCATCGGTGGCGGGATCGATGGCATGGTTGCGAGCTGTGCGAAAAGCAAGATATCCGGTGTTTCCGGTCGCCAAGCTGGCGCCAGCCACCTGGCCCTGAAGGTTGACAGCGTAGGCGAAACCTTCGGTCCCACCCAGCGTGCCCAGGTTGGTTACGAAGTATCCGGTCTGGGCGTGAAGAGGCGAGGCTATATCCAGGAGCAGCAGGGCCGCCAACAGCCTGAACCGCTGCAATGATAAGAACCGTGTCATGGTTTTGTACTCCTCCCATCAGGGAAAGACCGAATCGTAGAGGCGACCTGGGAGCGAGAACTGGTCTCATACATAGCGCTACGCCTTTGCGGACTGCATGAGCCCCGCTTCGATGGCGGGTCTCAAACGCGGCATTTCGGTCGTATGGGATTTAAGAGCCCAGTTCGAGTCTTCGCGGTATTCCAGCGGGGGAGCGCCGACACGCGGAGATAACTCTATCACCACTGGCGGAGAAGGTTTTCAGCAGGGCGTTGTCTATCCTGATTCAGGTCGACGACCTGGAGTCCCCACTCCCTACTCTCCACTCCTGCTGTCAAAGGGAACCGCCCCTCCGCGTGCTGCGTAGACCCGGGCATGACCTACGATCTCTGCTTCGCCCTGCGCATGATCCTTGCCCACCGCTGGTTCTCCCTGGCCATCGTCGCCACCCTCGCGCTTGGCATCGGGCTCAACACGATGGTCTTCACCATCATCAACGCGGCACTCTTCAAGCCCGTGCCGGTTCCTGGCGGAGCCCGCCTGGTCGCTGTTGCCACCCGCACCCCAGGCAACAACGACGAGCGCATGTCCTATCCTGACCTGCTCGACTACCGTGCCCAGGCCCACTCCTTCGCTGCCCTCGAGGGCGCCTCCGATCAGGAAGGCGTTCTCGGCGAGCCCGGCAATCCGCCCCAGGCCTATCACCTCGAGCGCACCACCACCGGCGTCTTCTCCATGCTGCACATCCACCCGGTGCTCGGACGCGACTTCCTCCCTTCCGACGCCCTGCCTGGCGCCGCGCCGGTCCTTATGATCGGCTACACCGTCTGGCAGAACCGCTACGCCGGTGTGCCCTCCGTCGTCGGCCGCCAGGTCCGCATCAACGAAAAACCCGCGATCATCATCGGCGTGATGCCCAGGGGCTTTATGTTTCCGACCACCGTTGACCTGTGGATGCCGCTCGCCCCCACGCCCAACGACCTCAAGCGCGACAACCGCCAGCTCCAGGTCTTCGGCTTGCTGCAGCCGGGCATTGCCATCTCAGCCGCGCAGGCCGAACTCACCGGCATCGCCCATCGCCTCGCCGCCCAATACTCCGCGACCGACAAGGACACAGCCGTGCTCGTCATGTCCTTCCACGAGCGCTACAACGGCGGCAACATCAAAATGATCTTCCTCCTTATGCTCGCCTCCGTGGGATTCGTCCTCCTGATCGCCTGCGCCAACGTCGCTAACATGATGCTCAGCCGTGCCGTCGCCCGCCGGCGCGAGATGTCTATCCGGGCCGCCCTCGGCGCCTCCCGCTGGCGCGTCATCCGCCAGCTCCTCATTGAGAGCGTCCTTCTCAGCGTTCTCGGAGGCATTTTCGGCCTCGGTCTCGCCGTATTCGGCGTCCGCTGGTTCGATCTCGCCACCTCCAGCGTGGGGCGGCCCTACTGGGTGCAGTTCACGATGGATTACCCCGTCTTCGGCTACTTCGCCGCCCTCTGCATCTTCAGCGGTCTGCTCTTCGGCATGTTGCCCGCTCTGCGCGCCTCGCGCCCCGACCTTAACCAGGTACTGCAGGAAGGCGCACGCAGCATCGGCTACCATCGCGGGGGAAAACTCGCCGCCGTTCTGGTCGTCTTCCAGTTTGCTCTCACACTGGTGCTCCTCACCGGCGCCGGCGTCTTCGTCCACAGCCTGCTCAAAACGCTGGATTCCAACCAATCTGTCCCCGCGCGCCAGCTCACGGTCGCACGCTTCCAGCTTCCGCAGGATAGCTACAAAGACATCGCTGCACGGCAGCGCTTCTACGACCAGCTCCTCCCGGGCCTCCGCGCCCTCCCGGGCGTCATCAGCGCCGCCCTCACCTCGAATCCGCCGGGACTGGGGTCCGCCGAGAGCCCCCTCGAGGTCGAACACGCGCGCATCAACGATCCCGCGCACCGGCCCGTGGTCGCCTTTGTCACTGCCTCGCCTGGATATTTCTCCACCATCCGGCTACCGCTGCTCTTTGGCCGCGACTTCAACGCAACCGATGGCTCCGTGAGTCACCAGGCCGCCATCCTCACCCGCGCAACCGCCGAGCGCTTCTGGCCCGGACAATCCCCGCTGGGCAAGCGGTTCCGTTTATTCGACGATCAGGGCAAACCGGGCGATTGGATCACGATCGTGGGCGTCACGGCCAACCTCGCACAGGATCTGACCGAGCAGGATCCCAAACCTCTTCTGTTCGTCCCCATACAGCAGGAGAACTGGAGCGGCACGTCGCTGGTTGTCGAGTCCACCGCCAACCCCATCGCCGAGGTGCGCGCCGCGGTCCAGAGCCTCGATCAGGATCTGCCGTTGCGCGACGTCTTCGTGCTGAACGAAGCGGTTGAGCACCAGACCTGGTACCTGCACCTCTTCAGCAAAATCTTTATGGGATTCGCATTCGTTGCCCTGGTTATGGCCGCGGTCGGCATCTACGCGGTACTCGCGCAGGCCACCAGCCGCCGCACCCAGGAGATCGGCGTCCGCATCGCCCTGGGCGCCAGCCTGCGCAACATCATGCTGCTCGTCATGCGGTCCGGACTCTGGCAGATCGCGACCGGTCTCGCGCTCGGACTTGCGGCGGCGTTTCCCGCGGCGCGCCTTATGGCCAGCCTGCCCATCGGCGTCTCGCCCACCGACCCCGCCGTCTTCGTTGCGGTTGCCGCGCTGCTCGCGCTCGTCGGCCTCGCCGCCTGTTGGCTGCCCGCCCGGCGCGCTGCCGCCCTCGACCCAGTCAAAGCCATTCGTTACGAATAAGAAGCGAGCGATGCCAGAGACCACCGGTTGATCCGCTCAGGCTTGCGTGTAGTCCATCCCGTCCAGATCGGCGATCAGCCCGGGTCCGGCTGGGGTCCAGTGCAGCCGCTTGCGCGTAAGCGCGCTCGATGCTCGGACTATGGACGATCCATGCTGGAAGTCCGAATGACAATTCGGGCGTCCTGCCGCCCGGAATGACAGAACTTCCTTCAGAGCCTTTCGCTATGAATGATTTCCCCGGGGAATTGAGGGTAAGATTAAAGCCCTCATGCGAATGCTGGCAATTTCAGCCGGTCTCCTATTTGTCTCATCCAGCCTTTCGGCCCAGCGAGGGCCAGTCGCCACTCCCCACATTCGATCTGTCGTGCAGGGATCTCTGATCGCCCCGGGTAGCTCGCCTTTCCATCTCCAAGCGAGCGTCACCGAAGGTCAGGAGGGCACGCCCTACGCGACGATTCTGATGGATTGGATATCTGCCGCGAGCTATCGAGAAGTTATCCGCTCCGCCGACTTAACCTCCGTCCGCATCTCCTCGAACGGACGCTTCTACGAAAACGATTCTGTCCCCTACATCCCCTTGATCCTTCAAACCCTGACAACGGCAATGCTTGATCCCAAGCCGATCGTTGACGCAATTCAGGAAGGGGATCGCGTTCTGACAAAGTCCAATGGGGCCGTCGATGAGTCAGGTGTCTCGTGCTTCGATGTACAACGACGCCTGTGCCGCCGCGATCCTGACGGACTGAAAGAGACAGTAGCCGCATCAGGGCATGCAGTGACGTTTGGGAATTACCAGCCATTCGGAGATAAGCGAATTGCGCGGGCGATCACCAACTCTCCGCGGCTTGGCGAAGAGCTGTTCACTCTCACCGTTACTGAACTGAGAGAGATCGACAACGCCGCCCTTCAGATTGACGTTCCGGACGACGCTGGTACGGGCCGAATCGAATTCCGGGATCTTTCTGAGGCCGAACTGAGGACCCACGTTATCGGTTCGCCCTCCATCGTCTGGCCTCAGCCGCTCGACGGAGCCGAGCCGGGGCCAGCCAGCTTCTTCATTTCGATCGACACGGAGGGAAAGGTACGCGAAGTTCACCAGCTATACACAGTGAATGAACGGACGAACGACTCCGCGATCAACCAGCTGATGGGGTGGCGCTTCAGGCCGTTCGCCGTCGACGGCAGACCAATACAGGCCAGCGGCATTTTGCGATTCACGCTCAACGCTCGTGAGTTTGGTCCGCAGACGCCACTCACCGACGCGGAGGCAAGAAAGCTCGTGGCGAGCCCCACGGAACCAAAAATACAAGGAAGTGTTCCGCCTCCGGGCACAACTTACTCGCTTTGGGCAGCCGTCGATTCCGACGGTCATGTGATCGAGATTATGGCGGGTGACGGGCCCCATGAGCTCTTTATTCCCTGCATGCAGGAAGTTCAAAGTGGCACTTCGAACCACTGACCGTCGACGGCGCCGCGGTTCGCTTTCGCGCAAACCTGATATTCCGTTTCTAGTTCCCCGATAAGCTCCAAAGGCTATTCACAGAGCCCCGCAGCACTCAACAGCAGTTGCTCCTTCACTGCCTCTCCGCTCTTGCCAAACCAAAGGCGCGCCCCCGGGGACGGACCCTTTGTTCACAATTGCCGATTGGGCTACTTCTGTTTCGCTGCAGTTACGCCGCCTTCGATGTCGCGCCCTTCCCGACCGCCCCAATCAGTGTCTTGCTGAACGCGGGAATGTCGTCCGGCTTGCGGCTGGTGATGAACTGTCCATCTGTGACGACTTCCTTATCGACCCAGTTCGCGCCGGCGTTCTTCAGGTCTGTCTTTAACGACGGCCATGAGGTCATCGTCTTGCCTTTGACCACTCCTGCTTCGACCAGCGTCCAGGGACCATGGCAAATCGCGGCCACCGGCCGCCCGGTTGCCACGAAATCCTTCACGAACTGCACCGCCTTCGGTTCCATCCGCAGGTGGTCGGGGTTGATCACGCCGCCCGGCAAAACCAGCGCGTCGTAATCCTGGGCGCGCGCCTGGTCCAGCGTCTTGTCAACTTCCACCTTGTCGCCCCATTCCGTGTGATTCCAGCCCTTGATATCGCCGCTCTTGAGAGAGACGACCTCGGTGGTCGCTCCCGCCTGGTCAAGCGCCTTGCGCGGTTCTGTTAATTCCACCTGCTCGAAACCATCCGTCGCGAGAATTGCAACTCTTTTTCCTGCCAGGTTTTCTGCCATGACTCCTCCAGCTGGATCCAATTTGTCTTATCCAGTAAGACGGTCCGGGGCGCGAAGGTGTTGCCAATTCTCCGCGTTGCAACCCTGCGTTCGGCCTGTTTTGTTACATTCCCGCTGCGGTGCGGGACCGGCCGTCAGCTGGCCTATCGGCATCGGCGGCAAAGGAAGCGAGGGAGTCAGGGGAAACATCCGCAATTCGTCAGCCGCAGTCGGCCTGTGTCGAGTTGACCTATGCGCAGCGGAACCATCTGCCCACCGCGTCCATTAAAAACGCAGCAGGGCAATATGTGCAGCCGACCGCGCAGGGAACAACCGCAGCCATCGCCGCGTTTGCCGCACCGCTCACGCAGGACCCTCGGGTAGCCATCGTAAACTCACCGGCCAGCGCGCCCGCGGGCTATCCCATCGCCGGGCTGACCTTCCTCATCATCCCCAAAGATGGCCCCGATAAGGTAAAACGGACAGCGCTCAAGCAGTTTATTCAGTATGTCATCACAGATGGGCAGGCCGCCGCGGAAACGCTGAACTATGCTCCGCTGCCGGATGAAGTGAAGCAATACGATCGGCAGCAACTGGAGCAGTTGACGGCCGCAGGTCAACCGATTGGTTAAAGCCTGGTCTGGTGCGGCGCAACAGCAAGCTGGTTCAGGGGCGAGGCCAATTTTCCCGGTCGCGCCCCTGCGCGTCCCTCAGAAACGGTACGCGAACCCCAGAGAAAGGATGGGGAAGAAACGCGCATCTTCCGCATCCTTATTCAGCTTCTGCACCTGGGCGGCAAGATTCGACTGGATCATGGAATTCGTAGAAACATTGCTGCAGTACTGCGTGCCCGCATCGGTGTAGCAGGCGGTCCCGGCAAGATTGACTGCGACCTTCGGATCTCCGATGTAAGCGAACCCGAGTTCCACCGGGACGCTGAAGTGCCGTCCATCCCGCGGGAGCAGGTTGCCCCAGCCCACGGTTAGCTTCGGCGCTTCTTTGTTCATCGTCACGCTGCCGTTGCCGGTGACCGGATTGGTGGCACTGCTCGTGTAGGTTGTGCCGTTCAGGGTAAAGGTGCTGCCGGCAGGTACGCTCGCTCCACCCGTAATCCGATTGCCGTTGTACAGGAGCGCACCGGGACTGATGTGGAATCCTCCCGCCAGAGGGAACCAGTCGACGCTGGCTTCGGCGGAACGGAAGCGCAGGGCCGCATCGTAGTTGATGCCGTCGCTGGTCAGCGTGTCGGTGTAGCTGAGAAAATTGCCGCCCACGCGCATATTGAGATGATAGGAGAGGGGGGTGGCCATTTCGAGGCCGGCGCCCAGCAATCCGACCTTAGCGCCGACGGCAAAGCCGGAGAAGGCGCCGGAGTGGCTAACGGAAGGGGGTGCGGTGACCGCTCCCAGTGCGGCTGGGAACCCGCCGCCGGACAGAAGCTCCGGAGCAACCAAAGATGAGCTGCTTTGCTGGGCGAAGCCAGCGGGGATGGAAAGGGACAAGGCGAGTAAAGTCAATGGAACACGGTACATGGGGGAGGACTCCTGGGCCTGGATAACTGATCGAAAGCAGGCAATCGCACAGTCTTAGCTGCAGCGATTCCGACCGCTCCCCGATCATGGAGGGTGGAGGGACCCGGACAAACGTTGGCTGTCTGCCTGCCCTGACTTCCTCGTGGCGATTCGGTAACCAGCGTAGGTCACTTGCGATCAGCCCGCAATGACACGGCGGTGGTATCCTGTCCAGCGTTCGGTAGCAGGCGTTCACGCATTCGATCGGCGATCTCCGCCAGAGTGCGCAGCCGGCTTTCAACCCCCGGGGGGATGCCCGTTTCGGCCAATGCCAGCCGGGATTCAAGCAGAAAGCCGGTAATGGCATTTTTCAGTTCGCCATCGATGGCAGCGCTGGCCGCGGCGCCAGCCAGTTGCTGCTCGCGAAGGCGGCGGGCGAGGGCTGCCTTGATCTCGCGCTCCAGCCGTGCACAGCCGGCGAGGGCAAAATTAATTTGCAACGGGATGGCCACACCGGCGTGCTTCCAGATCAGGTCGGCGCCGTCGGGATCGGAGTCGGCGAGGATCTGGTCGAGGATCACGACCGAGTAACCGCGACGCGCGAGAAGACGCAAAGCAGTGGCGCGGGTGGCAGCGATTTCGACCGTGGCCTTCAGTTGCTCGGCCAGGGGCGCCGCAGTCGTTTCGATCCCTTCGATCGCGGTGATGATCAGAGCCGCCGGCGAAGCCGTTGCCGGCGAGGATGACGGCGAAGATAGCGGTTGTTCCGTGCGATCGATCTGGGTGCTCATGGCGTTCCCCCATATTCCTTGAGCTTGCGGTAAAGCGTCGTCTTCCCGATATTGAGCAGCCGGGCGGCGAGCAGCTTGTCACCTTTGACTTGTTCGAGCGTGGTGAGGATGGCGCGCTTTTCGAGCTCCGCCAGAGTTACGACGGCGACGGTCTCAATCCCGTTTTCCTGCGGTCGCTCGCGGCGGCTGGCGGTGTTCTGCATCCAGGCATCGCGAATGCTGGTGCTCATCTCGCCCATCTCGATCACCTCGCCGGAGGAGAGATTGCAGGCGCGGTCAATGGCATTGGAGAGCTCGCGCACGTTGCCCGGCCATGCGTATTCCATCAGAAACGACAGCGTCTCCGCGCTAAGCCGGAAGGGCCGCCGCATCTCCAGGCTGTTGCGCTCGAGAAAGTGCGCGGCCAGCAGCGGGATGTCTTCCCTGCGCTCCCGCAGCGCGGGCAGCGTGAGCTTGACCACATTCAACCGGTAATACAGGTCGCGGCGGAACCTTCCCTGCTCCACCATGGCGGTCAAATCCTGGTGCGTCGCAGCGAGAATACGGGCGCGAATCGGCACCGAGTGATTGCCGCCGAGCGGACGCACTTCTTTCTCCTGTAACGCCCGCAGAAGCTTGGCCTGCAGGTCGAGGGGCAACTCGGCGATCTCGTCCAGAAATACCGTGCCGCTGCCAGCTGTGACAAGGAGCCCGTCGTTGGGCCGATGTGCGCCGGTGAAGGCGCCTTTCACATGGCCGAAGAGTTCGCTTTCGATGAGCGTGGGTGCGAGCGACCCGCAGTCGACCGGAACGAACGGCTTGCTTGCGCCTGGTCCGTTAGCGTGGATGGCGCGCGCGACCAGCTCTTTGCCCGTTCCGCTCTCGCCGAGGATCAGCACTGGGTGGACCGTCTGCGCAACCCTCGCCATAATTCGGTACAGTTTTTCCATTTCCGGGCTTTCACCGAGAATGTTGCCCGCGCCTCGTCCGGAGCGCAGACGCTCCCGCAACCCGCGGCTGGCGGTATCGACGGTGCGCCTCTCTGCCAGCCGCCGCAGCACCGCGCTCAGTTCCTCCCCGGAAAACGGCTTGACAAGATAATCGCTGGCGCCAAACCGCAGCGCCTCAAGCGCCAGCTGCACAGTCGAGGCCGAAGTCATCCACACCACCGCAACGTCGGGACGCATCTGCCGCAGTTCTTCGAGCAACTCGCATCCCTCGCCGGTGGCGATCGTTTCGTCGACCAGCAGAATGTCGACGCCTTTGGCCAGGAGCAGCCCGCGTGCGCGGCTGGACAGCTCGGCCTCGTGGGCCACCATCCCTTCGCTTGCCGCAATTTCGCAGCAGGCGCGCCGGATCGACGCGTCGTCGTCGGCAACGAGCACATGCAGGGGAGCGATTTCCGTTTGCAGGGTTGGCACCATCAGCTTGACCGGATTACCTGAGGATTCTGCTTTCCATCGTCGCATCATTTGGGGTCACTCCTGCCATCGAGCGAGGGTTCCGAAGGTAAGAACGGGGTTACGTTTGTAAGTGGCAACTCAATCTCAAATCGTGCTCCCTGACTTGTTCTATAGAGCGGCGGCGCTACCGCGCGTACGGTTCCACCCGCCTCTTCAACCAGTTGGCGGACAATGCTCAGGCCCAGCCCACCGTGCTGTGGCTTCGGCCACGAATTCTCTCCGGCATGCGTCGTAAAACCGGCATCGAAGACCTGCTCCCGGAATTCGGCTGGGATGCCAGGCCCGGTATCTTCAACCGAGATCATTACGGTGTGGAGCGCGCTGCTCGCCGGATGTGGCGTGTCGTCCCACAAATATTGCGCCGACTGCTCCGTTTCCGGGTCCCCGTCAAGCGTCCAGAGAAAGCCGCCGCCGCAGCCTGGCTGAGTGGTGATCCGGACCCGACCCCCGGTTGGCATGGCATCGGATGCGTTCCGAACCAAATTCACAAGGATGCGGGACAAGTTCTCCTCCGTCAGGCGGAGCTGCCCGCGGCAGGGGAGGCAGGCAATCTGAAGATCGACCACCGGACCCGCAATGGCCGCCAGCAAGCTCTTCATCTTTTGCACTGCGTCGGCGAGGTCCGTGACCGGAGACTCCGCGCTTTTCCTCTCGCTGCTGCGAGGAAGTTCGGAGAGCCGCCGCACCAGCCGCGCCGACGCCTCCGCGATCGACCTGATTTCTCCGGCAAAATGACCGTGCCGCGGCGCAAGAACCCCCGGCTCGCCGATCATTTCGGCGCACAGCCCAAGCGCGGTCACCAGGTTACGCGCATCGTGGGCGATCCCGGCCAACGCCAGTGACTCGCCGCCCTGCTCGCGCAACGTCGGCGCCGGTCCCCTGCGCGGAAGCGGGAAGGGCGGTAACTTGCGCTGCTCTGCCGGTAACGGTGTTGCAAGCGATTGTGCCTGTTGCGCGAAGGGTTCCATGACCGTCTCCTGTTGCGGGAAAGAAGCCGTTGCGCTCTGGAGGTCGCCCCGGCTTCCCTATCGCAGGTTCTCGATGGTCTGCTATAGAACACGTCTCGTGCCATTTCGAACCAGCCGCATCAACTCCAATAAAATCATCCACTTGCCACAAAAATACACCTCGCCCCCAAGCCGGTAGTCGAAGGCAAAACGTCCCGAATCGGCACCCTCCCGCCCCCTCCAACGCCGCAACCACCCCGCAATCAGTGCCTTGGCCCTCCATCCCGTTTCAGAACGCGTTTCCCCAATTGAAAACCGTACAATGGGGCCGATGCCCCAACCTTTTTTCCGCACCGAGGGCCGCGCTCCCGACGCCCTCCGCCCCGTTCGCCTCACCCCCGGCTACGTCCAGGTCCCCGAGGGCTCCGTCCTCATTGAAGCCGGCCACACCCGCGTCCTCTGCAATGCCTCCATCGAGCAGGGCGTTCCCGCCTGGCTCCGGAACAGCGGCCGCGGCTGGGTCACCGCCGAATACGGCATGCTCCCCCGCGCCACGCTGACCCGCACCCCGCGCGAGGCGGAACGGGGAAAGGTAGGCGGGCGCACCCACGAGATTCAGCGCCTGATCGGGCGCTCTCTGCGCGCCGTCGTCGACATGAAAGCCCTCGGCGAGCGCACCGTCATCCTCGACTGCGACGTCCTGCAGGCCGACGGAGGCACGCGCACGGCGGCCATCACGGGGGCGTGCGCGGCGCTGGCCATCGCGTTCAACCGCATGATCGCGACCGGCGCCCTCAAGGCCTCGCCGCTCCGCCAGCTCGTCGCCGCCACCAGCGTCGGCATCGTCGAAGGCACAGTCCTGCTCGACCTCGCCTACGAAGAAGACTCCCAGGCCGAAGTCGACATGAACCTCGTCATGACCGAGGACGGCAACTTCGTCGAAGTCCAGGCCACCGCCGAGCGCCACGCCTTCCCGCGCGCGCGCCTGTTAGAAATGATGGACTACGCCGAAGCCGGCATCCGGGAGCTGCACGAACTGCAGCGGGCCGCCATCGCGTCTGCGGCCGCTTGATTCGCGCAGAACCGCCCATC
>Ga0181520_10010768_pt1 | contig 12180 bp, 8 predicted proteins | sample PEATcosm2014_Bin_29_FD_132451 | JGI IMG/M metagenome (GOLD analysis project Ga0181520, IMG submission 132451) | Peatland microbial communities from MTU Mesocosm Facility, Houghton, MI, USA - PEATcosm2014_Bin02_30_metaG | ecosystem: Environmental > Terrestrial > Soil > Wetlands > Peat | place...
AACGGCATTCCAATGAAGTGAAAACGACAACACCAACGGCGGTACGGCGAGCGGTGAAGTTCACGCTTGACAAACCGTTTCATAGAGGCCGGACTACGAGCGCAGCGAAGTATCCGGCCCCGCTGCCGCGTAGGCGGCCTGGGGCCGGATACTTCGAGCGCCTAACGGCTGGCACTCTCGTAGTCCGGCCCCTCCTTGAACGGCAATCAGCCTTACCTTCGCCTCGATGTCCCCCTGCGTAAAAACGATGCTCCTGCGCGAGACCGTCGCCCGTTTGACTCCCTCTCCCTCGCGCTGCTATACTCCTGCCTGCTATGAAACGTGACACTGCCGCCCAACAACGCGTCGATGCCGTCAACCAGCGCATGGCCCGCGACTGGCGCAACTGGGGCCTGATGCCCTTGGCCGCCTGCGCCATTCTGGTCCTCGCGATCACCCACGGGGCAGGTCCTAACCCCGAAGCCAACGACGAAATCCTGCAGCGAAGCTTCCAGGCGGTCCTGGCGGTATCCGCCATCCTGTTCCTGGTTGCTTTCTGGCTCGATGGCCGCTGGACGAACGCGGAGAATCTGGCGAAGCGCATCTGGCTCGCCGCCGGCGGCGACCGCTTCACGCCGACATCTACTCAGCTTGCGGCCCAGGACGCGCTCGCTTTTGCAAACACCCTCAACTCCGTCAAAACGCTCACCTTCACCGGCTGCGCGATCGGTATTGCGGCGGTCATCGGCAGCTTGTTCGGGCTGGGGTTCGCTCATGGCCTGCAGCTTCTGCTCATGGCCGTGTCTTACCAACTTTTCGTCTTATCCCGCCATCCGTACTACTCGGAGATCCTCCAGTTAGCCGCCAGCGGCGAACTGGTGGTCACGGCTCCCGAACCCGAAAAGCGCAAGTAGCCGGCCCTCCCATCTTCCACCGTGCAGGCACAGTTCAGCGGCAGTGTCACGCCTTCTGCCCCGAGAACTCACGCGTGAGGCGGGCGACTCCTCTTGCCTTTCCTGTGGCCACGCGGTTCACCGCGCGTGTCGCGCCATGAATGGCGCGCCCACATGACGCTATATGGCAGTGAGATCGCAGGCGATAGACGCCGTCATCCCGCACAGGCGAGATCGTCTCCGGACGCCGGAACCGGGCATGAGAGCTACCCCGAAAACGCCCCTGCCGTTCTCCCCTCTCCGCCTGCGGAGAGGGGCCGGGGGTGAGGTCGCCGTCCCGCGGCATGGCGACTGGAACGCAAACCAACCCGTCAGGTACGATCCCTCTACCTCCATGAAATACCAGCGACCCCGTGGCGTCAACGACATCCTTCCCGCCGACATCGGCGAGTGGCAGTTCGCGGAGAACTCCTTCCGTGACCTGTGCCGCCGCTACTGCTTCGACGAGATCCGCACTCCGATCTTCGAGGAGACGGACCTGTTCAAGCGCTCGGTCGGCGAACAGACCGACATCGTCAGCAAGGAAATGTACACCTTCGAGGACCGCTCGGACCGCAGCCTGACCCTCCGCGCCGAGGGCACGGCTCCGACCATCCGCGCGTTCATCGAGAACAACCTCCAGGGCCAGGACCTCGCGCGGGTCACCAAGCTGTACTACATCGCCCCCATCTTCCGCTACGAGAAGCCGCAGGCCGGCCGCTACCGCCAGCACCACCAGTGCGGCATCGAGGCCCTCGGCTCCCAGGACCCTGCGCTCGATGCCGAGATCTGCGACCTCGCGATCACCTTCTACGCCGCGTTAGGGATCACGCAAGTCAAGCTGATGGTCAACTCGGTCGGCTGCCCGAACTGCGCGCCGGGGTATGCGGAGGCGCTGAAGGCGTTCCTCGGCGACCGCATCGGCGAGATGTGCGGCGACTGCCGCGCTCGGTTCGACCGCAACCCGCGCCGCATTCTCGACTGCAAAGTGCCCGGCTGCAAGGACATCACCCAGGGAGCGCCGCAGCAGATCGACATGCTGTGCGATGAGTGCGCGGCGCACTTCGCCGGCGTTCAGGAGAACTTGACGAACCTCGGGATCCGCTTCGAGATCAACCCGCGTATCGTCCGCGGCCTGGATTATTACACGAAGACAGCCTTCGAGTTCGTCTCCGAGGGCCTCGGCTCGCAGGACGCGATTGGCGCCGGCGGGCGCTATGATGGCCTCGTCGAACAGTGCGGCGGCCGCCCCACTCCCGGCGTGGGGATGGGCATCGGGCTGGAGCGCATCCTCCTGGTTCGCCAGAACCTCGGCATCCGCCCCGTTGGGAAGCCGCGCGAGGGCCTGTTCGTCATCGCCCTCGGCGACGACGCCTGGCCCCAGACCGTGAAGTTGGCGGCGGACCTGCGCCACAGCGGCCAACGGGCCGCCTTCGACTTCCGCAAGCGCAGCATGAAGGCGCAGCTTCGCTTCGCCGACGCCGAGGGCTTCGCGAAAGCGGCCATCCTCGGCGATGATGAGATTGCCTCCGGCACGGTGTCGGTCAAGGACCTGGAAACGGGCGAACAGGTGAGCGTAGCCAGAGAGAGCTTGTTGGCCGGGGGCTGACGCGCTGTCTCCAAAGCTTGCGCCCCCGGAATCCCGGTGGAGCGGGCAGTTCGCCCGCCGCCGTTCGCCGTTGTCATCGCCGTTCTCCCCTCTCCGCTTGCGGAGAGGGGCCGGGGGTGAGGTTGCCGTTCCCCCCTCTCCGCTTGCGGAGAGGGGCCGGGGGTGAGGTTGCCGTTCCCCCCTCTCCGCTTGCGGAGAGGGGCCGGGGGTGAGGTTGCCGTTCTCTCCTCTCCGCTTGCGGAAGAGGGGCGGGGGTGAGGTTGCCGTTCTCCCCTCCCCGCTCGCGAAGAGGGGCGTGGCCGCCGTAGGCGGCAGAGGGGGTGAGGCCGTCCTCCAGGAAGTGCCCTCATGCCACTCGATATTCTCACTCCCCCCAAGACTGAAGGCGTCTTCGCCCTCCCCGTGACACAGCTTCGCGCATGTAATGAGGCGACCGTGCGCCGCATGATCGCCGCGGGCGAGCGCGACGCCGAACGCCTCCTCGCGGCTCTCGGAACGTGGCCGCGTGAATGGCCCGAGGGCCTGCCGGTGCGTCTGTCGTTCCTCGGCGTATGTCTGACCTTCGCCTGCGACATGCAGCCACGGTGCATCTACTGCAACCAAAGACCCGTGTGCGAGACGATGGGCATCGAGGACTGGAAGGCCCTCGTCCGGGGCCTCGCGCCGGTCGAGGGCGACGGCCCGTACCTGTACATCACCGGCGGCGAGCCGTTGCTCCTCGGCGAAGACCTCTGGGGCCACGAGGGCCTCATCCACACGGCGACCGAATCCCGGGCCGCATGCAACATCAACACGAATGCGCTCCTGCTGACCCCGGAGGCGTCCGAGGGCCTCGTCCGGGCCGGACTGGGGCGCGTCCACATCTCCCTCGACACCCACCGTCCCGAGGTGCAGGACGCGATCTACCAGCAGACCGGCCGTTGGGAACAGGTTGTGCAGGGGATCCGCAATCTCCAGGCGGCGAAATCTGCCTTGGGGGTCAGTCATCCCCTCGTGCACATCAACTGCGTGCTGACCCGGCTGAACGCGTTCGACTTACCCGAGTTCCTCGCATTCCTGCTGGACATGAAGCCCCTCGTCGACGAGGGTCTCTCCCCCGATTTCGACTTCCACCTCATCCCGGTGGGCGGCGAGGCGAACCGCGACCTGCGGCTGTCCGCCGCCGAGTACGAGCGCTTCTTCACCGAGACCTGGGAAGCCGCCGATGTCGTCTGGCAGCGGTATCAAGCCGACCGCGGCGTGCCCGAGGACAAGCGCGGGAAGCTGCACGAGAAGCTGCCCTTCTGCAGCCCGTACCACCGCGTCCAGCATCGCGGGAGCCTCGCCGAGTGGGCGGCGTGCGCGGGCGAGGGCCGGCCGGCGTCGCTGTCGCTGACCCCGCGCTGCTACGTCGCGCCCACGCAGAGCTTCGTCTTGCCGGACGGCTCACAATTCTGGTGTGGCGGGCACAGCGTCTCGCGCCCCGAGCCGGTGGGCAATGTGCTGGAGCATAGCGTACAAGACAACATACGAGCCGCGATGCCGCAACTCGCCGCCCTGCCCGCGCCGCATTGCCGCAACTGCCCCGGAGCCACCCAGGCGATCAACCAGATCGTCGAGAACAGCCTGCGAGACCTGATCGCCGAATGGGTCGCGGAAGCTGACGCGCCCGGTAGCGCACCGAGGGGCAATGTCCCGCCCGCCTCAGCGAGCGACCTCAACGAGGAGTACGCCTAGCGCGCCGCCACCTACTCCGGAGACGTGGCGTGGGGCGGGCGTCTCGCCCGCTGCCGTTTCCCCGCTCCGCTTGCGAAGAGGGGTTGAGGGGGTGCCGTTTGCCATTCCCCTCCCTACGAGGGAGGGGTGCCCGCGAAGCGGGCGGGGTAGGTCGCCGTCCGCCGGGGGTGAGGTCGCCGTCTCCCCGGACAGTACCGCGAACCAAAAATGGGTTTCGTGCGTCTAATGCAGTGGAAATCGGGCGTCCCATGTACAGTTGGTTCGCATGGTTCGGGATTGCAGCCGACAATAATGGAATGCGCGCTCGGCATTATCCACTCTACTTGAGGAGTGTGCACCATGTTCACTCGAACCCGCCAAGAAGTAATCCACCGTGCAGTAATGGCAGGGGGGGTAGTGTTACTCGTCGCGGCAGTAAGCTTGCCGCTGACTCGCGCATCGGCTCAAACGCAGCCAGCTCAGGGGCATCCAATGGCGCTGGGCCCGAACCTCATCCGGAACGGCTATTTCTACCTGGGGGATCATTTCCCCACAGGCTGGGCATGGACGGTTCAGCCGGGCTCCCACGCGACCGTGACGCTGAGCGACTCGGTTACTCACTTCGGCCACCGCACAATGCGCATCCGCAATGCCAATGGAGCGCCGGACGTTTACGGCAGCCTCAGCATGCAGGTGAACGGCATACATCCCGGTAAGGATTACCTCGTTCGGCTGTGGGCCAAAGGCGACGACGTGAACGACTGCTGGTTCGGCGGCGGGCCAAACTGGGTTGTGCGAGAGAGCTTCCCGCAAGGCAGCTACGGCTGGCAGCTACTGGAGCTTCGCTTGAGCGCGCCCCCTGACGCCGGCCCGACCTTCGATTTGCGCGTCAACGTCGAGGGCCCGACCGAGTCGCTATGGGTGGCGGACGTCACCTTCCAGGAGCTTCGTCCGGCCCCACAGGGCGGCCCCTACAGCAACTACACCGCCCCGCAGGAGCAGCCGGGCGTGACCTATTACCCGCCGAATGTCGTCGTGGGTCCACCGCCGCCTGCGTACTACTACCCGTACTCACCATATCTATGGTATGACCCGGGCTTCACAGTAGTCGTGCCGGTTCACCCCCATGGATGGGGGTTCGGTTGGGGCTGGGGCGGAGGCGGACGTCACTGGCGCTAGACCGCGACCCGACAAACGATACCAGGAGCGCGCCGAGCGAAGTCACTTGCTCGGCGCGTTTTCGTTATTCCTGGAGGGAGGTAAAGGCGCGGCGCATGGCGCATTCGTCTCCTCAGTGATAGTTGCACAAGCAAGGCTCACCTGACCGAAGAGGAAGTCCACAACCACCATGACCTCCAAGGAACGCGTTCTCACCGCCTGCCGGCATGAACAGCCCGACCGCGCGCCGATTCAGACGTACCTTACCCCCGAAATCCACGCGAAACTCGTCGAGCATTTCGGCGACCGCGATGTCTTCGAGGCCCTCGGCGTCGACTTCCGCGGCGTTGGCTCAGCCTATCACGGGCAGGTCTGCCCCGGCCCCGGGGTGCCCGGCAAGGCCGATTTCTACGATGAATGGGGCGTCGGATACAGCTTCAAGCAATACGAGGGCGGCAGCTACCCCGAGGCCTCGGAGTTGGCCCTCGCGCGGATCGAGACGCGGGCCGACATCGAAGCTTACCCGTGGCCCTCGCCGGACGATCACGACTACACCGGCCTCGAGGCCGCCTGCGACCAGTTGAGCGACTTCGCGGTGTGCCTTGGCGGAGCGGGCATCCCGGACATCCTCAACGGGGTTTCGCGCGGGAGAGGCATGGAGCGAGTGATGGTGGACATCGCCACCGGGGACGCGGTCGGCCTCGAGGTCATCGACCGGCGCGTGGATTACTATTATGAAGTTTGCAGACGTAGCCTGCAGGCCGCCAACGGCAAAGTGGACATCCTGTGTCTGGGAGAGGACTGCGGAAACCAGAACGGACGCATGTTCTCGCCCCAGTGCTTCGACCGCTTCTTCCTCCCGCGCCTGAAGCGCTTCTTCGACCTCGCCCACGAGCACGGCGCGCTGGCGATGATGCACTCCTGCGGCGACACCCACGACATCATGCCGACCTTCATCGACATGGGCCTGGACATCCTCGACGCAATGCAGCCCGAGCCGGCGGGGATGGACCCGGCGACGATCAAGCGCCTGTACAGCGACCGCCTGACCTTCTGCGGCCTCATCAGCACTCAGCAGACTCTCCCGCATGGCACGGTCGATGACGTACGCGCCGAAGTGCGCCATCGCCTGGAGGTGGTCGGCAAAGGCGGCGGCTATATCCTCAGCCCCGCGCATTGCATCCAGCCGGACACGCCGCTGGAGAACGTCCTGGCGCTCTATGAAGTGGGGTTGGGGGTGGAACGGCTGTAGCTGGATGCTGGAAGTAGCGGGGCATTGAGATCGGTGGCCGCGCACCGCACCAAGGCCCAGTGGCCGCGCACAAGGCCCAGTGGCCGCGACAATCCTGTCGCGGATCGCCGTCTTCCACGGCCGCGACAATATTGTCGCGGGTTTCCCTGCCGCCTTCCGCGACAAGATTGTCGCGGCCACAGAGGGAAGGTGCCCGCCACTTCACATGTTGATGCACACCAGTGCCGCCGCTGCCACCACCATCCCCGCGTAGGCCATGCGGCCGGGGATCTCGCGCCACAAGACCGCCGCGATGATCGCCGTCAGGACGATCCCCCCGCACGCGTTCACCGGGAACACCACATATCCCGGCAGGAACGCCAGTGCCGACAACAGCACCAGGTTCGCCCCTGCGTTCGATAGCCCCAGGCCCATGCCCCAGCCCCACTCCAGCCGGCGCATCTGCGGGCGAGCCTTCAGCCACGGCACGAATGACCCCACCGTTGAGGCCCCGAAGAGGATCGCCAGGAAGTACAGCGTCTCCCCCGGCGTGTCCTGCTTGCTGAACCATTTCGCGGTCAGCAGGCCCAGGCCGTTCCCCAGGAACAGGCCCACGAAGATCGCCAGCTCTCGCCGCGTGAACTTGCCGTCGTCCACGCCCTTGTCCAAAGTCAACATCGGCAGCGAGACGATGGCCCCGAGCACCCCCAGCGCCTGCAGCCATCCCGGTTTCTCACCCCAGATCAGCACCGAAGCCATGACAGGGACGATCACCGACAAGCGCACGAACGCGGTGACCACTGAGATGCCCTTGCAGTTCATCGACGGCACGAGCAGCAGATAGGAAGCCACGTAGATGATCCCCATCAGCCCGCCGATGACCCACGTCATCAGCGACGGCGCAGGCATCCCCGACACCATCGCGACCAGCGCGCAGGCCACGGTCGCAGCAGCGTAGTTCACGCTGCACACGGCCACCATGTCGGCGCGTTGCTTCTGCGCCCCACGGAAGACGAAGTTCCAGCCGGTCATCAGAGCGACGGTGAGGATGAGATAGGTCATGGCTGGATGCTGGATACTGGATGCTGGATACTGGATACTGGATACTGGATACTGGATACTGGATGCTGGATGCTGGATGCTGGGAACGGTGGACGGCGGTGGAAGATGTGGCCCGAATCAAGACCGGGCACTTCAGTGCCCGGTGCTTAACCTGTGGCGGTCCGCAAGGGCCGCCAGCGCCAGCGCCGACTTCAGTCGGCGACGCCCTTTCCCGGCGCCGCCCTACGCCTCGTCCCTCACGCTCCACGGCCCCAACTCCGCTCTCAGGGCAGGAAGGGCGCCGGTGCGGATGGCGTCCTTGATGCGGCGCATGAGGACCGCGTAGAAGCGCAGGTTATGAAGGCTCAGGAGCCGCCAGCCGACGGCCTCCTTGATGCGGAACAGGTGGTGCAGGTATGCCCGCGAGTAGTTACGGCAGGTGTGGCAGTCGCAGCTCTCGTCGAGCGGGGCGTGGTCGGTGGCGAAGCCCGCGTTGTTGATTTTCACCGTGCCCTGCCAGGTCATCAGCTTCCCGTGCCGGGCGTTGCGCGTCGGCAGCACGCAGTCGAAGATGTCGATCCCACGCATCACGCAATCGACGATGTCCAGCGGCGTCCCGACGCCCATCACATAGCGCGGGCGATCCCACGGCAACAGCGGCTCGGTCGTCTCGATGGCCATCAGCATGTCGCCGCGCTGCTCCCCGACCGACAATCCGCCGAGGGCGTAACCGTCGAAGCCGATGTCCAGCGTGCCCTGCGCGCTCTTGTCGCGCAGGTCGGGGAAGATGCCCCCCTGGATGATCCCGAAGAGGGCCTGATCGGGGTTCTTGTGCGCGGCTTTGCTGCGCCGCCCCCACCGCAGGGTCATCTCCACCGACTGATCGACGTACTCGTGGGTGGACGGGTACGGCGCGCACTCGTCGAACATCATCGCAATGTCGGAGCCGATGGCATTCTGGATCTCGAGGGACAGCTCCGCGGTCAGGAGCTTCTCGGTGCCGTCGATGTGAGAGCGGAACTTCACCCCGTCCTCGGTGATGCTCCCCGGCTTGGCGAGGGAGAACACCTGGAAGCCCCCGCTGTCGGTGAGCACGGGCCGCGGCCACGCCATGAACTTGTGGACGCCCCCGAACTCGCGCAGGACATCCAGGCCCGGCCGCAGCCACAGGTGATAAGCATTGGCCACAATCATCTCGATGCCGAGGGCATCAACGTCGAACGCGTCGCAGGCCTTTACGACCCCGATGCTGCCGCAGGGCATGAAGACGGGCGTCTCGACCGCGCCGTGGGCGAGTTCGAGGGTCGCGCACCGAGCGCGGGAGGTGGGGTCAGTTGCGGTGATGGTGAAGTGCATAGGATGTAGGGTTGGGACACGAAATACCGTGAGTGGCGACGGGAAAGACCGTCATTTGAACATATTATTCATATATGACTGTTTATGCGCATGTACATATTATATTATAGGGCGAGACGCATACGCAGATGTTCTCCCGTATATGACCCTTCGACCTTCGCCACCTGCTCCGGGGTCCCGACGGCAACAACCCGACCACCCTCCACTCCGCCCTCAGGTCCCAGATCGACCACATAGTCCGATGCCGCGATCACATCGAGATTATGCTCGATGACCAGCACCGTATTCCCGTTGTCCACGAGCTTCCGCAAGACCTCCAGCAGCTTCTCAACATCCGCGAAGTGCAGGCCCGTCGTGGGTTCATCGAGGATGTACAGCGTGTTGCCGGTCTCGAGCTTGGCAAGCTCCCGCGACAGCTTGATCCGCTGGGCTTCTCCGCCCGACAGGGTGTCCGCCGCTTGTCCAAGTTTGATATAGTCCAAACCGACTTCCTTAAGCGTTCTTAGCGCTCGCTCGATCTTCGGTACATTCGCGAACAGCTCCAGCGCCTCGGAGATCGTCAGATTCAGCACTTCGGCGATATTGCGCCCCTTGTATGTGACCTGCAGCGTCTCGCGATTGTAGCGCGTCCCGCCGCACTCGTCACATGTCACCCGCACATCGGGCAGGAAGTGCATCTCCACGCGCTTCGTGCCATCTCCCTCGCAGGCCTCGCACCGCCCGCCGCGGACGTTGAAGCTGAACCGTCCGGCATCATACCCGCGCATCCGCGCCTCGGGCATCTGCGCGAAAAGCTCCCGTATCTCGGCGAATACGCGGACGTATGTTGCCGGGTTCGAGCGCGGGGTGCGCCCGATCGGGCTTTGGTCGATGTCGATGACCTTGTCGATCTTCTCGGCCCCGACAATCGCCTGGTGCGCGCCGGGCTTCGCGAGTGCGTCGTAGAGCTTGCGGCGCAGCGCGCGGGAGAGAATGTCGTGTACCAGGGTGCTCTTGCCCGAGCCGGAAACGCCGCTGACGCAGGTGAGCGTTCGCAGCGGGAAGTCGACGTCGATGTTGCGCAGGTTATGCTCCTTCGCCCCGACGACCCGCAGCTTCCCCTCGCCCTTGCGCCGGTATTTCGGCGCCGGCACCGACCGCTTTCCCGACAGGTATGCGCCCGTGATCGACCTCTCGCAGGCCAAAAGCCCCGCGACATCGCCGGCGTAGATGACCTCTCCCCCGTTCACCCCGGCGCCTGGCCCGAAGTCGACGACATAGTCCGCCGCGAGCATCGTTGCCGGGTCGTGCTCGACCACGATGACGGTGTTGCCGAGGTCCCGCAGCCGGAAAAGATTGTCCAGGAGCCGTTTCTGATCTCGCGCGTGCAGGCCGATGCTCGGCTCGTCGAGGATATACAGCACTCCGGCCAGGCCGGCGCCCATCTGGGTTGCGAGGCGTATCCGTTGCGCCTCGCCGCCGGACAGTGTCTGCGAGGGACGGTCCAAGGTGAGATAACCCACGCCGACTTCCGCCATGAACCGCAGCCGCGCCAGGATCTCCTTCAGCAACTCGGTCGCGACGATCCCGGCGGCGGCCTCGAGGTGGATGCCCTCCGTGAAAGCGACGGCGTCGGTGACCGACATACGCGCGAACTCGTCGATGCCGAGGCCGGCGACCTTCACCGCGCGGCTTTCCGGGCGCAGGCGAGTGCCCTGACACCCCCGGCATGGCGCGTCGGCGAAGAAGCGGCTGTAGTAATCCTTCTGGCTGCTGGAGCGGGTCTCCTCGTGGTGCCGCGCGACGGCGTGCGCGAGGCCTTCAAAGGGCTTTGAATACTTCAACTTCTTGCCCTTCTGGGTCTCATACTCGAAGACGATCGGAGCGTCGCCGGTGCCGTGCAGGATTGCCTGCTTCGCCTCTTCTGGGATGTCACGCCACGGCAGTTCGAGGTTGAAGCCAAAGTGCGAGGCGAGGCCTTCCATAAGATGCCGAGACTGGCGCGTGCGAAGCGAGCCGTACACCACCAGCGCGCCGTCGAGGATCGACTTGTCCGGGTCGGCCACCAACAGCGCCGGGTCGATCTCGCGGACCATCCCCAGCCCGCTGCACACCGGGCACGCACCGTGAGGGCTGTTGAAGGAGAACATCTGCGGCGTGAGTTCGGGATACGTGATGTCGCAGTTCGAGCAAGCAAATCGAGTCGAGAAGGGGATGTCTCGGTCCTCAAGCACATTCACGATCAGGCGATCATCGCCCTCCCGAAGCGCGGTATCGACCGACTCGGCGATGCGCGAGCGACTCTTGTCGTCGACGATGATGCGGTCGACCACGATCTCGATCCGATGCTTCCCCGGGGGAACGCGGATTGCGCTGCTGAGATCGACGATCTCGCCGTCGAGCCGCGCCCGCGCGAAACCGCGTCGCCGGGCGGCCCGGAGGGCTTCTTCGGCCTGCTTGACGGTGTCGGTCTCGGCGATCAGCGCGAGGATCTGCAGCCGCGTCCCCTCGCCGAGGCCCTGGATGCGGTCGGTGATCTGCTGCGGCGTGAAAGCGGCGATCTCCTGGCCACACTGATAGCAATGCGGCGTCCCGACGCGCGCATATAGCACGCGCAGGTAGTCGTGGATGTCGGTCACCGTCGCGACGGTCGAGCGGGGATTGCTGGAGGCCGAGCGCTGGTCGATGGCGATGGCCGGCGAGAGCCCGTCGATGTGATCGACCTGGGGCCGGTCCATTGTGCCGAGGAACTGACGCGCGTAGGTCGAAAGCGACTCGACATAGCGCCGCTGTCCCTCGGCGTAGATCGTGTCGAATGCCAAGGATGACTTGCCCGACCCGGAGACGCCCGTGAAGACAACGAGTTTGAAGCGCGGAATCTCCAGTGACACGTCTTTGAGATTGTGCTGGCGCGCACCGTAGACGTGGATACTGTCCTTCTGCATGACCGCTTACACTCCGAAGCTCCTTCAGAGGCTGTGAACCGCGTGCCTGGATCGGGAGCCAAAGAGATAGTATACCAGCCTGCGAAAGGCGGGGTCAAACGCAGGTGCAAGAAATGCAGGAGCATCGTTTTTGGTCGCGATGCGTTCAACGGATCAAGGCGCGGGCCGTTCAAGGAGGGGCTAACATGAAACGGCCCGCCGTTTGGCGAATGATATTGCGTCAGCAAACCATTCTCCGAAAGGCGGACCGAAAAT
>Ga0181520_10010769_pt1 | contig 12179 bp, 10 predicted proteins | sample PEATcosm2014_Bin_29_FD_132451 | JGI IMG/M metagenome (GOLD analysis project Ga0181520, IMG submission 132451) | Peatland microbial communities from MTU Mesocosm Facility, Houghton, MI, USA - PEATcosm2014_Bin02_30_metaG | ecosystem: Environmental > Terrestrial > Soil > Wetlands > Peat | place...
GCGATGGTTTTGCGCTTAAGCGCGTCGGGATTGGCGTCATGGGCGTAAAAGATAGTGGCCAAGGGAGACTCCTTTTGATTTGAAAAAATCGAGTTGATGGAAAAAACCGACCGGTCCGGTCGGCTTCTAAAATGCTCTGCCATTCAGGGCTTCGATGTCAATACCTCATCGGAAAAACTAATCCCATCAGAAATGCGAAAAGCCCACGCAGACAGGAACAGAGCGGCTCAACGGGTGAGCGGCAGCGAGGACGAGCACGGTGCTCGTCCTCCTCATGTTATTCCTGCCGTGTCATTCCAATCGACAAACTTACTTCTTCGACGGATCCGTCGCCATCCGTTCCAGCACTTCGTACACGGCAGCCGTGTCGTGGTTGGCATGGCCCGATGCCACGGCTGCAACGTAGATGGGAATGGTTGAAGTGAATACCGGAGCCGGACAACCTGCTTCTCGCAGGGCTTCCCCGATCAACTTCATGTCCTTCTGCCAGACCGTGTTTTTCATCGTCGCTTCGTCCCATGTCCGGTTCGCCATCGCGGGACCGCGGACTTGGAACATACGCGAGCCGCCGGCACCGTCGGCCACAACTTTGACTACCATGTTGGGGTCGAGTCCCGAACGTGCGCCAAGCAGAATTGCCTCAGCCGCTGCCACGTTATGAACGGCTACCAGCAGGTTCGCGACAAACTTCATCTTCGTTCCATTGCCGAATTCGCCGAGGTTGTAAGTAATGCGGGCAAAGCCATCGAATACCGGGGTGACTTCTTTGATTGCCTCATCTTCACCGCTCGCGTAGACCGCAACGTCCCGCGTCTTGGCCTGTTCGCCGGTGCCGGAAAGAGTGCAATCGAGCAGAATGACGCCTTTCTCGGCCAGAAGAGCACGCATCTTCTGTTTTGTTGCCAGCGACATTGTGCCTGTCTCAATGATGATGCTTCCCTTGGCGCAACTCGCGGCCAGATCCTCACACACCGCACCGAGTGCAGGTTCGGAAGCCAATGACAGAATGATATGACGGCAGCGCTTTCCAACTTCGCGCGCGTCAGCCACCGCGGTTCCGCCTGCTTTGGTCAATCCGGCGCGAGCTTCAGCCACAAGATCCGTTCCGACCACGTCAAATCCCGCCTTCACGAGATTACTCGCCATGGAGGAGCCCATAATTCCCAATCCAATTACACCAACGAGAGGCTTCTTTTCTGTGCTCATGTTCATCCTTGATGTTCGGCGCCATTCCGCCGAGAGAGTTCAATTCGTAAGAATTTCTGACACGCTCAGTTATGACTACTGCTAATTCTAACTGGCAGTCGCGGCTCCTGCTCTTTCTTGTTCGAGGGCCTTAATCAGTTCGTCTGATGTGAGTACCCTTCCGATGATCCGCTTCATGATTTTGATTGCAGCTTCGTGAAAGTCCCGGCCATCCATGCTATCCATGCAGTCTTCCACCATGATTACGCCGAAGTCACGGTTGGTGGCCTCGAAGCTGGTGGAAAGGCAACAGGAAGAAGTATTGATGCCGGTGATGATGACCGTATCGACTCCAAGATTTTTCAGGACAAATTCAAGATCAGTATGCAGAAAACAGTTGTAACGCTTCTTGGTGGGCACGACGTAATCGCCCGCGTTGTAGAGTGCCGGGATGATCTGCGTTCCTACCGAGCCAAACATGTTGTGCCGTCCGGCTGTCTTCCGGATGGACTTCGGATCTTCGTCGTTTGCGCGCCAGTGCGGGTTTGACAGTGCCTCCTGCGCATTGCGAAATCCGGCGGTAACGTGAATGATCGGAATCTGTTTTTCTCTGAGCTGATTGAAGAGCCTGGCGGTGTTATCGATTACGATCTTGCATCGATCCGCAGCCAGAGGCATGGTTGCCACTTCCGGATCCAGGTGGCCGCGGTGCATGTCCACCGAAATCACAGCATACTTTTTCATGTTGGCCCCTCCGATAATGTGCCGGGGACTCGAAATGATGTGTGTCACCAGATCGAGTCCCGTTGCAATCCTTACTTTTTCTTCGGAATCACCGGCAGGAGCACATAGGCGGGATGCTCGGGATCCAAATGTAACGTTGTGCGTCCACCGAAGATACTCTCCGGGCGGTCTCGCGGTTCATTGTGAAGGAATGGCCCGTTGCCCTTCAGTTCGTTCTTGAAATGCGGCAACTTGATGCCGGTTTTCTTCGCGAACTCATAGTCCTTTCCACGAATCGAGAGCCCGATACGATGTCCGGCTGGTACCACCACCGACGTTGGAACTAACTCGATGTCCAGATCGACCGGGACTCCGGGTTTGAGTGGCTGAATCTCATCGTGGGTGTGATAGGGGCGGTAAGGCCTAGTCAGCACCGGATCGAGCTTGCGGTGCGAAGCTCGCAACCATCCCTGGGCAATCGGCGTGTGCGGGTCAATGGCTCCCTGATACACCACCTCACGCATGTCTGCCGTGAATACTCTGAAGATCAGGAACAGATCGGCATCCGTGGTAGTGGAGGATGCGAACAACTTGGCCGCAATCGGCCCCGTGATTTCTGTTTCCTGTGCCAGCGGAGCGGAGATGAACGTCAGTCCATCGCCGAGCGCATCGAACTCGAGATTCGCCGAGTTCTTGGCCGGGTTCGTCATTAACAACTGCTGGGTGGGGTGCAGATGGAACTTGGTCCACTCTGTCCGGGCGATCGGCCATTCATTCTCAAAACGTTCTTCAAACTTATCGACATGACGGACCTGCAACTGGACCTGCGGACGCTTGTTCCAGCCGTTGTTTTCGCCCTTGAGGAAATGCGCGAAGAACTGTTTCTGGATGTTTACGCCGTAGTCTGTGTAGAAGTGTGTCCAGTGCTCAATGCCATGCGATTCCAGCCATTTGTTTTGCGCAGCCGCACGCACAAAGCCCTCGAAATTACCGCGCGGGTGCAGACCCTGGCCGCCCCAGTTCGCGGAGGAAAGGAATGGCACGGTTACCTTGTCCCACTGTGGCGATCGCACCTTGTGGTAGTCGTCGTCGAGCGGGTGGGCGAGAATCTCGTCGCCGAAGTCGCAGCGGTTAGCCGCGAGTTCCTTGTCGCTAAGTGTCTCGTCGCCGCAAACCAACTGGCCGGTGACCACACTGCGCGGACCGCGTTCCCCAAGACCGTATTGCACACTCTTCACCTGGACGTCATACCAGTTGGCCCAGAACGTACTGACGATTCCACCGTGATGGGTTGAATCGCGATACCAATCGGCAGCACCTTCCCAAACGCACATTGCGGTGAGATGAGGCGGCTGCTTGGTGGCGACCAACCACTGGTTCATGGCGTAGTAAGAGATGCCGTTGAGGCCAACCTTGCCATTGGACCACGGCTGCACGGCTGCCCACTCGATGCACTGATAGAAGTCGTCGGTCTCGCGGGCCGAGAAATGATCGACAAAGCCCGGCGTCCGTCCGGTACCACGGGAATCGACGCGGACCAGCGCATATCCTTCCGGAACCCACTTCTCTGGGTCGGCAACTTCCCAGTTCTGATATTTGTTGCTCGAACCATAGGCAACGTCCGGGTGTTCCGCGACCATGATGTTCCAAGCTCCCGGATAACCTTCCGGGAACGACAGGCCCTTGGCGTAGGGACCATAGGTGAGGATCACCGGGAACTTGCCTTGCCCAAGCGGCCGGAAGATATCAGCTTTTAATTTGAGTCCGTCATCGACCTGGATATCGACATCCCAGTCGATCTGCATCCCATCACGAATCTCACTCCGTGTAGTGCTCATGCGGTTCCTTTCTTGATTGTTTGCTGCTTCCGCCGAGGCAGGCTCCTAGGAGCCTGCCCGACGTGCCAATGTTTCGATAACAGATCGTTAGCCTTCCACCACCTCAATCTGCTGGCTTCCTGCGGCTTTGCAGATTGCCTCAAAAGCGGAGATGTTGGCCACAATCTCTTCACCTGTGACCGGATATGGGGCCCCTCCGGCAGCGGCGTCACCGAACGCCTCGACGTTGGCGCGCACCATCGACATTGCGGGGTATTCCACCTTTACCGGATGGCTGCCGTGTATCGCTTTGGTCAAAACCCAACCTTCCGGCGCCTGAGGATGAGCATTGTCGTGTACTTCAATCCAACCCTTGCTCCCGAATACTGCAAAGCGGATCGAGAATGGCGGTCCAAACGCAGTGGAGATCACGGCATTCGCGCCACTCTTGAAGCTCAGCAAAATCCCAAGCGTCTCGTTGTCGCCGGGCGTAACCAGCGAACGCATGTTCGCTACTGCACTCTTAGCCGCGCCATTGACTGCAACACACAGATCGAGACCATGTACAGCCATTGCAGTCATCGACGTGCCACCAGGTGCCTCGGTCTTTTGCCGGCGCCAGTTATCTGCGGCCAGCGGTCTGAGCTCGTGAGTCAAGGTTGCTTCCGTAAACTGGATGGTGCCGAGTTCTCCCGACCGAACCATCTTCAGGATGTCCGTTGTGACCGGCTTAAACCGGTGCTCATGTCCAACACCGAGAACCACACCGGCAGCTTTACATGCTTCCACGGAGGCAATTGCGTCCTTCCGGGTAAGAGCCAGCGGTTTCTCGCAGAAGACGTTTTTCTTTGCCTTGGCGGCAGCGGCAATTTGCTGTGTATGTAAAGAATGGGGCGTACACAAGATCACTCCCCCTACGTTGGGATCGGCCAGGGCAGCGTCGAAATCGCTGGTGAACTCAAGTCCCTGAGACTGCGCCCATTCGCCGGAAGCGGGAACCACATCGACAGCCTTTACGACCTTCACTTTGGGGCTGTCTTTCAGCGTCCCAATCATGGTTTTTCCCCACCAGCCCAAGCCAACAACCGCCAGATTCAACTGGCCGCTCTCTGAAAACCCTGCTTTCTTCATTTCGAACAATCCTCCGAATATTTATGAAACTCTGTGCTTCGCGTATTTTGAATGTTCCTTGAGAGTGTACCCGCGCTACGCCTTCTTCGATTTCACCGCAATCAGTTGGTTAGGGTTGACGAAGACCATCGCGATCATACCGATAATCGGAAGCAGCGTGAGTTCGACCAGGGCAGCTCCGCCCCAGCCAAACTTGCCAACCAGTGCCGCCATCAGATAACCGGAAGTCGACGCAGCTCCGAACAATGATGTTAAGAAGATACCTGAAGCGCGCCCCACCATCTGCGGCCTAACGCTGCGCTGCAATAGCGTAAGCAGGTTAACGAAGACGAATCCGCTACCGAGAGCACCGGTCAGGAAACAGAGCGTGCACTGCGCCGATAAGGTTGTCGCCAGGTTATACATGGAGTAGCCGACGAGAGCGAGGAACCCAAATGCTCCGGCCGTAACCCAGCGCTGCGGGAAACGATCGCCGAACCATCCGCCCACGAACGACATGAACCCACCAAGGCCGAAGTAGCTGAACGCTACGGCAGCAGCCATGGGAGCGAATTTCAATACGTCTCTGACGTATGTGGTGTAAAGCCCGAGGAAGCCGTACAGCGAATAGCCAAGAATGACGGAACCAATGAATCCCATGATGACATTGCGATTCCACACGTTCTCAGGCATGTGGCTGAGGGCGGCCAAGTCTACCGCTGCGGTCGACCCAGGACCTTTGCTCTCGCTGAAGCCCTTCGGTACAGCGATGAGGACGAGAGCCGCAAGTCCGAAGCCGAGACCCGCAAACCAGATGAACGGCGTGTGCCATGCGGTCAATGCCAGTTGCGGCGACTTCGCTGCGGTCGCCTGCGCCAACTGGGCGCCAATGCGAGGGCCAAAGAAGCCGCCGACGCCGTACGCAACAATCATCCAGCCGATATAGAACGACCGCTTCTGGTGGAAGTAGCTGCCGACCGCGGCAAACAATCCGGCCATCTGCATCCCTTCCCCAATCCCCGTCATCGCCCGATAAAACAGCATGTCCCAAAATCCGGTCGCCTAGACTGTCGCAAGGGTAAATGCTGAATAGATCACCATGCCGATCAGGATCACCGCCTTGCGCGAGGTACGATCGAGGATATAGCCGGTTGGAATGCCGGCGACCGCCAACCCCAAGGTGAAGATCGTGGATAGGAGTCCGGCGATTTTGAGATCGAATCCAAACGCCTTTCGAATCGCAGGCAGCAGGGTCGGGAAAATCTGCCGATCCGCGGCGTTAATCGAGTAGGACACGCATAGAATGACCAGGAAGAAAAGCGACAACCCAATTCCATACAGCATCTCGGATGAACTGCGTTCATTGGTCGTCGCCGGACCTTGGGCCGGCGCAGGCAAACTCATTCTGGAACTCCTTGTAGAGGTGGGTTAATTCGATATACGTCCTCAACCTTTACGCTATTGACGTCGATTTAACAAGAAAAATCCTGCGGCTAAGTCGTTCGCTACATTTCGTTACATCGTGCATATCACTTCGCGCACAGTGATATGCGCACGGCGAATTTAACGATCGAGTTGCGAGAATACTTGAGTCTGCTTTTTTGTTACTATTGCTTGTTTCGGGGCTCACGGCAGCAGTAGTGTAGCGGGCGTGTTCTCACTAAAAGGAGTAAAGCTGTTAAGGCTGATGGATCTCGCAAATTGCTTCCGCAATCCGCGTTCATTACCGCAGGCTTCTTGACAAGGATGGCTATGGCACAAACAGAAAGCAAGGCTGCACGCTTCCCGCAGCTGACAATGGAACAACTGAATCCGAAGCAGAAGATGCTCGCGCAGGAGATCCTAAAAGTCTCGAGCGCCAAAATCGGCGGCCCCTACAACGCGCTGCTACGCAGTCCGGATATGGCGGAGTGGACTCTCAAGCTGATGGACTATTTGCGCTTTAAGACTTCGGTTCCACGGGCGCTGAATGAGTTCGCAATACTGATCCAGGCGAGACTTGCAACGGCGCAGCTTGAATGGTGGGCGCATTATCCAATTGCACTGAAGGCCGGCCTTCCGGCTGCGCTTGCCGACGCACTAAGGGAGGGACGGCGGCCATCCAATATGACAGCCGACGAGGAGGCCGTCTACCAGTTCTGCATCGAATTGTCACTCAATCATGTGGTCACGGATGCGACGTTCAATCGCGTACATAGCCAGCTTGGCGAGCAGCAAACCGTCGACTTGATTGTCGTCAGCGGAACCTATGTCATGGTGTCAATGGTGCTTAACGCGGGCGAGGTTCCCGTACCGAATAATGAAGCTTCACCGTTGAAGCCAATGACCGACGAAGAGCTTCGCGCGGGACTGCTGCCAGCCTAGGGCTGAAGCAGTCCCGTGCGGTGACCCAGGTGTCAGCTGTATCTCTTCTCCTCGCTGGAGCCATCGAACCAGTCGAAACGATCGCTTGCCGTCTTGATGATGATGCTCTTCACCTGCGTGTAGTCCTTATAGCAGTCGATACCGTTTTCACGGCCGATTCCGCTATCCTTGTACCCTCCCCATGGGGAAGCAGGATGAATCCGATGGTGGTCATTGATCCAGACGATCCCGGCTTCAAGCTGCTCTGCTACCCGGTGCGCCCGGCGAATATCGTTGGTCCAAACAGCCATTCCCAGCCCAAAGTCAGTTCCATTCGCAATCTTGATCGCGTCTTCTTCGGATTTGTATTTCATCACGCATACCACAGGTCCGAAGACCTCCTCTTGCGCTATTTTCATATCATTGCTCACATTCGACAGAACCGTAGGGCTGACGTACCACCCCTGGGGCGGCAACGGATTGGAGCCCCACGCTAAAGTTGCTCCCTCGCGAATGCCGACATTGATAAGATCCACAACCTTGTTTCGTTGGCGCTCCGAGATCAGGGGCCCGATATCCGTATTAGGATCGGAGGGCTTGCCCACGCGGAGCTTTTTCACCTTATTAACGAAAGCATCCAGGAAGCGGTCGTACATCGTCTCCGACACAAGCACGCGTGCGCCCTGCACGCAGGTTTGTCCGGTTGCGACGTAGCCCGCGAAGACTGCACCGTTCACGGCCGACTCGAAATCGGCATCGTCGAATACGATGATCGAAGCCTTTCCTCCCAACTCCGCGGCCACCTTGATTAGATTGCATCCGGCCGTAGCCGCAACGGCCCGGCCGGTTGGCGTTCCGCCAGTCAGGTCAACTTTGCTCAGCGCCTTGTGCTCAGCAAGCGCCTTTCCGGCGACCGATCCCAGCCCGTGGATCACGTTCACGATGCCATCCGGAATGCCGCTCTCCTGGATATAGCCGGCCAGCATGTTGACGGTCAACGGAGCCATCTCCGACGGCTTAATGACCACCGCATTCCCGGCAGCCAAGGCCGGCGCCAGCTTCTTCGCCAGAATCAGAAGCGGATGGTTGAATGGCGTGAGCAACCCTACCACTCCCAGCGGCTCCCGCCGGACGATGTTCAGATATCCGGGACCGAACGGAGGAATCGTGTCTTCCAGAGTTTCAGCCACACTGGCAAAGTAGTCGTACCACTCGGGTAGCCTCCCCAGCTGGGCTCGCATTTCGCGGATGGGACGCCCGGTAATCCGGCTCTCCACTTCGACCAAGGCCGGCATATTTTGCCGAATCTTCGCAGCGAGCGTGCGCAGTCTGGTAACCCGGTAGGGCACGCTGCTCCGCCACGGCGACTCACGAAAGGCTTGCAGTGCGGCTTGCACGGCGTTCTCCACATCCTGCGCGGTGCTGTTTGCAATCTCCGACGAAATCTCCCCGCTCTCCGGACTAACCAGCGGAATATATTCGCCTGACACGCTAGGAACAAACTTACCGTTGATAAACTGCTCACATCGCTGGACTTGCGGCCGAACTTGGGAACTCATATCAATCTCCGAAAAGCAAATTGTGAAGGGACAAATAGGGGGTAGTACCTACGGCTCAGTGTGATAAGAATGCAAAAGACTCCGCCGGTATGTCAATGAGGAGTGAGCTCTTACAACCACCTCAGCTCCCTCGTTTTTGGGGGGATTAGAGCTGCTTTCGCACTTGCCTGAATTCCGATGCGTGCCGTTGAGGGAAGTCTTTGACTACCCAACTCTTTCCTTGACTTTTGAGCGGAATTTAGGCATCGTTCCTACGGTCCTAAAAATGCTGATAAGGCTCCTTCGGCAGTGCCGGAGGCGAACGATGGAGGTTACGGCTGCGCGTCATCCGCGCCGTCGCGATTCTCAATGCCCGACGGGCCACTCTTTTTGGAGGAGTAACTGTGACTTTCGACGAGCTGTTTGGAAAACTAGAACAATCAAAGCTTACCCTTAATCACTACAAGCTGATCACCGCAGCGGTTCTAGGGGATATGCTCGAATTCTTTGACTACTTCATCATCGGATTCGTCCTGTCATTCATCGTTGTGCCGTGGAAACTGACCTTTGCCGCCACCGCTATCGTGCTATTGAGCGCGGGCGTCGGCAGCACACTGGGCTCCTTCTTCTTCGGCTATCTTGCGGACCGCTACGGAAGAATGAAGGTTTGCCTCATCACGATCGTAACCTTTACCGTTCCTAGCCTTTTTATGTACTTTACCCCGACAGGCAACTGGATTTATCTGACCGTATTTCGTTTCATCGTCGGTTTTGGTGTAGGTGGTCTGTATTCAGTGAGCCTGCCATTGGTGCAAGAGTTCACGCCCACCCGCGTCCGGGGCATTGTTGGTGGAATTGTGACCGCATTGATTCCCGCAGGAACCTTGCTGGGAAGCTTCTGCGCAGCCTATCTGACACCGATTGTGGGTTGGAGAGGATTGTTCCTTATCGGCTTGTTTCCAGCTCTACTGGCTTTCCTGTTCATGTTCTGGGTACGCGAATCACCGCGCTGGCTCATCTCACAGGGACGTTACGACGAAGCGGTCAAGTCTATCAACTGGGTGCTCAATGAGCATATTGATCCAAAAAGCGTAACTTTAGGCAAATTTGCTGTTAAGACGCCGCAACCTGCTTTCTCCGAGATCTTTAATTATCCGCGGAGTGTCTTTGTTTCTTGGGTAACTAGTTTCTTTCAATCAATTATGGATTATGGCTTTGTTCTGTGGGGACCGACTCTTCTGACCTTGGTTCTGAAGATTCCGGCGATCCAGGCAGCAAAAATGTTCATGGCTGTAGCATGTGCCAGCATCGTAGGCAAGTTTGTTTGGGCGTATCTGTCGGAAATTATCGGTCGTCGGTATGCCGGAATGTTGATCGGAGTTGGTTCCATTATCACCTGTCTGATCGTATCCCGGTTCTACAACGCCTACTGGGGTACCGTCCCCGTCATCTTCCCGGCATTCATGATTATGTACGCCTTCATCAACGGCGGATGGTCCATTACTGGCCCATACTCTGCCGAAATTTGGCCGCAGCGTCTGAGAGCTACCGGAATGGGCTCAGCCTATGGCGTTGGTGGCATCGGCAGGATTTTTGGACCTATGGTGCTCGCAGTATTTGCCGGAAGCAGCAACCTGGTTACACCGAAAGCGACCGTCTCGGCTATTGGCCCGGCGTATATATTCTTCGCGTTCTGTGGCCTGTTGCTGTTTATTACCTTCATTTTCGGCATTGAGACCAAAGGCAAGACTGTCGCCCAGATCGAAGAAATGGTCAGCACCCCTAAATCCAGGGAAGCGGCAATGCACGCAGGTGACTAACGGGCGCAAGTAATAACAATTTCCGGACAGGAGTGAATCCACTTCTGTCCGGATTCTTTTTAGGCTTGGAAATTACGGATTAAGATACTATTCATCCATGGACAGCAAGACGCTTCTTCGCATAACTAAAGCCCTCAGTGATGGCAGAAGGCTCGGAATCCTCGAACGAATCGCAGCCGTCCAAGGCGAGGTCTCATGTGTCAACGTGAGAACGGAGATGCATATCTCCAAAACAATGATGTCGCACCATATCAAGGAGTTGGCGACTGCCGGTCTCATTGAGACGCGGCGTCAGTCCAAGTTTCAATACCTGCGCATGCAAAACAAAACCTGGAACGAGTACCTCAATCGTCTGCGAAAAATCGGCTCATAACTTTCTCTTGTATTTTGTTCACGAGTCGTTGTCTAATGAACATTGTTCAATGGTTATCAAACTATTGCACTGACTCTCGAACCTTTCTTAAGGCTAAAAGCTGATAGGAGCGATCTCCATGATTGGTAAATTGTTGGCTGAAGGCACTGATAAGTTGAAAGAGATTGGCCTTGGTAATTATGCAAATAAGGGGGCCGAAACCGGAAGCTCGCTCAAGATTACCCGTCAATACATGGATTCCCTGACGATCGAGACCCGAACCATCGACGCGGTGGAGGCTTCCACAAAATGGACATTTCTAGGTGAAAGCTTTGCCACCCCCGTGATGACTGGCGCGCTTTCTGGGCTAGGGGCAATCTGTCCCGATCCCATGGTGGAAATGGCTAAAGGTGTTAAAGCCGCTGGTTCTGCGATATGGGTCGGCATAGGAAAAGGCGAAGAGCTAAAGGCGATCATTGAAACAGGTGCCAAGACGATAAAGATAATCAAGCCTTACCGGGATAGGGATTTGATCTTCACCAAGCTTGCTGAAGCTGAGAAGTATGGGGCTATTGCCGTGGGGATGGACACTATTTTCGCCTTCGGAGGAAAACGGGAGGATACGTTAATACGTCCTGACCTGATGGGTCCGAAGACACTGGCAGACATTCGGGAGTTTGTTGCGGCCACGAGATTGCCTTTCATCCTAAAGGGCATCCTCAGTGAACAGGATGCTGGAAAAGCACTGGAGGCCGGAGCAGCGGCCATCGTGGTATCTCATCATGGCGGAGCAGTTCTTGATTACGCGGTGCCTCCGCTGAAGATACTGCCGCGTATTGCAAAGGTTGTTGATGGTAAGATTCCCATCTTCGTTGATAGCGGAATAACCAGGGGCACGGATGTTTTCAAAGCTTTGGCGTTGGGAGCAGATGGCGTCCTGATCGGCAGATCCGTGATGGCTGGTTTGGCGGTTGGGGGAGCCGAGGGCGTGACGAAACTGATCGCGGGCACCAACGAAGAACTACGGCGAGTTATGAGTCTGACTGGTTGCTGCACACTCGGAGAAATTAGTTCTGAGTTGGTCTGGGCCTAGTCTGCTGCCGCACCCCGTAACAGGGACTGCCAGTTGACACAGAGAAGGATGATTATGAGTAAAGAATTGAAGATCCTGGGAACCAAAACACCTGCCGCCGGCTATTCGGTAAACGATCAGTATCAGCGGTTCAATCAGAAGTACAACATGATCTGGCAAGGCGAGTGGAATCCGGAGCGCGCTCACCTCTCCGACGAA
>Ga0181520_10010770_pt1 | contig 12179 bp, 5 predicted proteins | sample PEATcosm2014_Bin_29_FD_132451 | JGI IMG/M metagenome (GOLD analysis project Ga0181520, IMG submission 132451) | Peatland microbial communities from MTU Mesocosm Facility, Houghton, MI, USA - PEATcosm2014_Bin02_30_metaG | ecosystem: Environmental > Terrestrial > Soil > Wetlands > Peat | place...
GCGCGCCACCAGCGCTCCATAGGCCTCTTTGTCGCCGGCCAGAATGGCCCGAACCGTGGCGTGATCGTTCTTGCCCATGCGAACCATTAGACAGCATTTTTGCGGCCGCGGTTAGGAAAGATTTTGAGAGAAGTGTTTTTGAGACGGTTTTCCAGGAGTGGTTTGTGGCGTATTGCCGCCAAAGCAGACTATCGGCTTGAAATATTACTTCGCAAACGCTCAGATCCCGCTCTCAAAATGCGAGCACGGTAACCACTCAATTCGAAAGATACCAACTCCAAGGAACCTCTGATCAAGGATATGTTTAAAAAGGCCACAGCTTTAGCCAGGCCGACCAAGCACATAGAATCAAGGGGGTTCTAGCCCCTGAAGGAAGATTCTCTCAGGGGCTAAAACAGATTCAGGCTTCCCGGAATCCGTCAGGAGGTCAATTAATGGGCGGCAACCGGCACAACCTTAAAATTGTCAAACTCCGCCAAAGCAAACGCCACGGTTCCGATGCCCACCATTCCTTTTGCATAACTCACGTCGGCGATGGTACTGACCGCAACATGATCGATTTCCGCGCTGATGTTGTTGCCTTGGAAGGTCAACGCCAGCGTGTGCCAACTGTTGACTCCCAATGCGCTGACTTTGCCCTGAGAGAGCACGATTTCATCGGGCAGATTCTTCTCGTTGTTACCGTCATTGTTGACCGTCTTCAGCAGAGCCCAATCGCCTGTATCGGCCACGCGCAACACATAGGAGTTCGGCACATCGGCGCCACTCATGCCTGTCAGGCGTCCAAACAAATCGACATAGCCGGTCTGCTCCAGCAGCACATCACTCGACACACGATAGTCCGACCAATCGAGATTGCCCATCATGGTGAAGGGGTTCCTATGCGTGATCTTCCATGAGGTAGGCTCCTCGGCAACCACCTGCCGCAGGCAGATTCCTGCGCGCCCTCCCTTGCACTCTGAGGTTTCAAATCCGCCAACCATATCGGAGAAATACTTGGGCATTCTTCCTGTGGGATAACCCTTGAGGTTATCCGCAACGGGTAAATCTAACTCTGCCGAGGGAGGCGCAACGGCATCGCCTCTGGCTTGACCGGTGGTGGTGGTCACGGTATAAATGTGGCCCGGTTCCAGATTCAGTGAAAACTCGCCGGCCACCGGCTGAATATCGTCCTGCTTTACAAACCAGTTAGACGGATTGGTTGACGCAAGATTGGTTGTCCAAAGATGCAACGTCTTCTGTGCGAATCCAGCCAGCTTGAAATGCTCGGTTTGCGGGCTCTTCATCTCTACAGTTTCAATCACCAAGCTGAACTGCGTGCGATCCGGCGAACGCAGCGTGACATAACTGCCATGCGTGCCACTGGTGTCGGCATTGAAGAAGCTGGATGCGCTGTCGATATAACTCCAACCCGGTTGCGTGAACTGCGTTGTGTGAGCAGCCACCCACACCGACGGCGTAACTACATAATGCCCGCTCCAGGGCTGATTGCATTTGATAAAGCCAATGTTATTAAAGGGCAGGTTATCGTAGATGGCGCTGACGATTGGCCAATAGATGCTGGCAGTGACGCGGCCGGCCGCGTAGTTGCGATTGATATTGCGCGCAACCTCGTTGTACGGTGGCCACTCATCAAAGTGTGCTTCGCTGTCCCAAAGCGGCTTTCCCAGTTCCAAGGCATCGGCCGTCGGATAGCCGCCCCAGCCGGGGCCATGTACGCCGACAATGTCGATGGCATCATTCACCGCCGGATCATCCTTCATGGCGGTTGCGATATTCCATAGCTTGAGTTTTTCCCAATCATCGGAGGCTACAACTTTAATTGCGCCCAAGCCATTGGCCCGCAGAGCCGCGCGCAGATTTTTGTAGAACGGAAGGTCGTAGCCCCGTTCGTTGCGCCCGCCCAGATAATCAATCGACAGATGGTGGTCCGACTCGGCATGCTTGATCCATTTGATCGTGTAATCGATCATGTCGTTTGACCAGTAATTACCATCGCCCACCCAGTGCGGCGCGCCCCAGGCCAGCGCGGCCAACTTGATCTGCGGATTGCGCTTCTTGGCCTCTTCCATCAGCCACCATTCATAGCCGCGTTGATAATTCTCGTCGGTGCGATTGTGCTTGTGGCTGGCTTCGGAGCCGTCGGTCGAATCCATATCCGCGCCGATCTCCACTTTGAGAATCTGCAAACTTGCGCCGTAATGCGGCTTGAAGAGATAGTCGAGAATCTGGCTGCGCGCCGGTTCCGGATAATCGATCAGCAGGCGGGTGTTGCCGCCGCCTCCGCTGATGGCACCGATCCCGTCAAAGACGCGTCCACTGCCTTGCTGGTCAATGGTGACGGTCTGCCCGTAGGCTGTTTGAAATGCTACAAGAACGCACACGATCGCGATTGCGGCCAATAGAATCAGACGATTTCTGAAGATTGCAAGCATGATGCCATTCTCCGGCAGCTCAGTATGTATTACGATTCCGCACCGCCAAAGGGTGAGTATTCGTGAATTTACTCAAGAATACAATACCCCTTTGCCCTGTGTTTCTCTCACACTTTTGCCCAACCTCAAAGCAGATGTATGAACGGAGAATCAATCCCATGTCCCTCCGAACACTGCAAAATGGCGAAGAAATACAGAAAGTTGGGCAGGAACTCAATTGTTAAGAAACAAGTGTGGTTTGGAGATCCAAGCAACAGCCGACCGGAAGGTATGCTAATGTTCCTGGGAGGCGACGGCAGCAGGCGGTTTGCAATTCCTGGGCCGTTCCGTTATGATTCATAAATGTGTCCAGAGGAAAACTCTGGGCCGTCACAAGAACTACGGTTTCTGGGTCTGTTCGATGCTTGGCTGGGGAGCGCGCAACGCGATTTCCGGGCGGCAAGCACCAGACTCCCTGCAAAGCGGGGCTGGCAGAGGCGGTGGGAGACGAGGGAAGAATGGCTAAGACAAGCAAAAATATTACGAAGTCGCGCGCGGCTGTGGTCAAGCCTGCGTATGCGCTGGCTGAGGCGGTCGATCTGCTGAAGCAGGTCAAGTACGCCAAATTCGATGAAACCGTTGATCTTACGTTGCGCCTGGGCGTGGACACGCGCCATGCCGACCAGATGGTGCGCGGCACCGTGGTGCTGCCGCATGGACTGGGCAAGACCAAGTCAGTGGCCGTGATCTGCACGGGCGACCGTCAGAAGGAAGCGACGGCGGCGGGCGCGGATTTTGTGGGCGGCGAAGAGATGGTGGAGAAGATCCAGAAAGAAGGCTGGACGGACTTCGACGCATTAATCGCCACGCCGGACATGATGAAGGTGGTCGGACGCCTGGGCAAGATCCTGGGCCCCAAGGGCTTGATGCCGAATCCCAAGACCGGAACGGTGACCATGGACGTGGCTGCCGCGGTCAAGGAGATCAAGGCCGGCAAGGTGGAGTATCGCGCCGACAAGACCAGCCTGGTTCATGTGCCGGTGGGCAAGCTGAGCTTTGACCCGCAAAAGCTGATCGATAACGCGACGACGGTGATTGGGGCGGTGGTTCGCTCGAAGCCTTCGGCGGCCAAGGGCAAGTACATCAAGAGCATTACACTCAGCTCGTCGATGGGCCCTGGAGTTCCGCTGGATCATGCAGTGGCGGACGCGGCGGGCAAGCACTAAAAAGCAGGGAACAGGGAATAGGGAACAGGGAACAGAAAGACGCCTTGGTTCTCTATTTGCGTGGCCGAATGGTCAATACAAGATTCGTAACAGGCACTCTATTTGAGTGAGGAGGGCATAGGGAAAGAGAGGCAGGATCGGTTCGCAGTGGCGGCTGTTCCCTGTTCCCTATTCCCTGTTCCCTGTAGTCGGAGCGGAGCGAAGACAATGGCGATTTCAAGGGCGAAGAAGACAGAGAAGGTTCAACTGCTGGCTAAAGAGCTGGAAGGCTCGACGACGGCAATCATCGGCACTTTTGCCAAGCTGACGGTGGCAAAGGATTTTGCGCTGCGCAAGGTGATCCGTGAGGCGGGCGGCAAGTATCGCGTGGTGAAGAACAAGCTGGCTGCGGTTTCCGGCCAGGGCACGCAGGTGGAGGCCGCGCTGAAGGGCCTGAAGGGCGTGAACTCGGTGGCGTTTACCGCGGGCGACCCGGTGGCGCTGGCCAAGGTTTTTGCCAAGTGGGCGAGCGACAATGCGGAGTTCCAGTTCAAGCTGGGCATTGTGGACGGCAAGCTGCTGACGGTGGAAGAGGTCAAGGCGCTGGCGACGATGCCGGGCAAGGAAGAACTCTTTGCCAAGCTGCTCTTCCTTATTAATGCTCCGGCGCAGCGGTTGGCCACGGTCATCAACGCCACAGGCAAGAGCGTGGCGGTGGTGCTGGGCCAGGGCGTGGAGAAGGAAAAGTTTGTAGCGGCGGCGTAACCGCCGCTGTTGTCAGTCGTCAGTTCACAGTTCTCAGTGCGGCATAACCGGTTTTTAGTGCTGAGAACTGAAAACTGAGAACTGAGAGCTGCATTTAGGTTTTTGGCCGGGAAATGGGCGGGAAGTGCGCGGGTCTGGCGCATCGGAAACTTCCGGTTTGGTTCTGCGGTCGTGGGAAAAACAATTCAAAACGAGTGTGAATGGAGAAAACAATGGCGGATCTGGCACAGTTGGAAGAGCAAATCGTAGCATTGAGCCTGCTGGAAGCAGCGGCTTTGGTGAAGAAGCTGGAAGAGCGTCTTGGCGTATCAGCGGCAGCGGCAGCCCCGGTTGCGGTGGCGGCGGGCGGCGCGGCGGCTCCGGTGGTTGAGGAGAAGACCGAGTTCCAAGTCATTCTGAAGGACTTTGGCGCGAACAAGATCAACACCATCAAGGCCGTACGCGAGATCACCTCGCTCGGTCTGAAGGAAGCCAAGGATCTGGTCGATGGCGCCCCCAAGGCGATCAAGGAGAACGCGACCAAGGATGAGGCCGAGGCCATCAAGAAGAAGTTTGAAGGCATTGCCACCATCGAAATCAAGTAGGCTGAAGCGGGCCGCCCGGTCCTTTGGCTGGGCGGCTTGCAAGGTGAGCCGGGACGCGCTACGATGAAGGTTGCGCGTCTTTAGGCCTGTTCTTTTTTTATTGCGGGAATAGGCGTATCGGTTCAACGCGTCTTGGCAGGTGGGTGGAGGCACGCAAACGTTCGCGTATCCGGGGCAGAGCCAAGCCCTCTGGTGGCGGATTTTGATTTGCAGTTAAGTGCTTTTTGGTCAACGATTTACTTGGGCGGCAGGCGGGTTTTTCGTGGACGGTGGGTGTGGCTGGCAGGCGAGCGGCAGAAGCGAGCTTTGGGATCAGCGAGAGCATGCAAGAGAATTCGGATGGGAGCACAGGCAGTGGGCCGCGCTCGTGAGGCATTGTGTCCTCGCGGGCTTTTTGTGTCTCCCGGCTGCGTGGAGTGCCCTTTTTGGGAATTTCCGCGCGGCTTGTACCAAAATCGTTAACAGGTTTTTCGGCAGCATTTGTTTCCCCGGATGTGCGCAGTGTAGCGCAAATGCCAGATGTGCAGCAATACCCGCGAGGTAATTTTAACGTTCCTTTTGGAATGGGACGGTTGAGGCGGATTGCGGTGCGTTGGCGAACTGGGGGTCGGAATTGTCCGGCGATGGCCGGGTTTCAGGGGTGGGGCTGGAGATTGCAGTGAGGCCAGTCCGGTTTTTTTAACTTCATTACGTAGTTAGCCGGCGCCGACAAGACTCGGGCGCTGGCCCGGTCCGCAGCCGTGACAGGCTTGCGGTTGCCGGAGCGACCAGGGTCAGGAGTGAACATGCCCAACGAGAAGCGCGCGATTCGCAGCCGGCTCGATTTTTCCAAGATTCCCACCGCAACCCAGATTCCCAACCTGATTGAAGTGCAGCGGCGTTCCTATGAGCGCTTCCTGCAGATGGACAAGCTGCCCAACGAGCGCGATGACGCTGGTTTGCAGTCGGTGTTTGTCTCGGTCTTTCCGATCACTGATTTCCGCGGGATCTCGCAGTTGGACTTTGTGGATTTTTCCATCGGCAACTGGGAGTGCAAGTGCGGCCACTTGAAGGGCCTGCATCACCTGCGCACGGCCTGCGTGCATTGCGGGTCGATGGTGATTACGGACCCATTCCATCCGGGCGATGTGCTCTGCCAGAAGTGCGGCACGTACAACAAGAACACGCCTGACTTCTGCAACAAGTGCGGCGACCCGGTGAGCTTGCAGTTGAAGTACGACCAGCAGGAGTGCGAGGAGCGGGGCATGACCTTCTCGGCGCCCTTGAAGGTCACCGTGCGCCTGACGATTTATGACAAGGACCCGGAGACGGGCAACAAGTCAATCCGCGACATTAAAGAGCAGGAAGTTTTCTTCGGCGACATTCCGCTGATGACGCCCAATGGCACGTTCATTGTGAACGGCACCGAGCGCGTGATTGTTTCGCAGTTGCACCGTTCGCCGGGCGTGTTTTTTGAGACAGCCAATAACCGCACCTATTTTCTGGGTAAGATTATTCCTTATCGCGGTTCGTGGGTGGAGTTTGAGTACGACCAGAAGAACATTCTCTATGTGCGCATCGACCGCAAGCGCAAATTCCTGGGCACGATCTTTTTGCGCGCGCTTGGACTGCGCTCGGATGAAGAGATTCTGAAGACCTTTTATACCGTGGACCGGCTGCATATTGTGGACGGCAAGTTGCAGTGGGCAGTTCCGGAGGAGGGTCACGGGGCGACGCATCTGGTGGGCGCGAAGCCCGCGCACGCGGTGCTGCATAACGGCGCGGAGATTGCCTTCAGCGGGCGCAAGATTACGGCGCACTCGCTCGAGGCCCTGCGCGCGGCGGGCGTGGACCGCGTGGAAGTGGAGCAGGCCGAGCTGGATGGCGCGCTGACCGCAGCCGACGTGGTGGATTTGAATACCGGTGAAGTGGTGGTGGAGGCCAACATCGAGCTGACGGCCGACCGCCTGCACAAGATTCTGTCGAGCGGCGCATCGAGCTTCGAGGTCTTCTTCCCGGAGCGCGACGATGTGGGCAACATCATCACCAACACGCTGAAGCGCGACTCGATCCGCAAGCCGGAAGAGGCTCTGATTGAGATCTATCGCAAGCTTCGCCCCGGTGATCCGCCAACGCTTGAGACGGCGATGTCGCTCTTTGAGGGGATGTTCTTTGACGCGCGCAAGTATGACTTCTCGCGCGTGGGCCGGCTGAAGTTCAACATCAAGCTCTATGAGAATCAAGACGCGACGCAACTGCACAATCGCACCTTGACGCCGGAGGATTTCTACGCGACGATCCGCTACCTGCTGAAGCTGCGCAAGAACATCGGCGTGGTGGACGACATCGATCACCTGGGCAACCGGCGCGTGAGGGCTGTTGGCGAGCTGATGGAGAATCAGTTCCGCATTGGTCTGGTGCGCATGGAGCGGGCGATCAAGGAAAAGATGAGCGTCTATCAGGAGCTTACGACGGCGATGCCGCACGACCTGATCAACGCCAAGCCGGTGATGGCGGCGATCCGCGAGTTCTTCGGTTCTTCGCAGTTGTCGCAGTTCATGGATCAGACCAATCCGCTCTCCGAGATTACGCACAAGCGCCGCCTGTCGGCTCTTGGACCGGGCGGCTTGAGCCGTGAGCGCGCGGGCTTTGAGGTGCGCGACGTGCATCCGACGCACTACGGGCGAATCTGCCCGATTGAGACGCCGGAAGGCCCGAACATTGGCCTGATCAGCTCACTGAGCTGCTTTGCGCGCATCAATGAATACGGCTTCATCGAGTCGCCTTATCGCAAGGTGAAGGACTCGCGCATTCTTGACTTTGTCGAGATCGCCAACGCCGGCGAAAGTGGATTGCGCGTGGGCGACCACATCGAAAAAGATGAGGCGGCGCGGCTGAATGAGGAGCTGAAGAAGGCCGGCAAGCGGCCCATCGACAGCATTCCTTTCAGCTTTTATCTCTCGGCGTGGGAAGAGGACAAGCACACCATTGCGCAGGCCAACATCGAGTTCAACGATGAAGGGTTTATTACCGAAGACTTGGTGAACGCGCGGCGGCAGGGGAACTTTGTGCTGGTCAATCGCGGCGATGTTGATTACATCGACGTGAGTCCGAAGCAACTGGTTTCAGTAGCCGCTAGCCTGGTTCCATTCCTTGAGCATGACGACGCGAACCGCGCGCTGATGGGCGCGAATATGCAACGCCAGTCTGTTCCGCTGCTGGTGGCTGAAGCGCCGCTGGTGGGCACGGGAATGGAAGGCGTGACGGCGCGCGACTCCGGCGCTGTGATTCTGGCCAAGCGCAACGGAATTGTGGATTCGGTGGACTCGCAGCGCATTATCGTACGCGTTGAAGGCGAGCATCATCCGACGCAGTTGTCGCGCGAAGTTGGATCGGACATTTACACGCTGATCAAGTTCAAGCGCTCCAACCAGAACACCTGCATCAATCAGAAGCCGGTCGTCCGCGAGGGCGAGCGGGTGGTGAAGGGTCAGGTAATCGCCGACGGGCCATGCACGGAAGGTGGCGAGTTGGCGCTGGGACGCAATGTGCTGGTGGCCTTCATGCCGTGGCGTGGCTACAACTTTGAGGACGCGATTCTGATCAGCGAGAAGCTGGTGCGGGAGGACTACTACACCTCGGTGCACATCGAGGAGTTCGAGATTGAAGCACGCGATACCAAGCTGGGACCGGAAGAGATCACGCGCGATATTCCGAACGTGAGCGAACACGCGCTGCGCGATCTGGACGAGAGCGGCGTCATCCGCATCGGCGCGCAGATCAAGCACGGCGACATCATGGTGGGCAAGGTCACTCCCAAGGGCGAGACGCAGTTGACGCCGGAAGAGAAGCTGCTGCGCGCCATCTTCGGCGAAAAGGCCGGCGATGTGCGCGACGCTTCGCTGACCACGCCTCCAGGCATTGAAGGCACCATCGTTGATGTGCGCATCTTCAGCCGCAAGGGGCAGGAGAAGGACGAGCGCGCCAAGCAGATTGAAGGCGAATACATTGCCAAGCTGGAAAAGAACTTGGGCGACGAGATTCGCATTCTGACCGACGAGCGGTTGAAGCGTTTGGAAGGCATTCTGGGCGGCAAGGAAGTGTTGGCCGATCTGCACGACGAGCGGACCAACAAGCGTTTGCTGACCAAGGCGGCGATTCTTGATCGCGAGACGATTGAGCGCATCTCGACCAAGAATCTGAAGCGTATCCGCTATGCCGACAAGGATCCGCGAGTCAACGAGCAGATCGACGAGATCGAAGAGATGACCTCGCGCCAGATCGAAGTGCTGCGCAAGATCACCAACGAGAAAGTCGCCAAGCTGGCCAAGGGCGATGAACTGCCTCCGGGCGTCATCAAGCTGGTGAAGGTTTATGTGGCGATGAAGCGCAAGTTGAGCGTGGGCGACAAGATGGCCGGCCGCCACGGCAACAAGGGCGTGATCGCGCGCATCCTTCCTGAAGAAGATATGCCGTATCTGCCCGATGGAACGCCGGTGGAGATTGTGTTGAATCCTCTGGGCGTGCCTTCCCGTATGAACGTGGGACAGGTTCTGGAGACGCATCTGGGCTGGGCGGCGCACGTATTGGGCGAGAAGATTGCCGCGCTGATCAAAGCCAACAGCGACGTGGAAACCACCCGCGCGCTGATGCGCAAAGAGTTTGCCGGAACCGCAGCGCTGCGCCAACTGGAGGAGCTGGACGACGAGATGCTGCTTCGCGTAGGAGCAGGCATGAAGCGCGGCATCTGGTTCGGCACGGCGGTCTTTGACGGCGCGCGCGAGTCTGAGATCAAGGCGCTGCTGGCATCAGCCGGTCTGCCTTCTTCAGGCAAGACGCCTCTGTTTGACGGCATGACGGGCGAGCAGTTCGAACAGCCGGTGACGGTGGGCTACATCTATATGCTGAAGCTCTCGCACTTGGTGGACGACAAGATTCACGCGCGTTCGATTGGACCGTACTCGCTGATTACGCAGCAGCCTTTGGGCGGCAAGGCGCAGTTCGGCGGACAGAGATTCGGCGAGATGGAAGTGTGGGCGCTGGAGGCTTACGGCGCGGCTTACATCCTGCAGGAGCTGCTGACGGCGAAGTCGGATGACGTCTATGGCCGCACCAAGATTTACGAGGCCATTGTGAAGGGCGAAGCGGCGATTGAGCCGGGCGTGCCGGAGTCGTTCAACGTGCTGATCCGCGAGTTGCAATCGCTGTGCCTGGATGTGGAGCTGATCAAGCGGGCGGATCTGATCAAGAAGCTGCCAGAGCCTGATTTGCTGGCAGTGGCGGACTAGGAGCAAGGGATCAGGGGTCAGGGATCAGGGATCAGACTGGGTGTGCCGCGCTGGAAGGAATTGGCCTCCATAGATTGAAACCGCTGAGAACTGAACCCTGAACCCTGATCTCTGATCCCTGTTTTTGGGTTCTTCTTGAAAGCGGTCTACACCGCTTCCCGGGAAGGAAGAACCTGATAAGAATCCCGGGGAAAGCCAAGGCAGGCGCCGAGAAGGCCCGCCAAGGAGGGTCACCTTGTTCCGTTCAAACCCGTTTGAGCTTTCTGGTCCCATTACTGATTTCGACGCCATCCGCATCATGCTTGCTTCGCCTGAGAAGATCCGCAGTTGGTCGCACGGCGAGGTCACCAAGCCGGAGACGATCAATTACCGCACCTTCAAGCCGGAGCGCGACGGCCTCTTCTGCGCGCGCATCTTTGGACCGGTCACCGACTGGGAGTGCCTTTGCGGCAAGTACAAGCGCATGAAGCACCGCGGCGTGATCTGCGACAAGTGCGGCGTGGAAGTGACGGTGTCGAAGGTTCGCCGCGAGCGCATGGGGCACATCGAATTGGCGAGCCCATGTTCGCACGTCTGGTTCTTCAAGGGCCTGCCCTCGCGCATCGGCCATCTGCTGGATATTTCACTGCGCGACCTGGAAGCGATTCTCTACTTCGAGTCGTACGTGGTTGTTGATCCCGGCGACTCGCCGACCAAAGAGCGCGAGATCATCAAGGACGAGACCAAGTTCCGCGAGCTGGATGCGCAGTACCGTCCTTCGGGCTTCAAGGCGATGATGGGTGCCGAGGCGATCAAGGAATTGCTGAAGCGCGTGCAGATGGACGAGCTGGGCATTGAGCTGCGCGAAAGAATGAAAACAGAAACATCCGCGCAGAAGAAGCTGAAGTACGCCAAGCGTTTGAAGGTGGTCGAGGCCTTCCGCAAGAGCGACAACAAGCCGCAGTGGATGATTCTGGATGTGCTGCCCGTCATTCCACCAGAGCTGCGCCCCTTGGTGCCGCTCGATGGCGGACGCTTTGCGACCTCCGATTTGAATGACCTTTATCGCCGCGTTATCAATCGCAACAACCGCTTGAAGAAGCTGATGGATCTTCATGCGCCGGAAGTGATTGTGCGCAATGAGAAGCGTATGTTGCAGGAGGCGGTGGACGCGCTGTTTGACAATGGCCGCCGCGGCCGCGTGCTGCGCGGGGCGAACAACCGCCCGCTGAAGTCGCTTTCCGATACTTTGAAGGGCAAGCAGGGTCGTTTCCGGCAGAATTTGCTGGGCAAGCGCGTGGATTATTCGGGCCGCTCGGTGATCGTGGTCGGTCCTGAGTTGAAGCTGCACCAGTGCGGATTGCCGAAGAAGATGGCGCTCGAACTCTTCAAGCCGTTTATCTATCATCGCCTGGAGCAGACAGGCCACTGCACCACCATCAAGCAGGCCAAAGAGATGGTCGAGATGCAGGAACCGGCGGTGTGGGACATTCTGGAAGAGGTCATCAAAGACCATCCGGTGCTGCTGAACCGCGCGCCTACGCTTCACCGTCTGGGCATTCAAGCCTTTGAGCCGGTGCTGGTGGAGGGCAAGGCAATCAAGATTCACCCGCTGGTTTGCACGGCCTTCAATGCCGACTTTGACGGCGATCAGATGGCGGTGCATATTCCGCTTTCGCCTGAGGCGCAGATTGAAGCGAGTGTGCTGATGCTGGCCTCGCATAACATTCTTTCGCCGGCCTCGGGCCAGCCGATCACCGTACCTTCGCAGGATATGGTGCTGGGCCTCTATTACCTGACCAAGGCCAAGAAGAATGCCAAGGGCGAGGGACGCGTCTTTGCCAATACGGAAGAGGTTCTGATGGCGCTCGAGGCCAAGGAAGTGGAGACGCTTTCTCCCGTTCGCCTGCGCTATACGGGCAAGGTGATGGATTTGACCACCGCCTACGACGATCAGGATTTGAC
>Ga0181520_10010772_pt1 | contig 12178 bp, 8 predicted proteins | sample PEATcosm2014_Bin_29_FD_132451 | JGI IMG/M metagenome (GOLD analysis project Ga0181520, IMG submission 132451) | Peatland microbial communities from MTU Mesocosm Facility, Houghton, MI, USA - PEATcosm2014_Bin02_30_metaG | ecosystem: Environmental > Terrestrial > Soil > Wetlands > Peat | place...
CGTGTAGCGCGTGCATCAGTACCAAACGGAATATGATGGTAGTTTACTACCTGAAATAAAACGTACTGAGGAAGGTGCACAAGAGACAAGTATGCCCCGAGACTTCTCGGAGCGGTCAGTCTAAGCCTGCAGCGGCAGGTTGCTCGTGGTTCACACGCTCAATTAATATTTTTATAGCGTTTGCTGCAACCCCTGCGTTAAGACTTGTCGCTCAGGCTAGTTTTATATGCTGAAATTAAAGTGCTATAGTTTTAAAAGAATAATGAAAAAACTAATTTTTATATTTACTGTTATTGGTATTTGCCTAGTCGTGGTTCTGTTGAATGTTACAACACCGGTTTCGGCTGGTCCTTTTGGAATATTAATAATTTTCATATCCGGATACGTATCTTTATTGGGAATTATTTCATACTTCTTATATGTCGGAAGCAGAGTTGCAGCACGACTTTCAACTGCCTTAATTACAAAAAAGCCCTTTGAACCACTTTCTTTTAAGCGCTCGTACTATTTCTCAACCGTTGTCGCTTCAGCGCCGATAATGCTAATCGGGCTGCAGTCAGTTGGAACCGTCGGTGTATACGAGCTGTTGTTAATAGTAATTTTTGTGATTATTGGCTGTTTATATGTATCAAAAAGAATAAACTAGATTATTTACGTAAGCTTGTTGTTAACATGATATAATTACAGATATGAAACCAGAGTCACCAACTCCAAACTTAACCCCGGAGCAACTCCCTCCGGTTGTTATGCCAAATGTCGAGAAGGCTCCGATTTTAAACAACCCGGAAGCCGGAATAGAAAGCGGAGCGGATGCGTACGAAAAACGAAGCGATCTTAGTGCAATTAGGGCAGATGTAAGCCTGACAACAGTGCTGCCCACGCCAGTAGTTAACGACGTAACACAAAATAATACCACAGTCGCGGATGATAACCCTGCGGTAGCTAATGATGATGATTTAATAGAGAAAGAGTGGGTTGATAAAGCGAAAAGAATAGTCGCCGAAACGCAAGATGATCCACACAAGAGAGACGAAGAGGTGAACAAGTTACAGGTAGATTATTTGAAAAAACGCTTTGGGAGGGAAATAGGCGTTGCTGAATAAGTTGTCGTCTTGGCATATAATAACAATATGACGAATGTAATAATCACAGTACTAATTATTCTTGTTGTTGGTGCGGTTGTGGCTGTTTTTGTTTTTTCTCAATATCAAAAAACACTTCGTGACGCGAAAAACTATGAACGTGGATTGAAAATGGTTCCTATGTACATCCACATACCGCCATCCGGGGAAGACCTTGAATCGAACGGTCGTGATGAAAGGGATATAACTGAGGAGGCATTGTCTCAGGCTCAGGTTATGTATAACATCATTTCTAGCACGGCAACTAAGGGTTTTAAAAGTCGAATATATGGTCAAAGACATATATCGTTTGAGGTAGTTGCCCATGAGGGGTTGGTCTACTATTATGCGGTAGTTCCTGCGGTATTAACTGATATTATCAGACAGGCCGTTGCTGCGGCATATCCATCCGCAAGGCTTGAAGAGGTTGAAGAACGAAACATCTTTAGTAAAACCGGTAAAACAAGTGGCACAATAGGCGGAGAGTTTACATTAAAGAAAAGCTATGTCTATCCCATCGTAACTTATCAAGAATCGAAGCTAGATGCGTCCAGAGCGCTGCTAAACGCATTATCTACGGTTACCCGTGATGATGGGGTTGCGGTACAGATGATGATTAGACCCGCGTCAGAAAGCTGGACGAAGAATTCAATTTACAGTGCAAATAAAATTAAGAAGGAAAAGGGTGTTAAATCATCGGGAATAGGGGATATTTTTAAACCGAAAAACCTGATGGAGGCGTTGTGGAAGCCACCTGAATCTAGCGAGACTAAGTCTGAAGATAAACAACTTACATCTCTTGAGCAGGGAGTGATCGAAGCGATAGAAGAAAAAACTAGACACCCTGGTTACGAAGTGTTGATTCGCGTTGTTGTGTCGTCAAATACTGCCGCAAGATCGCAGTCACTTCTGAAAAATATTATCGCGGCATTTTCTTTGTTTGATTCAACGACAAATAATGGCTTTAAGTTCACTGTTTCAAAAGACATCGAGGAACTTATAACTGCCTATATTTTCAGGTTTTTCCCACAAACCGTTACACAAAACATACTAAATAGTGTTGAGCTCGCTACAATATTTCATTTGCCTGACCAAAACAGCATTCCGACATCACAAGTACAGCGTCAGATGGCTAAGCAGGTTGATGGACCAACCCAGGTTATGGACGAGGGTTTCTTGTTGGGCTACAACGAATTCAGGGGGACAAAAAATCAGATAAGACTAAGCACGAACGATAGGCGAAGGCATATGTATTTTATTGGGCAAACAGGTACCGGAAAGTCTGCTTTGCTTAGCAATTTAGCATATCAGGACATGATGGATGGACGCGGATTTGCCTTCATTGACCCCCATGGAGATGCGGCCGAGAGCCTACTCGGTGTTATACCAAAGGAGAGGGTAGAAGATGTCATATATTTCTCACCTGGCGACATGGAGAGCCCAATTGGCCTAAATTTATTTGAATTTGATACACAAGACCAACGTGATTTCCTTATTCAGGAAGCGATAGCTATGCTTTATAAGCTGTATGACCCCGGCCACACTGGCATTATCGGTCCTAGGTATGAGCATTGGTTTCGGAATGCTGCTTTGACAATTATGAGCGATCCAAAGGGCTCGGCGTTTATTGATGTGCCACAAGTATTTAACGACCAGTCATTTACGGATGAGAAACTAAAGTATGTAACAGATCGTACGGTATTGGATTTTTGGAATAAAGAAATGGCGCAGACCAGTGAGGCTAATAAGTCAGAGGTTTTGGGGTGGTTTGTTAGTAAATTCGGCGCCTTTTTATCTAACGAGATGATGCGTAATATTATAGGACAAACAAAAAGCGGCTTTAATTTGCGTGAAATAATGGATAATAAAAAGATATTAATAGTAAATCTTTCGAAGGGTAAAACTGGCGAATTGAACTCTCAGTTACTGGGGATGATATTCATAATGAAGTTCCAGGTCGCGGCTATGGGTCGTGATGATATCCCTGAGGAAGAGCGTGAAGACTTCGCGCTTTATGTTGATGAGTTTCAGAACTTTGCAACTGACTCGTTTGCTACGATACTTTCTGAAGCCAGAAAGTATCGCTTAAATCTGATTTTAGCCAACCAGTTTATGACTCAGTTAACAGACAATATTCGTGAATCAATCCTGGGTAATATAGGTACAATTATAAGTGGACGTTTGGGCATTACGGATGCGGAGATATTGCAAAAAAAGTTTGCTCCCACTTTTGACGCTGAGGATTTAACTAAACTACCAAACTTCCAGACAATTACATCAGTGATGATTAATGGCGTGCCTTCGGCGGCGTTTAGTATGAACCTCATACCCCCAATGGTAAAACCGAACCCACAACTCCAAGACGCGATTAAAAAGCTTTCTGCTGCCAAGTATGGTAGACCAAGGGCAATAGTCGAGAAAGAGATATTTGCTCGTCTTGAGGCCGGTGACGTGGCTAGAAAAGCTAAACTTGAGGCTATAAGTAGAATACAACCCAACCAACCGTCTGGTCGACTTGCTTCATCTTCCAACCCAAGCGTCGGTGCGTCAAGCTCTACAGGCTCATCGTTCATGGACGAGTGGCTTGCGAAACGAGAGCAAATCGCGAGAAACTCCAAAAATACTCCTAAGACGGAATTAACGACTAATAACAACGCCGAAATTATCTCGTCAGTAATGCCAAAGCAAAAAGAAGAGTTATTGACAAATAAAACTCCAGATTCAGATGATGGCGTTATTATCAAGCTGCGGTAGTAGGGGGTCGAGGGTTTAAGACTTATTACCCGTTATGAGTATTTTTATATAGTCGTACGTAACACCGATTGCCCAACCTAAAATAAAAGCCCCAATAGTCTCGAATCCCGACAATGAGTATCCATTCGTTTTTGCAACCGTATAGGTTAATAGTGTCAAGATAAATGCGACGAAAGCACCCGAGAAAATTGCATTAGGCCTTGCCACCGTGTTTCCTATAAGATCACTAGCCTTTTCGACAACATCATTATGAATTATCCTACTAAACATTCTGCTACTCACTGGTAGCTCTTTTTGTAGATTCCCCATAGTTTGTTTGAAGCTCTTGTCCCGCTCTTTTTTATTGATGGTGCCGCGTCTTGTTGGTGTTTGGTGTCCTTTTTCTTTTTCGACGCCTTTCGATTCAACGGCAACCGCAGTCTCCAGCGCTTCTAATCGTGCTTTTTCAGCGCGTGCTTCTATGTCGCGTGGCGACAACTCCACGGTAGACTCAGTCGTATTTGCTAGTTTCTCATTTTTCTCATAAAGTGATTTTTCGGTTTCAACGTTTTTTTCTTGGCTTGTGTTTAGTTGTTCTTGATTACTTGCCATATATTCGCTCCTTAAGGACTTCTATAAAGTTCCCGTGCTTACGTCTTTTCTTATTAATTGGACCTCACGTTTAACTTGACGAGTTCGCACATAGAAATAGGTGGCAACCGCAAAGACCAGCCCGGAGAAAATGATATTTTCACTCGGACCCGTGTGTGGGAGTTCCTTTGCGACGCTTTCTACGATTTTTGGTGCAGGACAGTCAACGTTTATATTAACCGAATTACCAAAAACATTTGACATTATACAATCATAAGAAGTTGGATCTGTTGCTCCACTTGCCGTTGCAGGAATCTGGTCGAACACCTTAACGACGAATGTTCTAGTTTGTTCGTCGTTTGGATTCAGTGTTACGTTAGACCAGGAGAGTATTTTCGTCGAGTTATCAAACGAACCGCCGCCACTGTCAATTAATGTCGAGTATTGCAGGACATCCTCTAGGTTGTCGTCGAGTTTAATTGTTGTTAAGTTTTGTCCGGTATTTTTTACGGTAATCGTGTAGCTGATTTGGTCGCCGGGTTGAGCCGTAACAGTAGTTGCATCGACGAAACCTTGCGAGGTGTTAGTTGCGGTTTTTGATTCTATGATGTTTGGGGTACAGGATTCGTCACCTATCCACAGTGATTCGTTACCCGGGCATGGTTTACAGTTGTCGTCACTTGCTAATATTGTAGGGTTGAGAGAGCAAGTTTTAGGTGTTGGTGGCTGGCTTACTGTGATATTTACTTTACAGGCATTACTAGTAGCTGTTTTCTGCACCCCATTAACATTGAAGTCTACATTTAGGGTTGCGGTGTACTTTGCATCTTTATTTATATAAATATGACTAGTAGTCGCTTGGTTTGTAACGGTCTTTTTCGTGTTATCACCAAAACCGAAAATGTAATCTTTAATAGTGGCTCCATTTTTCGCTGTTGCTCTGCCGCTGAATTGATACACATTTCCACCAATTAGCTTTGCAGAAAGATCGTCACACGAATAGCTTGCTTGTGGTGGGGTAGGTGTTCTCGTGGTTACCAAATTACCACAAGACTGCATAATCGCAAACCAGCCCATTTTCGCTGATTCTCCAACCCATCCTGATACCTGCATGCTTGAGTTACCCCATAATTTTAGGGGTCTGGAATAAACAGTCGTAACCCTAATACCGTTTGCGTCTGTAATATCATATTGTCTCTCGCCCTGTGTGTAACTAAATCGTGATGCCATGCCCCAAGACAGTTTATCGCCCGCCGTAAATGTCGTATGACTCGTCATTGCGATTTCATGTCTTGTAATCCCTATGTAGTTCATAATGTCTCTTAGGTGTCTCGTATTTGCGTCGTACGCACTAAGATATTCGCTTAACGAAGAAATACCACCAGTAACCATGTCGGTGTCGCTGGAAGCGTTTGCCGATTCCGAAGGCAGAAAGATCGCAAATGACTGTACGATCAAAGTTAGGACTAGGAATATCATCCCGAGCCGTCTCGTGGCCTCTTCCTTTTTTAGTCTCTTTGCGTAGAACCCGAGTTGACCCACGAGTGCCGGGCTGAAGGGCAAATTTGACACTATTTTTTTAAACATAATTTTTTGTTTAATTTAACCTCTTGTGCTACACTTTAGCATAACAAATATGTTCAGCGCAATAGCTTGAGTGAACACAAATTATTCGCTATAATGGGGATATTGCAAATAGCTAGATAAGTCCACAACGGATGAGGGAGTTGGTAGTGGTTAAACAAAAAACTGATAATTCTTATGATGGGTCACAAATTCAGGTGCTCGAGGGGCTTGATCCGGTTCGAAAACGACCGGGAATGTATATAGGGAGTACGGGCTACGAAGGTATTCATCACTTAATCAAAGAAATTGCGGATAATTCAGTCGACGAGGCTATTGCCGGATATGCTACGAAAATACTCATTACACTCTTAAAAGATGGTGGCGCACGGATTGTAGATGATGGGCGAGGCATACCGGTTGATAAACACCCAAAAACTGGAAAAAGTACCCTCGAGACCGCTTTAACAATTCTTCACGCTGGTGGAAAGTTTGGAGGGGGTGGTTATAAAGTATCATCTGGTCTCCATGGAGTTGGTTCAAGTGTCGTAAATGCACTTTCAACCAGGTTAATAGCGGAAGTTTCGAGAGACGGCCAACTGTACCGCATGGAGTTTGAAAAAGGGGTCATAAAAGGTCAGCTTCAAAAACTTGGAAAGACCAGTCGGGTTCAGGGAACATCGATTACGTTTTATCCGGACCCTACAATATTTAAAGAATCAGTAGAGTTTGACTACAAATGGGTAGTAAACTACCTGAGACATCAGGCATATTTAACAAAAGGGGTGTATGTAGCCGTTAAGGATGAGCGTACCAACGAACGTCAGGCGTTTTATTTTGACGGCGGTATCCAGAGTTATGTTAAACACTTAAATATTGGCAAGGATGTATTATCTCCGAATATATTTTACGTTGAAAAGCTCGTTGAAGATTCTATGGTAGAGGTGGCTGTTCAGTACAATGATACGTTCGTAGAGATTGTTAAACCTTTTGCTAATAATGTTATGACGGTCGATGGCGGAACGCATCTGGTGGGCTTTAGAACGGCCTTAACGCGCACGATAAACGACTATGCACGCAAAAGCGGACTATTGAAAGAAAAAGAAGACAACTTAACCGGGGATGATATACGAGAGGGACTAACTGCAGTTATTTTGGTGAAATTACCAGATCCACAATTTGAAGGCCAAACAAAAAATAAACTCGGCAACCCTGAGGTGCGCAGATACGTTGATCAGGTAATGAATGAATACTTTTCATATTACCTAGACGAGAATCCAGGTGTCGCTAAGGGTATAGTCGGCAAGGCGCTGCTCGCCGCAAGGGCACGAAAAGCCGCCAGAGCAGCCAGGGATAATGTTATCCGAAAGGGGGCACTCGACGGGTTAAGCTTACCGGGCAAATTGTCGGACTGTTCAAGTAAGAGCCCGGCTGAATCCGAGCTATATATAGTCGAAGGTGATTCGGCTGGTGGTTCAGCTAAATCTGGACGCGACAGTAAAACTCAGGCAATTCTGCCGCTACGAGGTAAGGTGTTGAACGTTGAACGTGCAAGACTGGATAGGATGCTTGGTAATAATGAAATAGTCAGTCTGATAAAGGCGATGGGAGTAGGGATTGGTGATCAGTTTGAGATTTCAGGTCTTCGTTATCATCGAATCATCATTATGACAGATGCTGATGTTGACGGGAGCCACATCGCGACACTTCTATTGACATTTTTCTTCAGGTATATGAAAGAAGTAATCGATGGCGGCCATATTTATCTTGCAAAACCACCTCTCTATAGCGTAAACCATGGAAAGAGGAAACAATATGCATATGGTGAGGATGAACGGGATAGTATTCTAAATCAAATAATCAACGAAAAACAAGAACGCGGAACGACGGTAGTTGAATCTGATGATAAACTAAAACAAGCCGGAGTGACAGTCTCGCGCTTTAAGGGTTTGGGTGAAATGGACGCGGAGCAATTGTGGGACACCACTATGAACCCAGAAAATAGAGTTTTGATTCAGGTAAAAGTAGAGGATGCGGAAAATGCTGATGCAATATTTACAAAATTGATGGGCGACCAGGTTGATTTAAGAAAAAGTTTTATACAAAGTCGAGCTAAATCGCTAAACATTGAGGAGTTGGATGTATAGATATGCAAGATGAAAATAATACACAAGAAGAAATCGAAGTTGTCGAAAAAGCAACGCAAACTCACTCACGTGTTGTAGAAAATTTAACAGTAGAAGATGTAATGGAGGATAACTTCCTTCGTTATTCAATGAGCGTAATTATTGATCGGGCGTTGCCGGATGTTCGTGACGGTTTAAAGCCAGTACATAGGCGGATTCTATTCACTATGAACCGAGATGGGCTCAGAGCGGGGGCTAAACATCGAAAAAGTGCTACTGTCGTCGGAGCTGTTATGGGAGATTTTCACCCACACGGTGACAGCGCGATTTATGATTCAATGGTACGTCTTGCACAAAGCTGGTCACTCAGGTATCCATTGATTGATGGGCAGGGTAATTTTGGCTCAATGGACGGCGACCCTCCGGCAGCAATGCGATACACTGAAGCGCGTATGACGCGTCCGGCAGACGAACTTTTGGTTGATATAGATAAAGAAACTATAGATTTTCGCGATAATTACGATGGTCGACTCCAGGAGCCTGTAGTTTTGCCGGCTAAATTACCGAATTTACTTCTTAATGGCCAAATTGGTATAGCCGTTGGAATGGCGACAAATATTCCACCCCACAATCTCAGTGAACTAGTTGATGCTTCGATATTTCTTATCGACAACCCGGAAACTGCAACGACCGATGAACTGTTAAAGTACGTAAAAGGCCCCGATTTTCCAACAGGAGCGATTGTTTACGGCGGTTCGCCAATGAAACAAGCGTACCAAACCGGAAGAGGAAGTGTTGTAATTAGAGCAGTCGCAACTATTGAAGAGAATAAGAGAGGGCGGCACCAAATAATCGTTACGGAAATTCCTTATGCTGTAAATAAAGCTACGCTTATAGAGAAAATTGCTGAATTGGTTAAGGACAAAAAAATCATATCAATAAGCGATTTGCGCGACGAGAGCGCGCGAGGCTCGGTACGAATTGTTATTGAGCTAAAAAAAGATGCGTATCCTAAAAAAGTCCTAAATCAGTTATATAAATATACCGCACTTCAAACTAGCTTTCACTTTAACATGTTGGCGTTGATAGATGGCATTCAACCGCGTATTTTGGGTCTTCATGAAATTTTGGATGAATTTATTAAACATCGCCAGGTTGTCGTTCGTCGCCGAACAGAGTTTGAGCTTAGAAAAGCCAAAGAGAGGGCACACATTCTTGAAGGTTATAAAATCGCTTTAGACCACATAGATGAAGTTATAAAAACAATTCGAGCAAGCAGGACAACTGATGACGCTGAAGCCGCCCTAATTGAGAAGTTCAAACTTTCAGTGATTCAAGCTAAGGCAATTCTTGCAATGCAGCTTCGAAGACTAACCGGGCTGGAGCGTGAAGCGATAGAGAACGAGTTAAAGGAACTATTTGAATTAATCTCGAAACTTGAATCAATCCTTGAGGATGAACACGAGATTCTAAATATTATAAAACAAGAGCTCCTAGATATGAAAGAAAAATACGGCGACAAACGGCGCAGCCAAATGATAAATCACGAACTTGGAAAATTCAGTGATGAAGAGTTAATACCAGAAGAAGAAAGTGTGATATTGCTGACGGCTGAGAATTATATAAAACGAACGCTAGTTAGTGAATATCGTCGCCAAAATAGGGGTGGTAAAGGTAAGAGAGGAATGACGATTAAGACCGAGGACATTATTGATCAACTCGTGCCTGCAAATACACACGACTTTTTGTTGTTCTTTACAAATCGCGGTCGAATATTCAGATTAAAGGCGTATGAAGTGCCGGCTGCCAGCTTGGCTACTCGCGGAGTTGCGGCGGTAAATCTACTCCAACTACAACCGGAAGAGAAGATCACTTCAATCATAAGTCACGCAAAGGGCGCAAGTGACGAAGGTTACTTGTTTATGACTACAACAAAGGGAACCATAAAGAAGACTCCATTAAAAGATTATGCGAATATTCGAACAAATGGCTTGATTGCCATTAAGTTGGATGAGGGTGACGAATTGAAATGGATTAAGAAGACAAGTGGTGATACTGATGTTATTATATCAACATCCGCCGGACAGACGATACGATTTAATGAAAAGGATGCACGTCCGATGGGTCGATCCGCCAGAGGTGTTAGGGGCGTAAGATTGCGACCGAACGACCAAGTTGTTGGCATGGATATCGTTGACGACGACAGAAAACTTCTTGTTATTAGCGAAAACGGTTTTGGTAAAGCAACAAAGGTGTCGAATTTCCCATCACACAAACGTGGGGGTGTTGGGATAAAAGCTGCTGTTGTAACTGCAAAAACTGGACCAATAATAGCAGTTCACACCCTCGAACCGAACGCATCCGAAGTGTTATTGATTTCCACGGGCGGTCAAGCTATCCGAGTTGGGTTGAAGGATATCCCAACACTAGGCAGGACGACCCAGGGGGTAAGGATTATGAGAATGGGTGAGGGTGATAAGGTAGCGTCATTAGGTCTAATGCCCGAACAAGAAAATGACAAAGAAACTGCGGAGGCAATATAGCCATGAGCTTAATTCAAATATCTCCATATTTAATAACAATCTTTTTCGCTTGGTTTCTGGCTCACATAATCAAGTTTGTAATTAGTTCTATCAATAAAGAAAAACGTTCAATAAGGGCTCATTTGTTTATTTCCGGAGGAATGCCGAGTGCGCATAGCGCAGCTGTTACCGCTATGGTTGTGATAATTGGCCTAAAGGATGGAATTGGGTCTGGTTTGTTTGGATTAGCGTTGTTGTTCGCAGTAATAGTGATGTACGATGCCGTTAAAGTCAGAAGGTCCTCTGGCGAACAGGGTGCGGCTATTAATAAGCTTATTAAAGAAACAAAAAGTAAAATACAACTACCGAGAGTGGCAAAGGGCCACACACCTACCGAAGTTGCGCTTGGCGCTTTGCTGGGTGCGGTAATTGGGATTGTTGTATATTTAGCAACTATATGAATGTAAATATTCCCCTTGACTGATGCATAACTAATGAGGTATGATTGGTAACAATCTGGTCGCGCTATTTTAGTGCTAATCAACGTGGAGTTGTAACAGATTAAAAGTCCTTTGACAATTTGGTTGTGCAAATCATCGTCAGTTTATATTGAGTTATGGATTACATCGATTTATCGATGATAATCATTTTATGGAGAGTTTGATCCTGGCTCAGGATGAATGCTGGCGGCGTGCCTAATACATGCAAGTCGAGCGGCAGCGCGGTCTTCGGACTGGCGGCGAGCGGCGGACGGCTGAGTAACGCGTGGGAACGTACCCCAAAGTGAGGAATAACCGCCCGAAAGGGTGGCTAATGCCGCATAAGGTCTTCGGATTAAAGGATTTATCCGCTTTGGGAATGGCCTGCGTACGATTAGATTGTTGGTGAGGTAAAGGCTCACCAAGTCGACGATCGTTAACTGGTCTGAGAGGATGATCAGTCAGACTGGAACTGAGACACGGTCCAGACTCCTACGGGAGGCAGCAGTAAGGAATCTTCCACAATGGGCGAAAGCCTGATGGAGCAACGCCGCGTGCAGGATGAAGGCCTTCGGGTCGTAAACTGCTTTTATAAGCGAAGAATATGACGGTAACTTATGAATAAGCACCGGCTAACTACGTGCCAGCAGCCGCGGTCATACGTAGGGTGCAAGCATTATCCGGAGTGACTGGGCGTAAAGAGTTGCGTAGGTGGTTTGTTAAGTGAATGGTGAAATCTGGTGGCTCAACCACACAGACTATTATTCAAACTGGCAAACTCGAGAGTAGCAGAGGTAACTGGAATTTCTAGTGTAGGAGTGAAATCCGTAGATATTAGAAGGAACACCAATGGCGTAGGCAGGTTACTAGGCTATTTCTGACACTGAGGCACGAAAGCGTGGGGAGCGAACCGGATTAGATACCCGGGTAGTCCACGCCGTAAACTATGGATACTAGCTGTTGGAGGTATCGACCCCTTCAGTAGCGAAGCTAACGCGTTAAGCATCCCGCCTGTGGAGTACGGTCGCAAGACTAAAACATAA
>Ga0181520_10010775_pt1 | contig 12177 bp, 8 predicted proteins | sample PEATcosm2014_Bin_29_FD_132451 | JGI IMG/M metagenome (GOLD analysis project Ga0181520, IMG submission 132451) | Peatland microbial communities from MTU Mesocosm Facility, Houghton, MI, USA - PEATcosm2014_Bin02_30_metaG | ecosystem: Environmental > Terrestrial > Soil > Wetlands > Peat | place...
GCACCCCAGCCCGATCCCACGGCGCCGAAGGCCGCGGCCAGCCCGGTGATGAGTGCCGGGATTAGCTGCGAGGGCTTCGTTCCCACCGGCGCTGTCCATCACGTCAAGACCACGGCGCCGCTTCCGCCCGTTCCCGTACGCAAGTGCAGCCTGAACGGTCATCCCGTGGGCAATCTCTCCACCCGCAATTATCGTACCTGGCATCCAGGCACGGGCGGCATTAGCCTGCCCAACGATATTCTCTCTTTCCTCCGGGAGGAGAATGAATTGGTGGTCGAACCGGCTGGCCCGGAGGACTTTTTCAAGCTCCGCAATCTGCGCATGTCGATTACGTTGGCCGACGGCCGCACGATCAAGGCCGAACCGGCTCAGGCGACGTACTCGTCCTGTGCCGGCCCGCTGGCCGAAGGCGCCATCGGCTCGCCGATGAGGATTAGGATTCACTTCCCGCGGTGGAAGGAGCTTAGCGGCGTCACGCCGGCAGCGGCCGGAGCATCGGAAAAATAACACGTAGCACGGCCGCCCCCGGTTCTACTACTGGAATTCGACGGCCACGGCCTCATACTCGCCGAACTTGCCGAGGTTGAACGTCGCTCGATCTCCTTTCTGCCGGAATGGCAATTCCGCGGGCTCCCAGAGCCGATGAATTCGCCGTACCTGGCTTCCGGCCGGGACCGCCATCGCAACGGCCACATTGTCGATGGCTTGGACCGCGTCGCTGCGGTACTGCGAATCGCGGCGATAGTTGAGCAGGTGCAAAATCCTCCGCTGGGGCTGCTCGAAAAGGGTGACGCCCACCGTGGCCGCCGCCCGGGTCTCGACGGGAGGCGGCTCTTGCGCGGCCCAACGGACCGCGGCGGCAAACAGGCGCTCGATGCGCGAGTCGAGATTTTGGCACTGCATGGCACACCATCGGCCCGGCAAATAGACCACCCGGCCTTGCCCAAACTGATGCACGAGAATCGCCGGCAGTTCCGCCGATGGGGCTTTTTCGTCGCGCAAATAAGCGAGCACCTCGGCCGACTCGGCCCGCACAACGGTTAACGGCTCATCGTGGTGCAGCACGGAACCTCTTAGCCCGGCGACCACGGGGTGCTGTGGCGAGGCGATTTGCACGCTGCGGTCGGCCGAGCGGAGCATGCCGCGATAATGGACGCCCAACACGTCGGCCAAACCGAAATCGGCCCGCCGCGTGCCCTCTTCATCGTACAGCGAAGTCTCGTGGGTGCAGACCAAGCCGCCGCCCCTGCGAACGAACTCCCGCACGGCTTCCAATTGGGGACGGCTGAGCAGGGCTGTATTGGCCAGCATCAGCACGCGGAATCCGGACAGTTGCCGCTCGAACCCGCTGCGATGCAGCGAGACCAGGGGCAAGCCCGACCGCATCAGGGCCGAGTAGGCGCCGACGTAGGGCGCCATGAAGCGGTCGCGAGAGTACGTTACTCCCGCGGCCAGCGGCGCAGTCTGCTGCGCCGGGCTGGGACGAAAATCTCGCACCAGCCCCAAGAACTTTACCGGCTTGGTGCGGCCGAAATCGTAATACTCCGCTTGCCGGCGCAACACACTGAACACGGGCTTCATCGCCGGGGTGCTCCAGAAGTTGGGAAACACGCCGTTGGCGAGCCCCTCAAATGCTTTGTGCCGCGCTTCGGCCACGCTGTAGCGCTCATGCGGATAGATGTTGAAAAAGACCGGAACGGGAAACACGTTCGAGTAATTGGCCAACTCGCCGAACTTCCACGCCAAATGGACCCACGGCCGGCTGGCGTAGAGTTCCGTCAGCGTGCCGTCGTAAAAGGCCACGCTATCCGGCTTCGGATAACTGTGATAGATCGTGGCGGCATCCGGCTTGCAGCCCTTGACCGTGCGCGTAAACAGGCCCGTGACTTCCGCCAGGGATTCATCCAAGAGCGCGGTCAGGCGACGGGCCTCGGGGTCGCGCGGGGCCACCAACAGGGAATCGCTTTCCATCTCGCCCCAGCAGACGCTGGCCCTTTGATAACGTGCCAGCTTCTCGACCGGCATCTCCGCAGCGAACATCTGGCGATACTTCACGCGGCAGTGCGGGCAAAAGCAGACGTGCGACGACAGCCCATCCACGTACAGACCATCGGGCCGATACTCCGCAAAAATCTCGTGCAGCACGTCAGCGAAGAATTGGCGATAACGGGGATGGTTGATACAGGCATAAAGGGCCTTGCCGGTAAATTGTTCGCCGTACACGCTTTGAAGCACGATTTGGCCGTCCGGCCCTCGCAACGCGCACTCGCGACACAACGGATGGTCGTTAAAGAGGAAATTGGGATTCATATAGACGATGGTTTTCACGCCGCAGCGATGGCCTTCGTCGATCGCCTCACGGAGATAGTCCAGGCCCTTCAACCCCGGGGCGTGCGGGGCGACGTGGCTCTGATAGTACGCCTGGCCACCGAGGAAGACCGAGAGCCGAAACGCGTTGGCCTCGCAGCCGGCCATCTGACGCACCAGATAGGCGATGTCGCCGGCAGAACGGTAGGCCAGTTCTTCCGGCCAACTATCCTTGGTATACCAGCGGGCCGAGCGGAGCCAGTCAGGGATCGGCTGCTTGCCGGCCTGCCGCCACTGGGCAATCGACAAGGGTGGCAAGGTGACCGGCGGTACGTGCGGCACGGCCGTTTTCGGGCGGGGATGGATGCCCAGGGCCCGGCAGGCATCCCCATCTTTGGGCACGTAGCGGCCGTCGGTGGTGAGGCAGAGGAGATTCAGTTGCGGATTGAAGGCCGGCTCGGCATGACGCCAATGGGCAGGCCCGTAGACCGTGCCATGAGCGTCGCGGGCGATAATGCGGAAGGTGAACTTGCCGGCCGGCAGGTCGATGTTCAAGCGGCGCGCGTCCGGCCGATGGGCCGCCTGCGTGCCCACTGCGGCTTCCAGAAAATCCCCTGCATTGCACTGGAGGGGCGTTTGGCTTTCCCAATGCCAATTGCGTTCGTCGTGGCCGCCATCGCCTAGCGCGAAGACTGCCCCTTCGTTGCCGTTTTTTTCTGTCACGAAACCGAAGGATGCTTTGGTGGTTAAAGGGCTACGCAGGCGGACCCAAACGCAATAGGTCCCCGGCTCATGAATGTCGACTTGAAACTCGGCAAAACAGTCCCGATCGGGCTTCTCCGAAGTTACCGTAGGAACCAGGAAGTCGCCCAGGGCATTTTCTTCCTGTAATCCGATCTTGCCGCCCAAAACCATCGTGGCCGACAGGCTCTTCACTTGCGCGGTCGGAATCCACAAGGTGGCGGCCGAAACGCTTTGGGCAAGTGTCGCCGCAAACGCCCAAGAAACGCCGAAAAACAACCTTCGCCACATGCGGATGCCCTTTCGTAACCGTCAGGGAGGTTCAGGATGACAGGGACATCCCGAAGTGTAAACGTTTATCTATCGTCCCACAACTTCGAACGGGATGGCCGGCAGCATGCCGATAGGGGTGCGCGGGCGATTCGGCCTAAGCTTGGCTTTTTCCAAAGACTGGGCGTCGGCCGCGAAGGCATTGACGATCAGATTTCCCTTCAGGCCGGGTTTGACTTTGGCGGCATCCGCCTGGAGCACGATCTCAATGCCCTCGCTCGCCGGCAGCACCTTTTGGACCGTGATCCCCTGCGGCGGCTCGTCGAGTTCGAAACGGAATCTGTCGGAAAGAGAATCCGTGCCGGAGGGGACGCCCAGTTGAACGTGAACCGTTCCGCCGGCAGGAATGCGTACGGGAGTCTTGCCCACGATACTCATCTCCGGCCCCGATACCCGGCGTGTCCAGACGGCCACTTTAAGTTCTTTGGCGGGCACGAGGTGCCGGTAAGCGAACGCCTGCATCATGTCTTCCGCCGGCACGGCCGGCCGGACGACCTCGCGGCCTTCGATCATCGCTCGACCTTCCAGCGCCAGGTTCACGGGCTCCTGCAGCGACGTGGCCGGAACCGCCAGGGTCAATCGCGTTTTCTCCTGACCGGCCGGCACGCAGCCGCCACTCAGGGCGAACCCGGCCGGCGCATCCTTCAGACGCAGCACGATCTCACCGGCAAAACCGTCCTTCCGCAAGGCATAGACCGTCACCGGTACGTTCGCCGTGCCACGAAAGCCATTGATGCTCGACGGCGCGATGCGCAACTCGAAATCGGGACGCGGCGGACTGATGCGCAAGCGGTAGGCATACTCCGGGCCGCCCTTGCGCTGGGCATCGCTGAGGGACAGGTAGTACGTCCCGTTGGCGGGCAGCTTGGCCGACAGCCAGGAATCGGCATGGTGCGTGTTCAATCCGCAGCTCTGGTCTTCATGATCGTCATTGAACGCCAATTGCCGACCGGCCGCGTCGCTCAATTTCAGCACCGAGTCCAGCGGCGAGTCGAGCCGTCGCGCCAAGACCTCGGCGACGATTTCCTGACCGGTACGGCCTTCGAAGCTGAAGACGTCGCAGTCGCGGGGCCGGTCGATGCGCCCGTTGACGATGATCGGCAGGCTTACCCGCTGCGCGCCGGCCGGCGCGTCGTTCGGTTCTTGTTCCAAACATTCTGGCAAGGTGTCCAGTGCGAAGGGCACGACATTGGAAATCCACGGCCCCTTCCGCACGGAAAGCGGATGCACCCCCGCCGGCTGCTCCCTCGCGTCTCGGGGCAGCTTGGACAGCGGCAGATTCCAGCCCTTCAGGTCCACCATGGTTTCCGAGCCAACCCGGCCGCCCAGCGGGAAGATGCTGGTGATGAATGGCAGTTCACCCAGGGCGATGCGATACACGAAATCCTCGCGGCCGCGATAGACCGAATCGTGGATCTCGATCGTATACTGACCGTCCTTGGGAATCGCATAGTGCAGAACCGGATCGGGATGGAAGCGATAGTGATCGGCATACGTCAACTCATTTCCGTTAGCATCCGAAATCGCTAGCGCGGCCTGAAACCAGCCGGGCACGGCGTCGGCAAGGTAAGGGATCAGTTCCCGCGCACTGACGGCCACCACCAGTTGCTCCCCTTTCCGCGCGGGGAATTGATAGCGATCCACGCCGCCGGGCATGATCTGGCCATTGACGATCGCCGGCAGGGTAATGCTCGTCGGCGATTCGGGCTGTTTGTTCTGCAACTCGTTGCGGAAGCGCGGCCGCTGGCTTAATTCCGGTGGAAGATTCGGCTTGGCCGCTTTCTTGGAAAACTCCGGCAGTTGATCGACACAGAACACCAGCGGATTGCTCAACCCACCGGGCGTTCCCAGCCGCAACTCACGCCGGCCCGGTTTCGCATCGGCCGCTATGGTAATGCGAAAGATCGCCCGGTCGGCAAGCGCCGGGTTGGTGCGCCTGCCGAGAAACTCGGCCAGCTTCCGCCGGATTTCCCGACTTTGTTTGATGGTCTCGGCGTCCCGCGGCTCTTTTTGCAGTTGCCGCAGCTTCTCGCGCAATCGGTTCAGTTCTTTGGGCGTGAGCGGCTTGACATACTCGACCAGTGCGGCCTGAACACCGGCGCCGGAGACAAAGGCGCGGTTGACGTTGTTGAGAAACTGCCCGCCGAGGGTGACTTGGAAGTCGGTGCCCTGGCGACCGCCAGCCGGATAGGCGTAACCGATATGCGGGGCAGCTTGTTGGCCCCGCGCGGCGGGCGCGATAACGCAGCATGCCAAGAGCGTCACAATCGCTCTCCATCGCGATGGATTCATTAGCCGCTCCCTCCACAGGCGTAACAAAAAAGGGGACAGGCACTTCGCAACGACGTTTGTCGGGCACATGGCAAGGATTGCTCGGAGCCAGTCCCCTTTTTGTTAGACAGTCTCCATGATTTCTTTCAGGCGCCCGCCCATTTTCACACCGTCCGCGGCGGAGGGCGTGGCACGGGCTTCCAATCCCAGCGGATGGGGCAACTTGGCCGTCGGATCAATGCCCAACAGTTCGTAGATGCTACCGATGAGGTCGCAGGGATAGACGGGCCGCTCCTTGACTTCTTCTCCTTTGGCGTCCGAAGCGCCCACCACGTGGCCGCCCTTGAATCCGCCGCCGGCGACGACGGCACAAAAAACGTTGCCGTAATGCCCCCGGCCGCCGTTCCAGGGCGCTTCCCATTGCACCCGCGGCGTACGGCCGAACTCGCCGCCCCACCAGATGATGGTGCTGTCCAGGAGCTTGCGGTCGGCCAGATCCTGCAACAGGGTCGCCATGCCCTTGTCCATTTGCGGCAACTTCTGCCGCATTACTTGAAAGTTCTGTTTGTGGGTGTCCCAGCCTTTGTAGTTGATGGTGATATAAGGGACCCCGCGCTCGACCAACCGCCGCGCCACCAGGCACGCCTGCCCGAACGTATCGCGGCCATAGCGATCCCGCAAATCGTCCTTCTCCTGGGAGAGATCAAAGACCTTGCCCGCATCGCCCAGAATCAGGTCGTAGGCCTGTTTTTCCGCCTGCTCGAAGGCGGTCAACTGAACGTCGCCCCTCATGGCGTTTTCCAACGCATTCAGCTTGTGGAGCAAATCGCGCCGGCTATGCTGCCGCTGGTCGGAGATGTTTTCGGCGACGACCCCTTCCACGGCGAAGCGCTTCTGCCCCGGGTCGCCGCCGGTAGCGAAGGGTTTATAGCGCGATCCCAGAAACCCGGCTTCCGAGAATCTTCCCTGCGGCTCGGTCAATACGATGTACGGCGGGATCAGTCCGCGATAACCGGCCTGATAGCCCTTAAACAGCGAAACCACGGCTCCCACGCCGGGGTAGACTTGGCGGTCGGGCATGCGCCCCGTCTGCACCATGTAGGACGCCGTTTCGTGGCTGTTGTTGCCGTGGGTCATGCTGCGGATGATGGAGTACTTGTCAGCCTGCTTCGCCAGCAGCGGCAGCAACTGGCAAATGCGGATGCCCGGCACGTTGGTGGCGATCGGCTGGTCCAGCGGTCCACAGTAGTCGCGGCCCGCCTCGGGCTTTGGGTCGAAGGTATCCAAGTGCGAGGGGCCACCCCACATCCAAATCTGGATGACAGACTTGGCCTTCCCCTTTCTGGCTTGTGCGGGGACCAAGGTCTTGGCCTCCAGGCGATCGGCCAGCAGCAGTCCGGCCGCGCCGCACAGGCCGCGCCGCAGCGCCTCTCGCCGGGAAAACAAGCCGTCGCCCGCTACGTGATCGCGCGGCTCGAAACCAGGATGGCGTTCCGTGTCCATATTTTCACCTCAATGCCGGTAGAGGAACTCCGCACTGTTGACCAACGCCCAAGCAAGATCGACCAAGACCTCGCGCCGTTGCACGCCGCTGGACTGGGCATAGGTCCTGACGATTTTCAACTCCTCCTCGGTGGGAAAACGCGAAAGAATCGTCAGGTACAGCCCGTCGACAACGTCGCGCGGCTTATTGGCCCACTGCGCGAGCTCTTGCAGTTTCGCGCTCTGTTCGATTTTCCGCTGCACGTGACTCGAGTTGAGCAAGTAGAGCGACTGCGCCGCCGTGGACCGATTATTTCGCTCCGACTCCAGGCCCGTGTCGCGCGGCGGACGCCCGAACAACTCCAAGAAAGAACTGCCCACGCTGCCGTCCGCCAGGGTGATCGACCGCTGGTCGTCGGGGATAAACGTAAATGGCTCCGGGATGGCGCTGGAATACTTTTCCGTCGTCCCCGTGATCTGGCACAGGGCGTCGCTCAAGACCTCGGCCTCCAGCCGGCGCAGCGGATAGTAGGCAAAATGCGATTGGCCCTTCGCACTGTTGGTGCGCGGGATGGAGGAAAGCTGATACGTTTTCGAGTTCAGGATCAGGCGGTAGACATGCTTCAGGTCGTAATGGGCTGCCATCAACTCTCGTTCCAGCCACGTCAGCAACTCGGGAATTTGCGGCGGATTATCGGCGCGAATGTCATCCGGCTCTTGAATGACGCCTCGCCCCAACAGCCAATACCAGATGCGATTGACGATGTTGCGGGCGAACCAAGGATTCTTCGGCGTGATGAGCCAGTCGGCAAACGCCTCGCGTGGATCGGTCTCAGGCGATAGGCGAGCGGCCGTTCCATCCGGAAAGATCGCCGGCGAGGACGCCACGGCCTTGGCAGGATCAAAGTAGACGATCTCCTCTTTCCATTCGGCGGTCGACTTGTAGCCGATCTGCGAGAAGAAGACCGCCATGCCCGCAAGCCGCTCTTTCGGCCACTTTTCGGCTCGTACCCCCATCAACGTCAAGGCCACGGCCTGGGCGATGGCCTGCGGTTCCCTGCTTTGCAGGGCGCGGTAGAAGTTGACCGGCGGCACGCGGAAATTGCTGCCGCTTTCGGTCAGCAGTTCCCGCGCGAAGCGGTCGTAAGGCTTGGTCTCTTGGATGGAAGTGCGGATCCAACGATGATAGGCTTGCGCCGCATTGGGCCAGAGGTTGATGGGGAATTCCGCCTTGATCCGCAGCAAATCGCTCCATTTCATGGCCCAGTAGTCGGCAAACTCCTTCCGCTCCAACAAACGGTCGATCAGCGCGTGGCGCTTCTTCGGATCGCGATCCGCCAGAAACTTCCGCGCCTCGTCGGCCGTGGGCAGCGTTCCGATCACATCCAGGTAGACCCGGCGAACGAACACTTCATCGGAACACAAGTTTGCCGGCCGAATGTTCCAGCGCCTCAAGCCGGCGAAAACCAGCTTATCGATTCTTCCCTGGGGCGTCAGGTCGGCGTGGCTCTCGAAGGCGGGAGAGGTTACGGAGGACATTTTGTCCGGGCCGGCGCCGGCGAGGGCTGCTGCGAGAACCACCACCGATGCCAAGCACGTCCCCATGGGCACAACCTCAATAGATGTAATTCAGCCGATCCGGTCTGTGAGCGACCCACCCTGACATTTAACCCCAAAAGTGCCCGCGAGTTCCGCTCGAACTCTCGAACCTATCTCAGAGTATTCCCACCGGCGTCATGTGGCAAGCGCAGCATGCCTGGGCTGGACCTATTTTTAAGCACCGCCGGAGCAGCGGTTGATCGACTCGTCATTGCGGTCGGCGCCGCCGGGTGCGGCAAGTTTTCTTGGCAAAAGGGGACTGGCTCCGTTTGCCGCGGAGCGGCCCGAAGGGTGCTTTGCACAAACGGTGCCTGTCCCTTTGCCGCCCGCCTTGCGTCCCCCCCACTGGATAGATACGATGTTGGGAGCCGTCGGCAACATGGCGGTCCACGCCCACCTGTTCCCGGAAGGGAGTTATCTACCCATGAGAACCACCCGCTACCATTTTTTTGCCATCCAAGTTTCTCTGGCGGCCCTGCTGATGTTATCCGCGGCAGCCGGTTCCCCGGCCGCACAGAAATCGCCGAACCGGCAATGGGAAGGAGAAATCCGAGCGTTCGAGGCCGCCGACAAGAAGTGTCCTCCGCCGCAAGGCGCCATCCTGTTTATCGGATCGTCTGGTATCCGCCTCTGGAAGACGCTAGCGAAGGACTTTCCGGAGTATCCAGTGATCAACCGCGGCTTTGGCGGCTCGCAGATCGCCGATTCGGTTTATTATGCCGAGCGGATCATTTTGCCGTACAAGCCGCGGCTAATCGTACTCCGGGCGGGCGGCAACGACATCGCCGCCGGCAAAACGCCCGAGCGGGTCGCGGACGATTTCCGTGCCTTCGTGGAAAAGGTGCGTGCCAAGCTGCCCGAAACGCGGATTTGCTACATGGCCTTCAATCAGACTCCGGCCCGCTGGCAAAACGCCGGGAGGGAAAAAAGGCTCAATCAGCTCGTCCAGGAATATATTGCTTGCCACGAGAATTTAGATTACATCGATGCGGCCAGCCCCATGTTGGGCGCCGATGGCAAGCCGCGCCCCGAACTGCTTGTCAAAGATCGTCTGCATTGCAATGCGGACGGCTACAAGGTGTGGACCAAGATCGTGCGGCCCTACTTGAAATGAAGGGGGCCGGTGCCGCCGGGACCGCGCGATGATCGCTCGAACTATTCGAGCGGATCGAGCAAGAAGTCGTCGATCTCGACCGAGGCGCCTTGTTGCAGAAAGTTGATGCTCACCAGCAGTCGCGTCTCGCCGCGGCGCTTGAGCACGGTGCCTTCCAGTCCGGCGAATGCCCCCTGCCGCACGCGAACCCGCTCGCCAGGCCCCAAACGGCTTTCCACCGTCAGCGGGGCATTGGCGACGATGAGCTGGCGGAGTTGACGCAGGTCGAACAGCAGTTGATCGGGATCCTCGACCGTCAGAATGCGGGAGACGCGGTTGGTGGCCAAGGCCCGCAGCCGCTCCTCCTCCGCCCCGCAAAGAAATACATAACCGGCGAACAACGGCACCAGCGAGGTCCGTTTGCGGCCGCGGGAAATGTTGGTCTTCCGGACCAGCGGCAAATAGAACGGAACACGGTACTTCAGCAATTCCCGCGCCAACGATTTTTCCTGCCGGGCCTTGGTGTACAAGGCCAACCAGCGGCAATTACCCAACTCCGCGGGCGCCGCCTCCAGCAGCGTCTCGGGATACATGCTCGGTTCTTCCTTGAGGATCGGCATGCTACTCCTTGCGGTCGCCCAGCTTTAGCGCCCGCGCCATCTCGCGGTTGTCGCGATACCACTGAACGCAGCGCCGCAGGCCTTCTTCGAGCGGGACTTGGGGCTTCCAATCGAGCAGCCGGGCGGCCTTCGAGATGTCGGCCCGGGTGGCGGGGACGTCGGCAGGATGGACCGGGTGATATTCGATCTCCACCCGCTTGCCGATCAAGGCGGCAAGCTGTTCGATGACCGTGTTGAGGGCCACCGACCGATCGCCACCAAGGTTGATCACTTCGTAGCCCAGCGGCCGCAGCGCCGCGATGGTTCCCGCCGCAATGTCGTCGAGAAAGGTAAAATCGCGGCTCTGCGATCCGTCGCCGAAGAGCACGATCGACTCCCCTTCGGAGATGCGGCGGATGAAGCGGAAGATGCTCATTTCGGGCCGGCCGGCCGGACCGAACACCGTAAAGTAGCGGGGAATGGAGACATCGATGCCGTGCAGATGGTGATAGGTGAAGGCCAGCGTTTCCGCCGCTTTCTTCGAGGCCGCGTAAGGCGACAGCGGCCGATTCGTGTCGGCATCTTCCCGATACGGCACCGGGTTCTCCCTGCCATAGACGCTGGAGGTCGAGGCCATGAGAAACTTGCGGACGCCCGAACGCCGGCACATCTCCAAGAGGTTGAGCGTGCCCTCGCAGTTGGCCTGATAATAAATCCAGGGATTGATGACCGACGGTTGCACGCCGGCCCGCGCCGCCAGGTTGATCACGGCCGCAAAGGGCGGTTCGGACGAGCTGTGGGAAAAAAGCCCCTCCAGCGCCGCGCGGTCGGTAATGTCGAGATGCTCAAAGCGGAAGTTCTTTCGCGGCTGCAACCGCGCCAGCCGCCACTGTTTCAAGCGGGGGTCGTAGGCGTCGTTGAGGTTGTCGACGCCGACGATCGTGTGGCCCGCTGTTAGAAGCAGGTCGGCGACCTTCGAGGCGATGAAGCCGGCACAGCCGGTGAGCAAGTAATGTGCCATGTTAGTTGCCGAGCTTTTGCATTAACCACGCCATGTTGCGGGCGAGAGTCTTGACGGTTTCCATGCCTTCATGGTCATCCTGGACTTCGCCCTTCTCACGGCCCACGGCAACGTTCCAATAGCTCGAGCCGGGCACGATCATCTCACTGATCAAAAAGAAGTAGTTCAGTTGCGCGAAGGTGAAGTTCTGGCCGGCGCGGCGGGCGACGACAATCGCCGCTCCGACCTTCCGCCGCAACAGTTGCGGATGGCGCCGCGAGACGTAGCCCACCCGGTCCAACAGAGACATCGTCTGGGGCGTAGCCGAGCCGAAGTAAACGGGCGAGCCGATCAGGATGCCGTCGGCAGCGGCGAATTTCTCCAAAATGCCGTCGAAGGCCGGATCGTCCTGCAAGCACTGGATCACGTCCGACTTCATACAGCCCCCGCAGGCCAGACAGGGCTGGATGGAGCGATGGGCTAGCGAGAGAAATTCAGTCTCCAACCCGTTCTCGGCCAATACACCGAGCGCGGTGTTGACCAGAAGCTCGGTATTTCCCTCTTGTCGAGGGCTGCCGGAGATCCCCAGAACTTTCATTGTCGACTCCTTTGTTGCCGATCTGTCGCCTAGTCCAGTGGCCAAGTCAACCCTAGTTTCCCTCTTTTTGGCTGCCACGTCAATAACCGCGCGGGACGGGGTGCAATAATGGTTTGGGGCGATTCGGGACTGGGATGTTTAACCGGCGGGCGGGCCC
>Ga0181520_10010776_pt1 | contig 12176 bp, 8 predicted proteins | sample PEATcosm2014_Bin_29_FD_132451 | JGI IMG/M metagenome (GOLD analysis project Ga0181520, IMG submission 132451) | Peatland microbial communities from MTU Mesocosm Facility, Houghton, MI, USA - PEATcosm2014_Bin02_30_metaG | ecosystem: Environmental > Terrestrial > Soil > Wetlands > Peat | place...
TATTTGGAGCGGCTGACACGGCGTTTTTCCACGCCGGCGGCATCGAGGGTGCCGCGCACAATGTGATAACGCACACCGGGCAAATCCTTCACACGACCGCCGCGCACAAGCACGATGGAGTGTTCCTGCAAATTGTGGCCTTCGTCAGGAATGTAGGCGATTATCTCATAGCCATTCGTGAGGCGGACCTTGGCCACCTTGCGCATCGCCGAGTTCGGCTTCTTGGGCGTGCGCGTCATCACCTGAATACACACACCGCGGCGAAACGGCGAATTCTCCAAGGCAGGCGACTTGGACTTGTAATTGACTTTATTGCGGCCCTTGCGGACCAGTTGATTAATTGTCGGCATTTGCGTTAAAAATCGCGGTAAAATTACCGTTCTCGGTTCTGGAGAAACGGAACGTAGAAACTAACTGAATCCCGTGGCCGTTGCAAACAAATTTTCAAAATTAAAAGGGGCGTCCGTTTTACCGGACGCCCGTGGTAAATGGTTCAGGTCAGGCGAGCAGCGGATTTTCCGCTTCCACCGGCGCTTCTTCCACCGGTTCATCCGGCACTTCCACCAGCGGTTTGAGGGTTGCCTGGCGGTGACGGTCAAAACCCGTGCCCGCCGGGATGATGTGGCCCATGATGACGTTTTCCTTGAAGCCCCGCAGGCTGTCAATTTTGGAACGCGTCGCGGCCTCGGTGAGCACGCGCGTGGTGTCCTGGAAGCTGGCGGCACTGAGGAAGCTGTCAGTTTCGAGCGATGCCTTGGTGATGCCCAGCAGCACCGGCGTGGCTTCGGCGGGTTTGCCACCCTTCTTCTCGACCGCCTCGTTCTCGGCCTCGAACTCCAGCTTGTCCACCTGTTCGCCCCAGAGGAACTGGGTATCGCCGGCCTCGGTGATGCGCACCTTGCGGAGCATCTGGCGCACGATGATTTCAATGTGCTTGTCGTTGATCGTCACGCCTTGCAGACGATAAACTTCCTGCACTTCGCCGACCAAATGTTCCTGCAATTCCTGCGCGCCGCAGACTTCGAGAATCTCGTGCGGGTCCATGGGGCCTTCGGTGAGCTGCTGGCCTTTCTTGACCAGGTCGCCCTTGAAGACGATGACGTGTTTGCCAATCGGAATGAGATGCTCCTCGGACAACTTCGTCTGCGGATCGGTGATGAGCACGCAGCGCTTGCCGCGAACACTTGGACCGAAATCCACGATGCCGTCAATCTTGGAGATTTCCGACGCGTCTTTCGGACGGCGGGCCTCGAAAAGTTCCGCCACGCGCGGCAGACCGCCCGTGATGTCGCGGGTCTTGGCCTGTTTGCGCGGGGTCTTGGCGATGAGCGTGCCGGGCACGATTTTCTCGCCCTCGTTGACCACGATGTGCGCGCCCGAGGGAATTGGGTAGTTCGCTACGACTTCGCCCTTGTCGTCGGACATGATGATCTGCGGATGCAAATCTTCCTTGTGGTCAATGATGACCATGGATTCTTCGCCGGTGGCATCGTCCACCTCCTGCTTCATCGTCACGCCTTCGATGATGTCATGGAATTTCACCTTGCCGGCTTTTTCAGAGAGAATCGGCACGTTGTGCGGATCCCACTGGACAAACGTATCGCCCTTCTTGACCTTGCCGCCGTCCTTCACGGAAACGACCGCGCCAATGACGATGGTGTGCGTTTCCAGTTCGCGGCCGTCATCGGCGAGAATGGAAATGGAGCCGTTCTTGTTCAGCACAATATGGTTGCCGTCTTCCAGTTCGACGGAACGCAACTCGGTGTATTTGATCGTGCCGTCGTGCTTGGACTTGATCTGCGGCTGCTTGAACACGCCCGCCGCCACACCACCGGTGTGGAACGTGCGCATCGTGAGCTGCGTGCCAGGTTCGCCAATGGACTGCGCGGCGATGATGCCCACCGCCTCGCCCAGCTTGACCAGCGAGCCGGTCGCAAGATTCCGTCCGTAGCAATGTTTACAAATGCCGTGCTTGCTTTCGCAGGTCAGCACCGAGCGGATACGCACCCGCTCAACCCCCGCCACGTCAATCGTCTTGGCCTTGACCTCGTCAATTTCCTCGTTCGCGTGCAGCAGGAATTCCTTCGGGCTGGTCGGATTCACGATGTCGTCGCAGGCAAAACGGCCCACGAGACGTTCGGAGATTTTCACCACTTCGTCTTCGCCTTCAAACACGGCGGAAACCCAGATGCCATTCGTCGTGCCGCAATCCGTCTCCTGGATGATCACATCCTGCGACACATCCACCAGTTTGCGCGTCATATAGCCGGAGTCAGCCGTCTTGAGGGCAGTGTCCGCCAGACCTTTGCGCGCGCCGTGCGTGGAGATGAAGTATTCCAGCACCGAGAGACCTTCGCGGAAGTTCGCCAAAATCGGTTTCTCGATGATTTCGCCACTGGGCTTGGCCATAAGGCCGCGCAAACCAGCGAGCTGGCGCACCTGCTGCTTGTTGCCGCGCGCGCCGGAATCCACCATCAAATAGACGGGGTTGTATTCCTTCTTGCCCTGGTTTTGTTCGAGCGTCTTGAACATCACGCCCGAAATCTGGTCGGTGCAATGCGTCCAGACGTCCACGATCTTGTTGTAGCGCTCACCGGAGGTGATAATGCCCTTGCGATATTGTTTCTCGACTTCGCGAATCTGCTTCTGCGCGTTGTCAATCTGTTCGTCGCGTTCCTTCGGCACAATCATGTCATCAATGCCGATGGACACGCCGGACTTGGTCGCCTCGCGGAAACCAATTTCCTTGAGTTTGTCGAGCATCGTCACGGTCTTGTCGTGACCGGCGTTCTTGTAACACTTCCAGATCAAATCGCCGAGGTCGGACTTCTTCACCGGCTTGTTGTGGAAGCCCAGTTCGGTCGGCCAGATTTCGCTGAACAAGACACGGCCAACGGTCGTTTCGATGACCTTTTTATCGGCATTGCCGAAGGCGGTTTTGCGGCCCAAATCAGGATTCGCCAGCCGGATGCGGTCGTGCGTTTTCAACGCCTCGTCGCTGTAGGCAAAAATGACTTCCTCTTTCGAGCCAAACAGCGGCAGTTCATTCACATTCGCCGGCATCGGTTTGCGCGGTTCGGCGGTGACGTAATAACAGCCCAGCGTGATGTCCTGCGTGGGCGTGATGATCGGCTTGCCGGAGGAGGGCGAGAAAATGTTGTTCGTGGCCATCATCAACAAACGCGCTTCCAACTGCGCCTCAACTGAAAGCGGCACATGCACGGCCATCTGGTCGCCGTCGAAGTCCGCGTTGTAAGCGGTGCAGACCAGCGGATGAATGCGGATCGCTTCGCCTTCGATGAGCTGCGGCTCGAACGCCTGGACAGACAAGCGGTGCAACGTGGGTGCGCGGTTCAACAGCACCGGATGACCTTTCGTCACTTCTTCCAAAACGTCCCACACTTCTTTCGTCTGGCGCTCGATCATTTTCTTCGCGCTGCGAACGGTGTGAACATAACCAAGCTCTTTCAAGCGGCGGATGATGAACGGCTCGAACAATACGAGCGCCATCTTCTTCGGCAAACCGCACTGGTTCAACTTGAGTTCCGGCCCGATCACGATGACCGAGCGGCCGGAATAGTCCACGCGTTTGCCGAGCAGGTTCTGACGGAAACGACCGCCCTTGCCCTTGAGCATGTCGCTCAAAGATTTCAGCGAGCGGTTGCCGGCGCCGGTGACTGGCCGGCCGTGCCGGCCGTTGTCAAACAGCGCGTCCACGGCTTCCTGCAACATGCGCTTTTCATTGCGGATAATGACTTCCGGCGTCTTCAATTGCAGCAACGTGCGAAGACGGTTGTTGCGGTTGATGACGCGGCGGTAAAGATCGTTCAAGTCAGACGTCGCAAAACGTCCGCCTTCGAGCGGCACAAGCGGGCGCAAGTCCGGCGGAATCACCGGCAGCACCGTGAGAATCATCCATTCGGGGCGGCTCTTGGATGAACCGAGACCCTGCAGCAGCTTGATGCGCTTCGCCAGTTTTTTGCGGATTTGTTTGCTCTTGGTTTCCGTCATCGCCACGGCCAGTTCCTCGGCCTGCTTGACCAGGTCCACGCGGCACAAGGCTTCGCGCACGGCTTCGGCGCCCATCTTGGCGACGAATGCTTCCGCGCCGTAGGTTTCCAGGGCTTCACGATATTCCACCTCGGTCAGCAACTGATGCGGCTTGAGCGGCGTGGTGCCAGGATCAATGACGAGGTAATCCTCGTAGTAAATGACGCGTTCCAAATGGCGCGCCGTCATGTCCAGCGCCAGACCAATGCGCGAGGGCATGCACTTGAAGAACCAGATATGGCACGTCGGCACAGCCAGTTCGATGTGGCCCATGCGCTCGCGGCGGACGCGGGACAGGGTCACTTCCACACCGCAGCGGTCGCAAACGATGCCGCGATGCTTGATGCGTTTATACTTGCCGCAGGAACATTCCCAGTCCTTGACGGGACCGAAAATGCGTTCGCAGAAAAGGCCGCCCTTTTCCGGCTTGAACGTGCGGTAGTTGATGGTTTCCGGATTCTTGACTTCGCCCTTGCTCCACGAGCGGATGGCGTCGGGCGACGCGAGCGTGATGCCGACATAGTCAACCTGGTTGACCTTGTCGAGGCCGAGCAACTCACGGGCATTTTCTTTGGAACTGGTCATACGATATTCTTTCAGCAAGATTTTGGTTAAACCGCGGCCAGCGTGGCGGCGGCGGCAGTGGCGGCGGCATCGCCGTTGGCATGTTCAATGGGATTGGAATAGCCAACCTTTACGTCGAGGCCCAGGGATTGCATTTCCTTGACCAGCACGTTGAATGATTCGGGAATGCCCGCTTCGAGCGCATTGTCGCCCTTGACAATGCTTTCGTAGATGCGTGTGCGGCCCTGCACGTCGTCGGATTTCACGGTCAGGAGTTCCTGCAACGTGTAAGCCGCGCCGTAGGCTTCCATGGCCCACACTTCCATTTCGCCGAAGCGCTGGCCGCCGTACTGCGCCTTGCCGCCCAGCGGCTGCTGGGTGACGAGCGAATACGGACCGACTGCGCGGGCGTGAATCTTGTCCGCAACCAAATGGCCGAGCTTCATCATGTAGATGTAGCCGACGACAATTTCCTGGTCGAACTGCGCCCCGGAACGGCCGTCATAAAGATGCGTCTTGGCATGTTCGGGCAGGCCGGCCTGTTTCAAGTAGGCGCGGATGTCCTTTTCCTTCATGCCGTCAAACACCGGCGTGGCAAACTTCAAGCCGAGCAGCCTGGCCGCCCAGCCAAGGTGCGTTTCCAGCACCTGGCCGACATTCATACGGCTGGGCACGCCCAGCGGATTCAACACGATTTCCACTGGTGTTCCATCCGCGAGATACGGCATGTCCTCTTCCTTCACAATCTTGGCGACCACGCCTTTGTTGCCGTGGCGGCCGGCCATTTTGTCGCCGACCGACAATTTGCGCTTCGAGGCAATGTAAACCTTCACCGACTTGACGATGCCGGCTTCCACGCCTTCACCCGCCTCGGCACGTTCCATTTCCTCGTCGTATTGCATCTGCAGATCGTCGAATTTCTTGCGGAACTGACCGATGATTTCGTTGATCTTGTTGCGGATGGGCGACGGGTCAATCTCAATGCGGTCATACACCGTCGCGAGCTTGCGCAACAGGGTCTTGGTGATCTTGCGGTTGGCCGGAATGATGATTTCACCGGTTTCACTGTTGACGACGTCCAGCGGAATTTTTTCACCGAGCAGAATGTTGCTCAACGCCTCCGTCAACTGGTCCTGCAACTCGTTCGTCTTCTTCTTGTGATCTTCCTCAATCTGCTTGGCGTGACGCTTTTCCTCGCTGGAAACCGACTTGCTCACGCGGTCGGCGTCCTTCTTCGCGGAAACTTTCACGTCCATGACAATGCCGTAGGTTCCCGACGGAACCTTGAGCGAGGTGTCCTTCACGTCCGCCGCCTTTTCACCGAAGATGGCGCGGAGCAAACGTTCCTCCGGCGCCAGTTCGGTTTCGGATTTCGGCGTGATTTTGCCGACGAGAATATCGCCGGGCTTCACCTCGGCGCCAATGCGGATGACGCCATCGGTGCCGAGATTCTTCAGTGCCTCGTCGCCGAGGTTTGGAATGTCGCGCGTAATTTCCTCCGGTCCGAGCTTGGTGTCGCGGGCCGCCACTTCAAATTCATCAATGTGAATCGAGGTGAAAATGTCGTCCTTGACGATCTTCTCGCTGATGAGGATCGCGTCCTCGAAGTTGTAGCCGTTCCACGGCATGAATGCCACGAGCACGTTGCGACCGAGCGCCAGCTCGCCGTTCTGCGTGCAGGGGCCGTCGGCAATGACCTGGCCTTTGCGCACATGGTCGCCCTTGTTCACCAGAATTTTCTGGTTGATGCAGGTGGCCGCGTTCGAGCGCATGAACTTGCGCACGGGGTAAACGGAGACACCGTTGGCCGGATCGTGTTTGATCTTCTTTTTGCCTTCGGGCAACTGGCCGTTTTCCGTGATAATAATCTGGTTGCCATTGACGGAAGCCACCTTGCCGGCTTCCTCGGTCCACAGCACCGCGCGCGAATCGCGGGCGACGCGGTCTTCCAGGCCGGTGGCCACCAGCGGCGCCTCGGTGACGAGGAGCGGCACGGCCTGGCGTTGCATGTTTGAACCCATCAACGCGCGGTTCGCATCGTCGTGCTCCAGGAACGGAATCAGCGACGCTGCAATCGAAACGAGCTGCTTGGGCGAAATATCCATGTAATGCACCGCGTTCGGTTCCACATCAATGAACTCGCCGCGCTGGCGGCAGACCACGCGGTCGGTGGTGAAATGACCCTTGTCGTCCATGACGGAATTCGCCTGGGCCACAATGTATTGCTCCTCGCGGTCGGCGGTCAGATATTCAATCTTCTCCGTGACCCGGCCGTTTTCCACCTTGCGATAGGGCGTTTCGAGGAAACCAAATTCGTTGATCCGCGCGAACGTCGCCAGCGACGCGATGAGGCCGATGTTCGGGCCTTCCGGCGTTTCAATTGGACAAATGCGCCCGTAGTGCGACGGATGCACGTCGCGGACTTCAAAGCCGGCGCGGTCGCGTGAAAGACCACCCGGTCCGAGGGCCGACAAGCGGCGTTTGTGCGTCAACTCGGCCAGCGGGTTGATCTGGTCCATGAACTGCGACAACTGGCTGCGGCCAAAGAAATCGCGAATCACGGCAGAGAGCGCCTTCGGGTTGATGAGCTTTTGCGGCGTCATCTGGTCGACCGTCTGGTCAAACAGCGTCATGCGCTCCTTGACGAGGCGCTCCGTGCGCGAGAGTCCCACGCGGCACTGGTTGGAAAGCAACTCGCCAACCGTGCGGATGCGGCGGCTGCCCAGATGATCAATGTCATCCAGCGAGCCTTCGCCCTTTTTGAGCTTGAGCAGATACTTTGTGGCCGCCACCAGGTCGTCCTTGGTCAAAATACGTCCGTCCGTTTTGAGACCGAGTTTCTGGTTGATTTTGTAACGGCCCACGCGGCCTAGGTCATAGCGTTTCTCGTCAAAAAACAAACGCTTGATTAGCGCGCGGGAATTCGCCGCGGTCGGCGGATCGCCCGGGCGCAGCCGGCGGTAAATGTCCTTCAATGCCTCTTCCTCGTTCTTGGCCGGGTCTTTCTTGAGGCATTTGATCATGTTGCCTTCGTCCACCGAAGTGTCCACGACCTTGATCTTGGTGATGCCGAGTTCGGCGATCTGCTTGACCACCGCCTTGGACAACGGCTCAAAGGCGCGGGCCACCACCAGGCTTTTTTCCTGGTCTACCGCATCCTCCACCAGCACGCGGTTCTGCAAATCTTCAATTTTTTCAGCGTCCTTCACCGACATTTCTTCGATGTGGTAGAACAGCTTCAAAATTTCCTCGTCCGTCCCGCGGGTAAGACCGCCGTTGTCCTTGGTCTTGCTGCCTTTTTCCTTGTCGTCGTGGTCCAGGAAGGAAAGCGCCCGGAAAAACGTCGTCGTCAAAAATTTCCGGCGGCGTTTCTTGCGGTCGAGATAAACATAAAGCAGGTCGCTGGTGTCAAACATGGCTTCATACCAGGAACCGCGGTCGGGGATGACCCGGAAGGAAAAAAGCTCCTTGCCGTTGGGATGCAGCGCCTTTTCAAAGGCAATGCCCGGTGAACGGTGCAACTGCGAAACCACCACGCGCTCCGCGCCATTGATCACAAATGTCCCCTGCGGCGTCATCAGCGGGAGCTCGCCCATGAAAACTTTTTCCTCCTTCGCGCCCTTGCCTTCGTCCTTCAGCAGGAACGTGACATAGAGCGGCGCGCCATAGGTGGTGCCTTCGCGCAGGCATTCCAGCCAGTCCACTTTGGGCTCGCCGACTTCGTACGAATCGTAAGCCAGCTCGACTTTTTCGTCATAGCTCCTGATCGGAAACACTTCCTGAAATACGGACTCCAGGCCCGCAACTTTGTTGCGTTTTTTCGGCGGCACGTCGGCCTGCAAAAATTCCGCGTAGGAATTGGTCTGCAATTCGATCATGTTCGGCGGCGCGATGATTTCCTTGATTTTGCCGAAATTGATACGTTCTGTGGCTCGCGATGGCATTTTTTACTTTCTGTTGGGCGCGGCAACATGCCGCACGGATTTACACTCACACTTAACGACACAAGGCAAGCCCGCCGTGTTCAACGGCCAGCTTGCCAAACCAGCTACCGACTCTTCTCCAAATCTATAAATTGTCAACTTTAGTCCGCCTTTCGCGGGGATAAAAGAGGGCGACGGCAACATGCCGCCGCCCCAAAAAACGGCCGAATTACTTGATTTCGACCTTTGCGCCAGCGTCTTCGAGCTTCTACTTGGCGGCGTCGGAATCAGCCTTGTTCGCGCCTTCCAACAAGGGCTTCGGAGCGCCTTCCACCAAAGCCTTGGCTTCGGCGAGGCCCAAACCGGCCTTGACTTCACGGACGGCCTTGATGACGGAAATCTTCTTGTCCGCCGGGACCGACGCGATGATCACGTCAAAAGTGTCCTTGGCCGCCGCGGCGGGCGCAGCCGCGCCACCGCCAGCCGGAGCTGCAGCCGCAGCCGCGACTGGCGCAGCGGCGGAAACGCCCCATTTGGTTTCCAGTTGTTTCACCAGGTCGGCGGCTTCAAGAACCGTCAACTTGCTCAATTCCTCCACGAGGTTTGCGATCTCTGCCATAGTATTTGTTCTTTCTTTCGTCTCGTCGTCTGCCCGCTGGAACCGACCTGCTGGTCAGCCAGACCCGGCAATTTTAAGTTCGCTCGAACCGACGATTTACGTTGTTGTTTGTTGTTTGTTTCCTCCAGTTTGAAAGCTGCCTCTCAAACCGAAATTTTTCAGCCGGCCGTTTCGGCTTTTTCGGCCTTGGCCTTGATGACCTGCGCAAGCATGGTCGCGGGCGTGTTGATCAAGGTGACCAGCTTCGTCGCCGGCGCGTTGAACAGCCCAAGCAGCTTGGCCCGCAGCACGTCCAGGCTCGGCAAATCCGCGAGCGCCTTGATGGACGCCTCATCGAGCCGCTGATTGTTCAGATAGCCGAACTTCACCTTCAGCTTGTCGAATTCCGCCGCGAAATTCTTCACTGCTTTGGCGGCGGCAGAAATGTCCTTCTTGCCGGTCACCACGGCCAGTTGTCCGGCGAGACTGCCGTTCAATTCGCCGATGCCAGCTTCCTTGGCCGCCACGGTGAACACGGTGTTTTTTACAATGTGGACTTCCGCCCCGGCCTGGCCGAGACGTTTGCGCAACTCATTGAGGTGCGCCACCTTCAAACCCTGATAACCCACGACGATGAAGAACGGCGAGGCGTTCAACCGGGCAACATATTCGCCCGTTAACAATTTCTTTTCAGCACGCATGATTCAAATCCTTTTAGTTGGTTGTAAATTCACGGACATCCACGCGGACGGGCGGACTCATCGTCGCCGAAAGCGTGCATGAATTGATGTAAATGCCCTTGATGCTGTTCGGGCGGGCCTTCGCCACGGCCTCAATCACCGCCCGGGCATTTTCCTCGATCTGCTCCGGCTTGAACGACGCCTTGCCCACAATCACATGAACATTGGCCGCCTTGTCCACCTTGAACTCCACCCGTCCCGCCTTGACTTCCTTCACCGCCTTCGCGGTGTCTTCCGTCACGGTGCCGGTCTTGGGATTCGGCATCAGACCGCGCGGTCCGAGGACTTTGCCGAGCTTGCGCACTTCCGACATCGCTTCCGGCGTGGCAATGGCCACATCGAAATCAGCCCAGCCACCCTGGCACTTGGCGATCATGTCTTCAAAACCCACGTTTTCAGCGCCCGCCGCCTTGGCGGCATCCGCCGCCGCGCCTTTGGCAAACACCAGCACGCGCACGAGCTTGCCGCTGCCATGCGGGAGCGGAACCGTGCCGCGCACCATCTGGTCGGACTGCTTCGGATCCACCCCAAGGCGGAACGCCAGGTCAATCGTTTCGTTAAATTTGGCTTTCGGAAATTTGGCGAGCACGCCAACGGCCTCTTTGAGTGGATAGGTCTTTTTCCCATCAACCACTTCAAGCGCCTTCTTGTATCTTTTACTGGGCATTTATTTTGGTGCGGTGCAAGCGAGTTTTTCGGCTCTCCCGCGGTTATTTGTTTAATTTTATTTCACGCATCACCGGTCACGCATCATTCACCATGAAACGTGACCCCGGCCGCGTGACAGTTTGCTTCAGCCAACCACTTCAATACCCATGCTGCGCGCGGTGCCTGAAATCAGGCGGACCGCCGCCTCTTCCGAGTTGGCATGGATGTCCTTGGACTTCATCTTAATGATGTCCAAAATCTGTTTGCGCGTCACCTTGCCGACCTTGTCCTTGTTGGGCGTCTTGCTGCCGGCGGTGATGCCGGCCGCTTTCTTGAGCAGCACCGAAGCCGGCGGCGACTTGGTGATAAACGTAAACGACTTGTCCTGATACACCGTGATCACCACGGGAATCACCAGACCGGCGTCGTTCTTGGTCACCGCGTTAAATTCCTTGCAGAAACCCATGATGTTCACGCCGTGCTGGCCGAGCGCGGGGCCGACGGGCGGCGCGGGGTTGGCCTGCCCGGCCGGAATCTGCAGCTTGATCTGTCCTGTAATTTTTTTTGCCATAAAATTTTTCTTGTGGCGGCGGGTCGTGAAACCGCCGCTAATTTGTTTTCATTCAGCGGCGCTCTCACAAGCCGCCGCCACACTGGTTACGCTTTCTCCACCTGCCAGTATTCCAGTTCCACCGGCGTGTTACGTCCGAAAATGTTGACCGTTACCTTCAGCTTGCCACGTTCCGGATCAATCTCTTCAATGATCCCGCTGAAATTCAGGAACGGCCCGTTGTTGATCTTGATGGTCTCGCCCACCGCAAAATTAACCTTCGGCTTCTCCGTCTCTTCCGACGCGGAAATCTGCGCCTTGATGGCCTCCACCTCGTCGGTCGGCGTCGGCTGCGGCGGATCACTCAAAAAGCCGATCACACCCTGGGTTTCGCGGATAAAATACCACGGCTTTTCAATCACGCGCCGGTCTTCATCCAGCAGCACCATGTCCACAAAAACGTAGCCGGGCCATAACTTGCGGTTCGACACGGTCTTCTTCTGGTTGCGCACTTCCACAACCTTTTCCATCGGCACCAGGACTTCCTTGATGTAATCCTGCATCTCGTCAGTCTTGACCCGTTTTTCAATGCTGTCTTTGACCTTGTGTTCCTGGCCGGACAGCGTCTGAATAATAAACCACTGGTTGCGCATGAAATTATTTGTGGAAAAATATCTCGGTCAAAATCAAGTCAATCACCACGATAAAGCCGCCGAGCAGCGTAATCATCACAATGATGAGCGCGGTCGAGCCTTTCAACTCCTCCCACGTGGGCCAGGCGCATTTCTTGAGTTCCTCGCGCGTTTCCGCGACATACACGGCCAGACGCTGAATCTGGCCCTGCCACCAAAGGACGCCAAAAAAACCGCCGATCAGCACGGCCCAGATTGCAATATGTATCCAGTTATTATTCACAAAAATTCATTCTGCCACTGCTGGCTTGCCAGGCCGTGGCCTGGCTACTTGTCCGCCCGTCATTCCAGTCCCGCCCACCGCCGCACGAAGGCTGGCGGAGAGGGAGGGATTCGAACCCCCGTTGGCGGTTAAGCCAAAGCGGTTTTCAAGACCGCCGCGATAGACCACTCTGCCACCTCTCCGTGACA
>Ga0181520_10010777_pt1 | contig 12176 bp, 7 predicted proteins | sample PEATcosm2014_Bin_29_FD_132451 | JGI IMG/M metagenome (GOLD analysis project Ga0181520, IMG submission 132451) | Peatland microbial communities from MTU Mesocosm Facility, Houghton, MI, USA - PEATcosm2014_Bin02_30_metaG | ecosystem: Environmental > Terrestrial > Soil > Wetlands > Peat | place...
GCTGCACAGTGGCGTCCTGCCCCACCATGCCCGCTGGGCGCACTTCTTCGAGGGGCTTCGTTTCGTCATCATCGACGAGGTGCACGCCTACCGGGGCATCTTCGGCAGCAATGTCGCCAACGTCATGCGCCGGCTTCGACGCGTATGCGCGCACTATGGCGCGAACCCCGTGTTCATCTGCTGCAGCGCCACTATCGGCAATCCCCGCGAGCACGCTGAGGCCATCGTCGGCGCTTCGATGACCCTCGTCGACAACGACGGCTCCCCGCGCGGACGCAAATTCTTCTGTCTGTGGAACCCGCCTTTCGTCGACGCGTTGAAGACCGCCCGTCGCAGCGCCAATTCCGAGGCGCGACATCTGATGACGCGACTGATCGCGGACTGGGACGTACAGACCATCGCCTTCGTCCGCGCCCGGACGACGGCGGAGATCCTGTATCGCTATGTCCAGGAGGATCTCGAGAAGCGAAACCAGCGCCTCGCAACGGCGGTGCGGGCCTATCGCGGCGGCTATCTGGCCACCGAAAGGCGCGAGATCGAGCGGCAGCTTTTCGCCGGGGAACTGATGGGTGTCACCAGCACGAACGCGCTGGAACTAGGCATCGACATCGGCAGCCTCGATGCGTGCCTGATCGTGGGCTACCCCGGAACCATCGCCAGCGCCTGGCAGCAGGCCGGTCGCGCCGGGCGCGGAGCCGAGGAAAGCCTGGCGATCCTCATCGCCCGCGAAGACCCGGTGGACCAGTATCTCATGCTACACCCCGAGTACTTCTTCGGCCTGTCGCATGAGAGCGCTGTCGTCGACCCGTATAACCCTTACATCCTGGTCGGGCACTTGCGCTGCGCCCTGCAGGAGTTGCCGGTTTCGGGGCGCGATGCGGAGCTATTCGGCGAGTTCACGGGCGGGATCATGGAGATATTGCAGGAAGCGGAGCAAGCGCGAGAGATCGGCGGCCGCTGGTACTGGACGGGGCCGGGCTATCCGGCGGGGGAAGTGAGCCTCAGAACCACGGATGAGCACAGTTTCCTCATCCATGATGTCGATACCAATAAGGTGATCGGCGAGATTGACGAATGGGGGGCTTATAAGCTCGTGCATGATGAGGCCATTTACATGCACGATGCGGAGACCTACTTTGTTGAAAAACTCGATCTTACGCAGAAGATCGCCTACGTCAAGAAAGGCACTTTCGACTATTTCACAATGGCGGTCGATCATACGACCATTCAGCTTTCCGACTCTGAGACCGAGCCGGCGCAGGTGAAACAATGGCGCGTCAGCGAGGTCGGCCTGGGGCCGGCGAATGTGCGCGATCTCGTTTTCATGTTCCGCAAGGTCAAATTCTTCGAGAACGACAGCATCGGGTTCGGCAACCTGAAGCTGCCGCCGGTAGAGCTGAACACCGAGGCGTTCTGGCTGTCTCCGCCGAGGGAGTCGCTCCAGCGGGTGCGGGATTTCGAGCGCCGGCCGGAGGACGGACTCTTCGGCATCTCCAACGCGCTGACGGGCGTGCTGCCGATCTGGGTGATGTGCGACCCGGCGGATGTGGGCACGGTCGTGGATAGCGGGAACCTCGCGACCCCGAGCATTTTCGTGTTCGACCGCTATCCGGGGGGCTTGGGCTTCGCGCAGAAGACTTATGAGCTTGTGGAGGAGGTTCTGACCTCGGCGCTGGAGCTGATCGCCCACTGTCCGTGCGAGGACGGGTGCCCGTCGTGCGTGGGCTCTCCGCTGCCATACGCCACCGGAGCCGACCTCGAGACACGCGGCAAGATCCCCGACAAGGAAGCCGCGCTGTGCATCCTGCACGACCTTCTGCAATTAGAGCCGTACACCCCGAAAGCCCCCAGCCCCGGTCGAAAGGCGCTGATGGCGTCCTTGCCCGGCGGAACCACCGGCCTGCCGGAATCCGATGACACTCCTCTTCAAGTGACGAACCTGCCCTCACAGATCGAGATGAAGATTCGCAAGCGCCTGGCGCGGTTCAAGGGTGAGTGAGGCCTGGGCGCCGAGGTGGGCGAATGGCAGGCGCGGTGAAGTCAGACTCGGCGTAACCGGCGAGAAGGGTGGGCGTGGGTAGGCGCATCAACGAATAGGCGATAGGCGATCAGACTCTGCGTCCACAGAAGGCGCGGCGGCACCCGCCGTGGACAGCTACCTTCGGCGACGTCCCGCCATCTTGTAGAAAGTACCTCTCGGTCCGATTCCCCAGATGCTCACAACACGGGTCCCGTCGTCCACGCGGTATCCGACGCGGTATTCGCCAACCCTGATCCTATAGGAGCCTTTCGGCGCATCCTGCACGCGTATGGCCCCCGGCGGACGAGGGTCTTCGGCCAAAGCCCGCAGGTGCTTCGCCACCTGTTTTTGCATGTCGACCGGCAGGCCATCGAAATCCCGCTGTGCCGGAGACTGCATATCGACGCGGTAGCTCACAGCCCCCGCTCCTGCAGGAACTCCTCAAGGGGTCTGCCCTCGCGGTTGGCGGGGTCGGACATGCGCGCTGTCATCACCATGCCAAGCCCCTTGTCCACAAGGGCCTCGTACCGATCCCCGCCCGCCGACAGCCACTCGTCCAGATCATGCTTGACGAAGCGCCAGCTACGACCCACCTTCGCCGCGGGGATGCGGCCCTCACGGGCGCGGCGCTTTAGGGTCTCAATTCCGACCTTGAGATAACGCGAGGCCTCACTGGTTGTCATGATGTCCGTAGCCATGTTGTTCACACCCTTTATCGCGCAAGTACGCTCTGTTGCGTATGATAGCGTTCTGCTGACGTAGGGTCAAGTGCGACGGCGGACAGGGGGGCGTCTTTCAATTGTAGGTAGTATTACTACGCCGGTTGTGCGGCCCTGCTTGGCGAGGAGATGCCCTGCCGAGAAATGGACGGCGATTGACCACAGAGACACAGAGAACGGCAACGTCCTTTAACGTCCATCATTGGACAGGCCAGCCGTCTCCCAGTCGTTCTCTGTGTCTCTGTGGTTCAAGCCGTTCGCCCGTCATCTTGGGATATGGTCAGCATCTGACAAGATCTCGAACGCTTCGTCTGCCGGTTGTCAAAGCGGCGTAGTAGCTGACGCTTCGTGTCTTCGGGTCTTCGTGGTCGAGATCGTCCGTACGCCCCTATTGCCCCGGCAGACCACCCGGTGGCGGCGGGACGTCGCCGACCACGCGGGACTCAGTTACCTTGCCTCCGGCGGCTTTGAAGGCGGCGAGGACCTTGCCCCCTTCGCCGTTCTCAGCCCAGAACTCCGCCCGTTTGAACGCCCCGGTGTACTTGCTGACGTCGAGGATGACCTCATCCACGCGGCGCGAGCCGTCGGCGTTGAGCAGCCCCGCGCGCAGGTAGCCGGGCGGGAAAGCCAGCTTCGTGTCGAGGGTGGCCAGGCGACCGCCGAGCGAGGCGCGGTATGTCGCCACAGTGTCCTTGCTGCAGGTGACCAACAGCGTTCGGGCTTCGGAGGGGATCGCGGGGGCGCCGTAGGGGAACTGGTCCGCCGCCTTGAGCAGCAACTCCGGTATGCCGGGCGCCTCGGGGAGGCCGGTCGTGATTGTGCCCTTCGGGCCGAGGCTGAGCGGCTTGCCGGCGATCTCGACTGTCCACGCGTCCTGACCGTCGTCAGTGCGTGTCAACGTGCAGGACTTGCCCGCGACCTTCAGGTCGAATTGGCAGTCGCCCACGCGCAGGTTTTTCATCTCGAAGCCCGGCCATTTCGCCGGCAGATGCGGTGCCAGGAAAGCCTTCCTCTGAACGGCATCCGCGCGCAGGCCGGTGAGGTAGAAGACGACCGCCTCGGCGTTGATCCCGCCCTCCCAAGGGCGGAAGCGGTGCTTGCCCCAGACGGCGTCCGCGGGCTTGTCGTCCGGTTTCACCATTTCGGGATAGCCGCCCGCCTTGTCCGCGGCGCGCAGGAGGCCTGCGAGGGCCTTGTCCGCCGCCGGACCGCCGCCGAGGCAGGCCAAATCATACAGGGCGTAGCCCGAGATCATCGGCACATAGTAGCCGAAAGCCGGCGTCATCTTCAGCGTGCCCTCGGGCTTGGCGAGGTATGGCAGCGTCTGCAAGACGTTCTGCGACTGCTGGGTCGTCGGGCCACTGTAGCCGATCCACATCGGGCGCAGGTCGATCGGTGTGAACGGCCAGCGGTGGACCTCGGCGGAGAAGTCCGACATCGCCGGGGCGTAGTATCCGGGCGAGGATTGCCAGTAGAAGCGCTCGGTGGCCTCCCTGATTCGCGCCGCCTTCTGCGCGTATTCGGAGGCCTCGTCCGCATGCCCGGCCGCCGAGGCCATCTCGCCCAAGGCTTCCGCGGCGGCGACGTACTCGAAGGCGGAATCGGCGGACTGGGCCTCGAGGCTCACGTAATCGGGGGCCTCCTGCTTCGCCTCGAAGAGCAGATAGCCGGGGAAGCGATAGGTTTCGTCACCGTGGAAGGGCAGAGTCCCGCGCTCGTCGACCTGCTGGCCGAGCAGGCACCGGCGCAGGTAGCCCCACTGTCGGCGGATCAGGTCGCTGTCGCCGGTGTAGCGCCAGTACCAGTAGTGCTGGAGGATCACGAAGCTGGGCACCTCAGCGCGTTCGACCGGCACCTGGCTCCAGTCCGGCTCCTTGATCTCGCCTTGCTGGTTCATGTTCAGCGACAGGTTGTTGCCGATGGCCTTCGCCTGGCAGCACCCCTTGAAGTGGTATTCCAGGTGGCGCTTCACATCGTCGTAGTGCCCGGCGGCGAGCATGTAACGGATCGGCCCGTTGCTGTCGCGCACCCAGGTGTAGGTGTACTTGTCCATGGGCGAATAACCGCCCTCATACGCCTGCTGACAGCGCATGATATGCTGGGAGATGTCCAGGAAGTCCGACAGCCGCGCATCGTCGCAGGTCAGCGTCGGCCCCTGCGCGTAGAAGGCCTGGCAATCGTCATATTGCGCCTTGAGAATGCCAAATGAGGCGGACTTGAGCTGGTTGAGGACATCCGTCTCGGACTTCTCGTCACCTGTGAAGGCCATGTAGGCGACTACGGTTGCAGACTGCCCTGCCGGGAGAGAGCCGATGTCGCAGGTGTACGCGCACGCGCTCTCCGACTCCTTGGCGAAAGGACTCACCTCAGCCTTGAGCGCCGTCGCGGGCTGTGGGACCAGGCTTCCGCGGATAGCCTGGCAGCGGGCGTTAAGCACGCCGGCCCGCACACGCGACGTGCCGCTGCCGATCAGCAGCCCGTCAGGCACGGGGTCGCCCCGGAGGGTGAAGCTTTGTGAGAAGGCGATGCCGCGTCGGGTCCGTTGGCCCTCATTGGCGGCAACCATCACTCTGACGAGCACCGGCAGCTTCGGCGGCGCGAAGTCGTAGATATCGAGGCGCAGGCCGTCGGCGTCCTGTTGGGCGCTGTGGACCATCCCCGCGCGCTTCACCCACGTCACGCTCTGCTTGGCGAGAAGCGCCGGCTTGCCGCGCTCGCAAAGGCCCGGCGCCGCCTGGCCCAGGAAGCCGTGGAGCTTCTGGTACTCCGGCCCGATGATGTTGTCGAGGGTGCCGAGGGGATAGAGGGGCCCGACCTCGGCGAAGACGTAACCGTTGCCGATCGGGAATGCGCCGAGGTCGGACGGCCCCGGCTGCTGAGCGCTGAAGTCGACTTCCTCCCGCCAGTCCTTCGTCTCCTCAGCCAGCCAGGGGTAGTCTTGCGCGAGCTGTTCGCGCGTGGCGGAGGCGTTGTTCTTGTTGAAGCGGGCGTCCGAGCCGAGGCGGCAGCCGGAGAGGAGGAGGGTGCAGGCGAGGAGGAGGGCGAGACGGCCTCCTACCCCCCTGCCCGTAGAACGGCACCTCACCCCCGGCCCCTCTCCGCAAGCGGAGAGGGGAGAACGGCCACCTACCCCGCCCGCTTCGCGGGCACCCCTCCCGTGCCGGGAGGGGAGAGGCGAACGGCGTCTCACCCCCGTACCCGTCTGCGACGGGTCACCCTCTCCGGGCCGCGCGCGGCGCGGCACAGCGGAGAGGGGGGAACGGCCACCTACCCCGCCCGCTTCGCGGGCACCCCTCCCGTGCCGGGAGGGGAGAGACAAACGGCGTCTCACCCCCGTACCCGTCTGCGACGGGTCACCCTCTTCGGGCCCGTTGCGGGCGGGCAATGTGGAGAGGGGAGAACGGAAACGGCCACGGCTTGCGGCGAACTGCACGGCCTCTTGTGGCACTTGCGCACAACGTCGGGGAAAGACCAAACTCATTCTACTCACCAATCATCGCGGGGGAGGCTTGGTCAGTGCGCAGAGGCGCTCTGGCACTGGTTGCGCGGCTGCTTTGTGGCACATCAATCAGGATGGCGTTGGAGACCGCCCTCGGACATCCGTCCGTCGGGTGGTTGAGGACGCATTTGCCGACGACCGCGGTGGTCGATCCGCCGCTGTCCAGCTTCATCGCCTGGTATGCGCCCAGATCCTTCATTACATGCGCGAGTTCATACAGCGTCAGGCCCGTCTCGCAGGCGAACAGGATCAGGCGTCCGTCTCGCGTGATCCCGGCGGCGCTGTGGGCTTTTGCGGGCTTGTGGATGTCCCAGTCAAACTGCTCGTCGTGGATCGGGATGTAGACGCTGCCGTCCAGCACGAGCCTCGGTCCGGCACCGACGGCGTGCACAAGCCCCGGCCACTCGGGGGCGGTGCGGAAGGATAGCGTCGCTCTCATCCCCGGTCGAACTCGCTCGAGGCTGAGCCGGCGGGTTCCCGTGCCCGAGACCACATACCCGCCGACGGGGATGTTCTGCGCTCCGCCCCGCCATTCGATGTACTGCACCAGCCCGGTCGCATCCACCACAACATAGGTCTTCGAGGGGTCCGGGGGCAGATAGTCGCCCCACCGGCGCGTGTAGACGACCACGCCGTCAGGTTCGTAGTTCCCCTGGTTGATGCCGCAGACAGGCAGGTATCCCAGGCCCTGGAAGTGCACTTTGCCGTCGAACTCCAAGTTCCCGATGCGCACCGAGCCGTCCTGCATGATCCCGAGCGCGGAGCGGTTGCGGATCGGCGGCTTGATCCACTCGCCATTGATGATGAGGATGCCCAGCGGCGGGCCTGACCAGTCGAAGTAACCGCCGTTGATCGCCGCGGTCGCGCCCTCGCGCCGGGCAATCGAAGCCACCGTGGCGCGCTGCATGATCGTCGCCGCCGCCAGAGCGGGATGGATGCGCACCCCGCCATGCCGGGTGTCGAGCACCATCACGTATGCCTGGACAGGCCCGTGCGCCGTCTGGAAGGTGCGCACCTGCCAGGGGCCGAGGTCGAAGTTCGGCGGGATGATCGCCGGCTCCTCACGGGGCATCGGCTGCGGGACGACGGGAGTCGCCGGTCCGGTCCTCGGCGGGCAGATGGCCGGCGCGGTGACGTTCGGGCGCGAGATGTCGATCAATATGCGCGGCGGGTCGCCGAGGGTGGACACGCGCGCAGCGCCGATCTCGGTCTTGGGCACGATGATCCGCGTGTAGCGGTCGTGCGTGGTGACGCAAGTCACCTGGTTGGCGACATCGCCATCGAAAGATAGCAGGCGTATCTGGCCGATGGGGGTGTCATCGCCCGCGGCGGAAGGCACCTCGACCGTGACTTTCCCGTCCTCCTCGGTGACGGTGAATGGAGCCTGCGCGTTGAGGTCGAGCACGATGCGCACCTGGTCGGGGTGCTCGCCCCGGCGCACATCGACGAGCGGGCTGCCCGCAGCGACGATGGCATAGGGCGCGCCGTCCGAAGCCGGGGCGGTCACCTGGTAGCCGAAGGCGCGGCAGAGGATCGAGACCGGGACGTACAGGCAACCGTCCTCGGCAAGCGCCGGGAACGCCGCGGTGTGAGGCACCTTGTCGAAGGTATACTCGCGCCGGCCGTGTTTCAGAATGAGGGTATGCTCGTAGGCGGTCAGCGTCCAGGTCGGCGTTCCGGCGGCGTGGGTGACCGCGAAGCCGAACGTCTCGCTCAGCAGCCCGGACGGGAGCGCGACTTCAGTGCCGATGACGCGCGCGGGCGGCGACGGCGACAGGGCGCGTCCGTTGAGGGTCACGGAGACGGGTGAGCCGAGGGTCTCGGCTGCGAGGACCCGGCTGGCCAGTGCGACGGCGAGTGCGGCGATCAGTATTGCGATGACGACCGGACGGTACACGATGTATGCCTCGATGTGGTTTGGCTGGTGCGACACTACCATTACTACGCCGCTTTGGCAACCGGCGGGCGAAACGCTCGGAATGTTGTCAGAGGCTGACCGCATCCCAAGATGAAGGACGAACGGCATTGAACCACGGAGATACAGAGGGCACAGAGAACGGCTGGGAAACGGCCCTACCCCGTCCCGCCTGCGGCGGGCCACCCCTCCCGTTCCGGGAGGGGAGAGGCAAACGGCGATTCCCGCGCAGCAGGGAACTGCTGGTAGGCGTTAAGGGACGTTGCCGTTCTCTGTGTCCCATGTGTCTCTGTGGTCCATCGCCGTTCATCTCTCCGCAGGGCAGCTCATTGCCGAGCAGGGCCGCACAACCGGCGTAGCAATACTACTTACTCCCGACGACGTGCAGCTTCATCATGTTCGTCGTGCCCCGGCGGCCGACCGGCGTGCCGGCGGTGATGACGATGACATCGCCGGGCTTCGCGAACTCGTATTGCTGCACATAGCCGTCGATGATCCCCACCATCTCGTCGGTGTCCATGACCAGATCGACGAGGACCGGCGTAACGCCCCAGTACAGGCTGCAGCGCCGGACGGTTTCGACCAGCGGCGAAGCGGCGAGGATCGGCACCCGTGGCCGGCATTTCGAGGCCAGGCGCGCGGTCGAGCCCGAGTGCGTGAAAGCGACGATCGCCGTGATGCCCAGCTCCTCGGCGACTTGCGCGGAAGAGCGGCTGATGGCGTCGGCGAAGTCGAGATAGTGCCCCGCGTCGGCAAACTGGGTCGAAAGGTGCGTGCCGCGCATTCTCTCGCACCAGGCCGCGCGGGCAATGCGGTCCAGCATCTGCACCGATTCCACCGGGTACTTGCCCACCGCGGTCTCGCCTGAAAGCATCACGGCGTCGGTGCCGTCGAGCACCGCATTCGCGACGTCCGAGGCCTCGGTGCGCGTCGGGCGGGGATGCTCGCGCATCGAATCGAGCATCTGCGTGGCGGTGATGACCGGCTTTCGGTGCAGGGAACACGCCTCGATGATGCGCTTCTGCAGGATCGGCACATCCTCGGTGGGCGCTTCGACGCCGAGATCGCCGCGAGCCACCATGATCGCATCGGCGGCCTCGACGATGGCATCCAGCTCGTTGATGGCCTCGGGCTTCTCAAGCTTCGCGATGAGCGGCGTATCGGCCCCGTGGCGCTCGATCTCCCACTTGGCCTGCAGCACATCCTGCGCGGTGCGCACGAAACTGAGGGCAATGTAGTCAACACCGCATTGCAGCGCGAAGTTCAAGTCGTCGCGGTCCTTGGCCGTGAGCGCCGGCGCGCTGACCTTCACGCCCGGCAGGTTGATCCCCTTGTGCTCCCCAAGCGGGCCTCCGCAGACGACCTCGCACAGCACATCCGTCGCCGAGGGCTGCACGACGCGCAAGTCCAGCACGCCATCGTCGAGCAGTATCCGGTCGCCGGTGCGGACATCCTCCGGCAGGGCCTGATAGGTCGTCGAAACGCGCTCGGCGGTCCCGACGCACTCCTCGGTGGTGATGGTGAGCCTGGCGCCGGGTTCGAGAGTGACCGGCCCGCCGTTCTCCAAAGCCCCGGTGCGGATTTTGGGGCCCTGCAAGTCGGCGATAACGGCGATATACCGGCCCTTATGCTCGCAAACCCGCCGGATCGCATCAAGCGCCTGCCGGTGATCCTCATGGGTTCCATGCGAGAAGTTCAGCCGCGCCACGCTCATCCCGGCATCGATGAGCTTGCCGATCATGTCATCGGTATTGCAAGCGGGGCCGATGGTGCATACGATCTTGGTGGGGCTGTGTATCATGGGACCTCCAGGTATGGTTACGAAATACTCACGGCGTCGCCTTGGCGGCGTTCACGTCATAGATCAGCTTCATCTCGCGGTCCGGGATGTGCCAGCGGTAGCATTGGGTCCCGCCCCACACGACCACATCACCCGGGCTCAGCCAAGCCACGCCACGGAGCTTCCCGGCCACGGGCGTCTGCAGCATAGTGCTCTCATGTTGCGCCACGATGTCATAGATGTGAAGCTCCGCTTCTTCCTGGTCTTTGCCGGTCCTGCACCCCCACGCCAATCGTCTCTTGTCTGTAGATAGACTCAATGCCCAGAGCCCCCTGACCTTGGCGACGGTCCGTGTTCGCTTACCGTCAGCGAAGCGAAGCTCGCCGGCCGCATAATCCGTAGGGTCGGCTTCCAACGTCGGCCCTTCGGACACGAGAGCGGCGCACGCTGACCCATCGCCAGTCATTTCGGCAGTCCGAATGCCGAACGGGAAACGGAATAGTGGCTGCGCATCCCTTATGGTGCCGCTGGTCTTGCCCAGCGGCCACGCCACGATGTCAGGGCCGCACGCAAGGAATGCCCTCGTGAAGTCGCCGGACAGCCCTATGAACCACGGGGCATCTCCTCCCGCCCCCTGCTCGCGGCGGGACAGCATTGGTGTCAGCGGCTTGCTGACCCCGGTGTCCGGGTCAAGTGCGAGCAGCATCCAGGGCAGTAGGCCCGCCGGTGTGAGCTTGGCCGCCTGCGGGTCAACGCGCGGCATCTGCGTGCGCTCTACGTAGACCGTATGCCCATCGGGGCGCACGGCAATGACGCGAAGTGGCCCGTCCGCGGTCATCAGTACCTTGTCCACCCCGGATGAGACATCCAGGCCGACTACTTGATACTGTGAGAGTGCGATAGCCGTCCAGAACACCCGATCAGCGGCAGGGGCGAGGACGCCGCACGAAAGGGCCAAGTGGTACGAATGCTCCATCCGGACGGTGCCATTCTGCGACATGAGCACAAAGCGGTCGGACGGTGGAGTCGCAATGGTGAGGAGCAGGCTCTTGCCGTCGCGATCTACATCGACGTCGGTGATAAGGGGGGCGATTGAGCCCCCTGAATCATGCTGGTCATCGCCACCTGCGGATGCAAGTCTGTCCCTGACGTTTCTAACCACGAAGACGCCCACCAGCCCACCAAGCAACAGCACCGCCGCTGCGCAGGCGATACCCAGCATCCGCCATGCGAATCTCGAGCCAGCCATGCGAACTCCCCCTTCCGTCGATGGCAGTCACTCATCTTGTCACACGAAATGTTAGCCCACGCAGGTCAATACGTCAACGTTGTCGAATTAAGGCGGCGTTAAGCGCGGATGAAGTCTGCCGGGGCGGAAAAGCTCCGCCGTGTACTCCCTGACGTGAATGGAGGGCCATCGTCCATGGTCGACCAGGAGAAGCTCGACAAGCTCTGGGCACAGGTGAATGTACTCATCAAAGAAGGTCCGATCAACCGGAGCCTGTGGGATGCGGTGGCCGCCGCGAAGCCGCTGGCCGTTGAGGACAACGTCCTGATCCTCGGGCTGGCCCCCCGGAACATGCGCCACGGCAGCTACCTCGATACGATGGTCAATAAGACCCGCATCCAGGAGATCGTCCAGGCGCGGACCGGACTGCGGCTGGACATCCGGGTGATCGAGGGCGACACGGTCGATGCCTGGGAGCGGGTCAAGGAGCGCGACCGGCAAAGTGTGCAGCAGGCACAGGCGGCGTCCATCACTGCGCAGGCCCATCACACCAGTGTCGAGGCCTGGGAGGACCTCAACCAGCGCCTGGTGCGGCTGTTTTCCCAGGGCACCCTCCGCCGGTACCCCATAGCGCTGGCGAGACTCCTGATCCAGGGCCTGCAGATGACCCTCGAGACCGACACCCAGGTGCGCGTCTCCGACCCGGGCGGCGAGGAAATCCACGACCGCGAGCTGAACCGCGTTTGCGATAAACTGGCGACTTATTGCGAGATGCCCGCGACCTCCGTCGCCATCGAATACCTGCGCCTGCGCAGCCGGCGACAGCAACAGCAGCAGCAGCAAGGGTGAGGCAACGGCTTCCTACCCCCCCTGCCCCCCCTCCCTCGGAGGGAGGGGGGGAACGACGAACGACAACGGCGAACGGCTTCCTACCCCCCCTGCCCCCCTTCCCTCGGAGGGAGGGGGGGAACGGCGAACGACAACGGCGAACGGCTTCCTACCCCCCCTGCCCCCC
>Ga0181520_10010778_pt1 | contig 12176 bp, 13 predicted proteins | sample PEATcosm2014_Bin_29_FD_132451 | JGI IMG/M metagenome (GOLD analysis project Ga0181520, IMG submission 132451) | Peatland microbial communities from MTU Mesocosm Facility, Houghton, MI, USA - PEATcosm2014_Bin02_30_metaG | ecosystem: Environmental > Terrestrial > Soil > Wetlands > Peat | place...
CCACGGGTATCAACATTCTGATAGACGATACGCCGGATTCCGTTGTGATATCGGGTTTTGACCCCGTGAGGCGCGAGATAGCCAGAAAATCGCTGGAACATCTCATTGCGGACGGGCGTATTCATCCTGCGCGAATCGAGGAAATTGTCGCAAAGGTGCAGGAGAATATGAACGAGACCATCAGGCTGGCGGGCGAGGAGGCGGCGTACACCGTGGGTGCTCAAGGAATGGCTCCCGAATTACTGAGCATGCTCGGAAGGCTCAAATTTCGGACCAGTTACAGCCAGAACGTTCTTCAACACAGCATTGAAGTGGCGCACCTCATGGGGATCATCGCTGGCGAGTTGAATCTTGATCCTGCGATTGCCAAGCGTATTGGACTGCTGCACGACATTGGCAAGGCCGTGGATCATGAGGTTGAAGGTGGACACGCCGTTATTGGCGCTGGTTTACTGAAGAGGTATGGCGAAGCGCAAGTAGTTATAAATGCTGTGGCAGCTCATCACGAAGAGGTGCAGGCGGAAAGCCTATATGCGATCATAGCATCTGCGGCTGACGCTATTTCCAGCGCGCGCGTAGGAGCGCGTTCCGAGACGACGGAGATATACGTCAAGAGACTGGAAAAACTGGAGGCCATTGCAAATGGCTTCGAGGGGGTACAGAAGAGCTATGCGATACAGGCGGGCAGGGAAGTGAGGGTGATCGTTCAGCCAGATAAGATTGACGATAATGAAGCCGCTGTCCTCGGCAGGAACATCTGCAAGAAGATCGAGAATGACCTGCAGTATCCAGGCCAGATCAGGGTTACCGTTATCCGCGAAACAAGATGTGTCGAGTATGCAAGATAGGAAGGAAGTGCGCTATTGAAAATCCTCATGGTTGGAGATCTTGTTGGCTCGCCTGGTAGAATGGCTTTTGCGCAGGTTGTCGCCAGGTTCAAACAGGAAGGCGCCGTCGATCTGGTTGTTGTCAACGCGGAGAATTCCGCTGGCGGAAGGGGGCTGACTGCCGTGTTGGCAGACGAGATTCTTGCCGCTGGAGCCGATGTTATCACTCTCGGTGACCACACATGGGACCAGAAGGGATTTCAAACGTATCTGGATAGAGAGCAGCGTGTCATTCGGCCAGCCAATTTTGCGCCGGGCTGTCCAGGACGCGGCTACGTGACGATTGATACCGATCAAGGCCGTGTCACCGTCATCAATCTCATTGGCCGTGTCTTTATGCCGCCGGCTGATTGTCCTTTCAGAAAGAGCGACGAGATTCTTCGGAAAGAATCAGGACTTGGGAAGATTGTGCTGGTTGACATTCATGCCGAGGCAACATCTGAGAAGAATGTTCTTGGACGGTATCTGGACGGTCGAGTCAGTTGCGTTGTGGGCACACATACACACATTCAGACCAGCGATGACAGGGTTCTTCCCAAGGGCACGGCATACATCACCGATCTTGGAATGACCGGTTCGCGAGATTCCGCCATTGGCAGGGATCTTGCGTCAATAACGGCGAGATTTCTCAGCGGGATGCCCGATAAATTCGTTGTTGCAACCCAGGATGTGATTTTAGAGGGCATAATAGTGGATGTTGATCCGGCAACAGGGCGATCAACTGGCATCAAACGTGTGCGCGAGAACGTGCCTGGCGGCAAATCGCATCATGTTGATGAATGAAAGCGAACGAAGGTGTCGCGATTCTATTCAATGAGTTTGTTGATTGTTTCTTTGCGGTCTTTTTGTTTGTTCAGATCTTTGCTGCCGGTACTGATGGCATTGAATGCAGTTGAGCCCAAGGCTATAACCACTGCGGCAACTGCGGCAGACAACAAAAGCGAGAAGAGTCCTGAGAAATAGGAAGTCCTTTGTATAACACACATCAGCGGCGTTGAAACCACAAACAATACGGCCACTGCTGCGGCTATTGGCAGATACCTGCGAATATCATGATGGTGTGTCAGCCTTGGTGCCACGTAGAAATTGATGGCCGCAACCGCCGCAAGCATTGCTGCGACACTGATGATCATAATGATTGTGGCACGGGCCTTACTTGCCTGATGAGCGCCCAACAGGTCGCCAATTTTATAGATTGTTAATATCAGCGATATTGCGCCTAAACCCGTGAGAACCCACAACTCCACATCAGAAGCTGGGTTGCCAAGAATAATTCTGAAAATTCTCAAACATTCACCAATCCAAAGATTCATTGTAACCACCTCCATTGTTCCAGTGCAAACTACTGATTAATAACTAAGAGTATCTTTGACGGAATAGCCCGTCAACAATGCTTGTCTAATAGCCTGTTTCTGAGTTCGTTGTACTTTCGTGTGTACCTGACACCCATCTGGGATTCGCGATGATCGAATCCAAAAGCACGACGCTTGACGGCCAGTACCGGCGGCGATTGTATCCGCTTTGCAAGGCCCATTCCCTGATATTGTCCCCACCAGCGTTCCAAATCGGCAATGAATGCCGAATCGTCCTTAAATATATCCCTGATCCTCGCTTTGTAACCCAGTTTTGTCTCGAGCTTTCCTTCGGCGTGCCAGCCTAGTATCTCCTCCGGTGTCGCCCTGTCCCACCACTCGACCCAGCTTTTGAACAGGCAATCGTGATATGGATAGACGAGCGGATCACCGTTGCCTTCATCAACGTTCTGAGTTTCGCTCAATTCAGCGGACGGAACGATGTCCATGCTGCCCTGCGGAATCACTTGTCTATTGCAGACATTCTCGTTGATATGCCTGGCCAGCTCGTAGATTTCGGTCTTCCATACATCGGCGATGTTCGCGAAGTAACCGGCAAGATCTCCATACAAAGTGCTGTATCCAACAGTTGCCTCCGATTTATTGGCGTTGCATGTGAAGACACCGCCAAATGCCGCCGATATGGAGGCCAGCACTCTCGCCGAACGATCACGCGCCTGCACATTTTCCATCATAAAACTGCTGAGCTCTAGTTTTTGTTCAAAGCCGCTTCCGGAGGCCTTGACAACCAGTTGATCAATTTGCCGTCTCGTAAGGTCCACACTTTTCTGGATTGGGATTTCTGCATAGAAAGCGCCGAGATTAGATGCCAATTCTGCCGCAAGATGGCGTGTGCTGGAGGAATTGAACTTGCTTGGCATATTGACCAGCAGAAGATTTTCCGGCTCGAGAATCTGCCTGTAAATGGAGGCGACAACAGCGGAATCTATTCCGCCAGATACGCCAACCGTAACTCTCTTCACACCACATTGCGCCATGAACTTGCGCGTACCGTAAACGATCGCATCGTAGAGTTTGGTGGTTGCATCCTCGGTAAGATCTATCGGTTCACCGAACCGCGCGGCATCGGCCAACGGAATATCGAAGGTTGCGTATGTCTCCTCGAATGCCCCGCCGCAGGATGCCTGATTGCCGTGGCAGTCATAGATGCAGGAGGAGCCGTCGAATGTGAACACCGTCTTACCGTTATTTTGAATGCCCACGTTGTTAGCGAAAACGAGCGGACGCCTTAGCCTGGCAGCATGAGCGGAAAACAGTCTGTTTCTCTTGTGATTCTTATTCATCGTGAACGGCGATGAACTGATGTTGATAAACATCCGGGCGTCGTGTTTTGACAACGTGTCGAATGGCGAGAACGAATAGTCGGCGTCCCATGCGTCCTCGCACACTGCGCAGGCAAGCAAACCTGCGGAGGTCTTGACTGGCGACACGAGGTCTTCAAGCGGTCGGCGTTGCTCCAGAGCAAGTTTGCGCAGATCGAAGAAATGACGGCTGTCATCGAATTCCCTGTAGTTGGGATGGAGAGTCTTGATTACGAAGTTATAAGGCCCGTTAATTGGGCCGTCGCAACGACCATCCTCGGCTACGAACAATGCGTTGTACTTTCGGACGCGACCATCCTCGTTGCGCTTATGCCAATCCAGTCCGACGTTGCCGAATATGACGATCAGGTCTTTGGAAGCAGCGCAAATCTCCCTGCCGCAATCCTCGCATTCCCTGAGAAACGCCTCGTGTTCCCATTCGTCGCCGATCAGGTAGCCGGGGACGGCCATTTCAGGGAAGATGACGAGCTTGACGCCGTCGGTCCGCGCATCCTTGATGTGGCTCACTATTTTGGCGGTGTTTTCGCTGGGGCGGCCGGGAAAGACCTCCATCTGAACCAATCTGGTTCTAATCGTTTCCGTTGGCACGTCTCACTCTCCGCAGAGGTTTCGGTGTTCAGGTTTCAGTGTTCAGTGGTCGGTATTCAGAAAGGAAGGCATCGCTTCCGAAACAAGTCCGCATTCCTGAACACTGATCACTGAAACCTCTTATTTCTTCCTTCGGATTCTAAACAGTTTCGAAATGGCGCCGCTCAATGATTCCTGCGTGTCTGCCTTGGCTTTGTCGCCCCATCTTTGCACCTCTATTTCGTTGAGGCGGCGGAAGAAGAAATGGAGCACTACCGTCATCGCACCAGCCACTACGATACACACGAGAATAATTGCCGCATACTTCATGAGCGCCTGAATATAGCCTGAGTCAGTGCATCGAACAACAGCAAAACGGCTGGCGTGTTGAAGATCTGCGCCGACTGTTATAGGGCTGTCCATAGCGAGAAGTTCAGTATGAAAGCGTGCGGTTATCTTCTACATGTGGAAAGACGAAAACCGTCTATCACCACAAAAGTAAGGAACACAAGAAAGAGATTACCTTTAGTTTCCCGCTAACTCGAGAAATTGGCTGCAAACGGGTGCGAAACGGTTTGACTTGATGTTCTGAACCCGTGAAAGTACGAAAAAGGTAGAATAACATTGTTAGGCCAAAATATTATATGCAATTTCAACTTTCACCGAGATGCGCTGCTGTAGCTCTTTATTTGGTCGTTTTTGTGCTTTCAGGCTGCACAGATAAAAATTATTCACGGCAGGAACCAGAAGTTCGAGACATCGTGGGGACATGGTCTCTTGCAGCAGAGTCTCGCCATTCGGTCCAAGCAGCCTACACCAACACCATCACTATCAATGACGGCATCCTCACCATCCGGCAAGACGGCACTATTTTGGCGCAAGGATTTCCAGCTACTCCCGAGTTTAAGATTGCATTGTTTAGCGGGCCTGGATCTTGGAGCATCGTTCATCGAGCGGAGGTATGGAAGATTGCGCTTCAGATTACGAATGCACCCTCCGGTGAGATTATTAATGCCATACTGGATGTTGGCCATGATGGTGATAAGATTTGTTTGGATCAGCCAATTGATCAGCCTGACGGCGAACTTATGCGCTTTGATAGGACTGGCAGCCCATGAGATTTTGGCCTAACGCAGCCATGTTACGCTCGCAAGCTCGCGAACATGCTGCGCAACGTTGGCCAGAGACAATGAACGAATACAACACAGTTTTTGAAATCGCGGCATGCACAAGTGGAATCCAAATGGAAATCTACCTTCGCTTGACAGTAGGGTTTGTGGTCCTTGCCTTGGCGATCGGCTCAATTGTGCTGTACGTGAAGCGGCGGCAGACCCCATTGCGGAAGCCAAGGCTATACACCGTCGTGTTTCTATCAATCTGGGCTGTCTTCTGGCTATCCTTCCACATCCCCTGGCTTCTTCATGCTGATCACGAACAAGACGACCTCCTTACCGCATATCATTCGGGACGGTATGAAATAGCTGAAGGTCCCGTTCGGGTGCTCCGGGAACAACCCGTCACCGGCCATGCTCCCGGCGATCTCGTGTCAGTAAGCAATGCGCAATTCGAGATTAACTACTTTGTCTCCACCCATGCTTACCACAAGACGATAGCCCACGACGGGTGTCTCCGGGATGGTGCGTATGTCAGGGTTTATCACGTCGGCCAGGATATTATCCGAATCGACACCAAGAAGAAGGAATAAGAGTTCAACCAAGCCTCGGCTCTAAAAAGATTGAATACGGAGACGCAGCGGGGTACAGTAGTGGGCGGAGGTGATAAGTGAACTTGAAAGTTATTCTTGAAGCAAGCGACGAAGGTGGCTTCACCGCCATCGTGCCTTCTTTGCCTGGATGCATCAGCGAAGGCGATACCAGGGATGAGGCACTGACGAACATTCGCGAGGCTATTGATCTATACCTTGATCCGGTAGATGATGATACGGCCGGTATTCTTGGTGCGGAGCAACTTGAAATGGCAGTATGAGCAAAGTTCCAAGTTTGCCTTACGATCGGATCATTCGTGCCCTGCAACGAGACGGCTGGGTTGTGGTTCGTCAAAAGGGCAGCCATATCCGTCTTCAGAAGCACACTCCATCTGAGACGCTCAAGCTTACCGTACCGGCACATCGTCCTATCAAGCGCTCGACACTCTCCCACATTCTGAAACAAGCCCGTCTCGCCGTTGACGATTTTCTGGAACTGATATAGACGACACACCTCGGAGGATATCGTCGCTAACAGCTCTGAATCTTCAAGGTGAACGTTCTGCAAGGAGATGATGATGACCAAGAAAGAATTGATGGAGGGTGGCTTCACAATCTTGGGCGTCGGCTTCGCCGCTTGAGGCGCGATCTATCTGGTTATTAACGTCGTTGGATGGATTTACTGCGCGGTGCTCGGCAATCAGGAAACCGTGGCGTTGTATTTTGCACCGGATTTCATTCGAGCAATACTCGCCAATATCCTGCAATGTCTGACCGGCTACTACTTTATCATGAAGAATCGACAAATCGCCGACTATGTGGACAAAATGGGACAAGAACGGTGAAGAGATTTATGATTGGATATGGTTGCGTTTTCGTTACGCATGTCATTGGCCAGTTCTTGCTCTATGGTCATCCGCCAGCATTCCCCATTGTTCTGGGAAACGAACTTGGCATATTCCTCGTTCCTTTCCTCGTAGCGTTTGTCGGATATCTTTGGGTCTTTGAGCGTTCACCGATATTTCGCTCACGCTTGCGATGGCGTTTTGCCAAATTCCTCGGCTTTTCTGTGGTTTCAACGATTGTCTCCCTGTATGCAGGCATTCTCGTAGCGATTAACCCGACTTTCGCAGATATCGGGCCAAGGCTTTGACTTTTCCAAGGAACTCGCGCGTTTTATGCGCGAGTCTCCAACACATTTTTCGGCTGCCCTTTCTTTTGGGCATAAACACGCGGGGGCGGCTGTTTTGGCAGTGTCCAGTTCATCTGGTTAAGCACCGCCTGATGTTCCGGTTCCGGCGTCGTGATGCGGGGCAGGCATATTTGCCGGCCGTCGACCGTGTCGAACCACACTTCAACGAGTTGAATGCTGCGGAACAACTCGATCATCTGGCGGGGCGACAGACTGCTGGCCAGAGATTTGAGTTTCCATTTCAGGCACACCCACATCGCGTAACCCATGAAGGCGATCATCACATGCGCCTCCACCCGTGGGGCAACCCAGTGATAAATCGGGCGCAGCCCGATATCGCTCTTTAACGTGCGAAAAGCTGCCTCCACTTCCGTCAGTTGAATGTACTGTTCCCATAACTTCGCTGGATCCTTTTCAGTAAGATTCGTTCGCAACATGTATATACCATCCTTACGATACGCCTTCTTCAGCGCTTCCGGTTTCAACCGGAACGTAAATGTCTCGATCTCGTCATTCTTCCGGGCATGGGCGATCTCAACAAAGCCAAAAACCTGCACATGCCGCTCATGTAATCGCCCGAGTCGTTGCAGAAGCACAGCATACTGACGGATATGACCTTTCTGAACTGAGGCTGCCAGAGCCTTGAGGCTGTCGTAGAGTTTACGCAAGGGATTACGGCGCATCGCGCAATTACGTACAGGTCTCCGTCGCTCCCAGGGCGCAACTTAACTTCGACCTGTCCCCGAACCTGTTGCCAGTCCCGCTTCAACAGTTCGGCCTCAAAATCATTCAGCTTCGATCGGGGTGTTCCAACTACATAAGCGCCACCCCGCTCACGAAGCTTCTCAAGGTTTTCTTCGCTGACCACGCCCCGGTCAAACACCCATGTGCGCCGGGCCTTGCCGTATCTGGCCTCAACCTGGTTCATCATCCGCTCAAGGCTTTGCACGTCCCGCGTGTTGCCGTCAAAGATCTCGTAGGAAAGCGGAAAACCCTCGGAATTTACGATTAGTGCAATGACCAGTTGTTTGCAGTCTGGCCGATGATCCCGTGAATATCCTCGTTTCGCCTTCGGAACATCCTCCATCAAACCTTCAAAATACGTGCTGGTCAGGTCATATAGCAGCACATCAAAGTCCGCCTGGAACAGTTCTCCCCACTTTCGCTTCAGATGTTTTTCCAGCTCTTCCTTATGCTCCACCAGCCGGTCCAGGCAACGATACAGGCGATCTTTCTCCGCTACGGTATCGTTGCAGTCCAGCAATAGTCCCATTCCCGTCTTCGGATACCACTTCTCATGCACATTCAACTCACTGCCCGGATCACAGAGGCGATTCACCGCCAGTAACTCGGCCACATTTGCCCACCGCACCTCACCGCGTAGTCCTTCCAACCGCTCGTTCCAAAACTGATCAAGTTCCAGCATGTGCCATAGTTTTACTCCCACCCAGCAACTGCCGAACTCTTTTGCGTTCTTCACCTGCAATGTCGACAGCCTGATCGCCATCACATCGGGATCTGCAGGCGACCCTCGCCGCTTATGTTCGTCTTCCGTCAGCAGTTCCATCTGCTGCGTGTCGTTGCGCTCGTTAATTACATCAACTGTATGGCGCAATTTATGGTGCTGGCTGGTCGTCAGTTCGCCAAGATGCAAAATCGTCCGCTGCACGGTCCGATCCTTGCTGATCCGCGTACTCTCATTCAGCGTGTAATAAATGTGCTCCTTGCCATCCTTCAGTCGCTTGTTCGGTTTCAGAAACATGCAGACACCATGGCATAGGATAATCAGAAAAATCTACCGGGTAGGTCTCCACACACGGGTCTCGCAAACAAAATCAGAGAATTCCCTAATGTTCTCGCGTCCCGCTGCCTGAAAACATCTGAAATAGCCCGAAATCTGCGAAAGTCGGGTTAGGCTGATTGAGAAAATGTCATCGGCATGATTTGAATTGCCAAAACGCCGCGCCAAGGTAGTTCGCGGGAGCTCGCCCCTTGCGCGGTAACGTTCTGGGAGACGCTATGCGTTGCGTACCTGCGGAAACCGTTCTCGGGTTATTATCTCTTGCCGAGAATCACCGGCAAGGCATCGGCGAGGGTGTTGCAGGATGCGAACAGAAGCGGTCGCATGCCGCTCTTTTCGATGTTGCCGCCGCCGACGCCGATGGCGGCGAAGCCCGCAAGACGGATTGATACTACGCCGGCGCCGGAGTCTTCCATTCCGATCACCCGATTGCGCCCTCCCGTGGTCAATCCGAGTCCTACGCGGGCTGTTTCGGCATAGAGCCACGGGTGCGGTTTCGGCTCCAGTTCGCCAAGCGTACCGACTTGGCCTTTCCGGATAGCAAAACCGGCGCTTATGATAGCGTCATAGAAGTCTAGCGGATCGCCCATTTTCAAAGTGCGAAACGCCGCCACAATCTCCGGCCATGCTTTCTCATACAAACCTGATGTCACCAATCCGATCCGTATGCGGGATTCTTTCAGTTTGATCAAGAACTCTTTCAGTCCGGGAGCTGGGCAAAAAGCGTCAACGCGCCCTTTGCCTGCGAGGATTTCCTTCAGTTCGCGATGCGTGATATCGAAATAGTGTGTTCGGGCTTCTTCCACAGTCTTGCCGGGGCAGTATTTCTGTATGCAATGCTGTAGATGTTCGGAAACCGAGTGACCGGAAACATGCGGCTCATCGTCTGGTTCGAGTGTGAATTTGGGATTGCGGAGCAGGCGCGCCGTGGTCTGTTCGATGACCCAAATCCAGAATGCCTCGCTGTGTACGCTGGTCCCATCAAGATCCATCAAGACGGCCTCGGCGGGCGCCTTGAAGTCGGCGTCATTGAGAGAATAGATTGCAGGGTATCCCATGGACGATTTTACATGTACAAGAGTTTTGTCGGAAAAAACGATAAATTCGACTTTCTTGTCGCGCGGCATGAGTATCAGCAGCACGCCATCCTTGCCTGTGCGCCATAGACCGTCACCGGCGGTTTCGATTTCGATGAAATCGTTCTTGTACGCTTCCGCAATCTGTCCGATGCCATGTATTTTCATGCCAGCACCACTCTTATCGTTCTAATCTTTCGCGGTTCGATTGTTTGAGACAACCGTGTTCCGTTTGTCTTGATGCCACCGATCACGCTTTCGTCCATCCGGCATCGATGCGCTTTTGTGATTCTTCCGCCGAACGTGAACACGACATCCTGCGCTGCGTCCAACGGATTGAAACAGCGCACGATCAGTCCTCGCCCGCCCTCCGCTTGTTTTACGCATGTGACATGGATGGATGGATTGTCGAAAACCATCAGGCTGGACTCATGGGGCAATTTGCCTTTCCCGCGTCCAGTCAACGCTGCCCGCACCGGAATGGCAGCTTCCGCTGCGGCGTTGAGCAGGCATGCGCTTTTCCAATCGCCCGAATGGAAGTGTACCGCATATTCAAAACGGCGGATGCCAGGACATTGGATGCCGGCATCGGGCAGTTCGGTTTGCTTTTCCTCGCTCACCGCCAGCTTGATGCGACAAGCCCGAATCAGTGTCAGTGCGAGCGTTCTCGTCGAGTCGTCAAACACTTCATATTCGTAAAGACCGCGCGGGAAGAGAGCCACACCACGTGTTCCGTCAGAAAGGCTGACGAACGTGCGAAGCGGATGCGTGCCAAATGCCGGTTCCACCCAGCCGGTGGAATCAGGTATGGCTATCGGACGCGTTACAACGTCGTAATGACTGTCGGTGCATGAGACGTCTGTTTGCAGTCCGGTGGGAAACGAGGCGCGCAGCCAGTGATCGCGGGCGATATTGTCAACCGTAAGCGTGATTCCCAGACGCCGTGCTCCTTTCTCGAGCCGGTATTCGACATGAACGGGCAACTCGACGAGTTGTTTGCTGCGTCGGGTGCCGTCTGCATAATCGGATGGAACCGGGAATTTGTAGTCGGCCGCGAGCACGGTCACAAGCGGTCCGTTTTCCAGCACCTTGACGCTTGCTTTGACGCCAAGGCTGTCGAAGGTGCGGTCGAAGCGCAATGAAACGTGTTTCCATGCGTTTCCGCATTCGCCATCGTCTCTAAGGTAGTTCAAATTCTCGTATGTCCGGCGTGTTGATTTATCTGTGACAGTAGCAGTTCCGTTCAGGTTGATCCTCACCCGCAGGAATTCGTTCTCCATCGAGTTGCGTCCTGTCAGCATTGGTTTCGATGGGCGGAGTGCCTGTCTTTCTGGAATCACCCTGTAGGTTCTGTAACCCAGCGCGGGCAATCTTGAGAGTTGGGCGTAGAACTTTACGCGGTTGGAATCAAGAATGCGCGGCACCTCCCAGATGCTATCGACAAACGAACTGGATTTCTCGTCGCTGATCGGTTGACGCGATACCATCGGATCGGCAAGACATTCGAGGCGCGCAGCGCGAGCCTTGAATTCGGATGGCATTTCGAGATCCACAAGTGCCACTACATCGCGCCCAATGGGCAGCGGATTGTAGACAACCAATTGCATTACGTCAGCGGGAACGCCTTTCGGAGACAGGTTCTTCGCTATGTGCGACATCGTGTCTTCTGTGACGATGTCCGCAATGTCGCACACATTGCGATACCGGTATTCCATGTCCTGACAGACCGCATCCGGAGCGCAGCCGCCGTTTGCATCGTGAGTGTGATTCGAAAGCAGGCGGCGCCAGGCTCTTTCCATGTAGAGAGTTGGATAAGGTAGACCGAGCCAGTTGGCAAGGCTCGCGAACGGTTCAGCATTGTATACCAGTGCGTTTGTGGCCTTGAAGTCGCTTTGTTTAAGATAGGTCCGTGCGCTCACGGTTCCGGGGAACAGGAATGTCCACATGCCCTTTTTGAGATAGGAGCGCCTCTCGCCCACGAGCACCGGCAATTTGTCTTTATCCAGATGCTTCTCCGCTTCGGTCCAGAATCCTTCGAGATCTGTGTGCTCGATTTTATAACGCTTGCCAAGCAATTGTTTTGCGTCGCGGATGATTCGGGATTCCAATGGATGTGCGACGGATATGTCGTGGCCGTTCATTGCGAGGAAAACTTCGGTTGTGAAATGCGGACCTTCACGTTTGACCATGTCCTCGATTGCATGGCGGAGTTTGGTCTTGTCGTAGACGGCTTCAGGCGACTGGAGATCGAAA
>Ga0181520_10010780_pt1 | contig 12173 bp, 24 predicted proteins | sample PEATcosm2014_Bin_29_FD_132451 | JGI IMG/M metagenome (GOLD analysis project Ga0181520, IMG submission 132451) | Peatland microbial communities from MTU Mesocosm Facility, Houghton, MI, USA - PEATcosm2014_Bin02_30_metaG | ecosystem: Environmental > Terrestrial > Soil > Wetlands > Peat | place...
GACAACATAGCAATGGACGTGGAGCTTCTGACCCCGATAGCAATGGAAAAAGAGTTGAGGTTCGCCATCCGTGAGGGCGGCAGGACCGTTGGTTCAGGTATAATCACAGAGATAGTAGAATAAGGAAGGGAGACTTATAATGCAGTTGGAAACACAGAAAATCAGGATAAGGCTTAAGGCCTATGATCACAAACTTCTGGATAAATCGGTAACCGATATTATCAAGAAGGTGAAGGAGACTGGCGCCAGGGTTTCTGGCCCGATACCGCTCCCCACAAAGATCCACAAGTATACTATTCAGCGGTCCGTTCACGTGGATAAGAAATCGCGCGAGCAGTTCGAAATGAGGGTGCATAAAAGGCTCATAGACATCCTCGACCCGAACCATGAGACTGTTGAGAAGTTAAAGAATCTCGACCTCCCGGCGGGGATAGACGTAGAAATAAAGCTGTAAACGGAGGACAAGAAAAGTGGTAACAAAACTAATCGGCAAAAAATTAGGAATGACACAGGTATTTAACGCCAGGGGAGAAGTAGTTCCCGTGACGATAGTCCAGGTCGACGACTCCGTTATTGTGGACAAAAAAAGCGTGGAGCGCGACGGCTATACGGCATTAAAACTCGGCACGTTTGATGTAAAAAAGCCGAAGAACATGCCCAAGGCTTTGAAGGGGCTCTTTAAGAACGAAAAAAAGCACCTGGACCTTCCCTTAAAGAAACGCCTTTCCGAGATAAAGGTATCAAAGGAAGACGCGGAGAAGTTCAACATCGGCGACACGATAACTGTGGAATCCGTTTTTAAAGAAGGGGATTTCATTGATGTGTCCGGCGTCTCAAAAGGCAAGGGCTTTCAGGGCGTAATGAAAAGGCACGGGTTTCACGGAGGGCCGGCCTCGCACGGATCCATGATGCACAGGGCGCCGGGTTCCATCGGCTCCTCAACTTTCCCTGCAAGGGTTTTCAAAAATATGAAAATGGCGGGAAGAATGGGTTTTGATAAAATTACAACCATGAACCTGTTCATAGAAAAGATAGACCCGGAAAACAACTATGTCCTTATCAGAGGAGCTGTTCCCGGCGGAAAGAACGGGGAAGTTATTATCAAGAAAAGCGCCAAAAAGAAGATTGCCCAGGCGAAACCAGCAAAGAAATAAAAGGAGAAATCCCAAATGAAACTGGAAGTTTTAGACAAAGAAAACAAGAAAGTATCGGAATTTGAAATAGACGATTCATACCTTGCCGTAAAGGTTAAGGATGACCTGATACACGATGTAATGCTTGCCTATCAGCAGAACCAGCACATTGGTTCATCGAACACCCTTGACAGGGGAGATGTGCGCGGAGGCGGCAAGAAACCGTGGAAACAGAAAGGCACCGGACAGGCCAGGCACGGTTCCATCCGTTCCCCCATATGGAAGGGCGGCGGGGTAACTTTCGGGCCGAAACCGGAGATGTCAAGGATACATGTGAACAAGGCACAGAAAAAACTGGCGATGCAGGCCGTAATCGCGGGTAAAGTAAGGGACGGCGAAATAATCGTCCTGAATGAGTTTACAGTGGCAACGCCGAAAACAAAAGAGGTAATTTCAATATTAAAGAACCTTAACCTTAAGAATTCAAAGGTATTGCTTGTAGCGGACAGCGTTAACGACACGCTGATAAAATCAGCAAGGAACATCGAGAAACTTACGGTTACAAGGCAGAGCACCGTGAATGTTTATGATCTTCTGACACATAAAAAAGTTCTGATGACGAAAAAGGCGCTGGAAGAGATCATCAGCAGGAAGGGATAAGATATGGATATATATCAGGTAATCAAAAGGCCGCTTCTTACGGAAAAAAGCGGATTTATGCGCGAGCAGGGAAACTATTACACCTTTGAAGTTGAGAAAAAAGCAAATAAAGAGCAGATAAGGCAGGCGGTTGATGCCCTGTTCAAGGTTCATGTAATAAAGGTAAACACAGTCACTATGCCGGGCAAGGCAAAAAGGTTCGGCAAGTCGGTTTCACAGGCGAAAAGAATAAAGAAAGCCATAGTGAAGCTGAAAAAAGACGAAAAAATAGACATTTTAGAAGGAGTATAAGCAATGGCGATGAAAACATTCAGGCCGATTACTCCGGGCAGAAGGCAGATGACCGTTGACACCAAAGAAGATGTCACCAGGGAAAACCCGGAAAAATCGCTGACCAAAAACCTTCACAGGAAGAAAGGCCGCAATAACTACGGCAGGATAACATCCAGGTTCAGAGGGGGCGGGTCAAAGAAGCTTTACAGGACAATTGATTTTAAAAGGGACAAACTTAATGTTCCGGGGCTGATTGAGACTATAGAGTACGATCCGAACAGGACCTCAAGAATAGCGCTTGTTATTTATAAGGACGGCGAGAGAAGGTATATAATCGCGCCGGTTGGTTTAAAGGTTGGAGACTCCATAATCACCGGGCCGGAAGCTGAAATAAAACTTGGAAACGCGCTTCCGTTACAGAATATACCGGTAGGAACAATCGTTCATAATATTGAACTTCATCCGGGCCAGGGCGGCACAATTGCCCGCGGCGCCGGTTCATTTGCCCAGATAATGGGAAAAGAAGCAGGGCTTGCGGTTCTTAAAATGCCCTCAGGCGAGCTTCGCATGGTCCGTTCGCTGTGCTACGCGACAGTTGGCCAGGTAGGAAACCTTGAACATGAGAATGTTGTAATAGGCAAAGCAGGCAGATACCGCTGGATGGGATGGAAGCCGAGAAACAGGGCTGTTGCCATGAACCCGGTCGATCATCCAATGGGAGGCGGCGAGGGACGCAGCAAATCAGGAGCGCATCCGCAGTCGCCCACAGGCGTGAAAGCAAAGGGCTTCAAGACGAGGAACCGCAACAAGCTTTCAGGCAAATATATAATCAGGAGAAAGAAAGAAAAAGGCTCAGGAGGGATACAGTAAATGACAAGGTCACTGAAAAAAGGCCCCTTTATTGACGCCAAACTGCTCGACAAGGTAATGAAGATGCAGCAGTCCGGTGAGAAAAAGGTCATCAAGACGTGGGCGAGGCGTTCGGCAATATCGCCTGAAATGGTCGGGATAACTTTTGCGGTACATAACGGCAGGAAGTTCATTCCTGTTTACGCGACAGAGAATATGGTCGGACACAAACTCGGAGAGTTTGCGCCAACCAGGATATTCAAGGGCCACGGCGAAGCCAAGAAAGAATCGCTGGCAAAGACATAAGCCTTCGACAGGCGCAGAATTGCCTTCGAAAAGAAGGGTGTTCGGCTTGAATTTTGTGACGGTTATGTGTAAAGAGCAATAAATTAACGGAAGGAGCAGATTATAAATGGAAGCTAAATCAACAATAAAGCACTTGAGAATGCCGGCCAGGAAAGTCAGGGTCGTGGCAAGAGAAGCCGTGAAAAGGCCGGTGGGAGACGCGCTTGACCGCCTCAGGTTTATACCAAAGGCGGCATCGCCGCATCTTATTAAGGTCATAAAGTCCGCGGTGGCCAATGCCTCAAAGAATTTCGGCGCCGATGCCGAGGCTCTTGTAGTCAAGGCCATAAGGGTTGACCATGGTCCGACGCTTAAATACGCAAGGCGCTTCATGCCCCGCGCGCAGGGCAGGGCGGCAAAGATAAACAAAAGGTCATGCCACGTTGAAGTTATCGTGACAGACAACAAATAAAAAGGAGAAATAATATTTTATGGGACAGAAAATTCATCCTGAAGGCGTCAGAATAGGCGTCATCAAAGGCTGGAAGTCAAGGTGGCTGGTAAAGAAAAATTTCAAGGACCTCCTTCTTGAGGATTTTAAGATAAGGAAGTTCATAAAGGAAAAACTTTACAGCGCGGGTATTTCAAAAGTGGAGATCGAAAGGGCGGGAAACAAGGCCATCCTTAAGATTTTTACAGCAAAGCCGGGGATGATCATAGGAAGAAAAGGGGCCGAGGTCGAGATATTAAGAAAGGACCTTGAGAAGCTCACGGGTAAGCAGATACTTATTGAACCAAAAGAAATACAAAAGCCCGAGATAGAAGCGCAGCTCATCGCCGAGAATGTGGCGCAGCAGCTGGAAAAACGCATATCTTACAGGCGCGCTATGAAAAAAGCAATGCAGACAGCGATGGCTCCGGATTCAGGGGCGCTCGGAATCAAGATATGCTGCGCCGGCCGTCTGGCCGGGGCCGAAATAGCCAGGACCGAATGGTACGTTGAAGGAAGGGTGCCGCTTCAGACATTAAGGGCCGACATTGATTACGGCACGGCGACCGCTTTCACGACATACGGCACCATCGGAGTGAAAGTCTGGGTATTCAAGGGAGAAATACTTCCCGGCGATGAAATTAAATAAATTACGGAGGACTATATAAATGTTAATGCCGTCAAGAGTAAAATACAGGAAACAGCAGAGAGGCAGGATGAAGGGAAAGGCGACCAGCGGAAATAAAGTCAGCTTCGGCCAGTACGGCCTGAAAGCGCTGGAACCGCACTGGATGACCGGAAGGCAGATAGAGGCCGCCAGGGTCGCCATAAACAGGAACCTTAAAAAGGGCGGAAAGCTCTGGATAAGGGTATTCCCGGACAAACCGGTGACAAAAAAGCCGGCGGAAACCCGCATGGGAAAAGGAAAAGGCGCGCCTGAATTCTGGGTATGCGTTGTAAAACCGGGCAGGGTGCTTTTTGAACTTGACGGTGTGACCGAAGACATCGCCCGCCTTGCTTTCAAGAAAGCCTCGGGCAAACTGCCCATAAGGGTAAGCTTTGTAAAAAGGTATGAGATTTAACATATAACGGAGGATTTAAATGAAGGCACAGGAAATCAGGGACCTGAACGTTGAAGAAATAGAAAGAAAGATAAAAGAAATCAAAGAGAACCTTTTTAAACTGAAGGTAAAGCTTTCAACCAAACAGGTTGAGAATACATCACAGTTTAAGGCGGCAAAAAAGGATATTGCCAGGCTGCTGACCATAGCCGGCGAGAAAAAGGCAGCGGTAAAAGGAGGCGGCGCGAAATGAGCGAGAAAAACAACAGAAGAATTATTGAGGGAACTGTAATAGGCGATAAAATGGACAAGACGGTGAAAGTTGCCGTGGTAAAAAAGGTGCAGCATCCTGTTTACAAAAAGTACGTGAAAAGGACCACTAAGGTCATGGCCCACGACGAAAAGAATGAATGCAAAGTAGGGGATCTGGTATCTATAAAAGAAGTCAGGCCGCTCTCCAAAAATAAAAACTGGGTAGTCACCGGGATCCTTAAAAAGGGCCTCGAAAAAATAGACCTTATGGATGACGGGAGTGAGAAAAATGATACAGCAGCAGACAAGGCTTGAGGTAGCGGATAATTCCGGCGCCAAAGTAATAATGTGCATTAAGGTTCTCGGCGGGACCAGGGCCAGATACGCCGGCCTGGGCGACGTGATAGTGGCTTCGGTAAAAGACGCCATACCGGGAGCGCAGGTAAAAAGAAAAGAAGTTGTCAAGGCCGTGGTTGTCAGGCTGAAAAAGGAGTCCAGGAGAAAAGACGGCTCCTATATCAGGTTTGACACGAATTCCGCGGTATTGATAAACGACCAGAACCTTCCAAGGGGCACCAGAATATTCGGGCCGGTGGCAAGGGAACTCAGGGAAAAGAACTTTTTGAAAATAATCTCGCTCGCGCCAGAAGTTGTATAGGAGGGCATGAATAAATGAAAATCAAGATCAAAAAAGACGACATAGTAAGGGTAATAACAGGCAAGGATCAGGGCAAATCCGGAAAAGTGCTCAAGGTTTTCCCGGAAGGCAAACTGATTGTTGAAAAAATTAATTTTGTTAAAAGGCATACAAAGCCCTCACAGAAAGTGCAGCAGGGCGGCATACTTGAAAAAGAGGCGCCCATCGCGGTCTCAAAAGTAATGCTCATTTGCAATAAATGCGGGAAGCCCACCAGGGTAAAAATCGGCTCGCTGCAGAACGGCAAGCATGTGCGTATGTGCAAGAAATGCAGCGAAATGATCGATGAAAAATAGGAGGCTGGTATAAATGGCAAGGCTCAAAGAAAGGTATGAAAAAGAAATAATCCCGAAGATAATGGAGGCCAGGGGTTTTACGAACAAGCTTCAGGTCCCCAGGCTTATAAAGATGGTTCTTAATATGGGTGTGGGCGAGGCAACCCAGAATGTGAAGGCCCTTGATGAGGCCATTGAGGAGCTTACGGCCATAACCGGCCAGAAACCCCTTACGACCAAATCAAAGGTTTCAATATCGAATTTCAAGCTCAGGCAGAATATGCCCATAGGAGCGAAAGTCACGCTGCGCGGGGACAGAATGTATGAGTTCCTCGACAGGTTTATTTCGCTGGCTCTTCCCAGGGTAAGGGATTTCAACGGCGTCCCCCGCAATTCATTCGACGGCCGCGGTAATTACTCAATGGGAGTAAAAGAACAGATAATTTTCCCGGAAGTAAAGTTCGAAAAAGTCCTTGTGATAATGGGCATGGACATAACATTTGTAACGACGGCAAAGAACAACGACGACGCGCTTATACTGCTTGAGTCGATGGGCATGCCGTTCCGTAAGAAATAGGAGGATAAAAAGTGGCAAGTTTATGTCAGATCAACAAAGCAAAGAAAAAACCGAAATTTAAGGTCAGGCAGCACAACAGGTGTTCAATCTGCGGAAGGCCGAGGGCTTATATGAGGAAGTACGGCGTTTGCAGGATATGTTTCAGGGCGCTTGCGTATAAGGGAGAAATTCCCGGCATCAAGAAGTCAAGCTGGTAAAGGAGGAACAATGGATACCATCGCGGATTTATTAACAAGAATCAGGAACGCAAATTCGAAGAAAAAGGATTATGTTGATGTCCCTTCTTCAAAAGTAAAACAGAATATTGTAAAGCTGCTCAAGGAAGAGGGCTTTATAAAGGGCTACAGGTACATTGAGGACAACAAACAGGGAAATATCAGGGTGTATCTGAAATACGGCGAGAAAAATGAAAAAGCCATACACTCCATCCAGCGCGTGTCCCGCTCCTCCAGGAGGGTGTACACGGGTTCGGGAGAGATCAAAAAGATAAAGAGCGGCCTCGGCGTCCTGCTGATTTCAACTTCCAAGGGTATTATGTCGGGCTCGAAAGCCAGGGAAGAAAAAATCGGCGGGGAAATAATCTGCTAGATATGGTAAAAGGAGATCAAGCATTTCAAGAATAGGAAAGAAACCAGTAGCAATACCCGAAAAGGTTAAGGGAGCCGTTGAGGGAAATGTTATAAAGATAGAAGGGCCGAAGGGAAAGGCCACGCACCCTGCGAGCATTTACTTTGATTACAAAGTTGACGCGGCGAACGTTGTTGTTTCCGTGAAAAAAGGGGCGCCCACGGTAAAAAATTTAAACGCGCTTTTCGGCATGGAACGCGCCACAATAAATAATAAGGTTCTCGGCGTTTCGGCTGGATACACAAAAGTGCTGATTTTAAAAGGAGTCGGATACAGGGCGAACCTGGCCGGCAAAGTCATGAATTTCACGCTGGGTTATTCGCACCCGCTGGATTACAAGATTCCGGAGGCAATTACAGCGGTTGTCGACAACCAGACAAAGATAACACTTACGGGCACCGACAAGCACCTTGTGGGGCAGACGGCCGCTGAAATAAAGCAGCTCAAGCTCCCGGAACCTTACCAGGGCAAGGGCATAATGTACGAAAACGAACGCATCAGGAGAAAAGCCGGAAAGAGCGCCGCGGGCGCCAAAGCAAAGTAAAGCCACCCGGTTTTAAGGCGGCCTGAGATAAAAACCGCCCGGGGTGAGATATACAAATAACGGAGGCTGTGAAATAAACATGCGTGTAACAATAAAAAAGAGGACGGACAAGAAAAGGGTTCAGAGGATAGTAAGGCACGAGAGATTGCGCTCAAAAGTTGTGGGCACGGCTGAAAAGCCGAGGCTCGCCTTTTTCAGGGGAAGCACAACGCTTAACGCGCAGGTAATTGATGATTTTGCGAAAAAGACAATACTCGGACTCGCGACAAACTCAAAAGAAGCCGGCATCAAGGGAAAAAACAAAGATGCCGCTGTAAAGCTCGGCAGGAAAATAGCCGAGAAATGCATGGAAAAAGGGATATCAGCCGTTGTGTTTGACAGGGGCGGATACCAGTTTCACGGCGTAGTCAAGGCATTCGCGGATTCAGCACGCGAAGCCGGCCTAAAATTTTAATTTAAAGGGAGGTATTATTTTTGAAACCCAGGATGGACAGCACAAAATCAGACCTCAAAGAGAGGATTGTAAGCATAAACAGGGTGGCCAAGGTTGTAAAAGGCGGAAAAAGATTTAAATTTTCCTGCCTGGCCATTGTCGGGGACGGCCATGGTTCCGTCGGCTACGGCCTCGGTAAGGCAAGGGAAGTGCCGGAGGCGATCAAAAAAGCGATCGCAAGGGCGAAAAAAGGGCTGAAAAAGATTCCCATGAAAGGCACAACAATTCCGTTTGAAGTTACCGGAGATTTCGGCGCGGCGAAAGTTCTCTTAAAACCGGCTGTGCCCGGTACCGGCGTTATTGCGGGAGCCGCGGTGCGCGCCATAGTTGAATCGGCGGGCATACACGACATCCTGACAAAATGCGTCGGCCGCACAACCAATCCGTTTAACGTTGTTTACGCTACATTTGAAGCGCTGGGGCAGCTCAGGGACCCCGAAACAATTCTGGCGCTGAGAAAGGGCAAATAATATGGCAAAAGTAAAACTTACGCTTGTGAAATCAATCTTCGGACAGCTCCCGCAGAACAGGCGCATTATCAAGGCGCTCGGGTTGAAGAGGATTAATCATTCAAGGGAATTTGAAAAAACGAAAGAACTGGCAGGAGCCATCAGAAAAGTCGGCTTCATGCTGAAAGTGGAAGAGATTTAAACACGGAGGATAATACAAATGGAATTTAAGGACCTGAAGGTAAATAAGGCTAAAAGGACGAAAAAAGTCAGGGTGGGCCGCGGTACGGGATCCGGAATGGGAAAGACTTCGGCCAAAGGCTTTAAGGGACAGAAAGCCCGCTCCGGCGGCGCCAAAGCGCCGTGGTTCGAGGGCGGACAGCAGAGGCTCGTGCAGAGGCTCCCGAAAGTCGGGTTCAACAACATATTTGCGGTTAAGTGGCAGATAGTAAACCTCTCCATGCTTGAGGAACAGTTTGAACCGGGCGCGGCGGTAAACAAAGCCTCTCTGCTTGAGAAGAACCTCATAAAGTCAAAGTCAAAATTATTAAAGATACTCGGCAACGGGGATATCAAAAAACCGCTTAATGTTACGGCTGATAAATTTTCAGCGGGCGCCGCGGAAAAGATAAAGAACGCGGGCGGAAAGGCGGAGCTCGTAAAATGATGGATTCAGTCGGCAATATATTCAGGATACCGGAACTCAGAAAAAGGGTTTTATTCATGCTGGGAATGCTTTTTGTTTTCAGGCTCGGCACGCATGTTCCCACGCCGGGCATAAATACAAAAGCCATGGAAATGCTTATCTCGTCGCAGGCCGGAGGGTTCCTCGGATTTTTGGACCTTTTTTCAGGCGGCGCTTTAAGGCAGTTCACCATTTTCTCCCTGGGTATTATGCCGTACATTTCAGCCTCCATTATATTGCAGCTTTTAACCTCGGTAATACCGGCCCTTGAGGCCCTTTCAAAAGAGGGCGACGCGGGCAGGAAAAAGATAACGCAGTACACAAGGTTTTTGACGGTCGGGATCTGCGCGGTGCAGTCGCTGGCCACCACCTTCTGGATGAGAAGCGTCGAAGTCGGCGGAATGAAGCTTGTGCCGGACTACGGCATGAGTTTTGTAATAACCACAATACTTACGCTTACCGGCGGCACGATATTTCTTATGTGGCTCGGGGAGCAGATGACCGAATATGGAGTCGGCAACGGAATGTCAATGCTGATTCTGGCCGGAATAGTGGCAAATATACCTTCACAGATAGGAAGGACCATAGCCCTGCTTCAGGCCGGGTCGACAAGCGTTTTTGCGGCGCTGATATTTGTGGTTGTGATGGTCGCCCTGACTGCGCTGGCGGTTATATCGCAGCAGTCATTCAGGAAGATACCGGTGCAGTACGCGCAGAGGATTGTCGGCAGGAAGATTTACCGCGGCCAGTCCACGCAGCTGCCCTTAAAGGTTGATTACTCGGGTGTTATAGCCGTAATATTCTCGTCTTCGGTAATGATAATACCGTCGATGGTTGCAAAACTTATGGAAAGGCCGGGGCAGTCAAACGCGCTGCAGACGGTCCTTTCATTTATTTCAAATACGTTCTCACCGGGCCATCCCCTTTACATTATTTGCTACGCGGCCCTTATAATATTTTTCTGTTACTTTTATACGGCCATAACTTTTAATCCGAACGATGTGGCCGAGAATATGAAAAAATACGGCGGATTTGTCCCCGGCATCAGGCCCGGGCAGCCGACGGCTGATTACATTAACAATATCCTTACGCACATAACGCTCGGCGGGGCCGCCATGATAGTTGTAATAGCGGTCATACCGGACACGATGAGCAGGGTGCTTGACGTCGGATCATATTTCGGCGGCACAACCCTTCTTATCATGGTCGGCGTGGCGCTTGACCTTGTGCAGCAGGTGGAGTCGCACCTTTTGATGAGGCATTACGAGGGATTCATGAAAACGGGCCACATCAGGGGCCGCAGGGGTTAAGAGTTATTGAATTTAAATTAAAGATTTGAAATTAAATAATCGGAGGTTTTATAAATGATAGCGATACTGTTAGGGCCCCCGGGCGCGGGCAAAGGGACTTATTCGGCAAAACTTATTGACATATATAAAGTGCCGCAGATATCAACGGGCGATATTTTAAGGGCGAATGTAAAGCAGGGTACGGAACTTGGAAAAAAAGCAAAGGATTATATGGACAAGGGCGCCCTGGTGCCGGACTCCCTGATAATCGACCTTATAGAAGACAGGATAAAAGACGCGGACTGTAAGAACGGATTCCTTTTGGATGGTTTCCCCAGGACAGTGGAACAGGGAGACGCCCTGGAGGGTATTTTCAAAAAGAAGGGCTTAAAGCTTGACCGTGTTATTAATATAATAGTGAACAGGGACGTTCTTTTTAAGAGGCTGACAGGCAGGAGAATGTGCAAGGCCTGCGGCGGTAATTTTAACATCTACACCCTGCCCCCGAAAACAGAGGGCAAGTGCGACAAGTGCAACGGCGAACTTTATCAGCGCAACGACGACAAGCCGGAAACTATCGAAAACAGGCTCAACGTATATGAAAAACAGACATCGCCCCTTATAGAATATTACAGGAAGAAAAATGCCCTTTCCGACATAGACGCATCGGAAGGTTCTATTGATAAAATAGTGGAAATGATTACCGGTGTGCTGGGAAAGAAGTAATTTTGCATGATTGAATTAAAGAATAACGATGAAATAAACAAGATAGCCGAAAGCGGCAGGATAGTGGCTCTGGTTCTTAAAAAGTTGAAAGAGATTGCACGGCCGGGCCTTGCATCGCAGGACCTGGAGGATACGGCGCGTAAGATGACAAAAAATTTCGGCGCGAGGCCCGCTTTTCTGGGGTACCGCGGATACAGCGCCGCCGTCTGCGTCTCGATAAACAGCGAAGTCGTCCACGGATTTCCTTCCAAAAAAAGGATATTCAGGGAAGGCGATATTGTCTCTCTTGATTTCGGGGTTGAGTACGGCGGATACTACGCAGACGCCGCGCTTACCGTCGCAATAGGAAAAATATCGAGGACGGCCAGAAAGCTCATGGACGCAACGGAGCAGTCGCTATACAAGGGAATAGAAAAATCGGTCGCGGGTTTGCGCCTTTATGATATATCGGCTGCGGTGCAAAAACACGCCGAGTCCTGCGGGTTTTCCGTGGTGAGGGATTTTGTGGGCCACGGGGTAGGCAGGAAGCTTCACGAAGATCCCATGGTGCCCAATTACGGGCGCGCAGGGACAGGGGTTCCGCTTGAAAACGGAATGGTGCTGGCCATCGAACCAATGATAAATGAAAAGGGTTACGAGGTTAAGGTAATGGACGATGACTGGACCGTAATGACCGTTGACGGAGGGCTGTCCGCGCATTTCGAGCACACGGTGGCAATCACCGAAAGGGGCCCGAAGATACTTACGCTGGAATAGTTTCTTAAAGGAAGAAAAGATACAAAATTGAAAGGCGGTTTAAATGTCAAAA
>Ga0181520_10010784_pt1 | contig 12170 bp, 12 predicted proteins | sample PEATcosm2014_Bin_29_FD_132451 | JGI IMG/M metagenome (GOLD analysis project Ga0181520, IMG submission 132451) | Peatland microbial communities from MTU Mesocosm Facility, Houghton, MI, USA - PEATcosm2014_Bin02_30_metaG | ecosystem: Environmental > Terrestrial > Soil > Wetlands > Peat | place...
CGGCGAACCGGTGGCATCGCAGGCGGTTGCGCACTTCTTCGCTGACCGGGACGGGCTGAGCTCGGCGACACTGCGCAATGTGATGGCGGCACTGGGCGAGGCAGGACTGCTGGAGCAGCCGCACACATCAGCCGGACGCGTTCCTACGGCGGTGGCATTCCGCTATTACGTGGAGCAGATCACGCAGCCGGGGCGCGCACAGGCGGGCCTCGGCGGCGGAACCGTGCCGGGACGCGTGGAAACGCCCATGAGCGAAGCTCGCCGCGGACAGATCGAGGAGAGCTTTGCCGGCGTGTCCAGCAGCAACGATTATCTGGAGCGCACATCGCACGTGCTGGCGCTGATTTCAAGCGGGCTGGGCGTGGCGCTGGCCAGCTCGACCGCAGGACAGGTGCTGGAACACATTCATTTCTCGCGGCTATCGACGGGACGCGTGCTGGCGGTGCTGGTGACGCAGGCCGGCGCGGTTCAGGATCGCGTGCTGGCGGTAGATCATGAGCTGACGCCGGTGGAGCTGGAGACGGCGGGCACCTATTTGAACGAGAATTTTCGCGGCTGGCAGATCGAGCGGATCCGTGCCGAGGTGGCTCGCCGCGTGGAGTTGGAACGCGAAGCGTACCGGGAGTTGCTGACCTCGGTTGAAGAACTGTGCCGCAAGGGCGCGCTGGCAAGTGACGAAGGCGTCGCGACAATTTTTGTGGACGGGATTGCGAACCTGATCAGCGCCGAACAGGATCGCGAGCGGCTGCGGCAGATGCTGCTGGCGGTGGAGGCGAAGCAGCGGCTGGTAGAGCTGCTGAATGCGTATGTGGACGGACGCCATCAGGAGGTACGCGTGGTGGTCGGGCTGGACGAGGCATCGCCTGCCATGCAGGACCTGGTGCTGATCGGCGCGCCGGCGCGGCTGGGAGGCGGGAATCTGGGCACGGTGGCCGTGATTGCGCCCACGCGGATTCAATATCAGGAGATGATCCAGGCGGTGAGCTACATCGCGCGCCTATCCGAGAGAATTCTAGACGTGCCAACCGCATAAGTACGGGCGACGTAGGCACGGGCTTCACGGCGGCGGTTGGACCGCAACTTCGCGAGGTCGGCGTGCCTGAAAAGTGGGCGCGCAACAAGTTGGATCTGTGGGGCCGGCAGGAAAGGCTTGCAGCCGGGCCGGGAAGAAAATCATCCAATAGAAAAGGCTAAGAGATTTTTGGAGAATGTTCTGAATCATGTGGAAACAAAAAACACAATTGACTGAAGTGGACGCCCCGGAGCTTGAAGCGCAGGAGGCGAAGCTCGATCCCGCGACGGAGCTGCCGGCGCCAACGGCTGAGGAGGAGTTCGCCGCCGAGACGATGGAACAGGCGCAGGGCGAAGGCGCTGCTGAGCCGGCGCAGACGGAATTGGAGCAGATGAAGGCCGAGCGCGACCGGCTGCTGGATCGCCTGGCACGGCTGCAGGCAGAGTTTGAAAACGCACGCAAGCGCGCGGAACGCGAGCGGGCTGAGTTTCGCGAGTTTGCGACGGGCAGCGTGGCGGAACAGTTTCTGCCGGTGCTGGATAATCTCGAGCTGGCGCTGAAATCGACCGGCTCGGTGGCGCAGTTGCGGTCGGGAGTGAGCCTGATCGTGAAGCAGATGGAAGAGGTTCTGGAGAAGATGCAAGTGAAGGCGGTTCCAACGATGGGTGAGGCTTTCGATCCGCGCTTCCACGAGGCGCTGGGGACGGTGGAGCGCGACGATTTGCCGGATCAGCATGTGGCCGAGGAGATTCGCCGCGGCTACAAGATTCGCGAGCGGCTATTGCGGCCGGCGCTGGTGCGCGTGGCGCACAATCCGAAACAAGTGGAAGAGTAAAGCAGCTGTCAGCTCTCAGCTTTCAGCCATCAGCGTCATTGAGGGAGAGCGAGCGGTTGAGGCGGCGCGGAGATGCGCGAAGCAGAATTTGCCGATAAGAAGAAGCGAGCGATGCGCAAGGAATGAAGACGAGGATCTCAAAGCTGAAGGCTGAGAGATGAAAGCTGATTAAGGGGACGAATGGGTTCTAATACAAGAGTGAGCAAAGCGGATTATTACGAGGTTCTGGGCGTCTCGCGCGACTGCAGCGAACAGGAACTCAAGAGCGCGTACCGGAAACAGGCGCTGAAATACCATCCTGACCGCAATCCCGGGGACCATGCAGCCGAGGAAAAGTTCAAAGAGGCCAGCGAAGCTTACCAGGTGCTGAGCGACGCCGACAAGCGCGCGGCCTACGACCGTTTTGGTCATGCCGGGCTGGGTGCGCAGGGATTTGGCGCCGGCCCATTCGCGGGCGGTGTGGACCTGGGCGACATCTTCGGCGATTTATTCGGCGAGATGTTCACGATGGGAGGCGCTCCGGGTGGGGCATCGCGCGGCTCGCGGACACAGCGCGGCGACGATTTGCGCTTTGACCTGACCATCGATTTCGAGAATGCTGTGTTTGGCATCGAGAAAGAAGTGAAGATCCGGCGCCTTGAGACTTGCGGCGTGTGCAATGGAAAAGGGAGCGCATCGGGACGAGGTCCGACGGTTTGCGGCCACTGCCAGGGGCGAGGCCAGCTCCGCTATCAACAGGGGTTCTTCTCTGTGGCGCGGACGTGCGTGGCTTGCAGCGGAACCGGAACGGTGATCAGCGATCCGTGCTCCGCGTGCCGCGGCGAGGGGCGCAAGACCGCGGAGGTCAAGCTGAACGTGAAGGTGCCGCCGGGCGTGGAAGAGGGAACGCGCATCCGTTACGGCGGCGAGGGCGACCAAGGCCGCGTGGGTGGACCGAAGGGCGACCTTTACGTGATTCTCTCCATCCGGCCGCACGATTATTTTGAGCGCCACGGATACGATTTGCAGTGCGTGCTTCCGATCAGCTTTCCGCAAGCGGCTATGGGCGACGAATTCGAGATTCCGGGCATCGACGGGCCGGTGAACATCAAGATTCCCGAGGGCACGCAGAGCGGCAAAGAACTGCGCATCCGCGGACGCGGCGTTCCCTACCTGAACGAAAGAGGAAAGGGCGACCTGATTGTGAAGGTGCTGGTGCAGATTCCGCGCAAGCTGAACCGCGCGCAGCGCGAGCTGGTTTCGAAGCTGGCCGAGTCAATGGCCGTGGACAACAAGCCGGCGTCGCCGGGGTTGATTGAGAAGATGAAGGATTTGTTCAGCTAGAAGCCAGCCGTCAGCCTTCAGCTTTCAGCGAATTCGAGGGGTCCGCCTTCGCTAAAACTTCGGTGCGACATCCTTCGCGAAGCGAAGGATGGTGGAGCTGGTCGGGATCGAACCGGCGACCTCCTCGTTGCGAACGAGGCGCTCTCCCAGCTGAGCTACAGCCCCACAACTTACCTAGTTTACCAGCGTCCTGAAAATCGTGAAAGGGCAGCTTACCGAGCCCAAGCATTCGGGTCCAATCTCGGGGCACAGCTTACGGCGCAGGCTTTTTGTGTCACAATTTCAGGGCGAATCCATGCATGCAAAACAACTGTCGGCTTTGACCGGATGCCTCCTGGTACTCGGAACAGCCTTGCTTCGAGGCCAACCAGCTTCTCAGCTACCGCCGACGGAAGGGTCGGTGGTGGAGCTCGACTCGAGCGAAGCGCAGGTGTGGGAGCACAAACTCGGCCCTTCAACAGCGGTCCATGTAAGTTCTGCTGAGGCGCACACGCTTGATTTTGAGAGCGAATTGACCTTCGAGATTGTTGTCTCGACGGATGGCCGCGTAGAGTCAGCGAAGCCGGTCGGCGACGAGAAGGGACATGTAGACGAGGGCCAGGCCATTGAGATGGCGCGAATATTCAAGCCGTGGACGAAAGACGGGAAGAACATCCGCGTGCAGTTGACCGACGATGTGATGCTGCTTCCGCCCGAGCGGTGGGCGCTGGATCCGCGCAGTTTTCCGGAGCGGTGGGATTTGAAGGGCGTGAAGATCCACCTTTCGCGAAGTATGTGTTACGGCACGTGCCCGGCTTATTCGGTCATAATTCGCGGAGACGGAAGCGTTCACTTCAGCGGAGAGAAGTATGTTCAGATTCCGGGTGAACACGATGCGCGTATTGCTCCAGACGCAGTGATGGAGTTGGTGCGCCAGTTCGAGAGAGCAAAGTTTTTCGCGACCGGCGACAAATATATTGCCGAAGTCACAGATAACCCGACGTATACATTGACCCTGACCGTCGGCGGGAAGACGAAGACGGTTACGGACTACGTGGGTGAGCAGGTTGGGATGCCGCTGGTGATCACCGATCTCGAAAACGCGGTGGATGAGGCAGCCGGAACTGAGCGGTGGATTAAAGGCGATGAGTAGGCGCTGAGGTGCAGCCCGACGGCCTAATTAGTTTTCAAGCGTAGCGGAAATCGGGAAAGGGGCGGCCCGCAGCGCCCTGATTTCATGCACAGCCTTCTTAGCGGCCGTATCCGCCGCCGCTCTTGCTGGTCGTTGCGGCGTGCCAAGGCACCATGACAGCCCCGAGAATTTTCGGCCACGTTGAGCGAACACCGGAACTTGGCGCCCTCGTGAATAACGTTTGACTTGGTGAACTGACCGGGGCTGAGTTCTTGTCCGCAGTTCATGAAGGCAACTTCATGCTCTCCGAATTTTCGATCCATGGCTCCTGTTGGCCAGTCCACTTGCACGTGCGAGACGTCTCTTGCTCCAGGTCCATCCAGGATCGAATAGGTCCGAGGACCGCTGAATGTGAAGCCGTCCTGGAACACGAGCGCATGGTCGGCGAGAGTTGTTTGTTCGAGGAAACCGTCACGCTGCTCTGCGTCCGCCAAGTGCGAGTCAAGGAGGCGAGCCTCGGACGGGGACTCATGCCTTCCTTCCTTCGATCCTGATGAGAAGTGTGCCATCGGGGCCAGGCATTGCCTCTCCATCCGCAATAAGCTCTCCGTTTCCGTCAGCCAGGTAGGATAGGGTCCGGTTGGCTTTCAATGCTCCGCTTAGATCGAAGACAAGGATGCGGAGTTGTCCGTCTACAGGGCGGTCAGGAGCGACCCGGCAGTTCGGGCTTGTATTGAAGCCAACCGCGACATTTTGATTGTTCAACCAGGCAACAAATCGATATTGAATGATTTGCGTGGAGCATTTTGTATCAAAGCCCGGTTGAAAGAACGAATCAGGCAGGCCATACGCTTTCAGTTGGACACGCGCAGACGCTGAGGGGCCTATGTCGCTCTGAATGGACGATTCGCGTGATTGTGCGTGCAGACAGCCGGCGATTAGATTGCATCCAACCGCAATTAGCGAGGTCAAAACGAGTTTGGTGACAATCGCAGCGCGCATGCGTGAGCCAGTCCATTCATCTGTGAGGTGCTCACATTGTAATCGCCTGGCAGCGGAGCCGCTTTCGGAGGGGCAAACCGTAAACAGGAGCGCCAGGAACAAGCCCCGCCCTCGGTTGCTCCCACTCGATGTCTACAACTGGTTCATATTGGCCAAGAACTCGGCGTTGTTGCGGACCTTTTCCAGGCGGCTGATCAGCAGTTCCATGGCTTCTACCGGCGATAGCGGGTTGAGCACTCGGCGGAGGATGAAGACTCGCTGCAGGTCTTCCTTGGGAATGAGCAGCTCTTCCTTACGCGTGCCGCTGCGCTGAATGTCGATGGCCGGGAAGACGCGCTTGTCGACCAGCTTGCGGTCGAGAATGATTTCCATGTTGCCGGTGCCCTTGAACTCTTCGAAGATGACTTCGTCCATTCGGGAGCCGGTATCGACGAGGGCGGTGGCGATGATGGTGAGCGAGCCGCCTTCCTCAATGTTGCGGGCCGCGCCGAAGAAGCGCTTGGGACGCTGCAGAGCGTTGGAGTCGACGCCGCCAGAGAGGACTTTGCCCGAGGGCGGAACGATGGTGTTGTAAGCGCGGGCGAGACGGGTGATGGAGTCGAGGAGAATGACAACGTCGCGCTTGTGCTCGACGAGGCGCTTGGCCTTCTCGATGACCATTTCCGCCACCTGGACGTGGCGCGCGGCGGGCTCGTCGAATGTGGAGCTGATGACTTCGCCCTTGACCGAGCGCTGCATGTCGGTGACTTCCTCGGGACGCTCGTCGATTAGCAAAACGATAAGCACGACCTCTGGATGGTTCGTTGTCACGGAGTTGGCGATGGACTGCAGCAGCATGGTTTTGCCGGTGCGGGGCGGAGCGACGATGAGACCGCGCTGGCCCTTGCCGACGGGCGTCAGGAGATCCATGACGCGGCCGCTGACACCTTCACGAACCGTCTCCATCTTGATGCGCTCCTGCGGATAGAGAGGCGTGAGGTTGTCAAAGAGAATTTTGTTGCGCGTCTCTTCAGGCGACTCGAAGTTGATGGCCTCGATTTTGACCAGGGCGAAATACTTCTCGCCTTCGTGAGGCGGGCGGACATTGCCGCTGATGGAGTCGCCGGTTTTGAGATCGAACTTGCGAATCTGGGAGGGCGAGACATAAATGTCATCGGGGCCGGGCAGATAGTTGTAATCGGGCGAGCGGAGGAAGCCGTAGCCGTCAGGGAGAATTTCGAGGACTCCCTCGGCAAAGATGTGGCCTTCTTTTTCGCTCTGCGCCTGGAGGATTTTGAAAATGAGATCCTGCTTGCGAAGGCCGCTGGTCCCGGGAATTTCCAGGGTACGCGCGATGCGGCTCAGTTCAGTGATGTTCTTTTCTTTCAGTTCTGCGATGGTCATGTTTACCTGCGATTGGATGGGATGTGTTGGAGGGAATGCGGAGCGGGAAGTGCTCCAGAGGATACAACCGTGCGGATTACAACAAATTCAGCCGGCGCTGACCAGCTTTGAATCGTCCCCCAAACTCATTTGGAGCGGCGGAGCGCCGGGAAAGAGATGGCCCCATTTCGACGGGGAGCTGCCTTGAAGCCCATGATTGACTGAATGCACAATGCGGCGAGAGACGCCGTTAAGCCGCACGGCGCCTTTCTACCGGATGAGCCGCGGGCGCCTCTTCGGGCGTCTCCGCTTCAGGACTGGCTACTTCAAAACGGCACAAAACTTCGTTTGTGGTGTCTTGCAGCCGTGTATTCGGCTTGTGAAGCTTACGGGTTGCCTTGCTTGCCAGTGTACAGAGCTGGTAGCGATTGGACACATGAGAAAGTGCCTTAAAAACGAGATCGGAACGCATGGTGTATCTCCTTCTTTTTCAAATAGCCGCACCGAAAAAAGCCGTTGAGCCACCGGTGCAGCCGAGGGGAGCCAATACAGTCGAAGGGCCGCCCCAAATTGCAACTTCCACATCTTAGACGCGCATTGGCCACCTGCAGTTCAAAAACATTTGGTGGCCGTTGCACGCTATGAAATGGATGCCATACCGTATCGGATCTGCAGCTCGCGCGCCGGAAATCCGGGTACCCGTCTAGCCTTCCCGGGGTTGCGGAAAAACGCAACCATGGCATCAACGGAGCGCTTGCTCTAAGTTAGATGCTGGAAATCGCTGATGGGCACATCCGGCCGCAATGCGCAACCTGCCCTCAATGGATGGCTAGTGTGAGATTATATAAAACCTTTAGCCCGGTCAATAGTTATTTATGTTCAATTGAGGCGATTTGTTGAGCGTTTACCTGGCCGGTCCGGAACCTGGATAAAGCCGTGGGAAGGATTTGTAAGTCACTCATTATCAGTGAGATTAGAGGGTTGGGTGGCTAAGAAGGCGGCGCAAACGGGACCCTGCGGGGGATCCTGGGGCAATTCGGCCATGACCGGGCTGAACGTTTTCACTGGCTTGTGGTTCAGTCACTTGTGGCTGTGGATGCGGGGCCGCTTGAGTCGGCCCAGGGCCGTCCGTCGGGATCGCTCAGGAGCAGCCGGCCATGGTCATCGCTGCCGGTGAGCCTGGGCCGCAGGCCGCGCTGGTGCTTTGGGTTGGCTGCGATTTCATCGAGGCGGAAGACGCCCACAAGCACCATTCCCACAAACGGTGCGGCAAGAAGGAAAGTCTCCCAGCCGGATTGAAGGGCGATGTCCTGCAAGAGCGCCTCCCTGCGTTGCGACCGTGGACGTGAGATGAATCTTACCCGGAATATCGGCTTGGCTGGTGGAGATTAGAACCAATTCGTAAACAAAGGTAATGCCACCTATTGGTGAGTGAGTGGACGGTTTACGGACACCTAAAACTCACAAAGGCCGTGGGTTGCTGCAATTAAGGCCAGCCGGAAAGCGTCACGCCCAGTAGCTCCTGTCGAGCGTCCTATATTGGATGGCTTCGGCCAGGTGGGCAACTGAGAGGCCTTCGGCGCCTTCAAGGTCGGCAATGGTGCGGGCGACTTTGAGGATGCGATCGTGGGCACGGGCAGTGAGGCCCTGCTGCTGCATGGCGCGCTCGAGAAGGCGCTCGGCATCGGCGCTCAACTCGCAATAAGCGCGGATCTGGCGCGTGGTCATTTGCGCATTGGCGTAGATTTTTTCTTTGGCTTTGGAGAAGCGCTCGCGCTGACGCGCTCTGCCGGCCATGACGCGGGCGCGGATCTGAGCCGAGCCCTCGACCGCCGCGCTACCGCGAAGCTCCTTGTATTGAACGGCGGGAACTTCGATGTGGATGTCGATGCGATCGAGCAAAGGGCCGGAGATTTTGGCCACGTAGCGCTGGATCATGGGCTGGGTGCAGGTGCACTCGCGCGACTTGTCGTTGAAGAAGCCGCAGGGGCAGGGATTCATGGCTGCGGCGAGCATGAAGCGCGCGGGAAAACTGAGCGTCATAGAGGCGCGCGCGATGGTGACGGTGTGGTCCTCAAGTGGCTGGCGCAGGACTTCGAGGACGTTGCGGGGAAACTCGGGCAGCTCGTCGAGAAAGAGGAGTCCGTTGTGCGCGAGCGAGACTTCGCCGGGGCGGGGCACCATGCCGCCACCGATGAGGCCGGCGTCGGAGATGGTGTGGTGGGGCGAGCGAAATGGACGCTGCGTGACCAGGCCTGCGCCGGCTTCCAGAACTCCGGCGACGGAGTGAATCTTGGTGGTTTCGAGCGCTTCCTCGAAGGTGAGGGGGGCGAGAATCGAGGGCAAGCGCTTGGCGAGCATGGTCTTGCCGGAGCCGGGCGGCCCGATCATGAGAATGTTGTGGCTGCCGGCGGCGGCAACTTCAAGGGCGCGCTTGGCGGTTTGCTGACCGCGGACGTCGTGAAAGTCGACGGTAAACTGCTCGAGCTTTCCGAGGAGCTCCTGGGTGACGACGGTGTAGGGTTCGCGCTGAATGACGCCAACAACCGAGGTGTTGAGCAGATCGAGCACGTCGAGGAGCGAAGAAACGGGGTAGACATTGACGCCCTCGACGACCGCGGCCTCAGCGGCGTTGGCGGCGGGCAGGATCAGGTTGGCAATTCCCTTTTCGCGGGCCAGGATGGCCACGGGCAACATGCCGGGGATGGCGCGGACGCCGCCGTCGAGGCCGAGCTCTCCGACCATGAGAAAGCGGCTGAGGTCGGTGGTCCGCAGCGCACCATAGGCGCCGAGGATGCCGACGGCGATGGGAAGATCGAAGCCGGAGCCTTCTTTCTTGATGTCGGCGGGTGCGAGGTTGATGGTGATGAAGGTGGGCGGGATAGTGTAGCCGGAGTTCTTGATGGCGGCACGGACACGGTCGCGACTTTCGCGGACGGCGGCGTCGGGCAGGCCGACGGTATGAAAGTGATCCTCGTTCGAGACTATGCCGCTATAGTCGACCTCGACTTCGATGAGGTTGGCGTCGATTCCGTAGACGGCCGCACTGAGAGCTTTGAAGAGCATGGCGGAGGGCTGATGAGGGAGTGTACCAGAAGAAAGGGGACAGTGGTCTGTGATCGGTGAACGGCGGTTAGGCGCGCCGGAACCTGGCTGCGGCGCCTGCCTGAATTGCCTTGTCAATCTGTTTGAGTGAGACCGGCCGCGCGAGCTTTGGAACGCTGCCCTTGAGGCGCTGGATCGGAATCCGCGGCAGAATGATCACGCCGTCGGGATGGAAGAAGAACTTGAACCGATCGCCGGGCTTGAGCTGGAGCCGTTCGCGAACGACTTTGGGAATCGTGGCCTGGCACTTGGTGTTGAGCTTGGCTTCCATTGGCGGTTGTCTCTCTCTCTCTACTTTTTAGCAGAAGTAAAGGAGGTTTTGTAGACGGCCCGGCAGGTCACCCGCCAGGCGGCTGCGCTACCAGTTGACGTTGAGCTTGGGAGTAACATGAAGGACGGCTCGGGAGGACTGACATGGACCAACCAACACAACCACGGCCCAGCTGGTGGCACTGCCTTTGGGGTTTGCCTCTCCTCCTGGCCGGCATGGGTGTCTTCGGCTACACCTTATTCCAAGGCATCACTCACGCGACAGACTCTCTTACGCAGGTTGTGGTCCCAGGGACCGCAGAGCTCCGGCTTCACCGAGGGAGGTATACCGTCTTCCTCGAAGAGGACTCGGTCGTGAACGGCAAAATCTATTCCGCAACGCAGCCGGTCGATGGATTGACGTGCAGTGTCACCTCCACTCAGAACGGCTCCGCGATTGCGGTTCGTCAACCAAGCACGAGCACCACATACTCGGTCGGCGGGCGGTCTGGCCACTCGGTACTCGAGTTTCCAATCGAACAAGATGGAAATTACAGGTTCGCATGTGACTACGGTGAAAACACTACAGGCCCTGTGGTCGTTATGGCGGTTGGGTCCGGGGTCGGTGAAGCCATTTTCCGCACAGTCTTGGGCGCGCTAGCGGCGTTTTTCGGAGGCGTCGCCGCGGGTCTGATCCCAGTGGTCATTGTTGTAATCAGCCGGGAGCGCCGAAAGAAGAAACTTATACAATCCTTCCGCGCGCAAATCTAAGCGAAGAGCTCTCGTCCTTTCTGGCCGTTACGCAATCGGCGCAGGGACACAGGGAGCTATAGCTGCGATGTTCGGTTCGCGAAGAGCTCGAAAATAGCATGGCTTCAGGCGGGGTCGGCGGGGAAGCTGCCGACGGATGCGCCGGGGGCTACGTTCTGGCCGGCGAGCACGATGGCGTGGCTGGCGATGTGGGCGCCGTCGCCGATGACCGTTGGCTGAAGGCGGATCTTTTCGTAGTCCGCGGCGTCGTGCCAGAAGGAAAAAATACGCGAGTAGGAGCCGACGACAGCGTTCTTCCCGATTTTGATGCCGCCGCGATCGTTGAGCAGCGCGCGCTGGCGGATGACGGCTCCGTCGCCGATGGAGAGGTTGTAGCCGTAGGTGAGGTCGACGCCGTGATGAATCTTGACGCCTGAGCCGAGGTGCTCAAAGATGTGGCGGCCCAGCATACAGCGAAAACGCAGTCCCAGCCAGTGATTGAGGCCCAGCGGCGAGCGGTCGAACATCTGCCAGAACCAGAGCAGCGGCTTGCGGCGCGCAAAGCGCTCGCGATCGACTTCGGCGAAGTGCTCCGCCTCCATGGTTACGTTCATCGGGTCGAGGGAAAGACTGACGACGTTGCCGGGCAGTTCCGAGGTGAGCGAGAGGTTAAGTTTGCCGCTGTGGGGCCGGCCCAGATAGATCTGAAGCAATTGGTCGCGCACGATTTCGCTGCGGCGCTCCTGAGAGCAGTGCTTGAGGAACTCCTCGTCGAGAAAGCGAATCCAGCGGCGGTAGATCTCTTCCGCTTCGGCGGCGGGGTGGGGAACGACAATCTCCGAAGTTGCCATATGCCTTTGACGATAAAGCAGGGAGTGGGGAGTAGGGAAGAGTGTGACTGTGAGTGTGGCTGCACCCGTTCACCACACTCACACTCGCACTCACACCGTTCTTACCGTTTGCCCTGGACGGTCTTGGGGTTTGCGCCGAGCTTTTTGGCGGCGCGGCGAGCGGCGATGGCGTGCATCTCCTTGCCCCAATGGGAGCGGTTGATGGCGATCTGCATGGCCAGCATCATGATGTTGCCCGTGCCCCAGTAGAGCGCCAGCCCCGAGGGGTATTGCCAAAGAATGTAGCCGAAGAAGATCGGCGTCATGAAGGCCATCATGCGGCGCTGCGCGGGATCCATTCCGGGCGAGGGAGTGATGTACTGCGTGAAGAACATGGTGATGATGACGATAATGGGCAGGATGTGCGACGGATCGGGTTGAGACAGATCCGGAAGCCAGAACCAGTGCGCCTGGCGCAGCTCGACGGCGTTCTGCAACACGCGAAAGTAGGCGAAGAAGAACGGCATCTGCAGGAGCATGGGCAGACAGCCGCCGTACATATTCACGCCCTCGGTTTTGTAGAGCGCCATC
>Ga0181520_10010785_pt1 | contig 12169 bp, 12 predicted proteins | sample PEATcosm2014_Bin_29_FD_132451 | JGI IMG/M metagenome (GOLD analysis project Ga0181520, IMG submission 132451) | Peatland microbial communities from MTU Mesocosm Facility, Houghton, MI, USA - PEATcosm2014_Bin02_30_metaG | ecosystem: Environmental > Terrestrial > Soil > Wetlands > Peat | place...
GGCGTGAAGCATGCCCCAGCCCAAGCTGTACAGGTTTTCAGCATTAAAAACCTGATCTGACCCACCGCCGCTAAAATATTCATATACGAGAATGTTCATCCTGTTCCGTGAAGCCGCTTTTCATCATGCCTGCGCTGTACCTTTGGTTCGGTCGTGCGCCGGGCCGGAAAGTGTTGTGACAGCATCCGACCGGCTTATGCCCTGCTTAGATAACCCCATCTGAGTTCGGAATCCTGAACATATTTCTTTCCCAGCCTCAAGGCTAGTTCAGCCTTGTACAGCTCCCTGCCCAAGTAGAAGGCGTGAGCGGGATCCGTGCCCGTCAACTGTTTGAATAGGGATGTTGCATCTTGATGACGGAGGAATGTCTGAGCATTAAAAACATAAATATCGTGATCACCGGTAAAGATCCGGTAGTTTCTATCCGTAACCAGAGACTGCATCTCACGGAGCTCGGCTTCCGTATATGAAGACGTCCGAGGATCCTTGATCGTAAGAAGTGAATCGTCCAAGTGCTTGGGCACCACTCCGGATTCCCTGGCCGTATGCATCAACCTTCTAGCAATGTCAACTTCCTTTACTGCTCCCCGTGTTCTAGGACTGAATTCCGTGGTCAGCACATAATCAATTTCCAATTCCGTAGCCATGCCCACCAGGATCGCATTCATTCCAGTACTGTCAGCGTCGGTCAGCTCTGTTACATTACCGCATCCCATCAACATCGGAACGAAGGGGAATTGTTCTCTCACCCTGGCATATCTGACGATTCCCTCTGTGAATCCAAACATCAAGGGCGGCAAAATTGGGTCGATCACAATGTTCTTCTTCAGAGCCAGCAGTTTTTCTACATTTCCAAACAGCAGATCCAATTCCCTATCCTCGTCAGGAATGGTCACGAGAATGCAATCCAGGTCCCCTGCGATTTGAATGTTCGAGGAGTTGATGCTAAGTACCATGTCCGCACCGGCGTTGACTGCCGTCAATATATCCTTCGGTCTCAGACTGTCGATGCTGACCGTATGACCCTCAGCCTTCAGCGCGGCAACAACCTCGGCAAGGTGGCTAAAGTCCCCGTAAACATCTGTCCCAATATCAATAATTCCTGCTCCATTCGCTTTGTAGTATGCGGCTCTATTCAGGATTTCGGCCACCGTCATCCGGGGAGCCTCAACTATTTCGGCTAGTATGGTTAGCTTTGGCTCGGTAACTACTTGGGCAGTCTTATTCAGACCAAAACAAAGCGGCAGATCTTTCAGATCATCTGGTCCCTTCAAAACCTGGCATTTACAGGCTTGCTCGATCAGTTCCACCGGCCCCTTGCACAGTCCGGGAATAACCACCACTTCCTCTTGAACAGCTGTCAGGTGCCTGGCGATAAACTCTGTGGTCATCAGGGACGCGACACTGATGCCTAACGCCTCAACCCTATACCCGCCGTCCAGAGCCAGCGCGGACAGCGTCTTTTCCAACGCCCTCACAGCCAGTTTTCCGGTTACAAATAGGTATTTAGACATACTTTGAGGCTCTCTAAGTCTTTCACTACCTTAACGCCTTCGAATGCCTCCAGGCGCCTGACATTTTCCTGATCGACCTGCCGTGGATAGACTTGAACCTTTCCTCCCGGCGCTGTAGAGCTCAGTTCCGGTGCCACATCCGTAGGCAGGACAAGGATGGGAACCCGTGCCTTGCCTGCGTGTACAAATAGATTCGAAACCAGGCTGTCGGAGATACCGCACACAAATTTCGCAACTGAATTTGACGTTGCGGGTGCCACAACCACCAACCGGTAATGTCCCAGGTAGAGCTTGTTGACCTCCGGCGCACTGGCGGCGCGATCGTAAAAAATCCTCTGGACCCCGCCAGAAAGCATCCTTTCCAAGCGATATCTCTTGATTACTTCTTCAGCGGCCCGGGACAAGAAAAGATCTACGTCCGGAATAGGTTGCAGTATGTCCGCAACTTCCGTCAGGAAGTGCCCCGCCCCTGCTATGCCCCAAGCGATCCTCGACGCCACTTTGAGCCTCTTCTCTGCTGCGCAACAGAATGCCCTCTGCGGCACGACAGCATGGAGTGCCTCCATTGTCAAAACAGGCAACGATTGTACAACCACGGCCAGTAATATTGTTGATTGATTTGAGGACTCAGTATAAGTCCCTCATAGTTGGAGCGCATGGATCAGTCGAAACTCAATCCTCTCGTCTTTAGCAGGACGTTTCCATCATGATGGACAGCTTGATACAAGGGAACATTGTTTCCTTGCAAGTGGCTGGGAAACTTCTCAGCAAGTCAAAGCTCGGGCAAAGCGGCGATCTGCTGCGAATAGAGCGCCGTGGCTGTCAAGACACCCGGGATGTTCATCCTTTTCAGTCCTGTAATATCCTCCGGGGTCAGGCCACCGCCTGGAAAGAAGCGTGCCCCGGAAATCCGCCGGGTCAGCTTATCCAAGAGGCCCTTGTTGAGTCCGGCCCGGCTGCCAACAGCCCTGAGATCCAGTACGATCATCTCCCTGATCCCGTGCGCCAACACCTCTGCTGCAAGATCAACGGGATCGACCCCCTTGAGGGCTGGGTCCGGAGTGAGCACCTCGCCATTTTTGGTATCCAGACTGAAGACTAGTCGGCTCGCCCCGATCTGCCGGCAGATGTCAGGCAGACAGCAGAGCCCTGCCAGCGTCTCCGAACCGGCGACCAGCGAAACCTGGGAGACATCCTGCAGTGGGATCTCCTCCGGGCCGGCAAGACCAGCGTCAAGCCACACCTGGATGGGGTAGTCTCGGACCAACTTGCGCACCAAGTCGAAATTATTTCCACTCTTGGTGATCGCGTCCAGATCGGCAATGTAGAAGCGACGAAACCCCAGGCGCACCAGCGTGGCGCAAGCCTTCTCCGGTTCAGGCCCTGGCAGGAGCGGTGTTTGCAAGGGTTGGTAGTTCTGGCGCATTCCCCCAACCGCATGCACCAGAATCCCTTCTTTGAGATCGAATACAGGAATGATCTGCACTTATCACCCTCCAAGGATTAGGCTGAATGATCAGGGATCACCCGTGTCCCCGGACACGCGGAGGTTTGAAGGTCAAGCAACCGCTGTGGGTCTTTTCCGTTTACGATCCAGCACTCGGTATTCTTACCCAGGTAATGGTCGAAGTATCCGTCCACAATCCCGCTTTCTATCGCCGTCTTCACAGGACAGGGCGACATGGGAGCATCATCCGCCGCCTTTAAGAGAACCAATCGAGCCACCTTGAAAACAGAAGCTAGGTAGGCAGCAATGGAGTCAGAGGTCACTGACCATGTATGCGGCAAGGGATCGGTATCCGTTAAAAAGCGATATGGAAGAAAGATGCGGGCGCCATCGCCCGGCGAGGAGAGCTTGGCCGGATCATCGACCGCCGTTCCCATCCCCTGGCTTTCTAACAACAGGCCATACTGATTCATTGCGGCCACGGCCATCCAATGGCTGGCAGAGTCGCTCAGATGCAGCCGCCGGTCCCAATCCCGCACCAAGTTGGCGAAAGGCCCCCCGCCAGGGATGATCGTCAAACTGCACGTTCCGGCAAGCTCTCTGATTGCTGCAACGAGACCAGGCAACAGCCGCAAGCTGCACAGGCTGCCACCGACCTTAATCATCACCCCTGAACTGGTCAAAGACTTTCATCCCTTCTTGCTGCGCCGCCAGCATCAGGCACAGCGACCAGGCCGGAAAGACCTCGGCCAACTTGGTGTCGCATACTTTCTCCAAGCCAATTGCCTTCAGGCCAGTTCGCAAAGCGGCTGCCTCCAGCAGAAATCTCCCGCCACCGGCACAGATCAGTGGGACTGGCTTTTCAAGCCGGGAAAGTACCTGATACAAGGCTTCCGCCACCTGCTCGATCTGCCTGTGATACAGATACCGTGCGAGCCCTACGATCTCACCCTCGGTCAGCATTTCAACGTCACCGCAGACCAAGCGCGCCAGTCTCGCCTTGGCGTCGTGTGGGGTAGCCGCCCTCCCGTCCGGAGTTGGCCATTGATAGTCGCTAGGTTGAATGTTACCCAAGACAAGGTGCATGTCACCGGTAATAGTGAAATACTCCGGGCTGACGCGGCAGTACCCTCCGCGCCACGGTACCCTGTCGACTAGGTGACTGCAGGGTGTCCGGAGACAACCGGTATAGACCAGTTCTCCAGAAGCCAGCCGCTCCGGGTCGGTTCTACCCACGGCGGCGATGTGGCCATCCTTGAAAGGAATCAGGTCTGTCGTTGTCGATCCTGTATCTCCCAGGATTCCTTCCTGAAAGATCTGTGCGGCAGCCCATGCCGAGGCAGCCCAGTTGGCCCCGGCTGCCTGTAGCGGATCATCTAGGACATTGTCGATGCCTTCAAGTCGGCCGCCCACAGTCAGAACCTGGATTCCCGGACCAGGGAAGACTTCCTGCACTGCCCTCAGAACGCAGACAACACCTTCTCTCTTGGTTGCGAAGACGTCAGCCAGTTCCGCAGTCAGGGTTACTGCCACTTCGCATGCTGGATGTGCCGGACAAACCGTCTTCAGAAAACCCGCCAGTTCATCAGCCCGCTTCCAGATCGGAAAGACATAGGTCGCCGAAGCAAGTTGATACTTCTCGCCCGGGCCTTGCTTCATGGTGGCGACCTTAATGTTGGCGCCACCGATATCCAGAGCCATTACGTGGTGGGCAGCCATGCCAGCTAGCCCCTTTCCCTCATTGCCCAATTCTGATTCGAATCCATCAAATTCAATCGAAACTCCGCTACTCTCTGACGATCAATGCTGCCTGTGCGTACACCGCTCTGGCAAGCAGCGCCGCGCACGCCGACAATATGCGGTCCCAAGGTTCTCAATAACCCAACATGGCAGGGCTTCAGCGAACCAGCCAGAGCGGACAGGAGGCCGTATCGACCGCATTCCCCAATAAACTCCCTGAGGCTGTCGCTGTCCAGGGAATCGAACAGGCACGTCCCCTTCTTATCCAAGGTGTCAATCATGCATCCTGCGACATTGGCCCGTCTGGCTACTCCCGGAAGCAGACGCGGTTCCAGCGTGCCCGCCTCCCGGTAATCGGCATATGCGGCGGCGATCAGTTTTGCCTTGCTGCCCCGCCAAGCCAGGGCATCGCTTATGCTTGCCAGCAGGTCAACCGCTTGCTGTTCTGATCGTGATCCCAACAAGCCAACCTTAATGTAATCCGCGCCGAGGTCTGCAGCACAGAGAGCGGCCAAGGCGGCCGCATTCGGCAAGTGCGGAAAATCACCAATGGCTGCGCTGACTGGAAGGATCTGGCCAAATCGCTGGCAAACCTCGGAGACTAGTTTCGGATGAGCAGCGCCGAGCGATCCCTCCCGCGGATTCTTGAGATCCAGAATATCCGCCCCGCCCTTGACTGCCTCTTCTGCCTCTTCGGAATTGACCACACTGACCAGCAGTAGCATGTTCCTCTCTTTCTGACCTCAGGCTCTCGACCTTTGCCAGGCATCCAAACCTCTTTGCAGGAAATAAGTGAAGATTGCCGCCGCGATCAGGTCCGCGGTAGTTCCCGGGTTCAAGCTGTTTCCTTCTGATCTCAGAAAGGTATCGAATTTCTGGACCTGTTTTTTCCCGTTGCCTGACGCCAAGCCTCCGGCTCGCAAAACTTTGGTCGCCATACGGGAGACCGTCTGCGCAGCTTTGAAACCCTTCTTTCTAGCAATCAGGGTGTCCGGTACTTCTGCCAGAACGGTCAGGTAGGCTTGAACAATAGCCGACGAAAAATCGCCATCCTGCTTCAGATAACGATCCAGCGCCGGGTATGCGAGCTCAAAAGTGATCGCGTAACCGGTTGCATATTCTCTGGCCACGGCATCCCTTGCGCGCGCCAAGCTCATGAGTTCCAACAGTGTAACATCGGGATCGCAAGCGACATCCTGTGCCTCGGCCCTTCCCAGTCCTCCCGGAGAAGCCAGTCTGATCGCCCTGGAGACGAGTACCGCATCGGCAACGGTCAGGGATTGCAGCACTCCCCGGATTGCGATCCGCAAGTCTCCGCCGCCATAGGCCTTGGCCAAGGGAGCAAGCAAAAGAACAATGCCCAGATTGGTGTTACAGGGCACTATTCTTCTTGTGACCTGCACCGCGCTCAAGACCGTTTTTCCCACGGGCTGCCGATCCGCTTTTTCCATGCAGCGGCCGATCATCACCGCACTGAGCAGGAAGTCGGTAAGCGCGGTGTCGGCGAAATCAAAGAGCCGGTTGACGTTACCCGGCTTGGCAGAGACTGCTTCCAAGATGCAGGCCGCCTGTGCCGCTCGCCCAACGTCAATCCTGTTCAAGACTGGCCGCCATCACTTACCTCTCACACAATTGATAACGTAATCTGCAATTTCAGCAGCAATGTCGAAGTGGGTCACTTTCTGCAGACCTCGCCACCCCGGAGAACTGTTCGCCTCAATCGCATAGAAAACGCCCTCGGCATCGGCCAAAAGATCTACCCCCAGGTAGGCGGCATCAAGGATCGATGCAATCAGCAGACATAGCTGTTCCAGTTCCGCCGAGAGCTTGATTGGCTCAGCCGTAGCACCGCAGTTGATATTCGTCTTCCAGCCGTTTGCAATACGGCGCATCGCAGCAAGCACACGGTTGCCGACGACTAGCACCCTGACGTCCCGGTTATCATGCGGAATAAACTCTTGCAAATAATAAACGTACTGGCACGTCCGCCAGGCGCAAAACACGCGGTGGGCCGTGTCCGCGTCTGCGATCCGAACCATGCCCAGTCCTAACGATCCGAACAGGGGCTTGGCGATCACGTCGCCCATCGATCGAAAGGCGGCCATCGCCTCATCAAAGTTCTCGGTCACCACAGTACGCGGCGTCGGAATCCCATGGTCCTCGAACAAGGAGGAGGTGTAGTACTTATCCACCGTCTTCTCGATACAGCCGGGGGTATTGATCACTCTGACCCCGGCGTTTTCCAATCGGTGCAGAAGATCCACCCGGAAGATGACCTGTTCCAGAGAACCTCCAGGTATGGAACGCACCACGACGGCATCACACTCGTCCAAGGGAACAGGGCTACAGGACCTGCTGCACGATGCCACGTACGGCCTTGCCCCGATGCTGGCGCGCATTTCCTGCGGCACCACGCAGACCGTCTCCACGCCTCTGCCGGTCAAAGCCGCGGCCAGCTTGGCCGTATGCCAGCACCGGTCTTTGCCGATAATCGCAATTCGCATCGGCTAGTCAGCTTTTCCAAAAATTCCGTTTAGCAACGATCCGTTTACCTCCCCGGCACGGAACAAGCGTCCGCTGTGCACGTTGTTGAGAAAGACCTCGGCTGGGCTGAACAACATGGGATCGATTGCGTAAAAATCCTTGTACTCCTGAAAGAGTTCAAAGAAAGGCTTGCCATAGTCGCGGGAACTGTTGGATGGAATCCGGTCAAGGATGTTTTCGATGTCGCCATCGTCACAGTCAACTGTGTACCAGACACGGCCGCCATAGAGTATGCAATCGTTGGTTGCCCCTATGGCCTTTAGATCTCCATCCGCTACGGGAGCCAGTGGACTGGTTCCAAACCCTGATAGGACCTTCTTGACATCAAAGCCGAGTTCGGTCAGTTTGTGCAAACCTGTTTCCACAACCCGGGCGGCAATTTGCAGCGAGCCAACAATGCTGGCCGTCCGTGCAACCACGAGGTACAGGTCTTCCCCTGCGACACCGCAGCGCCCAGCGATGTAATTCGCCGCCTCCACACTCGGCAGCTTGCCTGCTTCCAAAGCAAGCACAGCGCATGTGGCGCCGTCCTCGTAGCCGAGAGTCTGCATGAGTTCTTCGGCGCCGGACTTGATCCTGGCAGGCCCTGATCCCATGGCAAAGTACCGGTCAGCCTTGACCGCCCAGCCCGCATACTGGCAGCCCATACAGCCGACGCTCGGATTATCTACGTACACCGTAACCCCGGGTACGCAGAGGTCGCCCGCAGAAACCGGCTGCACCGTACAGTTGCCCAAGCCGCCCATGCAAATCTCGGCAAACAGCAACCCGGCCTTGATCCCTCCACCGGCGCGCACCCCGCAGTCCACTACCGTTGTCCTGTTGTCCAAGGTGTTTACCGCAACATTCAGCTCATCCTTCAGGTCGATCATCCTGCGAACGATCTCTCTTGCTTTCTCGTTCGGGCTATATGCTAACTTGGCCAAATCAAGCTCTCCTTTTCTTCTAAACCGCTTGATCGTTGCATATCAGCAGCTCTCCCCTGCATCCCTCATTCGCGTCTCCGCTATAGCGGCGGAAAGACATCTTCTGCGAGGCAGCCGGCAACAAGAAACCGTCCTGGGCTAGCCGAGCACACAACAGCCCCCAGAAATAAGGCTGGTAGGTGCAATCGTAATAAAACGTGGGAAGCAGAGCTTGCGATTGCAAAAGAATTACCGTGCCGCGCTCCATTCTGACGCCGACTCGAATCCCTGCCTTGCCGCAGATGAGAATGGTGCCTGCCAACATGTTGTATCCCGGCATATCATCGCAGTCTCCACCGACTGCGATCAGGCCGCGTCGCATGCGCCCTCCCACCGTTTGACCGGCATTGCCCCGGATGAGAATTGTTCCGCCGGTCATTCCCTTGCTACTTCCCTGGTATGCCGCTCCGGTAAAATGGCCGGCAGCACCCTCAACCTGGATGAGCCCGCCTTCCATATGTGCGCCCAGCCAGTCTCCTGCGTTTCCTTGAATTACCAGGGTTCCCCCACGCATGAGCGCCCCTGCATGAAAGCCCACCGATCCCTGAATCACCATGGTCCCGGCGCCCATGCCTTGACCGAGCCGCTTAAAACGTGAAAGATCCCCCTTCAATACCAGTTCCGGCAGATCGTCTTTCCCGCTGCCGTTGTTCTCTGCGTCTGCCGTAATCTCGACATCAAAATAAGCCCCGACTTCCTCCTGCTGCCTTCCGCACCAGACGGGCAGGTGTTTAATGTCTTCAATCCCCTTATTGGTGATATTTTCCGGGTTAAGGCTTTCTGCTTCCACCGGTAAAGAGGGTATTTGTTTCAATGCGAGCGTAACCTGCTTTTTCATCATTCCCTATCCTCTTGTGACACCCAGGTATTCGGCATCAGGATAAGACCTATTCAGCGAAAAACTTCCAAAACCTCACTGTGGTACTACTTCGGAAGCTAAGACATCTTTGAGATAAAAATGATGCTTACCCAAGCGCCCTCCGTAATTACCGGCGGTGATGCGGCGAACGCCCGGCACTTCCGTCGCCGCCAGAATTCCCAACCGCATCGCCTCACTCACACCCTTTGCGGTTAGCCCGTCGATAACAATCTCCAGCACAGAGTTGACACCTTCAGGCAGTTGACTGGGTTTTGAACTGCTCTTTAGCCGCCCACGTAGCGTAGGACAATAGGCCGTATTCGTCGAGGCAGAAATAAATTTGTACTTCGAACCTACCTGGCTGCCACTGCGAACCACGCCGCCCGGGAATGGAAGAATGGTACCACGCACCGCGCGCATGGATTTAACCGCAGCCTCGGCAGCAGACAGGGCCGCCTCGTTGGTTTCGGCCAAGATAAGAAAATTCCCGCCGCCAATCCCCTTCCCGACGGTAAATTCCTCCTGGATCAAAAACTCTCCTTCCATGACAGGAATGCGCCAGAAACGTTCGTCTCCAATCACCTTGCTCGCCTGATAGCCGTCGCCAAAAAAACGCAGCTTGCCCCCGATATTGACCTTGCTCAGACCCGCCTCTTCCCCGTGTAACTCTGGCAATTTACCGTCGTAACAGGCTGAGGTGAGGGACGTCATGATCGCTTGCCCGAACCGGTTGGTCAGCTGCTTTTCCATGTCGTCCTTGGAATTGGTAAAAAAAAGGCAATTCAAGCCATACCGGCCATCCGGCGCATGCAGAGCCTCACCCTCAATTCCAGCCTCCATGCCGCATCCAATCACCGAGATCGCAAAACCGGTGGCCGCGAGAGCCGCATGGCGGGCCCATGTCTCGTTCGCGGCGGTAATCGTCGCCCTGGCGCAGCGCATTGTAAATGCCTCTGCGAACGTCTCTTCGATCTCCACCCCATTTATGTGCATGGAATCACCTCCGGGTGGGCGACATACTCGTCTTCCACAGCATAATTTGACAAAGCTACCGAGTAGAAACTGTCAAAGTCCTTTACTAAGTCGGAAGGCAATGGTAGTGAACTGTCGGGATCGGCGAGCAGAGTCCTACCCGTGAAGCTCTTGATGGCTTGTCCGTCCCGCACGATCACTTCACCGTCCTTTAGGACATATACCGGACTGGAAAACATCGCTTCCTTGTCGTCTTGAAGACGATAGATTGCAACGTCCGCCTGGGCGCCATCTCCCAAGTGTCCTTTCTTGCTGAGACCTAATGTTCTGGCCGGACCGGCCCTGGTGACAATGGCAATCTCATTCAAAGTAAATTCGCGATTGATCTCCGCCAAATTGGTATAACGCTTCACTTGCGGATGTAGTTTCTCCAGCCAGGCCTGGCGGTAATCTGCGTCCATCAACAGGCGGATGATCTGCGGATAGGCCACAAATGGTCCTGCATTCGGATGATCGGTGGTCAGAAAAACCTGCCACGGGTTCTTGTTAAGAAGGAGAAGTTCCAGACCAATGCACCATTGAATAGCGTTGATCAAAACGTCCGGTCGGTAGGTCAGGGGCACGATCCCCGCCCCTGTTTCCATCTCCACATCGGAGCTTGCCCACTTATGCCCGGTTAACTGGTGCAGCCGGTACTGCATCGGGGAATCCGCTGTCATCGTCGTCGCCGGACCAAAGACAATTTGGCCGACGTCACAGGTGAATTCAGGGTGCTGATTCAAGCACTCAACAATCTGCGGCGCTGCCGACTTTATTCTCCCTTTCTCGGTGATGCCGTACGCATGGAACTGCATGTGGGTTAAGTGCAAGCGGCGGCCAGCAAGGGTGCGCATGGTCTCCAACGTGGTTTCGACATTGCCTGCTTCACCGAGGTGATTGCAATGCAGATGCAGTGGATGTGGCAGGTGTAATTCCTCGACCGTATCAACCAATTCGATCAGAATCTGCCGCGGGGTCACACCAAACGGAGGAACGGGAGTATCCATTCCGGCATCCCCCTGGCTCCATTTCCAGCTTTCCACACCACCGGGGTTGACCACCTTGACCGCATACCCTTTGCTGCTCCTCAACTGCCAGGACATCACAGCACGTAACCGGTCTTTGCGTGCTTGGGGATCCGGCTCGCTCAGGATCTTCATGATCATGTAGTTGTTACCCATCAGGGTATAAATGCCGGTGTCCAGCAAGGGGGTATCTTGTAGTTCCTCGTGTGCATGGCGTGCCTCGAGGGCGGGAACCGCCGCCTCGAAGGCGGTTGTGTAGCCAAGTCCCGCATATAGATAGCCGGTCATAAAAGTGCTAGGAACCGTGTACCCCGTACCTGATCGCGTAGCCAGAGTCTTGGAGCGAAAATGGTCGTAATGGTCTTCAGGACACATAATCCGCCCGTTGTTTACTTTCGGGCCGGCTATGTGGCTATGAATCTCAACCCCGCCGGGCATCACTACACAACCGGCAGCATCAAGCACCTCGACGTCGCCACCGCGATCTTGCGGCTGACTAGGCTTTCCAACGACGTGGCCATCCTGGATGTAAATGTCCTTAACGTCTCCGCTGACTCCATTGGCCGGATCATAGACTTGCCCGTTGATAATTTTTAGCATTGGCAACTCTCTCCTTTATCGACCGCAGCACATCTTCATCGGAAGGGCAGGAAAAATCGACCAACTTATCCAGCCTTAGTGGCACGTTGTCCAGACGGTAATAAGTGCCAGCCACGCCCACGCCCACCGGCGCCACCGGGAGTACGACATTCGCCCAGGACGTAGTTGTATTTTCGTGCGGCTCCAAAAAGATCGTAGGAATTGACTGCAGATACCGTACCGCAGCCTGGGGAAGATGGGCTCCTGGGTCTGTCGCGACAATCAGGGCTGCGTCAACGTCTTGGCGCATTAACATATCGACCACGCTGTATTCCCCAGGGTTGAAACGGGGATAGCCACGACTGAAGTTAACCGCCAAGGGATATCCGGTTTGCCAAGCCAGGGTCTGATTGCTGCCGTTTACGTTGCCATGGCCCCGGTTTGCCAGGGCATGGAAACGGGTGAACTGGTTTAGTTCCGTAACC
>Ga0181520_10010787_pt1 | contig 12166 bp, 8 predicted proteins | sample PEATcosm2014_Bin_29_FD_132451 | JGI IMG/M metagenome (GOLD analysis project Ga0181520, IMG submission 132451) | Peatland microbial communities from MTU Mesocosm Facility, Houghton, MI, USA - PEATcosm2014_Bin02_30_metaG | ecosystem: Environmental > Terrestrial > Soil > Wetlands > Peat | place...
AGAACCCCGACAAAACCGACTGCGGCAAAGACGAGCGTGATCGAGATCGTCCCGACAACGCTCTCTCCCCAGGTCTTCTTGAAGAGTTCTAATGATTCCTTCATCGCGGCAAACACTCCCTTGTCCTCGAATGCGAGCACCGGCACCACAAAGAGGGTTACCAGGCTCCAGACACCACCGACAACCGCAGCGGCGATCTGGCCAAGGAATCCCGCCCGGTCTTCGATCATGCGCAGGATAAGGCCGACCGTTGCTGCAACGATTGCCCATGCAAGGATGGCTCCGAGGTGGCGTCCTGCCGCAGAGAGTCCTTCCCCTACGGACATGTCTTTCCCGTTCAGCTTTGCCTGGACGCAGCTGATAAGGCCGACGTTAAAGAAAATCACGACAAAGTAGCTGACCACATAGAAGAGGAACAGCAGCACGATACCGGCAACGCTGTTTGTCGAAAGTGAATAAGCGCTGTTCGAGAGGATCAGCGGTATGACAAATGTTGCAATGACAAGCAGGGTGACAAGGCCGGAAAGGATGGGGAACGCAAGGAGTTTTTTATCCTCCATAAGGATCCGCCAGCTCGCCTTGACGAGTTCGAAACTACGAATAATCCTATCTATCATATTCCACTATGTGCTATCCTACGGCATGAATGTTTTTTTTGCCCCGTTCCCGCATTTTAGGCGGGATCGACGAGAAAAGCAAAAAGGGTAAAACAGAATTCCCACCCGGAACTACCAGGCGCGCTGGAATCAGCAAAAAAAATTTAAAAAACGTCCGGGGCGCAAGCTGAGGATTCCGGAAAATCTACCACTCAGCGGCTAAGCATTTGTAAAAAAGAGTTGGACACGAGTTGAAGATTTTAAAAAATGTGTGGCTCAGCTGCTGAGGATTTCAAAAAATGAGCGGGGCGCGAGCTGAGGATTCCGGAAAATCGGCTATCCAGTTACTGAAGATTTTTAAAAAAGATCGATACGATTCTGCACCAAACTCTGCCAACCCACAAATAATCATCACATTTTCTGACGGAGGGTGATAGCGACCCAAACATTTGCAGAAAAAAGAGCGAACAAGGAGCGAAACATTTTCAAAAAAAAAGCGCATTGGGAGCTGAAGATTTTAGAAAATGTTCTACTCAGCTGCTGAGGATTTGTAAAAAAGAAAGGGTCACGAACTGAAGATTTTAGAAAATCTGTCAATCAGCAGCTGAAGATTTGAAAAAATGAGCGTGTCACAAACTGAAGATTTCGGAAAGAGTGTGACCCGGCTGCTGAGGATTTTAAAAAAACGGATTTTTGGGGTTCCCCGGCCAAAAGTACTCTTTATCGCCCGAACGTCTCCTTTACAAAGTTCCCGGTACGACCGACCGCATCGCGCGCCTCGGGAACCTGCATACCGAAGAGCTGCCAGAGATGGAACATGCCTTCCCAGATCTCAAACCTTACCTGGATCCCTGCCCATTTTGCATTCTTTGCAAACGCAGAGATATCATCAAAAATGAGTTCTCCGGAGCCTGCCTGGATATAGAGCCGGGGGAACCCGGACAGGTTCGCGTGGACCGGGGATGCCCGGGGATCGCCGGGATCGGTTCCCACCAGATACTGGGCCCGGATCGCAGCAAGGCGCGCAATCGTAAGCCAGTCTCCTGCATTGTCAGCTGCCGAGGGGTCTTTGTCTAAGGAAAAATCGACAAAGGGCGACAAGCAGGCGGCTGCCGGCGGCATCTGCAGGTGCTGCTCGCGCAGCAACAGCAGCAGATTAAGCACCAGAGTGCCACCGGAGGATATCCCCACCGGGATGATACGATGGGGGGGGCAGCCGTGGCTCGCCAGATAGCGGTACGCATCGAGTGCATCCTTTGCCGCTGCAGGGAAGGGATGCTCGGGTGCCAGCCGGTAATCTACAGAAAAAACCCGGGATTTTGAGGCCCGGGCAAGTTCCGCACAAAACCCCAAGTGATCCGCAGTGGACCCTGCCGAGAAAAAACCCCCATGAAAGAAGAGGAGGGTCTGATCCGGGACTCCTTCGGGAACCGAGCACCATACACCCCGTAAATCGTCCCGGATCGCAACCTGCTCGACTGCCGGGTGTTCATCGGTCTGAAACTCAAGAAGAAATTCCGAGAATTCCTGCCGGGCCACGCCAACCGGCCTGTTGGGATCGGGGATGTAGGATTTGAGGACATCCAGAAAATCCTGTGGCGTTTCACGGATCATAATGTGTGGTTATGTCGCGGGGGAGTGATAAAGTCTGGGGCAAAAACCGGCATATCCTTTTGATCCGGCTCCGGTTCGCGCAGCCGGTACATTCCTTTTGGCACCTGCATCTCAAAACGTGCACCCTTACCCGCCCTGCCGGTCTCACGCAGGGTAATCCCCGTGATCGAAAGGATCTCGCGGGCAAGGAACAGGCTGTGGGTCTGGCCGCAGGCTTTCCCGGCCTCTTTTTCGAATATCTGTTCTTTCTTTTCCTGGGCAATCCCTATCCCGTTATCCTCGATAACGACAACCAGTCCCTCAGGGGATTCATGTGCACTGCGCTGGATTTTTGTAAGGGTTGCACCATAGCGGAACGCATTGTCCACAAGGGTCGAAAAGACCCGGTCGATAAGCGGGTCGGCAAAGATCTCCCAGCCATCCGGAGATGAAGAAACGATAACAGCAGGTATTTCCCGCTGCCGGCAGGCTCCGGAAAATACCTGATTCACATTGAACCATGCCGGTTCTGCGGATCCGAGTTTCTGGTAGATCCTGATGAATTCCAGCTGGGCGGTGATGGCAGCAACCGTCTCGTTGATCTTTTCTGTATACAGGGAGAAGTACGGTTCAGCCGGGCAGCTCCGGAAAAGGTCGAGGTACCCGGTGAGCACAGCCAGTTTGTTCCGGATATCGTGGCGGGTAAGATCGGTAAGCAGGCTGAGTTTCCGGTTGGCAAGGGCAAGTGCCTGCTCAGCACGTTTCTGCCCGGTGAAGTCCCGGGCGATGGCATAAATCTGGTTTTTTTCAGACAGGAATGCCCGCCATTCAAGCCAGCGGGACGAGCCATCCGGCTGAACCACCCGGTTGACAAAGGTGCTTGCCTTACCCCCGGAGCCCATATGCATAAGGAGATAGTGCAGGTCAGCGCGATCATCAGGATGCAGGAGCTCCGGCAGGGAGTGCTCTGCTCCCGGACCGGTAGTACAGCCAAGAAGGGCTTCACCCGCCGGGTTAAGTCGGACAATCCGGCCATCGGTATTGAGAATGCAGAACATGTCGGGACCCGAAGCAAAGAACCGGTCAAGCTCGCCGGCTTTCTCGCGAAGAGCTGATTCTATTGACCGCAGGTCCGATATATCATGATAAATCCCGATACGGATCCGGCGGTCGCCTACCTGAAGTACCCGGGTACTGACAATAACCGGGATCGGGTTACCCTCCTTGTCCACGAGCACTTCTTCGCTTGTGCCCTGCTCGTCCTTGTCGTGGAGCCGCATGGGCTCGTCCGTTTGCCCGCTCCTTGGGGAAGAATACAGTGCGGACTCCTGCAGTGCACAGACTTCCGGGAGCGTCCGATTCACCAGGTTGAGCGCATTCCGGTTTGCATCAATGATTACACCCGTCTGTACATCGGTTACAAAGATAGCATCGCCGGCCTGTTCCAGCAGGGTTCTGGACGGCAGGAGGATATCCGGGGTTTTTTCCTCCGAGACGTCCCGCGCGATACCGTAAAACCCACAAAACGTTCCCTCCGCAGAATGCAGGGGTATTCCGGTGAGGGCAAGCAGGACCTCCCGACCTTCACGGTGCAACGCACGTACGATGAGCGAGTGGAACACCTCTTTTTTTGCCATAAGACCGGACAGCTCTGATGAGGCCCACAGGGCACACGCTGGTACCAGAAGATCAGAAAAACACTTTCCGGCAAGAGCTGCAGGATCAAATCCAAGGAGAGCCTGTACCTGAGGACCCGAATAGGTTATGCGACAATCTGTATCGATCTCCCAGATCCAGTCTTTGGACACGGCAGAGAGCATCTGGTACCTCTGGCCAATCTCCCGCATTGCATGATCGCTCTTTTTGAGATCTTCGAATTGCCGGTGCAGATCGTCTTCCATCTGGATCAACTGGCAAACGGCTTTCTTGAGGCTCTCCTCAGAACGCCGGCGTTCGCTAATATCCCGTACAAATACAAAAATCAGCGGATCCGGACCCTGCTCATTATAGCTGAGCACAAGTTCCACCGGCAGGGTGGAGCCATCCTTTTTAAGGAGCATCTCTTCGATAGAAGCACACTTCCGGGAGAGAATACGATCCCATGCAGAAGATAAGGATTGCCGGGACAATCCCGGCCTGATGTCTACAACCGAGAGCCCGGAAAATTCTCGTGGCGTATATCCAAGCATGGCGCAGATGGCCTCATTGAAATAGGCAATCTCGCCACTCCCCCTCAGCCAGATGATGCCTTCCGAAGCGTGGTCAACGGAAAACTTCATCTGTCGCAGTCCGGATTCAGCTTTACGTCTCCGCACGATCTGCCGGATGAGGTGGGAAAGCTCCTTGAACTGTGCCCGTGAATCGCCGCCTTTCTGGACATACGAGTCCACCCCGCTGTTAATTGCCTCGATGACAACTTCTTCCCGGCCCCGGCCGGTAAAAAGGATAAACGGCATATCCGGGTACTGCCGACGAATGGTACGAAGAAACGTGATACCATCAATCTCCGGCATCTGGTAATCGGAGATGATGGCATCAAAAGTACCGGCGGCAATGCGGGCGAGTGCTTCCTCTACCGATCCGGCGGTACTGACTGAAATGTCTCCTTCCTGCTCCAGAAACAACCGGCACAAATCCAGAAGTGCCGGCTCGTCATCGACATAGAGCAGGGAAATCATTATCGATTGTTCTCATCTGATCCCATTTAATTGTATATCCTGTGATCCCGGGATTTTCAGGTTGTTTGGTAAATGGCCAATGGATAATACCCGGATGTATAAAAAAGGCAGATGTTTTTCCCGTAGTAATTGGTCCCCGTCAGAGAACGATATCTCCTGCCGGCCCGGCAAATGAGACATAATTGTGCAGATCCTGAAGAGATCTCCATCACCATATTACGGAAAATCCCCGGTTCAGCGGTTCTTTTCTGCAAGGTCACTGTCAGAAATCCCCTCCCAGAACCGGGCCAGGATCGCCCGGATCCGGTCCTGTAACTCAGGAATCTGCGATTTCGTCACCGATAACCGGGGGGAGTGAATACTCTCAGATTCATACAAGGCCCGGTTAATTTCTATCTGGATCCAGGGGATACCCTTTCTCCAGTAATGAGCGTTGGAAATAAATCCTCCGGAGAAGGGCGTGTTGATTGCAACATTTCCCGGGCCGGGAAACTCCCGCTCAAACTCATCGGCAAGACTGCGAATCCAGGCCGTAGGACACGTAGTGATGCCCCCGGGTCGCGCCCGGCCCTGCCCGTCGCCATAATTTCCCAGGCAGATCAACGGCCGGTCCCTGCCCGCATCAGCCTGTTCGGCAGAGCCGTACGGCAACATCGAATGGCAGTCAAACGAAATGCGTACAGGATGACGGTCAATAAGCTCATCAATGCGCTGGTGATACGGGAAATACCATTTGAGCATCATTTGGTGGATAAGGTTCAGATCCGGGATCTGGCCGGGCAGGTACACCTGTTTACCGTCGATTGTCCGGACCTTGATAATCCCATCCGGGTCCTTGGGGGGAAGGGGCAGCGGCGGACGGTTGAGATCTACCACCATACGGGACACGGGAGTATCGATCGTACATTCCACGGATCTTCCAAAATCAAAGAGAATCCGGGTCTCAGGGTCACAGTACCACAGGAGTTCCTGGTCCGTAAGAGCAAACCTGCCTGCAACCTCTTTTGGGATCTCGGTTCCACCATGCGGAATCGATATGAGAAACGGATATTTCATTTCTGCGGTACTCACGTGAAACATGCGTGGGGATTTTTGTTAATCTTTGGGTCGGGACATAGGGTTGGGGGGGAGGGATCCCTCAACCAGCAATAAGCGGGCATGTTTCTTACCTTTCCCGGGCGTTGTGCATCCTGACACAGCCCGCATATAAACACTATTTAAACAAAGGCAGATCCGGGCATTATAAGTAAAACCGGGACATATCTATTCGATCTCCACTGGAAGCAAAGGGGTATAAAAGGATGATCAATTTGCCGGATTGGCATAATATTCATTATACAAATATAAATCAAAAAATGCAGCCCAATCCGGGAAAATAAATCCAGAGCTGTTATGTGGGGCACCGGAAATGCTCTGCCTCGGCTGGACGCAGTTGATGCCGAAAAAGCAGAATGTTTATAGTACAAAATGTTAATTTTAATTTACAAAAAGACGCGAGGAGTCACCAATAATCTCACTGCGGGTACCACTACAACCCGGCGTGGGGAAATTTATCGGGGACGTGACATCGCGCACAGGATTATGTAGCATGTTTGGCCTGATCACAGAGCACTGGATACTTGATGAAATGCCCGGTGATGCCCGGTGAATACCCGTTTCATTTTCCTCACGGGATTGGTGATATTGGTCTGTATTGCCTGCATTGTCATACCGGTTTGTGCAGATACTACTACCAATACAACAACTACAACGACTACTGTTGTCCCGACTACTACTATTACTACCGCGGCTACGGCTACTCCAACTACGACTGCCACTACTGCAGTAACTACCACGGCTACGGCTACTCCGACTACGACTGCCACTACTGCAGTAACTACCACGGCTACTACAGTAGCAACGACAACTACGGCAACCCCGCTGGTTGCCTCATTCACTGCATCTCCCACTTCGGGTACTGCGCCACTCACCGTGCAGTTTGAGGATACATCCACCGGCTCTCCAACAACATGGGACTGGAACTTTGGAGATGGCGATTCAAGTACCAATGAAAACCCGTCATATGCGTACACGACTGCAGGAACCTACACGGTCACCCTCAGTATCGGGGATGGAGGCACGCTTCCCAGCGCAACCAGCACTCAGACCACCACGATAACGGTAAGCGCGGGGACTGTCACAACGACCGTCCCGTCCGTGACAAGCATCTCCCCCACATATGGCCCACTTTCCACAGGCACTTCGATAACCATCACCGGTACAGGCTTTACCGGAGCAACAGGAGTAACCATAGGGGGGACTGCAGTAACCAGTTTTACCGTTGTCAGCGATACAGAAATCACCGCAACCACGCCGGCCATCTCCACCGCCGAACAAGTAGATGTCCTCGTGACAACACCCAGTGGCACATCCTCATCAGTAGCCGGGGACAAATACACCTTTGCGGCTACAGCAACTACCGTCCCGCTACCCCTCTTTATCGCCTCACCTACATCCGGGACGGCTCCGCTGGAAGTAACATTTACGGATGAGTCAACCGGCTCCCCGGCAACATGGGACTGGAACTTCGGGGATGGCAATACCAGTACGCTGCAGAATCCGACTAATACCTATGTAACCAATGGGACGTACTCAGTGACCCTGACAGAAGAGAATTCGATTGGCACAAATGCAACAACCCTGACCGGATACATCATAGTCGGACCTACCATACCTGTTGCCGCGTTCACTGCATCATCGCTCAGTGGTGCCGCACCCCTCACCGTCCAGTTTACCGATACCTCCACCGGGTCGCCCACATCCTGGGTGTGGAACTTTGGGGATGGAAGTACCGGCACTGCCCAGAATCCCTCACACGAATATACGACATCAGGCACCTATACCGCCACCCTTACTGCCACAAACGCCGAGGGAAGCAGCACAAATACCGCTTCCCAGACCATAACGGTTGGCTCATCCGCGATGGCAACGGCCCCCACAACCGCGTATACAACGGCACCCACCTTTGCGGTTGCCGCTGCACAATCCACAACTTCTTCTGTGGATGCCTGGCTGGCAAAGCAACAGGCCATCGCCACGGCAACACCGACTCCTAAATCGCCGGGTTTTGACCTGATTGCAGCCCTTATCGGTTGCGGAGTTATTGCCGGTATTGCCCTGTACCGAAAACAGTAATGACCCTCCATTTTTTTAACACCTCTTCCGAAGCGTAGCTAACTTTTGCTCCAGTCCAAAGAATTTTGCTCAATGTTAATCGAATGCAAAAATCACATCCCGATGAAAAAAACGAAAAAAAGTATCCCTCCGCGGCAAAAGGGGAACACGTATTCTTTTCCCGACCTGTTTTCAGACTGCAAAATCCCTGGAAAGACTGGCGGATCTCAACAAAGATATACACTTTGCCGTTGAAAATCTACGTACGTACGGAGAGAGACCCGATGAGTGACGACTCCATGTATGACCAGCAGCCGCTGGGCCCCGTTACCTTTGCTGAAAATCCCGAGCCCCGGTGTCCCTGCCTCCTGTTACTGGACACCTCCGGCTCCATGGCCGGAAAACCCATAGCAGAACTCAATGCCGGCCTGCGAGCCTTTTACGAGGAACTCCAGGGAGACTCGCTTGCCGTAAAACGGGTTGAGGTAGCGCTCGTCTCCTTTGGGCCGGTCCGGGTCATCTCCGAGTTCAACACCGCGGACTTCTTCCTTGACCCCACCCTTGAGGCCGAAGGAGACACGCCGCTTGGGGAGGCGATTACAAATGGGATCGACATGGTGCGGAAACGCAAAGACGAATACCGGGCAAACGGCATCTCTTTTTACCGGCCCTGGATATTCCTGATCACCGATGGTTCACCGACCGATGAGTGGCAGCGTGCGGCAGCAGCGGTCCGGGAGGGAGAAAGTTCCAAGTCCTTTGCCTTCTTTGCCGTCGGGGTCCAGAATGCGGATATGGCGGTGCTCCGGCAGCTCACGGTCCGCCAGCCGCTCAAGCTCCAGGGCCTCAAATTCCGGGAATTCTTCCAGTGGCTCTCCAATTCCATGAAATCGGCCTCCCGGAGCAACCCGGGCGACCGGATCCTGCTTTCTCCACCATCAGGGTGGAGCGAGATATGAGCTGGAAGCACCTCTCCTTGTCGGTCACGGGAAAATCCCACAGCGACCGTAACGAGCCGGGACAGGACTATTGCCGTGCCGGAGCCGTTACGTTCGCGGACCGGGATTTTTTTATCGGCCTTGCCGCCGATGGAGCAGGCAGCACCACCCGGGGTGGTACCGGTGCGGAGATTGCCTGCGAAATCCTGTATCTCCAGATCCTCGCTGCGATCCGGAAAGGCGATCCTCTCTCCCGGGTCAATGACGATGATATCAGGACTTGGATCTCCGCCTCCCGGGAGGCGATACTTGCCCGTGCGCAGGAAGAGGGGCAGAGGCTCAAAGATTACGCCTGCACGCTGATCGGGGTTGTCATTTCCGGTGAGCACGCACTCTTTTTCCAGATCGGTGACGGGTGCATCGTAACCGGGGATGATGCCGGGTACCATACCGTTTTCTGGCCGGAGCAGGGAGAATATGCGAATATGACCTTTTTTGTCTCTGACGATGATTTCCTGGACCATATCAGGATCGATCGCCGGGAAAACCTACCGGGCGAAATTGCGATCTTTACCGATGGCCTCCAGAACCTCGTGCTGTCGTTTTCCACCCGCACCGTGCACGAGGGCTTCTTCCGGCCCCTGTTTGCCGCGCTCAGGAAAAATTCTGAAAAAGGAGGCTGCGTGGATCTCACCACACATCTCATGAAACTGCTTTCCAGTGACGATGTGAATGCCCGAAGCGACGATGACAAGACCCTTGTCCTCGCCGTAAACGTACCGTGAGCCAGAGACACCCATGAGCCCGTCACCACACTATCACCTCTTTGACAGCAGGGGCAGTCCCGTGAGTCTGGGTAAAAAAGTGGGCAGCGGTGGCGAAGGCGATGTGTACGAGATAGCACCTCACCGGAAAGACGTGCTGGCAAAGATTTACCACAAACCGCTCAGCGCGGAACGCCAGGAGAAACTCCGGGTGATGGTGAGCGGCTGCAACGAGGAATTGAAAGAATTTGCCGCCTGGCCCCTTGACCTGCTCCATAACGGCAGGAATGGCCCGGTCTGCGGGTTTATCATGCCGCAGATCACCGACTGCGAGCCGATCCACCGGGTGTACGGCCCTTCGCACCGCAAGGAGTCGTTCCCGAACGCTGACTGGAAGTTCCTGGTGCGAACCGCTAAGAACCTTGCCGCAGCGTTCTATATCATCCACAAGTACGGCTATGTTGTCGGGGATGTTAATGAAGGAAACATCCTGGTTACAAAGAAAGCCTGCGTCCGGCTCATCGACTGCGACTCGTTCCAGGTCCAGGCCCATAACAAGACCTATTTCTGCGAAGTAGGGGTAGCCCAATTCACGCCGCCTGAGCTCCAGAAGTCAAAAGACTTCAAAATGCTCCGCTCCCAGAACCATGACAATTTCGGGCTTGCCATCCTGATCTTTCTGCTGCTCTTCATGGGCAGGCACCCGTTCTCCGGGGTGTACAAGGGAAACGATGACATGCCGATCGAACGGGCAATTGCAGAACACCGGTTCGCGTTTGGCAGGAATGCGGCGCAAAAGGCTATGGCCCCCCCGCCCAATGCGGTCGGGCTTTCGGTCGTCCCCGGGGAGATCGCCAGCCTCTTTGAGCAGGCGTTCACCGAGTCAGGAATCCAGTCCTGGGGGAGGCCAAGCGCAAATGACTGGTGGAACCTGCTCGATGCGCTGGAAAAAAGGCTCAAGAAATGCCCTACAGAGTCCATGCACACCTTCTATTCCGGCCTTGCTGCCTGCCCGTGGTGCGGTCTTGAGAACAGCTCCGGCATCCTTTTGTTCCTGAGTGCGGACACCATATCCCGGATCGATATTGCCTCAGAGTGGCAGAAGGTCCTTGCGATAAAACCCCCGGGTCCGATCCCCGAGATCAACCCCCGGAATTACCGCTGCATGCCGGCACCGTTCCCGCCCGGAGTTGCCCGGGCAGTAAGGCTGGGAAAGATACGGCAGGCATCCCAGGTACTACTCCTTGCCGCAAGCGCAGTCATTGTTCTTGCCCTGTTTGCCAACGGGCAGGGATTTTCCCGTCCGGACGATCTGCTCAGCCTAGTCCCCGCAGCTATCGCAGGGCTCCTGTTTGTGATCCCGGGCAGGGACAAGGCAGAGAGAAAACAGCGGAAAAAAACCTTTGAGGATGCCCGGTACAGCTGGCAGCTCTGGGAGAAGAAATGGAAGGCCGAAGCCGGGGATGCGGAATTTACGGCCCAGCTCAGCGCCCTCACGCACGCCAAACAGAGATACGAGGCAATCGAACAGGAGTACAGGAATGCACTTTCCGCGCTCCAGCGTACCTCAAAAGAGCGCCAGGAAAAGAAATTCCTGGAAAACTGCCACCTCGATGCCTGCTCCTCGCCCCGCCTTACCGAGAACCGGCGGGCTGCACTGCGCTCTTTTGGTATTGAGACCGCAGCAGACATCGATCCGCACAGGATCCAGACTATCCCGGGCTTTGACGCTGCGCTCGCACATGAACTGGTGAGCTGGAGAAAGCAGCAGGAGGGCAGGTTTGACTTTGACGAGGAGAAGCGTGCTTCCGCGTCCGATATCCAGGGTCTTATCCATACGTTCCAGCCAAAGATACGGCCGGCCGAGCGCGAAATATTAGGGGGTATCGAAAAACTGTACGCGATCCAGCAGAGGATCCTCAAAAACCGGGGCAAGTTCCAACCAATCATAGAGAAAAGTGCACGGGATCTTGCACAGGCCCACGCAAACCTGTCTGCGGTCACGCTCGCAGGAAAATTGTTCTGAACACAAAGGGCCGGAGAGGTTCCCTTTTTTCTCCCAAAACAAAGAGGGTGGATCCCGGTTTCCTGAGATACAGATAAGAAATCTCCGGTACAATAGAATGAGCAATGAAATACACGCCGCGGCATGTGAAAAAATTCCTTGAAGAAGGAAAGATCGACCCGGAGCTCTGGAAGATCCATTTTCCCCACCTTCTCCCCAGCCATGTCCCTGACTGCAGCGAATGCGAGGATAAAAAGAACGATCTCTGCCAGGGCAATAAGAACCCGGTTGACTGCTTCCTTGGCATCTACGCCGAGGAAGAGGCAAAAAAAGCTGCAGACCCCGATAAGAAAGCCCACAAGGAAAAATCCAAAGGATTCTTCCCCAAAGGCAAACGGTCAAAGGTCCCGGCAGGGGCAAACATCACCTTTGACCAGTC
>Ga0181520_10010789_pt1 | contig 12164 bp, 9 predicted proteins | sample PEATcosm2014_Bin_29_FD_132451 | JGI IMG/M metagenome (GOLD analysis project Ga0181520, IMG submission 132451) | Peatland microbial communities from MTU Mesocosm Facility, Houghton, MI, USA - PEATcosm2014_Bin02_30_metaG | ecosystem: Environmental > Terrestrial > Soil > Wetlands > Peat | place...
TAAGAGCGGTGGCAATTTTTTTTAAATTCGCTATTAACAATAAAAAGTAAGTAAAAATGTCTGAACCAATTTTTGTTTATTTAACAAAAGAACGATTAGTTGAATTAGAAAAAGAGCTGCAAGAGATGAAATCTAATGGAAGAAAAGAAATAGCAGCAAAAATAGCAGAAGCCAGAGCTCACGGTGATTTATCTGAAAATGCAGAATACGATGCTGCAAAGGAGGAGCAAGGCCTTTTTGAGTTAAGAATAAGTAAATTGGAAAACATATTATCCAGAGCACGAGTTATTGATCCTTCTCAATTTTCAAATACTGAAATACATATTCTCTCAACAGTCTCAATCCGAAATATTAAAAACGATAAAATAATTGAATACATGCTTGTCTCACCTGAAGAAGCAGATTTCCAGGCGGGAAAAATTGCAATTACATCTCCAGTGGGACAAGGACTAATGGGAAAGAAAATAGGCGATAAAGTAACTGTTAAAGCTCCAGCAGGATTATTGGAGTTTGAAATTTTATCAATTAAATAAATATACTAGCTTACATTGAGTGATGAATCGTATATACAACTTGCGATAGAAATTGCGAAAAAGGGAATGGGTAATGTGAGCCCTAATCCTTTGGTCGGATGTGTAATAGTTAAAAATGACAAAATCATCGGAGCCGGATTTCATGAAAAATTTGGTTCTAGCCATGCTGAGATAAACGCAATAAATTCTGCAAATGAGAGTATTGAAGGTTCAGCACTATATGTAAATCTTGAACCTTGCAGTCATACAGGCAAAACTCCTCCTTGTGTAGATAAGATAATTGAAAATAAAGTGAAAAGGGTAGTAATCGGTACTCTTGATATGAACCCTTTAGTAAGTGGCAGTGGTATTAAAAAATTAAAAAAAGCCGGAATTGATGTTAAAGTAGGAGTATTGGAAAAAGAATGTATAAATCTCAATAAATTCTTTTTTAAGTATATTTTTAAAAAAATACCATATGTAACATTAAAATTTGCTCAAACTTTAGATGCACGTATAGCCGATCATAGTGGTGATTCTAAATGGGTTACTTCAATAGATTCAAGAAGATATGTACATAGCCTTCGCTCCAAATATGATGCAGTTTTAATCGGTGCCGGAACTGTTAGTAAGGATAATCCATCTTTAACGGTCCGTTTAGTTGATGGAAGAAATCCTAAAAGAGTATTAATTGATTCAAATTTGAGCCTTAAGTTTGATCGAAATATATTTAAAAAAAACACGGACAAAAGTCTGATAATTCTAACTTCTGAAAAAAGCCGTCAAAAACAAAGAAAATTGAAAAGATTTACAAATTTGGGAATCAAAATTGTTTTTATTAAAGAAGAATCAACTGGAAGATTAGATCTTAAAAATGCACTTAAGGAACTTGGGAAATTAAATATTGCTTCATTACTGGTTGAAGGAGGGAGTAAAATTTTTACTTCTTTCATAAAGGAAAATTTATTTGATGATATTTTAATGTTTATGTCTCCTAAGATACTTGGCTGCGGAACCCCTTCTATAGGAAGTTTAGGAATAAAAAGCCTTCGACAAGCAGTTAAATTAAAAATTGATAATGTTAAGCTTGCTGGTGATGATGTTTTAATCGAGCTTATCAAATAATATTTCCGTCCAAATAAATTTCTGCCATTTACAAACATTTAAAGCTAGTAATTCTTTATTTTTGTATTTAGAAATAATAATTAATTCATTTTATAATAACGCGAAACGGGTAAAAAAATGTTCACTGGATTAATTGAGGAAACGGGTACTTTGATTCAGAAATTAAAAACAGGTGAAGGTTACCAGCTTACTTTTTCATGCATTAAGGTTATGGAGAATATCTCAATTGGCAGTAGCATAAGTGTTAATGGTACATGTCTAACCGTTATAAAAACAAATGCAAATACTTTTACTGTTGATGTTATAGAAGAAACATTAAAAAAAACGAATTTAGACTCTTTAAAGAATGAGGACAAAGTTAATCTTGAAAGACCTTTAAAAGCTGATTCCCGGATTGGAGGGCATTTTGTTCTCGGACATGTAGATACTACAGGCAAAATTATTAAAATCAAGGAATTGTCTAACAGTCACTTCATAAAAATTTCCTTTCCTAAGAAATTTAAAATTTATTTAATTTATGTCGGTTCGGTTGCAATAGATGGTGTAAGTATGACTGTTGCAGAATTAGGAGAAGATTACTTCTCAATTGGTGTTATTCCGCACACTTGGGAGGAGACAATATTCTCATTTAAGAAAATAGGTAGTACCGTAAATCTTGAATTCGATGTATTAGGTAAGTATGTTGAAAGAATAATGCAAGGTAGAGCTGATGATCATAGTATTGTTAATAATATTTAGTATATAAAAATTCAACTTAATGAAAACAATAGAACAAAAAGTCTTAAAATTTATTGATGAAAAAGATCTGATTAAAAGAAACGATAGGGTTCTGGTGGCATTTAGTGGAGGGCCAGACTCCATTTTTTTGCTTCACTTTTTGTTGAAATTCAGAAAAAAGTACAATATTGAAATAGGGGCGGTGCATGTAAATCATATGATCAGGGGCAAATCTGCCTTTGAGGATGAGGAATTTTGCCGGAAACTTTCTGTAAATTTAGATATTAAATATTTTGCTGTTCAAAAGAATGTTAGATTATTTGCAAAAAAGAACAAATATTCTTTAGAAGAAGCTGGTAGAATTTTCCGATACGAAACCTTGAACAAGGTTTTAAAACAAAAAGGATTTAATAAAATTGCTACTGCTCACAATTGCAGTGATAATGCTGAAACTGTTTTATTAAATTTAATAAAAGGAACCGGGATAAAAGGTATATCAGGCATACCTCCAAAACGAGGCAATATAATTCGTCCAATCTTAGTTCTAAAAAAAAATGAAATATTGGAATATTTAAATAATTATGGGATCAAATACAGAATAGATGAATCTAATCTAAATACTGATTTCGAAAGGAACTTTCTTAGAAAAGAGATAATTCCGTGGATCAAGAAAAAACTGAATCCCGATTTTGAAAAAGCGGTTTTTAATGCATCCGAAATATTTGCGGGATTTGCTAGTTTACTGGATCAACAGATTAGGGAAGAATTAAAGAAAACAGTTGAGATTAATAATAAAGAAATAAAAATAATATCTGCTGAATTTGAAAAAGTTAATGAAGAATTAAAAAATTACGTAATTAAAACGGCGGTTGAAGAGCATTTTAAAGTTCCATTAACTTTTACGGATGTTAAAAATATTAAATCTCTCTTTAATAAAAAGACAGGTAAAAGTATAAATCTTCAAAAAAACTTTATTGCATCAAGAGAAAGAGGACTTGTTAAAATCTCAAAATTAAATAAAATTATGCTTTATAAGAATTTAAAGTTAATTGAAGGTGAATCTGTAAAAGTAAAAGAGAAAATTTTATTTATAAAATCTGTTAAAGAAGCCCCAAAGAAATTTTCAGCTAATAAGCTGACGGAATATATTTCAGCCGACAATATATCGGGATACTTCTTACTTCGGAGATGGGAAGCAGGAGATAAATTCTCACCGTTAGGATTAAAAGGTACAAAAAAGATATCTGATTTTTTAAATGAACAAAAAATTACTTCTGCAAGAAAGAAAGAACAATTAGTTCTCACAAATAAAGGCCGTATTGTTTGGGTATTAGGACTTAGATTAGATGAAAGATTTAAAATCACTAAAGATACAGAAAGGGTCATTGAATTGTGTCTGAAATAATTAAGGGAATTAAAGAATCTGTTTCAGCAATAGAAGATAGGATAGTAATTGGAGAGCATTATTTTGTTCCGTTAATTAAAGAAGAAGATATTCAAAAAAGGATTAGAGAACTTGGGGAAAAAATATCAAAGGAATATAATTTAAAAATTCCCGTATTTATAGGTATTCTCAACGGTGCTTTTTTATTTTTATCTGATCTTATCAAGAATGTTTCAATTGATTGTGAAGTTGACTTTTTAAAACTCTCAAGTTATGCTGATAATAAGATCTCTTCAGGTAGAGTTAAAATGCTGAAGGAACTCAATTGTAAAGTAACCGGGAGAGATATAATAATAGTTGAAGATATAGTAGATTCCGGACTATCTATGAAATTTATAAAAGAATTGATAGCAGATCACAAACCAGACAGTATAAAGATAGCGTCACTGCTATTAAAGCCGAATAGTCTTAAATATGATATAAAAATTGATTATATTGGCTTTAAAATTCCGAGCCAATTTGTAATTGGTTATGGTATGGATTATGCTCAGAAGTATAGAAACTTAAAGAATATATATATTTTAAACGAATGAAACTTAATTAAAGAACAGAAACAAAAACAATATAATATATGGCGGAAAATAACGATAACAAACAAACTCCCAAAAATTCAAAAGGGAATGGGGGTCCTAACAGGCCTGATGAAAATTTTGATTGGTCAAAGATTATAAGAATGGTTTTTGGTTGGGGTGCAGTAGTTGTGGCATTTGTTATTATTTTACAGCTATTCAAAACTAATTCTACAAATTATGTAGAGATTCCATATCCTCAGTATGAAAAACTTTTGAATGATGATCAAATGCTTAAGGCAACCATTACTAAATCCGATGCCAATGATTATTTTTTCAAAGCAGAATTAAAAGCTCAGGAAACCATTATGGTTAACGGTAAAGATGTTCCTGTTAAATTTATTTCTGTTTATATACCCGAACCAATACTCAAGGATCAGGAAGCTGAATGGAAAATTAAGAATATCAATTATACGTTTGATAAGGAATCTAACGAATGGATGGGAATCCTAATAAGTTTTCTACCCTGGATTGCTATAATTGCGGTTTGGATAATAATAATGAGGCGCATGCAGGGTGCGGGCGGTGGAACACGCGGTATTTTTTCGTTTGGTAAAAGTAAAGCTAAACTTATTCCCCAATCAGCTCAAAAAATTACTTTTAGAGATGTAGCTGGTGCTGATGAGGCTAAGATGGAGCTTCATGAAATAATAGAATTTCTTAAAGAACCTACGAAGTTTCAGAAACTTGGTGGTAAGATTCCTAGGGGGGTATTGCTATTAGGACCTCCAGGAACCGGTAAAACCCTTCTCGCGCGTGCTGTTGCCGGCGAAGCGGGCGTACCTTTCTTTTCTATAAGTGGCGCAGATTTTGTTGAAATGTTTGTTGGCGTCGGCGCCAGCCGGGTTAGAGATTTATTCGAACAGGGAAAGAAGAATGCTCCCTGCATTATTTTTATTGATGAGATTGATGCTGTAGGCAGGCATCGTGGAGCCGGATTAGGCGGCGGACATGACGAAAGAGAACAAACTCTTAATCAACTTCTAGTGGAGATGGACGGATTTGAACAAAACAGCGGTGTAATAATAATAGCTGCAACAAACCGCCCTGATGTTCTTGATCCTGCACTATTAAGACCAGGAAGATTTGACAGGCAGGTTGTTGTTGATCGACCTGATGTAAAAGGCCGTGAAGGAATTCTGAAAGTTCACACGAGAAATATCCCCTTGGAATCAACAGTAAATCTTGAGGTACTTGCAAAAGGTACACCTGGTTTAGCCGGCGCGGAGCTTGCCAACCTGGTAAATGAAGCAGCTCTTCTTGCAGCAAGGAAAAATAAGAAAAAAGTTGAGATGATAGATTTTGAGGAAGCTAAAGATAAAGTAATGATGGGAATGGAAAGAAAAAGTCTTATTATTTCTGAGGAAGAAAAGAAAACTACATCTTACCATGAAATTGGCCATGTACTGGTTGCAAGAATGCTTCCGGAAGCTGACCCTGTTCATAAAGTAACAATAATTCCTCGTGGAAGAGCGCTTGGTGTTACAAGTTACCTGCCTTTGGATGAAAAGCATACTTATTCCAAAGAATATCTTGAAGCTATTATTACTTATGCTCTTGGTGGCAGGGCTGCGGAAAAATTAATTTTTAACCACTATACTACTGGTGCCGGCAATGATATTGAAAAAGCAACTAATATTGCAAGAAAGATGGTATGCGAATGGGGGATGAGTGATAAACTTGGTCCATTAAGTTATGGAGCTAAAGAGGAAGAAATATTCCTTGGTAGGGAGATTCAGAGACACAGAGACTATAGTGAAAAAACAGCTATTGATATTGACGATGAAATTAGGGGAATTGTAAATTCATCTATGGCAAGAGCTGAAAAAATTCTTGATGAAAATATTGATATACTTCATAAACTTTCAAAAGAATTGCTTGAACGTGAGATTTTGGATTCAGAAGAGATTGATAAGTTAATTCATGGTGAGGAACTGCCACCATTTAAAAAAGAAGGTAATGGTGTTACGGAAAATCCCGATGTATTACCAGATCATGTTAAAAAATTAATGGAACAAAGAAAGCCAAAAGAATTTAATCCGACAGATGACACCAACAGGGCATGAAACTATTAATTACAGAGATGAATTAGTAAGAAAACTAATTCATCTTTGTTCTCTTTCGATACCTATCATTGTTTATTTTATTCCACGTACGGTTTCAATTACTATATTAAGTTTTTTAACTGCTGCGGCAATAGTACTTGATCTTTCAAGGTATATCTCCCCCCCCGTCGGAAAGATGTTTTATGCCATGTTTGGATTCCTGTTGAGAAAACATGAAGTTGACGATAAAAAAAAGAATTTAAACGGTGCAACATATGTTTTCATTTCAGCATTAATTTGTGTAATTATTTTTCCTAAAATTTTATTTCTTACCGGTTTCACAATATTAATTATCAGTGATTCTTCCGCGGCATTAATCGGCCGAAAATTCGGTAAGCATAAATTTTTGGCAAAAAGCCTGGAAGGTACTCTGGCATTTTTTATAAGTGCAAGTATTGTTGTTTTATTTACACCGAAGATCAATCATCAATTGACAGAGTATTTTATAGGTATAATTGCTGCTGCTATTGGGGCAATAGTAGAGAATATTTCATTCGGTTTTGCAGATGATAATTTATCGATTCCACTTTCTACGGGATTCGTAATGTGGGGCCTTTACTTACTATTACTACCGCATTTGCAGCTTGTTTTGACGAATGTTCCCCAATAATATGTTTTCTTCTTATTTTTCAAGCACATCGGCAAGACCCTGGGGTAAAATATAATTTGGTAAATCATTCTTTATCTTTTTTATGTAGATCTTAGCCCTGTCTATTTTATCAAACTGCATCTCATACAATGCCCTGCGTGCAAGCATAGATCCAACCGTTTGTTCGATGAAATTAATATATTCAGTTCTAACTTTAGGAAAGCGGATAATAAAATTGGGATCAGGTGCCGGAACATAATCGGTTCCTTTTACTACTTTAAATAAAAACAAATCCGGAACAAGAGTATATCCTGCCGGTAACGTAAACTCACCTCTTTGCATTTCATTTTCAAATAATTCAGGCGCAATATAAAAATTGCCATTACTAATATTAGTGCCAACTAAATCGGTCAAGATTTTGCGGTAATAGGCTTCCAGAAGTCCCGGATCAAATTGATCATTGCTTTCGAAAGGGGCCAGTGCAGTTAAAAAATTATTTACATCTGCTCGCATTCCGTTAAAAAGTTTTGGATGATTGTTATCTAATTGATGATAGTACCAGGAACGTCTTAGTAATTCCTTGTCAACAACAGTAACATCCGGACGGAAATTTTCAACATATTGAAAGTAATATGATGAGGCAACGATGTAATCCCATTCGTAACTGAACAGGACTGAATTTTTACTACACAAATTTAAAATGTTCTTTGTATAATCTTCAAATGTAAAAACATCACTTTTATCCACGGCTTCATAATTGAAGTAAATTTGAACACTCAAGAATACTGCAATCAATGATACTGATGTAAAGTAAGGATGTTTTGCATGTTTAAGCAGCGTTAATATTTGTACAATACCAAAAACGATAAAAAAAGCTAGTGCGATATAAGCAATTAAAAAGTAAGAGTCTATGTTATGAATATCGTAGTTAATAGCGTAAAATACCGTAAATAGAAAAAGAATGCTTGCGAAAATGAAAAACTTTCTGGCGGTAAGAAAAGATGCAAATAAACCAACTATGCAAATGAATGAATTTACTAAATATTCAGAAGGTAAATTATTAATAAAATACCGGAATTGCTTTTCTGCCGTTGCCATAGATGAGAATAACCAAACATGATATTGATTGGCTTCAATATGCTGAAGTATTTTAGCTAAGGTATTAGGATTACTCCAATTTAATACGGGATTTTGTGCTGCACGAATCGGCAAATAAGAATAGATCAAGATCAAGATCGGTATGAAAACTGTCATCATTAGCCCGATTCTTTGAAAACTTATTTTATTAAATTTATACTTTTCAAAATATAGATACCCTGCAGCCGGAATTAAAAATAAAGTTGTCATGTGGTTGCAAAATCCGAATGCCAGAAAAATAGTAAAGAGCATCCATGGGTTTAAATATTTCAATTCGGCCGGATTGTCTTTATATAGATAAGCTTTTAATAAAAATAAAATTATTAAATTGGACAAGAAGAGTCCGAATGAATATGTCTCAACAGAGGTGCCTTGTATCCAGAATCTCTTACTGAATCCAAGAATTAATCCACCGAAAACTGCTCCTAGGTATTTTTTTATTTCCGGTATCTCATATTTACTTTGGACGGGTCTGTTAACGTTTCCTTTCGTTTTATTGTCCTTTGTTTTTTGATTTCCCTTCAATACTAACTTTTTAGGCACAAAATCTTTTACATTATCGAGAACTAGTTTTGATGTGTAAACAAAAACCATAACTGCAAGGCTGCACCAAACAGCAGTGAGTAAATTCAACTGATATATTTTTCTTAAATGAAGAGGAAGCAGATAGAATAAATGTCCGATTAAAGTAAATAAAGGATATCCCGTTGGATGTGCTATCCCAAGTTTTGCTTGCACAGTTGCGAGTTCACCTGAATCGATTTCGACTACACTAGGTGCTAGAGTAAACAGGTAAATAATAAAAACTAATAAGCCCGTCAAAAAAGCATAATATTTCTTTATATATTTTAGCATTTATTTAGTTTAAATATTTTTCAAAGATTGAATGGTTTAATTTAACAATTTTATTGAAAAATTTTATGAATTCATCAGGCATATTAAAATTTAGTACTCCAGATAAAATGGAAGTATTCTCTTTATTTAAAATAAGAATTGAAGTAGTGCTGTTAAAAATTACCTGATTTGTTAATTCCACTTCTTTGAGAAAAATAAAATTATTTTTTAGAATATTAAGATCATGAAGCTTATTGTTAGATTTTATCATGTAAGAAATTATTTGATCTGTCCTTCTGCCGGTACATTTGGAAAAAGATTTTTTATCTGATAGTAAAAAATATTGAATAAGAAACTCTATTTCTGTTATACCTCCATATCCTTTTTTTAAATTAAAACTTTCAGCAATGGAATGGCCGTAGAGGGGGATAAACTTTTTTCTCATTTCCGATATATCCAGTTTAAGCTTTTGCTTTTCAACTCCCTCTAATTTCACTTCTAAAGTTTTAATTAACTTGTGGATAATATTTTTATTGCCCGCGACTAAGTTTAACTTACAAAAAGCTTGCAGTTCCCAGGTTCTTGCTCTTGCAAGTATATAATTATTATAACTTTGTAAATCCCATACAAGCAGGCTGCTTTTCCCTTCCGGGCGCAACCGGCAATCCACTTCAAAAGGTTTAAGCATTTCTTTAAGCTTAAGAAATAAATATTGAAAATTTTTGTGAATGTTAGGATAAAAATCTAATCTATCAACAATAAAAATCAAATCAATATCCGAAGAAAAAGTCATTTCTCCTGCTCCGAAACTACCAAGAGCCGCAATAGCATATTTTGTTTCATCAATTATCGGATTTAATATTTCTCTTGCTGTAAAAATTATGACTTGTGTAAAATATTCTTTGAATGTTTTACGAATCTGCCTTGATGTGATGAGTTTTAATGAAAATTGTACGCAAAGTATAAACAATATCTTTCTAGTTGTTAAATCTTTAATATATGAACAACTTAGGGAAAAACTTAGATCTGAAATATTTTCAAAAACTTTTTTTGTTAACAAATATTCTCTCAAATCATCATTTTCAGCAAAAAGGTCGATGGAGAGCTGCGAATATTCGCATAACGTAAGAAACGAATTAAAGAATTTCTTGTTTTCAAATTCCTTGTACCAGATTGAAGGGAAAGAGGTACCTCTAATTACACGGATGAAATTTTGCAAAACTTTATCCGGGTTATATGAACGTTCCAAATAAGTTAATAATTGCGGTTCAATTTTCTGAAAATTATCTATAGAGTTTTTATCAAATTGTTTCTCTCCCCAAGGGCTTGTACCTTCACGAAGGAATTGAAGATTATTATAGGCTTTAGTCTGATTATTGAATGTTATCCCGTGGAACTTATCAATTTTTTGGTTTGATGATGATTTAATACCCATGACCGATCGATATATTTTAAGTACAGATTTTCTATTTTCTGTTACAGTACGTTTAAATTCGGATTGGCTCTGAAAGCCTAAGAATGAAGAAAGCTTTTGCAGAAGTTCGCCCTCACTAGGTATAGTATGAGTTTGAGAATCATTCATCAATTGAAGATAATGTTCAATACGTCGGTATAATATATAAGCGCCTAAAAGTTTTTTATATTCTGATTCTGAGAGTAAGAATAAAGAATATAAAGTTTTAATTGCTTCAATTGTATTAGGTGTTCTTAATCTGAGTTCCCTACCTCCATTTAAGAGTTGCAACACTTGTATAGAAAATTCAATATCGCGTATCCCCCCGGGAATTAATTTAATATTTTCTTTATCACCAAGTTTATGTTCAATTTTTTCTTTAATCCTCTTAATTTGATTAATGGGTGAATTGGAGAAAGAAAGCGGATAAACAAAATGTTGAATATAGGAAGAAAAACTATTATAAAGAGATTGGCTCCCTGCAATAAAATCCATTTTTATAAGCATTTGCCTTTCCCAATCTTCTCCGCGACTTTCATAATAATCTAAGAATTCACTTAATTCCCGGCACAAGGGAGAAGTTTTTCCATCTGGCCTTAGTCTGAAATCTATCCTGTATATGTACCCGGAGCTTGATATAGAAGATGCGCTTTCAATAAAAAGGAATATGGTTTCCGTTAAAATTTCATTATATGTCTTATTATTTGATAACAAAATGTTTTTGTCATAAAAAATGATCAAGTCTATGTCGGAGCTGTAATTTAATTCATGTCCGCCTAGTTTACCCAAGGCAATTAAACAATATTCTCTGTGAGGTATTTTTAATGAATATTTATTTAATATTTCACTATAACATAATTCAAATAGTTCGGCAGCTATGGTTTTTGACAATACAGATAATTCTCCGGTAACTTCAACTAAATCAGCTTTATGCAATAAATCTTTAACACCAATTCTTAATGTTTCTTTTCTTTTTAATCCTCTCAGTGAGTTTACTTTGGCTTTAAAAGTTTTAAATGTTGCAATCGTTGATTTAACTAATAAGGAAGACTTAGTAATGTCTAACCGGTTTTCAAGATTTAAGGGATTGGCAATCCAGTAAAAATATTCTGGATTTCTAACAAAAATATCTGTTAGATAATTACTATTTGCTGCAACCGACACAAGAATTTCAATATAAATAGGATATTTGAGGCATTCGGTAAGCAGTGAATTTTTATCATACATACTTAAGATTATTCTAAGCAAATTTGATTCAGAGCTAAAGTTAAAAAAATGGGATGATATTTCAGAATCAAAGTAGCGAATTACTTCTTCGAATAAACCCGGAGATAAAAAGCCGGCAGTTTGGTCGGCTAACTTATTAATAAATTCTTGAGAGAGTTTATATTTTTTTTTAAAAGCCACGGTAACAATAATAATTTGATATGGTAATTTTACACTAATATTTAATGATTTTAAATAGAACAAAATTATTCTTTATATTAAGACAAGACTTTTTAAGCCTCATTTTTTAACATAATGCCATCTAATTCTCATTTTAAGTGTTTTAGTGTCAATCTTCTTAAATTGCATTTCAGGGCATCAATGGTTAATTTTAAATTCAATTTATCCAATGGAGAGTAATTATAAATGAAAAGTTTAATCAAAGCGATTTTCGGCGATAAACAAACAAAAGA
>Ga0181520_10010790_pt1 | contig 12163 bp, 11 predicted proteins | sample PEATcosm2014_Bin_29_FD_132451 | JGI IMG/M metagenome (GOLD analysis project Ga0181520, IMG submission 132451) | Peatland microbial communities from MTU Mesocosm Facility, Houghton, MI, USA - PEATcosm2014_Bin02_30_metaG | ecosystem: Environmental > Terrestrial > Soil > Wetlands > Peat | place...
AGCAGGCTGGGCCTTCTGTCGGGCGCTTCGCGCCGCCCGTCCTGCGGACGGGGAGGTCTTTGTGCGGCGGGAATCCCGGACGCTGAAGCGTCCGGCTGAGGGTCCCCGCCTGCGGCGGGGCCGAGCGTCCTGCGGACGCGACGGCGCGGATAACGGCCACGTGCCGAGGTGGTCTGTTCAGCCACTGTCAAGCTACCCACACACATTGAGGAAGAGCCCGGCTCAGCAGGACTCGCCCGCTCCGTGGCGAATGGTATGATGTCGCCACTGTGGTACGGAAGGGCCGGATCGCCCTTCACGCACGTGATAGGGCGCGCGGCTGCCGTCTCCAACACATCACAACCTGTATCATGTCGCACCGCAAGGCGGTCTTCCGCATGAAGAAGCGGGGCTTCACGCTTGTCGAGCTAGCGGTCGTGATTTGCATCATCGTGATTCTGTTCACAATCCTTATGACGGCGATGCTCCGGCGGTCTGTGAGGGACAAGCCGAACCAGCTTGTCTGCGCGAGCAACCTCAGGCAGATCATGATGGGCGTGCAGATGTACACCCAGGACTATGACGACGTGCTCCCGGTCGCGACCCAACGGTGCCGCAGACGCGCGACATCCGAAAATCGCATCTCCGTCGTCTCGAGGATATACTCCTACGTGAAGAACGCCGAGGTGTTCGATTGCCCCAGCAGGCGGTTCAGCAACTGGTGCAACGGGCACGGCATCCCCGAGCATAACCTCATCGAGGAGGTCCGAGAGAAGCGGCTTCCGACTGGATTCACATTGGGATACGGTTTTGTCGAGGATACGTTCGAGCGCACACACCCGGCCTGGAGCTACAGCGACCCCGCGTCCACAGTATACGTCGGAGATGCGAGCGGCTCGATCAGCCTCTATCGGCTCGCCGCGTCCGACGCGTCCGTGTGCGCCGTGACCGGCTCAGACGGGTGCGAGGACTTCACGTCGAAGATGAGCGATCGTTACGCCCGCCACAACGGCGGGAGCCAGTGCGGCTTCATGGACGGGCACGCCAAGTGGCTGAGTTGGCAGGACTGCCTCGCGGTGAACATCCTGCCGTGACTGGCGAGACCTTCCGCCGGCTGGAGCTCACTCCGCGAGCTTGACCGGCTTCTTCGCCTTCGCCGACCGGTACGCCGCGTCGATGATCCGCTGGACCTGGTATGCTTCCTCCGCACCCGCCGTCGGGTCGGCCTTCGTGTCGATCAGGTGCAGAAAGCGCTCCAGTTGCGGCCCCAGTGAGTCCGCGGGCGGGCGGAATCGCGTGACCTGCGTGTCCTCCTCATTGCCCACGTGGAGGCGCACCTCATCGTTCTTGATGTCCAGCGTCGCCCCGGTGCCGTGGAGGATCACCTGCCGGTTGCCCGGCTGGCAGATGAAGCAGCACACGACGCTGGCGATCCCGCCGTCGGGGTACTCCATTGCGAGCACCGCGCGGTCGTCCACGTCGTAAGTCTGGCCCGGCAATGCCTCGCCCTTCCCCAGCGTGCAGTACACCGTCTCGGGCAGCCCGCGCAGCCAGTGCATCAGGTCGAGGATGTGCCAGCCGGAGTCGATCACCGCGACGCCCCCGGAGCGCTTCTTGATCCCCCGCCAGCTCCAGTTCGCCTCCAGCGCCGCGCCCCAGCGATACGTGATGATCCCCCGCGCGAGGAACACGTTGCCGAGAACGCCGCTGTCGACGATCTCGCGCGCGCGCTGGAAGCCCGGATGATACTTCCCCTGCCCGGCGACCATCATGATCTTCCCCGTCGCTTTCGCGCATTCGACCATCGTGCGGGCGTCGGCGAGGTCCCGCGCGAAGGGCTTCTCCTTCAGCACGTGAACGCCGTTCCTCAGCGCTAGGCACACCGCTTCGGGATACAGGTCATGCGGCAAGCAGATGACCGTCGCGTCGAGGCCTTCGACCGACAGCGCTTCGTGAAAGTCGCTGGTGAGCGCCGCGCCGAGGTCCTTGCAGCCGTCGAGAACCGCCGGGTTAGCATCGCAAATGACGCGCAGATCGACACGAGGATTGGCGTGCAGGGACGCCAGATGCCCGCCCCCCATGCCTCCGGCGCCGATAAGTGCGAAACGAAGTTTGGACATACAGCTAACCTTTCCTCATGCTTCGTGGCACATTCCTGCGGACTCTCACGCCGCCCGTGGCGCGACGAGGCCGATGTCCTCCAGCGTGATCTGCCGGAAGGCGTCCTGATCGCCCAGACGCGTCTTCGCGTCGAGAATCTCAATCCCAGCCAGCCGCCCCTCCGCATCGAGGTCCACGGCAATGCCCTCGCCAAGCTCCTTGGTGGTGACCGTCGTATCGTGGAAACGTATGTAGAGGGCATCCACTTCGGAGTCGTAGGTGATCTTCATCGCCCCGTATCCTCTCAATAGTAGTAGGTGTAGACAGTGACGACCACAATCTCATCAGGTTCATCAGCGAAGACTGGCCGTACCCGCTTGGTACGGTAGTGTTGGCCGTTCCAGTCCGCATTGTACGCGAATTCCCAGGATGCAGCAAACCGGCCGCGTTCCGCCGGAAGCCAACTCCCGTCGCGGATGGTCTGCATGATCTCGTCTTGGGTCGCACCGCGATGACGCGCCTGATCGCGAGCATGGGCCGACAGGCGGACCGATTTCACTGTGAACCCCCGCCCATCCCCCCGGCGCCGATAAGTGCGAAACGGAACGTCTTCATGCGTAAGTCTCCTGGTCATTGTTACCGGCTCGCAGTCCGGTCATTTCCCTGGAGCGGACTTAGCCAGGTACGGGTCTTCGTCGGTTTGCTCGACATTGTTGGCGATGACCACGCGCCCTCGCGCTCGATTTCGGATGTTTGCGGCTCCATAGAACTCGTTGCCGGTGATGACGGCCGAGATCACGTCCGGTTCGAGCACGATTGGAACCGGATTGCAGTTCACTCCCGCGGTGTTGCGGCTATTGATGAAGACGCAGCCGTTCACGCTCAGACGCCCGCCCTCCACCAGAATCGTGGCCGCGCCCTTATCCTTGGGGTCGATGCAGTAGAAGTGGCAATTGTCGAACGAGACTCGCCCCCGCCCCGCCAGTTTGGCCAGGGCCGTGCCCCGTGCCCCGTCCAGACTCCCAAACAGCCCACAGCCTGTGAAGCGCACCATCCCGCTGTTCGTGGGCGCCACGATCACGTCGCCGAATATCTGCGCATTCGAGAAGCTGATCCCGGCGTGGGCCTGCGAGTCGTCCACCTGCACGGCGATTTCCGAGAGATCGGCGCCACTTTGGGTAAGCAGCACGTTGGCCGGCGCGCCGAGGGTTGGGTGGGTGCTCTTCACGAAGCGATAGCCCATGTGATACCCGATGCAGAAGCAATTCGTGACATACTCCCAATCGGCGCGAGCGAACGTGAAAGCGATGCCCTGCTTGAGGGTGAACTCCTGCGCTGGGCTATTGCTGTCAGCCGCGGTCCAGAAGGGCCAAAAATGGATGTCCTCGAGCCGCCCGATATCCAGGCAGATGTCCACCACCAGGCCCCGGTATAGTGCCTGGGCATACAGGCCGCGGATGTAGTGGCGCCCGGCGGTGTTGCTAAAGTCCACCGCTTGATAGGGGTTCACCATCAGGACGTCCACGATCGAGGGGTTGTCCGTTCCCGGTGCCGCCACCGTCCACGGGTATGCCACCGGTGGGTTGGTCTTTGTCTGGTTAGGGTAGAAGACGGTCACGCCCTTCAGACACGAGTTCGTGTGCAACGTGATGAATGGAGTCCCGGCCGCGTTGCCAGCCCCTTCGGTCGCAAGCAGGACGCTCCCATCCAGCGCGGGGCCGCCCTTCGGGTCGGCTGGGTCGTGGTACTGCTGAACGGTGGCCGGGGCACGCCAGCCCCCCTCCAGGGTCACTCCCGTAGGAATGGCCAGATGGGTCGCGATGAGATACTTGCCCGGCGGCACGGAGACGATGCCCCCGCCCTGTTGCCCGCGCTCGTTCAGCGCTCGTTGAAAGGCGGCCGTGTCATCGGTGCGACCGTCGCCCTTCGCACCGAAGTCGCGGACATTCGACTGAGCGAAACCCACCATCGGGACAAACGCGAGCGCCAGGGCTGGCAACAACGAATTTGATCTCAACACCGTACCTCGCAATCGTCGTTGTCGAGGATGTGAACCGCATCCCTAACTTGCTCACGTGGATTCGTCAGAGAGAGAATGCCTCTCCGGCCCACGCACCAGCGCCCCAGCCGTTCCCGCCGTCGCCGTCCCCAGCATCCAGCATCCAGCATCCAGCATCCAGCATCCAGTCAAGAGACCGCCGATGCGCCCTGGTTGGGACGAGCTTTGCGTCCAGCGCCTCGACGGTCGCGCACGAAGCGGAGATCGAGGCGCAGGCCGAGAGCGACGGCAATGCGCTGCAACATGGCAAGGGAGTGGCCGGTGTAGTCGGCATCCTCGAGGCGGGCGATGACCGGCTGACTCGTGCGGATAAGGTCGGCGAGTTGGCGCTGGGTCAGTCCGGCGCGCGTCCGTGCGTCGTAGACAAGCCGCGCCACCTGAAGGTCGATCAGTTCCTCGGCGACCATGCGGCGCATCTCGGCATCGTCCCCAACGAGGTTGTCGACAATCTGGACCGCATCCCTAGTTTGTTCCTGTGCTTTCGTCATGGAACGAGTGCCTCTCCGGGTCACGCGCTTGCGCCCCAGCCGTTCCCGTCGTCGCCGTTCCTATAACCTAAAACCTATCCCCTGAAACCTGCCTCTACCCCTTGATCGCCCCCGCCGTCAGTCCCTTCGTCAGGTAGTTTTGCAGGACGCCATACACGATCAGCGCCGGCACCATCACGATCACGCAACCGGCAAACAGCGCGCCGAGGTCTGTGTCGTATTGCTTGTTGATCGCCAGGTTCGCGAGGCCCAGGGGCAGCGTGCGCATCTTCTCGTCGGTGATGAACACCAACGCGTACAGGTACTCGTTCCAGATGCCCAGGAAGTTGAAGATCGCCACGGTGATGAGGCCCGGGCGCGCGAGGGGCAGCATGACTCGCCAGAAGACCGCGAACTCCGAGCAGCCGTCGATCTCCGCCGCGTCGTGAAGCTCTCCCGGAAGGCCCTCGAAGAATGCGGTGAGGACGAAGATAGTAAATGGCAATGATGCGGCTGAGTAGATGACAATAAGAGAAATGTACGTGTTGAGAAGATGCAGGTGCAGCATCATGAAGAACAGCGGGATCAACAGAAGCTGCATCGGGAAGGTCATGCCGGCGAGAAAGTAGTACAGAAGCGCCTTGTTGCCCCGGAACTTGAACCTCCCGAGGACATACGCGGCCATCGAGGACACGCCCACGATCACCGCCAGCGACGCCACGGTGATGATGACACTATTGAGGAAATACGCGCCGAACTTGCCCTCGACCCAAGCCTTGGCGTAGTTCTGCCAATACCACACCTGGGGCAGCCCCCACGGGTTCTTGGCAGTGAACAACTCCGTCGACTTGCGCACGGAGCTGAGCAGCAGCCAGATCATCGGGTACAGGACCACGATGAGATAGGCCAGAAGGCTGACCTGTACGGCAAACTTGCGGGCTTTCTCTGCTGCGGAACCTGACACGCTGAGACTCCTTGTGTGCGTGAACGGCGAGTAACCACAGAGACACAGAGAGCACAGAGAACGGCGGTAACGGCATAAACAACAAGAACGGCACAGGCGGCGTCGTTCGCCGTTTGAGCATCAAACGACGTTGCCGTTCTCTGTGCTCTCTGTGTCTCTGTGGTTACTCGCCGTGTCCTTTAGGTGCCCTCTCGCCGGCTCGACAGCCGGAAGGTCAGGATGCTGGCCCCGAAGACGAGCAGGAACATCACCACCGATAGCGCCGTGCCGTATCCCATGTCGTATTCGGTGATCGTCTTCTGGTACATCCACGTCGCCATCGTATGGTTGCGCAGAGCCGGGCGGCCATACGCGAAGACCCAGATGAAGTCGAACGCCTTCAACCCGCCCAGCACCAGGAACACCGCGCACACGCGGTTCACCGACCACACCATCGGCCAGGTGATGTGCCGGAAGGTCTGCAAGCCCGAGGCCCCGTCCACCTTCGAGGCGTCGAACAGCTCCTCGGGGATCTGCTGAATCGCCGCCAGGTACAGGACGAGATAGAACCCCACCGCCATCCACACCGTCGGGGCGTAGATCGCCGGGATAAGGGTGTCTTGCGCCAGCCAGGCCTTTGCGTAGTGCCCCAGGCCGATCAGCCGCAGGATGCCGTTGAAGATGCCCCAGTCGGGGTGGTAGATGAACGACCACAGAATTGCCACCACGACGACCGACATGACGTTCGGGAAAAAGTACGCGATGCGATAGACCTGCGACCCTTTGCCCCCCGCCGCGAGGATCGAGGCGAAGTACAGCGCGAGCGCCATGATGATGATGCCGGGGATGAGAATGAGCCGGACATTGTTGCCGATCGCGCCCCAGAAGACGGTATCGTGGAGCACCAACTTGTAGTTGTCGAGGCCCACGTACTCGCGGTCGGGCGTGTAGCCCGTCCAAAGCGAGAGGCTGATCGCGAACGCCTGTATCGCCGGGTAAATGACGAACGCGGTATACAGAACGAGCGCGGGCGCAAGGAAGATGATGCCGACGAGGCGTTGCTGTTTTCTTCGGGCCATACTTGATCTCCGCAGGGCAATGACGCAATGGTCCGCGCACGCAGCGACGAGACCACGGGTGCTATTCGGCGCGAAGGGAGGGTATCCCTTTGCGGGGATGCGGCGGGGACTTATAAGTGGAGTGAGAGCCCGAGGTGGCGCGGTCGGTGTTGAACTGCCGCCACTGCAGCGGCAAGTCACCGGGCGAGGTTGCTGATCGGCGGACGGCGCAGGAATATGCGCAGTGCCAAAGAATAGTGCTCTATATGACGCACTTCATCACGTCGAGCGTAGGGAGGGATAGCTGTATGTGCACACCGAGCAATCAACTGCCGCAAGAGGCTGCCCGAGCTCTGGGAGGAGTCGAATCTGCCAACGCGTTCATCGCCGAAGCCAACCTCAGCCAGTGGCAAAAGACGAGCATCTCCAAGCTATGGCAGCACATTGAAAACCGAACTGATATGAGTAGGCCTTCTGCCGTCCTGGGGGCGGCCCTGCAATGCTGCGCCACGTCGTTCATCCTAGTCCATGTGGGGATATACAGTAGCGTGCCCAAGAAGCCTACCGACCTGGCCGACATACTGACGCCACTTGTTGGCTACGCGTCTCTGAACGACCACGGGCGCGGAACATCAGACGCGCAAGCCTTGCTGCGCCATCTTCGGAACGGCTTCGCTCACTGCCTCTTTAGGTGCGAACTGGATGCGACCACGGGGGAGGTCATGATCGAGGTAGCTGATTATGACACCAAGCAGAAGAAAGACACTCTCAAGTTCCGGTGTCCACTGATTGAGTTGACCAAGGTCGCTGAACGGCTACTCATCGAGGCGTGCCGGCGTGTCGGCCAGTCCTCGTCGAGTTCGTCGGTCACCACCTCACGAGGCTGAAGCGACTGGTGGTCTGGCCGTTCTCACTGGACGGGGCCAACGGCGCTGCCCGCGGAACCCGACCACATCGCAGGAAGATGTGAGCGCATGGCAAACAAGAGCCATCTTGCCGTTCTTCAGGACGGAGTCGGCGCGTGGAACCGATGGCGCAGCGAGAACCCCGACATTCGGCCGGATTTGCGGGGTGTCACGTACCACGATGGTACGCGTCTATCGTGCATCGACTTCCACGGCGCTGATCTCACCCGATCTCGCCTATCCGATGTGTTCTCGACCGTGCCGTCTTTGCGGACGCAAGCATGGAGGGGGTGCTTCTCAACGAGGCTGACTTGCGCCAGGCCGATTTCACACGCTCTAACCTCAGCAGTGGCTGGCTCCCGGGCGCGGACCTGAGAGGCAGCAAGCTGAATTCAGCCACGGCCAGACAGACCGACTTCTCGTGTGCGGATTTGAGTGGTGCGGACTGCTCGGGAGCCGATCTAACCAAGGCCTCCCTCGTCGGCGCGCGGCTGGTGCGGGCGAATCTGGAAGGCGCGACTCTCCGGGGGTGCTATGTCTACGCAGTGTCAGCCTGGAACGTGAGGCTAGACGGGGCCGACCAGACCGATCTTGTCATCACCGAACCAGAGGATGTACACCCTGATAACCCCTATGAGGCAGAGCGTGTCCCGGTGCCTTCAGGGGCACATGCGATCTCCAGTCTGTCGGGTCCGCCCCTCTCCGTTGACGGCCTTGAGGTGGCGCAGTTTCTCTACGTACTACTCAACAACCAACGGCTTCGTGATGTGATCGACACCATCACCTCGAAGGTGGCCCTCGTCCTCGGGCGCTTCACACCTGAGCGCAAGGCTGTCCTCGACGCGCTTCGGGACGAACTGCGTCAATGCGGATACGTCCCTGTCGTCTTCGATTTCGAGAGGCCTGCCAGCCGCGATTTCACCGAGACGATCTCTACACTCGCACATCTGGCGCGTTTCGTGATCGCGGACATAACCGATGCCAGCAGCATCCCCCAGGAACTTCAGGCGATCACCCCATCGCTGGCTGTGCCGGTCATGCCAGTGCTCTTGGACGGTACGGACGGGTACGCGATGTTCCCGGACCTCCTGAAATACCCCTGGGTGTTGCCTATCTACCGCTACACGGACCAGAGCGACCTGCTCAGCTCGCTGCACTCGCAAGTGATCGCACCCGCGGAGGGGAAGGCTCGGGAACTGCAGTTGAGCCGGACCATTGCTGGCCGTTCGGGATAGCCCGACGCATGGTACTCGCGGCGCATCACTGCGACAGGACGCTATGACGTGGCGGACGAAGCAACGAGGGCCCCTCGCCCGGGCACCAACCCGCATCGGGACCAGCGGCTTCCCGGGCAGGAGCTCGCAGCCGTTGACGGGTCCGATTGCTGGTGCCGCGCTGCAGTCGATACACTCCGCCCCGTCAATTCTGCGCCCACACTTCCTTCTGTACCGCCATCTCCGCCAGGCCCCGGACGTACACCGGCGAGCCCGTCAGGCTCAACGTGACCTTGCCACCGATGGGATTGATTGTCCGCCGGGTGCCGATGAGGTCGGTGACCTCGACCGGGCCGTTTGCGGCGAGGGTCACCTGCACCGGCTTGCGCCAGCGCTCGATCCACGGCTCGCCGGGCTTGCGGTGATCGTTCTTGAACTTCTCCGGCGGCCACCAGCCCAGGTCGCACTCGTTCTTCTCGCGATAGCTCCACAGCACGTCCACCGGCCCGTCCTGCTGTCGGAAGCGGATGCCATACAGGTCGTCCGCCCCTAACTGCAGCCGCCCGAGGCATTTCGCGCCCTCCAGTTGGGCGGTCATCGTTCCGAAGGCGATATACTGCGGTTTCGGCGCGAGGTCGGTGTAGGTCATACCGTAATTGAACTCATTGTCCTCCGGGTTGGGGGCGGCGGAGAACCACGTGCCGTCCTGGAACTGATACCACTCCACGCACCGCACCCCCAGCGCGAGCGACAGCACGTACTCGCGGACAAGGTAGTCGGCGGCGGTGCGCGCATCGAGCTGGCTGCGCTCGGGCGTGCTGGGGGCGTAGGCCTCCGTCACCCACACCTCGCGCTTGTTCCGCAGGCCGAGCTTGTCGAGCGCGCCGAACACGCGCTGCATCTGCGGCCGCCAGACCCACCCGTCCCAGCCCTCCCAGAACTCGGGGGCGCGCGGGTGGTGGCCGGGGTGAACCGAGATCGCGTCGATGTAGTCGAGTCCGCCGGATTTCACGAAGTCCGCCCACCAGTCCGCCGGAACCCCGGCGAGGCCAAAGTTCATCACCTTGCCCTCGGGGAATTGCTGGCGCATGACCTCGAACTGCGGTTTGAACAGCCGCGAGATGCAGTCGGCAGCCTTCGCGCCGCCGTTCAATTCGTTGCCAAGCTCGATGTGAGGCGAGATGAAGCTGAACTGGGGCAGAGCAGCCGTGAAGGCGCGGCGGAAGGCCTCCGTGGCCGCGGCATCGGCGGGAACGCCCTGCGCGCACTGGACATGGGCCGACATGCCGTACTTGCGGAAGGTGTCCAGGCGCTGGTGGGCGGCGGCAATCTCCTCGGGCTTCACGTCCTCGCGGACCGGGAAGCCGAAACTGCGCACCCAGTGGACGCCGATTCGCGCGCACAGGCCAAGGACGGTGTCGATGTCAGGCTGATCGGGATAGGTGCCGGGGTTACAGATGATCCCCGACACGCCGAAAGGCGATTCCGGGCGCAGGGCCGAGGTGCGCTGCGGCAGCACGCCGAGGGTCGTGCGCAGCGCTCTGCTCCCACCGGGCCACTGCAGGTCCCCGGCCAGGAAGTAGATGCCCTGCCTGGCTGGGGCCTTGCGGGCGAGGTCGAGCGTATGGGCCTCGCCGGGCTTGAGATTGAGGGCCGCGTTGCCCGAGACGACGGCCTTCCCGTAATAGTCGTACAGCCCCCAGCGCAGTGTCGCCGCCGCGTCGTTTGCGGAGACGTTGCGGAGGCGGGCCGGCATCTGCAGCGTCTCTCCGGGGGCGAAGACGTTCCCCGGCCTGCCGGTGCCAATCTGTACCGCAATCGGCTCGCCAAGAGCCGTGGCGAGAGCCTCCTCATCGGTCATTTCCGGCCCGGCGAGGACGACTTCGGTCGTGGCGGTCGTTTCCTGCGGGGCCTTGGCCGGAAGGCCCAGGCGCATGAAGTGCACGCGCGCGAGTTCGTGGTTGTAAAACCAGTCGGAATCGTACCAGCTCGTCGCGAAGATGAGCCGCGATGCGCCGAACTGCACTTCCCGAAGTTGGCGGTCGAGGGCGGCGTAAGGCGTATCACCGACGACTTCCCACGGCTTTGCGCCGGTCGGGGCGACCCACTTCACCATCGGGCGCGCGCGGGCGAACTTCGGCTCACCGGCGAAGGCGAAGCTTAACCCGTCGCCCCAGCCGAAGAACGAGCGCACGGGGCCAGTGTAGGCGATCTTCCAGGTCAGGCGCACGCAGACCTCGCTCACCTGCCGGGCATCGCAAGTCACGGAGGCCGTTGCGGCGGCGGGGCCTTCGAGGCGGAAGGTGACGCGCTGCGCCCCATCCGGCTGCGGCTCGACCTTCTCGACTCCGGTGGTGCGGAAGGCGGCTTCGGTCTCAGTGAACCGCGCCGAGAAGCCGACCGAGTTGATGAGCGGCGTCACCTGCTCGGCGGCCTTCGCCGCGAAGGCGAACTGCTGCGGGTCGAGGACGAGCTTCGGGGCGGGTGCGGCGTCAACATGCGGCGCAAGTTCTATTATAAGAGCGTAACACCATAGGCAAAACAGCGATCTAGTCATTGTGGCGCACATCCACGCAGGTATTGGAGCCAGCAGACCCCGCCACTCGTATTCGTTCCCCGGCGTCGTCCTCCCTTCCCCTTCGACTCTGGCCCGTGATATACTGCCGGGGCCTCGCAGAGGGCAACGCACTGTGCATTCCGTACTCTATCATCTGTAATCTGCCTCCATGACCTACTACATCGACACAATGGGCTGCCAGATGAACGAACGCGACAGCGAGACCATCGCCGGCGTGCTCGAAGAGCTTGGATTTGCGCCCACCGAGGACTGGCATGACGCCCGGGTGATCGTGCTGAACACGTGCTCGGTGCGCGAGAAGCCGCACCATAAGGTGTTCTCGCGGCTGGGAGCGATGGAGAAGCTCAAGCGCGAGCGCCCGGATACGATTGTCGCCGTATGCGGGTGCATGGCGCAGGCCATCCCCGACGACATCCGCGCCCGCGCGCCATTCGTGGACATCATCCTCGGCCCGAAAAATGTCGGCGACTTGCGCGAGGCGGTCCTGAGCGCGGCGGAAGCGAAGACGGTAGTCACTGATACGGCGGCTACAGTGCCGGAGGGGCTTCCCGCGCGGCGGAAGAGCGCGATCTCGGCGTATGTGAACATCGCTTACGGGTGCAACAATTTCTGCGCGTATTGCATCGTGCCTTATGCCCGCGGGCGGGAGCAGAGCCGGCTGCCGGATGACATCCTGGGGGAGGTGAGGGGGCTGGCGGCGGCCGTCGCCGTTCAAGACCTGGGGCTTCAGCCCCAGGTGCTTAACCTGCCTACGCCAGCGCCGACTTCAGTCGGCGAACCTGACGCGTGCCCCGCCGAATCCTCGCCGACTGAAGTCGGCGCTGGGTTGATGGGTCAGGTACCGGGCACTGAAGTGCCCG
>Ga0181520_10010793_pt1 | contig 12160 bp, 10 predicted proteins | sample PEATcosm2014_Bin_29_FD_132451 | JGI IMG/M metagenome (GOLD analysis project Ga0181520, IMG submission 132451) | Peatland microbial communities from MTU Mesocosm Facility, Houghton, MI, USA - PEATcosm2014_Bin02_30_metaG | ecosystem: Environmental > Terrestrial > Soil > Wetlands > Peat | place...
ATGTGTGCTTTACGCTTAATGGATGCTGCCCCCGGGGAAGTTGTTCTTCTCGGAGTGCAACCGGCGTCTACGGGATGGGGAACGGTCTTGACTCCAGAAGTTGAGTCTGCCCAGCACGCTTTGATGCAATCCGCGATTTCGCAACTCGCGCAATGGGCTGCCAACGCCTCCGCGTTCGCTGTGCCAGCGAGAGAGAACAGAGATTTTGAGACCGTTATTTAGAGAATTCCCTGCGTCTGTGGCCCTTGGGAAGCTGTTATCAGTCGGTCACTGGCATTCGAACAATTTCTACGGAGCATTTAGCGTGGCGAGCGACCGATTCCGCCACGCTTCCCAACAAGAAACTCCGGATGCCTCGCTTCCCATGTGAGCCAATCAGGATAAGATCGGCACCCCATGCAGTGGCCCTCCCGATGATGGTCTCTCTAACGTCCCCTATTTCGACAGCGGTCCTTGCACTGAATCCCGCTTTACGCAAGTCATCCGCGATTCTCTCCAGCAATGCAAAGGCAGGCTTCTTCTGGTCTTCCAACTCTGGAGCGTAGCCTTGCGCCATTTCCGGCGGCGCTACGGGCTCAACTGGCTCCAGCACGTGCAAAGCCAGAATCTCTGCATTCTCAGACCGAAATTGGGTCATAAGAGCGCGAACCAGATTTTCGGAGGAATTCGAATCGTCGATCCCCATCAGGATTTTCATGACTCCTCTTCCTAAACACGCAATAGGGCACAATTACGGAAGCGGCAAACGGGCGCAGATCCGACCTCTTTGAGCGCATCGTTCAGGCAGCGCGCAACACGGGGTTAATGGGCCGGTAGTAGTCGATAGGGCATTCAGCAATATGGTTTACGCGTTCTTTAAGGAGTTACTTGAAGGAAGCAAGAAATCTGAAGGAGTGATGGGCCTGCTGAAAACTTCCCAAACCAGCTCGTCTGATGCTGGCAAGTAGTCTCAATGATGAGGCTCGCTCAGATCGCCAGCCCGTTTCCCGGGATATTCGTGCAAAGCTGTAAGACGCTTGGCCTCTCGGCCAATGAAGTGGTTTCGCTTTCCAATGTCCACATAGTTGGGACATGGGGCACCGATTTGCGTACAGAGTTTCGCTAGGAACTTGAGCTCCCCGCCAAACTTACGTACCCGACACATGTTCGCTTGTTTGACTCCCCATCTGTTTCATCAGCTTGTACTCTAAAGCCTTCAGGAAAGCGTTGTGCAAGTGCGGCTCCAAAGCGCGATTCAGCGCTGCCAATTCTGCACGAATGATCTGCTCATCGCTCTCATGTATCGCATCATGAATACAGAGCCAGGCGCAGAGATGTGGAGTGTCTTGGATGGCACTCTCGGCCAGGGGAGTGCGTGTAGTCCTGAAACAGGCCTACCTTTCTTACGCTCTCGATTCTTTCGAGCATAGCTCCACACCCATTGTTGTACCCGTGTCCCAGAGGCGGTCAGCGAATGTTGCGGCTTCGATTAGACCACGGCCCATGCCGTAAGGCAACGACTTGCACGATTTCTCGCGTCTCGGATTCGGCCCGGCGCGCGACTTCGCCGCAGTGAACGCCGAAGCCGAGCCCGAATTGTCTCCGAACGAGCGAACACCCGAACCGCAGCCCTGCCACCCCCAACCCCGCTGCCTTTCCGCTGTCAAGCCCCCCGAGGCGAATCTGCATTCATCTCCATCAATCCAAACCAATAGAACCGCTGCTCAGATTCACTGGCAGTCGCACTCACCGAATGTGCTAAAAGGGGTCATTTTCAGTGTTTTTGGGTACACTTGGCAGTCCTCGAAACTGCGAAGCGGGGTCCCCGGCTCTTGGGTGGCTTTCCTTTGCACAGTGCTTCCCGTTCTGTACAGCTAAAGCCGGGAATCCCGTGTACAAAGGTGGAATATAGGGACTGCATGGACGAGACGCCAAACGCAGGAACCCCAATAACCATAAAGGCTTCAGCGTGATTGCATAGGGTTCCGGAATTGGATTTGGTGCCGAAGAAGGGACTCAGAGGAGATGTGGGTACGGGTGCCCCTTGCCGTTGTCATGCATCCCGGCCGTTGTCATGCAAAAAACGTCCCAGGGACCGAATTGGACGGAAAATGCGGACAACACGGAGGAAGCGGAAATCTACTAAGCAGCCTATTTTCTATGATTTATGAATGGAATGAACGGAATACGGAAAATCCTGGCGGAGAGAGGGGGATTCGAACCCCCGGTACAGCTTTTGACCGTACAACGGTTTAGCAAACCGCCGCCTTCAGCCACTCGGCCATCTCTCCGGCCCTCAATGGATTATACCGGAACTCTGATTCGCCACGCTTTCTCTTTCCTGCTCCCCCAATTACATTCATTTGTATGCGTGCCATCTTCAGCCCTTCGCCCAATAAGCTGCTCCTTCTCCCGCTGATCGCCGCCACCTTCTTTATGGTGTCGGGGGGCCCGTACGGCATGGAGGACGTCCTCGGTGGTGCTGGCTTTGGCTGGGCTATCGTCATCCTGCTTGTTCTGCCGATGATCTGGAGCCTTCCCACCGCACTCATGATCGGCGAACTCGCTGCTGCAATCCCTGATGAAGGCGGCTTCTATGTTTGGGTACGCCGCGGCCTTGGACCTTTTTGGGGCTACCAGGAAAGCTGGCTCTCGCTCTCGGCGAGCATCTTTGACATGGCTCTCTACCCCTCAATCTTCGTCCTCTACCTGGGCAGATTCAGCCCGGCGCTCACTACCGCTCCTCGTGACTATCTCTGGTCGCTGGCCGTCGTCATCGTTTGCTGCGCGTGGAACCTGCGCGGCGCACCACGCGTTGGCACAGATTCTGTCTGGATGTCCGTGCTGCTTCTCGCACCCTTTGCCGTCTTTGTCGTCCTCGGCTTCTGGCGCGGCCTCACCCTTCATCCCGCCATGCATTGGGGCCGTCCCGCCCCTTCACCCGATGTCGACGCCGGCCTCTCCACCGCAATCCTCGTCGGTTTGTGGAACTATATGGGCTGGGACAACGCCTCAACCATTGCGCGCGACGTCCATAATCCCCAGCGTAATTACCCGCGCGCCATCATCGGCGCCATCATCGTTACTGTCATTACTTACGTTTTACCTCTTGCTGCCATGGCTCTCGGCGGCCTCTCTCCTGATGGTTTCACCACCGGTTCGTGGGCCACTGCGGCCGGCGCGCTCGGCGGATCCTTCCTGTCGACGGCCGTCGTTGCCGGTGGTGTCATCTGTGGCATCGGCATGTTCAACGCGCTCATGATGAGTTACACGCGACTGCCCATCGCTATGGCCTCCGACGCCATGTTGCCCCGCATCTTTGAGCTCCGCAACCGCCGCGGCGTTCCCTGGGTAAGCGTGCTCATTTGCGGTCTCGCCTGGGCGCTCGCCATCAGTCTTCCCTTTGAGCGCCTCATCTCCATCGACCTCATTCTCTATGGCACCAGCCTCATCCTTGAGTTCGTCGCCCTCATCGCGCTTCGTATCCGCGAGCCCCGGCTTCCACGCCCATTCCGCGCTGGCAACTTCGCCTTCGCCTGCCTGCTCGCCGTCGGCCCCACCGTACTTATCGTCTACGCGCTCTATGCCTCGCGCAGCGAGAAGCTCGGCGATCCGGGCACCGCCTTCGCCAACGTCTCATCTCTTCTTTTTGCTTGTGGGATTGCCCTGCTCGGGCCGCTGCTCTATTGGTTTACCGCGCGTCCGCTCGCCCGCCGCCGCGCTCTGGCTGCCGCGCCCGCAGCCAAGTAGCTCGATCTTTATCTCTGCCCGCCCCGCGGGCCCTGCCCACTGTTCTCTGTTCCTTCGGTCCCTTGTTTCTGGTGTTTCTACACTGCCACCTTTTTCTTACCCTCGTGATGCTTCGCCTTGTTCAACTCAAACTGCTTGATCGTGTGCAACACGCGGTCCCGGGCATAGGAAGCGTCGCGCCATCCCTTCATCTCCACACGCTTCCCCTCAAGATCCTTGTAAATCGAGAAGAAGTGCGTTATCTCTTTCAGCATGTGTGGATAGATATCCGTGTAATTCCAGATGTTCGCGAATCGCGGGTTGTTCTTTCCCACCGCCAGAACCTTCTCGTCCAGAACGCCCTGATCCAGCATCTCCAGCAGGCCGATCGGCCGCACCTCCTGCACGCATCCCGGAAAACTCGGACCCGGCACCAGCACCAACACGTCCAACGGATCGCCGTCGTCGCTCAGCGTCGACGGAATAAATCCGTAATCGCCCGGATAGTGCACTGGCGAATGCAGGTTTCGATCCAACTTGAACACATGCAGTTGCTTGTCGTATTCGAACTTTTGTGTTCCGTCGAGGGGAATCTCGATCACCACCCGAAAGACTTCCGGCGCCCGGTCGCCCACGGGCAGTTCCAGATAATTGACCATTGCGTTTTAAATCTCCTTGGGAATTTGCGGGAGCTTGGCAGTTGCGCGGCCCTGGGGAATCGCGCAATCCCAATCTCTTTTTCTTTTCAGTTCAACTTTTGCGCTTCGTCCCGGTCGTTTCTGAACACTGACCACCGAAAACTGTTCCCTGTCCCTGCCTCTATAATCAGGGATCATGAAGGCGCATGTCTATGTCACCCTGAAGACATCGGTCCTCGATCCGCAGGGCCAGACCATCCACAACGCTCTCCGCAAGATCGGTTTTGCCGATGTTACCGCAGTGCGCCAGGGCAAGTACTTCGCGCTCTCGCTCGCCGACGGCCTCCACTCCGACGCCGCTCGTGCCGAAGTCGAGCGCATCGCTCGCGAAGTTCTCACCAACCCCGTCATTGAGGAATACACCTATCGCATCGAGGAGTAGTCGCTGTCCCGACAAACTCCGCCACGTTGCGCGCTCTGCTCCGTCAGATCCGCCTGCCCCTCCCGGCCGTCTCCTTGCGCTTGTCCCCCTTGCACTTCCATTAGGCAGGGATTGTGGAAAAGTTTACCTTCTTGGTTCGTATTTACACGGTCCCGCTCGCCTCCAAATTGTTGCCGGCTACGAGATCTGCCCGTTTTCAACAGCTTAACCTTATCCTTATCAGCATGATAGAGAATTCGTGCGAGTCGCCAAGTTTATGGCAGGCTGATTGCTCCCTTTTCGGGTGAAAGATTGTCTTTTAAAGCCAATTGGAAGACTGGTTTTCCGGCGCATCACTTATTTGCGCCGATGGAGGGACTCAAGTGGCAACTACACAGATTGAGAATTGGAACCTCGCAACCGCCTCGCCTTCCCTGATTATGCCCGCCCTCCCCGCGCCTTCCCTCTCTTTGCCCAGCTATGACGCTCCATACGCGCCGGTCCCCGTCCCGGACGAACTCAAAGCGGAAATAGCGGCGGATGCAATCGTGAATCTCAGGAATGTGGTCAAGGGTGTCAGTTTCGCGTTCCTCCTCGAAGGCGCAGCCGCTCTCTGCATCTACGCCACCTGGAATCTCTGGCACATTCGCTAGCTGAAACCCCCTCCCATTCCAGCGTTTGTTCCATCGCCTGCCGCCTCTGTGGCTCGGGCCTTCTCACTGCTCTGCCTTCCAAATGAGGGCTCTCCTTCTTTCCCACCTCGTTCTCTCCCCGCTTCGCCGCCTCGCAATCCATCCAATCGGTTATCATTCCTGTGGTCCGTATTTGCGCTTTCTCCAATGCCTTACTCCGGCCTGCTTACGCCCTGAAAATCGCGCTCACTTCACCCGGAATCTCCAAGGATCCTATGCCGCGTTTGAACCCGTATGTTGCCCTGCTCACTCTCATCGCCACGCTTGGCGGATTGCTCTTCGGCTACGACACCGCCGTCATCAATGGCGCGGTTGACAGTCTGAAGGTGTATTTCATCAATCCCCGATTCGCCGATCTTGCCAATCCCGCACAGGCCAACGCCGCCAACTCGCTGCTTGGCTTTGTGGTTTCCAGCGCGCTCATCGGCTGCATCATCGGCGGTCTGGTCGGCGGCTGGGTCAGCACTAATGTGGGTCGCAAGCGCGGACTCATCATCGCTGCCGTGCTCTTTCTCATCTCAGCTCTGGGCGCCGCAGCGCCGGAATTTCCCTTCGCCCCCATCGGCCACGGCGGCCCGGGCTTCATGGCGAACTTCGTTTTTTACCGCATCCTCGGCGGAATTGGCGTCGGCCTCGCTTCCATGTTGTCGCCCATGTACATCGCGGAAATTGCGCCCCCCAAAGTCCGCGGCAACCTCGTCGCCTGGAACCAGTTCGCCATCATTTTCGGCATGCTCGTCATTTACTTCGTCAACTTCGGAATCTCCAAAGCCGGCAGCGGCGATACCTGGCTCAACACCATCGGCTGGCGCTACATGTTCCTCTCCGGCACCATTCCCGCCGTCCTTTTTCTTCTTCTCCTCTTTCTCGTGCCTGAAACCCCGCGCTACCTCATGCTCAAGGGAAATGAGCCCGCCGCCCGCGCCGTGCTCGCCAAGCTCGTCACCCCCGAAGAAGGCGAAAAGGAGATTGCCGAGATCCGCGCCTCGCTCAGCGAGCATCACTCCGGCAAGCTGTTTTCATTCGGCGTGCTCCTCGTCGTCATCGGCATCACGCTCTCGGTCTTCCAGCAATTCGTCGGCATAAACGTCGTGCTCTACTATGCCACCGATATCTTCAAAGGCATGGGCATGACTACCAACGCGTCGCTTTTGCAAACCGTTATCGTCGGCTCGGTCAATCTCCTCTTCACCGTCGTCGCCATCCTCTCAGTCGATCACTTCGGCCGCAAGCCGCTCCAGATCATCGGCGCTCTGGTCATGGCCGTCAGCATGATCTCCCTCGGCACCGACTTCTGGCTCGGCGGCAAGGGCATGGTCGCCCTCGTATCGATGCTGGTTTATACCGCAGGCTTCGCCGTCTCCTGGGGGCCAGTCACGTGGGTGCTCTTGAGCGAAATCTTCCCCAACCAGATTCGCGGCAAAGCGATGGCCGTCGCCGTCGCGGCGCAGTGGATCGCCAACTATCTCGTCAGTTGGACTTTCCCCATTCTCGACAAGAATCCCTGGCTCGTTGACCACTTCAACCACGGCTTTGCTTATTGGATCTACGGCGTAATGGGCATTCTCGCCGCCGTATTCATGGGGACCGTCGTTCCTGAAACCAAGGGCCGCTCCCTTGAGCAGATGCAGCACCTATGGCACGTCCCCGGCAAAACATCGTAGGCAAAACGATCCGGGGATTCGATTCACTAATCACTAATCATTAACCACTGCCTTTACCCATCCACCGGATACTGCAGGTCAGACGGGAACACGATCTCCGCCTCGGTCGCCACGGGCTTGCCATTCACCGTCGCCGGCTGAAAGCGCCACGTCTTCACTGTGTCCAAAACAATCTGGTCCAGCCGATTCCCCAATCCCTTCACCAGGGTCTCGCTCACCACGGCGCCCTCTTCGTCCACCTTCACGTCCACCACAATCTTCTTTTCAGCCGCCGGCAAAAGCGCACCGTCGGTCACTGCCGGCTTTGGCGCGAACACCGGAAAAGCCGGCCGCGCATCTTCGTTGTCGCTCCCGTTCCCATTTGCAGCATTGCCTCGCCCTTCGCCCTCATGCGGTGTCGGCGGCGTACCGCCTCCCGTATCATTTCGCGGCCGCAACTGTCTCATCGTCAACGCCGGCGGCACTGCTGCGTCCTGATACCGCTCCGGATTGTTTGTGTCCGCTGCGGTCAGCCTCGACGGCAGCCGCATCTCCACGGCATGCGCACCGCCCGCCACTTCAACCCCTGCCACGGTCATGCCGTTGGCCCGCTCCACTACCCTGGCTCCCGTCAGCACTCCCATCCAGAGCACCACCGCCAATCCGGCTCCGTGCAACACAAGCGACAGCACCACCCGCGACACGCCGCGCGCGGCAGCGTTTTTCCTGATTCGCATGGGAACCTCCTCGCAAGGGGAACGCGCGATCGATGCAACTATCTTCGCACAGATTCAACCCATCGCAGCTTCCCGGTGACGACTCCGCGCCATCCACCATCCGGATGCTCTAATCATTGAAGCTGACGCAATGAATTCCCAAAGTTTCGATGTCCTCATTCTCGGTGGCGGTGCTGCGGGCCTTATGGCCGCGATCGAAGCGGGCCGTCGCGGACGCCGTGTCGCAGTCCTCGAACGCGCCGAGCGGCCGGGTAAGAAGATCCTCATCTCCGGCGGAGGCCGTTGCAATTTCACCAACCTGCACACGCAGCCCGGCAATTTCCTCTCCGCCAATCCTCACTTCGCCAAATCGGCTCTCGCGCGCTTCACGCCTGCCGATTTCATCCGCCTTGTCGAGCAGCACCGCATCGCGTATCACGAAAAAACGCTGGGCCAGCTTTTCTGCGATGGATCGGCGCAGCAAATTGTCGATCTGCTCATGCGAGAATGTGCCGATGCGGGCGTCCGTGTGCTCCTCTCCACGGCAGTCTCCGAGGTGCGCCGCGACGATTCATCCGGAGCGTTCACCATCGTCGCCGGCAACAGCGTATTCACGGCCCCCGCGCTCATCATCGCCACCGGCGGCCTGTCCGTTCCAAAAATGGGCGCGACAGGATTAGGCTATGACGTTGCCCGCCAGTTTTCGATTCCTATCGAGCCTTGCCGCCCGGCGCTCGTCCCGCTCACGCTCTCCGGTGCAGATCATGAGCATTTCGCTCGTCTCGCCGGCGTCTCCGCGCCGGTAATTGTGGCCTGTGGCAAGCGTAGCTTTCAGGAGAAAATGCTCTTCACGCATCGCGGCCTCAGCGGTCCCGCCATCCTGCAAATCTCGTCCTACTGGAAAAAGCCGGAAGCGATCCTCATCGACTGGGCGCCCGAGCAGCACCTGCTTGCACCGTTGCGAGCTGTGAACGCACCACGCGATCCGGCGGCTGCGAAGGCGGCGCTACGCGCCCATCTCCCGTCCCGGCTGGCCGATCTGCTGAGCGAAGTGTCTGCTCCCGCGAGATGGACGAATCACGCGCTTGATCAGTTGGAGCGCCGACTGCATTCCTTTGCGTTCACGCCCAGCGGCACGGAAAGTTACGACAAGGCGGAAGTGACTGCGGGTGGTGTCAGCACGGGCGCACTGTCGGCGCAGACCATGGAATGCCGTAACCTTTCCGGGCTCTACTTCGTCGGAGAGGTGGTGGGCGTCACGGGTCACCTGGGCGGATTCAACTTTCAGTGGGCTTGGGCGTCCGGCGCAGCAGCAGGCCGAGCAGTCTAGGTTCTGAGAGTAAGCTCAGTCGACATGGGTCTATAATCGACCTCTCCCACGGGCGTGGCGAAAGCGGAGTAAATAGAGTGGCTATCGAAATCCCTCCGTCAACTGAGCGATCAAATCTCGCAGACTCCTTGCGCGGGTTTCATACCGAGACAGGCCGGTCGCTGCTCGATTTGGTGGATGAATCGCCGGTTTTGCTCATCTTTCTGCGCCACTTTGCATGCGCTTTTTGCGCGCAAGCGCTGGACCGCGTTTCCCAGGTGCGGCCGCAGATCGAGGCCAAAGGTGTGCGCCCCGTCTTTGTGCATCTCGGCTCTCCGGAGCGGGCGAAACCCTACTTCGACTACTATTATCTCTCCGACATTGAGAGGATCAGCAATCCCCAGGCGACACTGTATCAGCTTCCCGCCTTTCGCTTATCGCGCAACAACCCCTTTTTGCATTTCTTCAATCCAACAGTCTGGAAGGGCTGGCTCAAGGGCGCGATGTTCAAGTATGGAATTGGCATGATTAGGGAAGATGCGGACCAGATGCCGGGCGTGTTCTTTATCAAGGAGCGGAAGATCGTGCGCTCCTTTCGGCATCGAACGATTGCTGATGAGCCGGATTACTTGAAGCTGGCAGGCGCAGGATAGGGGGACAACTTAATCCAAGCGGAGGACCAGAGAACTCTAACCTCCAGCCACCTACCACGAATCACAGCTCTCCTGCGCTCACTGCCTCTTGCCCTTGTAGAATCTTCACATGTGCGGGATCGTCGGGTACGTCGGACCGAAGAAGGTCGTTCCAGTCATCATCGAGGGGCTAAGGCGTCTCGAATATCGGGGTTACGACTCGGCCGGAATTGCCGTTGGCCATCCCGGGAGCGAAAAGCTCGATCTGCGCCGCGCCGCCGGCAAGCTGTCGCACCTTGAAGACGTGCTGCGTGAGCACCCGCTCGACGGAACCTTCGGCATTGGCCACACACGCTGGGCCACGCATGGCCGCCCAACCGAAGAAAACGCGCATCCGCACCGCGACTGCACCGGCCGCATCGTCGTCGTGCACAACGGCATTGTCGAAAACTATCTCGAACTGAAGCGCGAGCTCACCGCGCAGGGCCACAAGTTCGTCACCGAGACTGACACCGAAATCATTGCGCACCTAATCGAACAGATCCAGAAGGACGCTGAAGCCGCGGGCAAGCCCATTCCGCTCGAAGTCGCAATGCGCACTGCAGTCAAGCGGCTCACGGGCGCGTTTGCTCTCGGCGTTTTGTCGTCCGCCGAACCTGACAAGATCGTCGCCGCTCGCTTCGGTCCCCCTGTAATCATCGGCGTGGGCGAAGGAGAATCGTTCGTCGCCAGCGACGTCCCTGGGATTCTTCACCACACGCGCAATGTCTACTTCCTTGCCGACGGCGATCTGGCGATTCTCACGCTCGCGGGCGTAAAGCTCACTGACTTTGACGGCAACGCCATCGAGCGCGAGCTTACGCACATCCAGTGGGATCCAATCCAAGCGGAAAAGGGCGGCTACAAGCACTTCATGCTCAAGGAAATCTTTGAACAGCCGCGCGCCGTCACTGACACCACTCTGGGCCGCGTCTCGCTCGACTCCGGCAAAGTCTTCCTCGGCGAGATGGAAATCCCTGACGAAGAGCTCGCACGCGCCGCGAGCATCAGCATCGCCGCGTGCGGAACGAGCTGGCACGCCGGACTCACAGGCAAGTACATGATCGAACGCCTGGCGCGACTGCCCGTTGACGTGGACTACGCAAGCGAATACCGCTATCGCGATCCCATCGCCGGGCCGCACATGCTCGGGCTGCTCATTACGCAGTCCGGCGAGACCGCCGACACCCTGGCCGCCCAGCGCGAGATGAAGGCTCTCGGATCAAAGACCGTGGCCATCTGCAACGTGGTCGGCGCGATGGTGGCGCGCGAGGCGCACGGCGCTATCTATACCCACGCCGGCCCCGAGATTGGCGTCGCCTCCACGAAGGCATTCACCTCGCAGTTGGTCGCACTGTTCCTGCTGGCGATGAAGCTGGGGCAGTTGCGGGGTCATCTCGACAAAGCGCAGTCCATCGCTTTGATTGAGGAGCTCAGCCGCCTCCCGGTAAAAATCGAGGAAGCGCTGCGCGGCTGTTCGGCGCAGTGCGAGAATTTGGCGAAAGAGTTTTCCACGGCGCGCGATTTCCTCTACCTGGGCCGCGGCATTCACTTTCCGATTGCTCTCGAAGGCGCCCTGAAGCTGAAGGAGATCTCGTACATCCATGCCGAGGGATACCCGGCCGGCGAGATGAAGCACGGCCCCAACGCCCTCATTGACGAGACGCTGCCGGTTGTCGTGTTGGCCACGCGCGACAAGGGCGATCCCGCATCGAAGCTGCGCTATGAGAAAACGCTCTCGAACATTCAGGAAGTGACGGCGCGCAGCGGCCGCGTGATCGCGATCGCGACCGAGGGAGATACGACGATCGGCGGGCTGGTGGAGCACGTGATCGCGATTCCGCCCGCGCCGGAACTGCTGGCGCCGCTGATTGAGATTGTGCCGCTGCAGTTGCTGGCTTATTACATCGCAGTGCGCCGCGGGTGCGACGTGGATCAGCCGCGGAACCTGGCGAAGAGTGTCACAGTGGAATAGGACGGCAAAGAGCTTCGGCACAAACAAGAAAGCCATCCGCCGAAGCGGATGGCTTTTTGCGTTTGAAATAATTGCCGGCGATCACCTAATCTCCCACACGGTCGCCCGTGCAGTACCATCGGCCCAGCGAGGCTTAACTTCCGTGTTCGGGATGGGAACGGGTGATCCCTCGCAGTATGGTCACCGGCAAAGTGACAGAGGCTACGAGATCCTTCGTCCGCTGTGGCGGACTCAGGATTTCGGCTCAAGACTCACGCCTTGAAGACGCCTCAACTTGGGTGGCGCTTGGCGGGTGGTTCCCCGCAGTGGGCCGCGACATCTGATTTGTCCCGGATGGTTTCTCCCGGGCCGGTCAGGAACACGGACAACAAACTGGCGCCAACAAGA
>Ga0181520_10010794_pt1 | contig 12159 bp, 8 predicted proteins | sample PEATcosm2014_Bin_29_FD_132451 | JGI IMG/M metagenome (GOLD analysis project Ga0181520, IMG submission 132451) | Peatland microbial communities from MTU Mesocosm Facility, Houghton, MI, USA - PEATcosm2014_Bin02_30_metaG | ecosystem: Environmental > Terrestrial > Soil > Wetlands > Peat | place...
GCGCCCGTAGCTCAGTTGGATAGAGCGACTGGCTACGAACCAGTAGGTCGGGAGTTCGACTCTCTCCGGGCGCACCATACATTCCCCAACTTGTTGTTTCCCTGGGAGCTCATTTATTTCACTGGGCTCTCCACTTAGACGGCAAAAGCCGTTGTAAATCAGCAAAACAGCAGTCCCCTTTTCATACGGTCTAAACTCCCGGCGGGTCACGTGCATATCACTGACCAGCCGGGAGTTTTAGTCTGCATGCCGCAAAACCGCAAAGAGCGAAGCGCAAATGCGCTTCGCTCTTTGCCATTCATGTTGCTACGGACCCTCAATACAGCCGGAAGTCGACTGCAACTGTTATCAACACCGCAACAGGCGTTTTACCGTCCCTCATTGCCGGCTTGAACCTGTATTTCATCACCGCCTCGATGGCTTTCTCGTCGAGCCCCATTCCCAAAGGCTTCACCACCCGCGGATTCTGAGGATAGCCCTTTGTGTCTACTATAAAGCTGACCTCGACGGTTCCCTGGTATTTAGCCTTGCGCGCCTCGTCGGAAAACTCGGCTTCCACATTGTTAATTGCTTTCGGTGGGGAGACACGACCTCCCACACGTTCAAGTCCTCCTCCGAAGTTACCGCCAGATCCCGATCCTATCCCACCGCCGTTCCCTGAACCAAGGCCTGTGCCGGAACCGTTTCCGCCCGAAGCGAGCTTCACGTTTCCAGAGTTGGACACGCCGAAGTTCGGCAACTTCGTATCCGTCGGGATAGTGACGTCATTCTGTATATCGATTGAGGGAACCGGCGCCTGTATCACGGGCGATATTACCGGAGTCTTCATCGGCGGAGGAATCTTGCCTTTGATTGCTTCGATCTTGTCCGGGCTTCCGCCGCCGCCGCCGGCGGAGATGTCGGATTTGGGCGCCTTAAATTCGGTAATATCAACCGGCGTGTTGGTGAGTGCTGGCTTGTTTACCGTTTCGAGAATCTTCTTGCCCATAATAAAGAGCAAAACCAGCACAACAGCCACATTCACGCTGGCGGAGATGCCGAAGGCCCATGGGTTGCGCTTCACCGCCATCCGGTCAGGGACCGGAATCGGCTTTGAGGTCAGCTTCAGCGGAGGCAGCTTGGGCGGGAAAAATACGTCGCGTATGCTCTCGTAGAGATCAACCCAGATGGGTTTCGACTCAATAGGAACGCCGAAAGTAAGGTCGAGATCGCTGCGGTCCATAATGGCCGTGGCAGTTTCGGATTCAGTGTCTGGCTGGATGAGCAAATCGTTGGCCATCGTTGAGTCTGGTTCCGTTGCCTCTGGATGCCTGGTTTCAGTTGCGAACGGAAGGTTCTCCGTATCCGGGCCCATCCTTCCATTATGCTTGACGCGACCCGCTTGTGTCTCGTCGGAGAGAGCCAAAAAATCCAGACTCTCATATTTCGTCTCGCTCGCGCTTCCCATAATCAATAGACGACTCATGCTCGCAATTGTTGCCGAAAAGATCTTGCCTCGCCATTTACACTTAGAAATGAAGCAGATCGAATGAACCCAGGGAGTGAAGATGTCCTCAGTACCAGAGTTGAAGGCGACGCTGACCTTGCCGCAAACCGCCTTCCCGATGAAGGCTAACCTGCCGCAGAATGAACCGCTTCGTCTGGCCCGATGGGCCTCGATGGGGCTTTACGAAGAGCTGCGCAAGGCTGGTGAAAAGCGCCGCAGCGCAGGCGGCTCCTATTTTCTGCTGCACGACGGCCCTCCCTATGCCAACGGACCGATTCATCTGGGCCATGCGCTCAACAAAGGGCTGAAGGATTTTGTCGTCAAATCGAAGACTATGGCCGGTTTCGACGCGCCGTATGTCCCCGGTTTTGATTGCCATGGACTGCCCATTGAGATCAAAGTTGACGAGCACCTGGGTCGCAAGAAACTCGAAATGCCCGCTCCCGAGGTTTTGGAGGCTTGCCGCAAATACGCGCAGAAGTATATCGATCTGCAAACCTCGCAATTTGAACGAATTGGCTGCTTTGGCCGTTGGAATAAGCCCTATAAGACCATGTCTCGCGACTACGAGGCGCACACTCTGGAGGCTTTTTACGGCTTTCTGGAAAAAGGCTTCGTCTATCGCGGTCTGAAGCCGGTCTACTGGTGCATACACGACCACACTGCGCTGGCAGAGGCAGAGGTCGAATATGACATGCACACCAGCCCCTCGGTCTATGTGCGCTACAGACTCACATCGAGTCCCGAGGCGCTATCGCCTGCCTTGGCCGGCCGCGAAGTTTACACCATCATTTGGACCACCACCCCGTGGACTCTCCCCGCGTCGATGGCCGTGGCCTTTCATCCTGATTTTGAGTATGTGGCATTGGCGACCGAAAACGGGCCAGTCTACATCGTCGCCGCAGAGCTGGCCGCGTCAGTAGCCGAAGAATGCAAACTGGGGTCAACCACCGAGTTGGCGCGTTTCAAAGGCAGCGTACTTGAACATGCAACCTTCCAGCATCCGTTCCTGGAACGGAGCATCCTGGGCGTGCTGGCCACATACGTCACCGCCGACACAGGCACGGGCGCGGTACACACGGCGCCCTCGCACGGTGCAGATGACTTCTACACCGGCGTTCGCTACAACATTGACCCCACCTGTCACGTTGATGCTGCCGGCCGCATTTACGTAGACCCGAGTGCATGGAGTCGCAGCACTCCACCGGCTTTCGAAGGAATGAAGGTGTGGGCGGCAAATCCCGTCATTGTGGCCATGCTCGAAGAGTCCGGTGCACTACTGGCCAGCCACGATCTGGAACACTCGTACCCGCATTGCTGGCGCTGCCACCATCCGGTCATCTTCCGCGCAACCGAACAGTGGTTCATCGGCCTGGAGACGCCGGTTAAACGCGCTGATGGCTCAGAGACCACTTTCCGTCAACAAGCTATCGAAGAGATCGACAAGGTGGTCTGGGACCCGGCATGGGGCAAGGAGCGCATCACCAACATGATTGCCACGCGCCCGGACTGGTGCATCAGCCGCCAGCGCATCTGGGGCGTTCCCATCGCGGTCTTTATGTGTGAAGACTGCAAACAGCCCATTCTGGACCCGGCGCTCAATCGCAAGATTGTGAAGTTGTTCGAGGAGCACGGCGCGGAGGCATGGCACACGACGGAGATTTCCGCCCTGCTTCCGGCCAACACCGTTTGCGCACACTGCGGAGGCAAGGCGTTCCATAAAGAGACAGACATCCTCGACGTGTGGTTTGACTCCGGCACAAGCTGGTTTGCGGTGTGCGAGTCCGATGCGGAATTGAAGCCGGCCTACACTGCTTTCCAGAGCGAAAAGGGCTCGAAGACTCCGGAGGTTTTATATCTCGAAGGTGGCGATCAGCATCGCGGGTGGTTTCACTCTTCACTGCTGACATCGGTGGCGTTGCGCGGACGCGGGCCCTACTCCCACGTCTCGACTGCAGGCTGGACTCTGGACGAGCAGGGTCGCGCAATGAGCAAATCGCTTGGCAACGGCGTTGACCCGGTGGACATTGCCAACCGCATGGGCGGAGAAATTGTTCGCCTGTGGGTAGCGTCCATTGATTTCCGCGAAGACATGGCGGCCAGCGAGAACCTGATGCAGCGCTGCGCGGAGACTTACAAGAAGCTGCGCAACACATTTCGATTCCTGCTCGGCAACCTGAATGGCTTTGATACGGTACGCGACCGCGTGGCTGAATCTGATTTGTTGCCGCTCGACCGTTACATGCTGGCCCGCACGCGCGAGTTGACCGAGGACATTCTCGCCTGGTACGAAAGCTTTGACTTCCACCGTGTTTATCACGCGGTGAACGAGTTTGCGGTCGTCGACTTGAGCAACTTCTATCTGGACGTGCTGAAGGACCGGATGTACACCTTCGCACCTACAAGCCAGGAGCGCCGCTCCGCGCAGACTGTTTTGTGGCAGATTTCGGAAACGTTAGTCAGACTGGTTGCTCCCATTCTTTCGTTCACTGCCGATGAGATTTGGGAATATCTGCCCAAGGTTGAAGGCCGCGAAGCCTCGGTGCACCTGGCTCAGTTCCCTTCCCCGGCGGAGATTTTTTCCGAAGATCCTGCGGCGTTGTTGGAAGAGTGGAGGCAGTTGTTCGTTGTGCGCGATTGCGCTCTGCGTGAGTTGGAAGTCGCTCGACAAGAGAAGCGTATCGGCAAGGGGTTAGAGGCGCAGTTGGAAATCATTGCTACTGGTGAACAACTTGCTCTCCTCAAGCGCCACACTGCCGGACTGAAGGAAATTGTCAACGTCTCTGGTGTCACGGTGCTCGTGGGCGACGAGTTGCAAGTCACCGTGCAACCAGCCACTGGGACAAAATGCGCCAGGTGCTGGAACTTTATGCCCCAAGTTGCCAATTATGGAATTTGGCAGAATGTTTGCACTCGCTGCAGTGACGCTTTAACTGAAATGAAGATTGCTCCACCCACGGAGGATCCACAGTGAAATTCACCGCTCCCCGCCGGCTGCACTGGCTTCTGCTCATCTCCGCTGTGGTCATCCTTATAGACCGGCTCACAAAGACATGGGTCACACTGCGCATCCCATTTGGCGGCGCCATCCCGGTTGTGCCTCACTTTCTGCGCATTACTCACTGGACCAACGAGGGCGCTGCTTTTTCGCTCTTTGCTAACACGGCCTCGCCCAACACGGTCCGATGGGGTCTGGTTTGTTTTTCCTCAGTGGCTGCGTTAATTGTCCTGGTCTTTATAGTTCGTCTCGCTGACCGCATCACGCTCACAACCTTTGCGCTGGCTCTGGTCTTTGCCGGGGCCCTGGGCAACGTGCACGACCGCATCGCCTACGGCTCGGTGGTGGACTTCATTGAGGTCCACATCTTCGGCTACCACTGGCCCGACTTCAACATAGCCGATACGGCCATTGTCACCGGGGCCTGTCTGCTGCTGCTCGATTCTCTGCTGCCAAGGAAAGAGAGCGCCGGAATAGAGAAGCTCTGAAGCTATGCGAGTTATTAACTTGGACGGATAGGCCTTGAGCCGCCGAGAGGTCTGCCGGATTACAATGGCACCTGTCAGGTTTTAGATCATTGATCACAATCCGAGGATTCTATGATGATCCGCAGCTCTGTCTTATCGACTATGCGTGTATTTCTTCCGTTTGGAGTATTCGCCTGTGTATTGCTTGCGTCGTCCTGCGCGCTGCATGCTCAGCGGCTTCCGCAGACTGTTCGCCCGGAGCACTACACGCTTATTCTCACGCCCGATTTGAAGGCCGCCACCTTCTCCGGCGTTGAGTCAATCGAAGTGTATCTTGCCGAGCCGGCAGATCACATCACGCTGAACGCTGTAGAGATTGCTTTTGAGAGCGTGAGCACGACTGTTGAGGGCAAAGAGCAGAAGGCCACGGTCTCACTCGACAAGGAGAAGGAGCAGGCGACATTTACTTTTCCCGAAACCTTGCCCGCAGGCAAGACTACGCTGGCCATCCGTTACACCGGCATTTTGAACAACGAGCTTCGCGGCTTTTATCTCTCGAAGACCCCCAAACGCAACTACGCTGTCACCCAGTTTGAGTCCACCGACGCGCGGCGTGCTTTTCCGTCGTTCGATGAGCCGGCCTTCAAGGCCACCTACGACGTTTCTCTGGTGATAGATGCAAGCGACACCGCCATCTCCAACGGCGAGATCATCAGTGACACTCCCGGCCCAGCTACTGGCAAACACACGCTCAAGTTTTCCACCACGCCCAAAATGTCCACTTATCTGGTGGTCTTTCTAGTCGGCGATTTCCAATGCACCGCGGGCGAGTCCGACGGCGTGACCATTCGCTCCTGCTCCACTCCTGACAAAGTCGCGCTTACTCCATACAGCGTCGATATTGCCAAATATGTGTTGCACTACTACAACGACTACTTTGGCATTCCTTACCCGCTTAAAAAGCTCGACCTGATAGCGTTGCCAGACTTCGAGGCAGGCGCCATGGAAAACTTCGGCGCCATCACTTTTCGCGAGACCGCACTATTGATAGACCCCAAAACGGCCTCTGTTGACGCGGAGAAGGAGATAGCTCTGGTCATCGCCCATGAGATGGCGCACCAGTGGTTCGGCGATCTGGTGACCATGCAGTGGTGGGACAATAATTGGCTCAACGAAGGCTTTGCGACATGGATGGAAAACAAGCCTGTAGCCGCCATGCACCCGGAATGGAACATCGACGAATACGTGGTCTCGGGTATAGACGAAGCGCTCAACCTGGACGCGCTTCCCACGACGCGCGCCATTCGAGCCAAGGCCGATACTCCGAGCGACATCAATCAGATGTTCGACGGCATCTCCTACGGCAAGGCCAGCGACGTGTTGCTGACTGTGGAAAATTATCTCGGCAAAGAGACTTTCCGCCAAGGAGTTCACAACTACCTGGCGGCCCACACCTACGCGAATGCCACTGCGGAAGATTTTTGGGGCGCACAAACTGCAACCAGCCACAAGCCGGTGGACAAGATCATGGAAAGCCTGGTGGCGCAACCCGGCGCGCCTATCCTCACCTTCGCCGTGCCAGTCGATGGCACGGTTGCGGTCGAACAGAAGCGTTTCTATCTCAGCCCCAGCATTGTGCCCGACCCAGCGCAGAAGTGGACGCTCCCGGTCTGCTTCAAAACCGTGGAGGGGCAAGACTGCCAACTTCTGACATCTGCCGACTCCAAATTGAAGGCACCCGCAGGCGGCGTTTTCTTCGCCAACGCCGACGGCAAAGGCTACTATCGGAGCGCCTATCCGCCCCGCGAGTATGCAGCGCTGGTAGACCAGGTGGAGACTCGGCTTACGCCTGCTGAACGCATCAGCCTGATCGGCAATGAGTGGGCCCAGGCACGCGCCAACAAGACTCCCATTGGCGCTTATCTTGACCTTGCGGCTGCCGTAAAAGCTGACTCTGGCGCGGAGGTCGTGGCCGCGGCTTTGACAGGGATCGACGGAACCTACGACAAGGTAGCAGCTAACGCCGAAGAGCACGACGCGATGGCGGCCTGGATTCGCTCCACGTTTGCTCCGCAGTACGCCAGACTTGCCCCTCCCGCTGAAACCGACTCGGCCAACACGCGCGAGATGCGCGCGCAGTTGTTCGGCTTCCTCGGTTTCTACGGCAAAGATCCGGCCGTACTCGCTCAGGCACAAGAAATCGCCGCCAAGTACCTTGCGAATCCCGGGTCGGTCGATGCTACCCTTGGCCAGACTGCCATGGCAGTGGCCGCCCGTAACGGTGACGCGCAGCTCTTCGACCGGATGCAGCAGATTTATGAAACCTCGACCAATCCGGAGTATCAGGAGAACTCGCTGCGCCTGATGGCCGAGTTTGAAAACCCCGCTCTGCTTCAGCGCGCTCTCGACTACGCCGTTTCGGGCAAGGTCCGTAACCAGGATGCGGTGATTCAGTTTGTCATCGCCCTGAGCATAGACGAAAACCGCGAGCAGACATGGAAGTACATTCAAAACAATTGGGACAAAGTGCAGGCTCAATTCACAACTGAGATGGGCGCCTACCTTGTAGGTTCCACGGGCAACTTTTGCACCGCCGACGCCAGAGCGAGTGTGGAGACATTCTTTTCCACACATAAGGTTGCCGCCTCCGATAAAGCTCTCAAGCACGCACTCGAGAGCATCGACGGCTGCATTGAGTTGCGGAAGCTCCAGGAGCCAAAACTGAAAGAATGGCTGACTGCTCAACCGAAACCGTAAATCGGATTCAATAACCGGGTGGTGTGAACTCCAGGTCTCGATTTCGAAACCTGGGGTTCCACACCAAACTCATCCGGCTCTGATTCGTTACCATAAAACTATGCCGCCATTTGCTCCAGGTCAGACGCTGCTCATCGATGCCGACGATACGCTGTGGGAGAACAACGTCTACTTCGAGCGTGCCATTGCCGCTTTTATCAGCTATCTGAATCACCACAAGTACACACCAGCCGAGGTGCGCAAGGCGCTGAACGCCGTGGAGCGCGAGACTATCCTTTCCCATGGCTATGGCCTGTCAAGTTTCAGCCGTTCGCTGGTAGACTGCTTCGAGCGGCTCAGCCCCGCACCCATGACCGAAGAAAAGCGGCAACGGATCGAAGGCTTTGCACGCTCCATCGCCGAGCAAGAGATTGAGCTGCTTCCCGGCGTGGCCGAGACCCTGGCAGAACTGGCCACGCGGCACCGGCTCATTCTCATGACCAAAGGCAACCGCGCTGAGCAGGCCGACAAACTTGCCCGTTCCGGCCTTGCCAGTTACTTTTCCGCTGTCGAGATTCCCGCTGAAAAAGACCCTGTAACTTACCGCGAAGTTCTTCAACGCCACGAGCTATCGCCGCGTACGAGCTGGATGGTTGGCAACAGCCCCAAGAGCGACATAAACCCCGCTCTCGCCGCCGGACTTAATGCTGTTTTTCTTTTTCATAAGGACACCTGGGTGCTGGAACACGCCGCGCTCGACACAGCGCCGGAAGGTCAGCAGTTAATTGAACTCGACGCGTTCGCCAAGCTTTCTGCGTTCTTTTAAACGTTGGCGACAACCTCGTACTCGCTCTGGACCAATCCGGTTTGATATTGCCGTGTCGCAATATGCTGGAGCCGGATGTCGTGCGATAGCGGACCGAAAAGAGGAATCCCCTCACCGATGAGTACAGGCACGCGAGTGATAATCAGGCGCTGAATCAGCCCCGCATTCAGAAACCGCTGAATCGTGATCCCGCCGTCAACGTAGAGGTGCTGCGCACCACTAGCGGCAAGCCGCGCAACGATCTCCGCAGGAGACCCGGACATTTGTTCAACAACGCCTCCTTTGATTGCGCACAAATCGATAGGGCGGCTACTCAGGACCACTACGCGCTTGTCGCCGTACGGCCAGGCATCAAAGGCCAGAACTGTCTCGAAGGTCTTGCGACCGATCACAATCACATCAACGCTGGCAAAGAATTCGTCGAAGCCGTGGGGCTCTCCATCACCCTCCGGCAGCCAGTCGAGTTCGCCGTTCGGACGCGCAATGAATCCGTCTACGCTTACGCCGATAAAGACAGATGCTTTCATCGGGAATTCCTCGGGGCTGAAACCGACTGAACTTTTACTATCCTTAACCGGCAATTGCGTCCAACTGTTTCACATCGGCAAGCACCTGCTCCGGTGTCCACTCGTTGCCGGGATAGAAGCGTACCACCTTCCCGTCGGGGCCGATGAGCGTGGTCGAGAGCGTGTGAGTAATGGTTGAATCATCGTTGTCGGTCATTCCCAGGTCAAAAAATTTGGCCATCTCAGCGAGTACGGATTTCTCCGGTACCGCAAACTCCCAATGCGCAAATGCGGCTTTTGTATCACTGCCAATGTACGTTGCGCCATAGGCCTTGAGTCGCGCGGGCGTGTCGTGCTCCGGATCAAAACTGATCGTGAGCAGATGGGTTTTCGCGTATAGCGCGGGGTTGGCCACTAATAACTTATTCAGAGAGGCAAAACTGCGCGTCACACGCGGGCAGAAATCGGGCGAGGGGCATCGCGTGTAAATAAAAGTGATCACCAGTGCTTCGCCGTGGAACTGACCGAGATGAATTGGCCTCCCGTCTTGATTCCGCAGCTTGAAGTCCGGCACTGCATCTCCCGGCACCGGCACGTGATAGATGACCTTCGGCCGGTAATCAGGCTTGCCCTGCGCCACCACAACAATGTGGTCCAGCAGTACGTCAGCATCCGGATCCTGCGAGACCAGCAAGTCGGCGGTAATTACGTCGCCCGCATGCAGCTCGCCCAGGATGCTAGCGTCTTTCAACTTGTAGGGCATGGTCATGGCATCCATGAAGCCGGGAATGGCCTCATGGTTGAGCGTGACTTCGCCCTTGGCAGCATCGGTCGAAACTACCTTGCCGCGCAGATGGTAAACCTTGAAGTTTTGACCAGAGGCCGGCTGGAAGGACGGTTTCTGGCCGGAGTGGCACCCGGCCAGCACGAATAAAGCGAGCAAGGAGAAGGCAATCAATCGACGCATCACAGGCTCAGTGTACAACCACCCGTGCTCACCGCAAGAAATTACAAGGTGCGTTTGAATAAAGGCGTGGCGACAAGCAACGTGCCAATGCCGAAGACAAAAAGAAAGAAGAGGTCAAAACGAATAGCCGCGAAACCGCCGTCTTTGAGGATAATGGCCTTGAAGCCATGGATGACATATGTGAAAGGGTCTACAACAGCTAAAGCACGCAACCAGCCGGGAAAAGAGGCAATGGGATACATGGCGCCTGAGGGATAAAACAAAAGCGTGTTGAGTACGCCAAACATGGCGCGGGGGACGAGCGGATCATCGACGCGGACCATGAGAAGGAACATCATGCCGTTGAAGGCAATGGCCGTCACCAGAATCAGGCAGAGGAGTTCGAGGAGCACCATGGGATGAAAAATGACGCCCAGCCCAGCCATGAGCGAACCAATGACCGTAAGCGAAATTCCTGCAAGAGTGGCTTTCATGGCGCCGGCTGTGTTGAGTCCGAAGACTAACTCCAGCTTGGTGATGGGAGTTACAAGATAGCCTTCGTGGACACCGCGGGCTTTGTCGTCGATGTACAACATTCCGCCGCCAATCATGACTGAGATATACATGGCCAGGGCGATGGTGGCGGGGAGAAGAAACTTCATGTAATTAACGTAGGGGTAAAGCTCGACGATCTCTAGAGCAATCTGGCTGGCCAGGCGCGGCTGAATAACGGGGGTAGTGAGAGCGGTAACCACCAACTGCATCTCGGCCTCGATGCTGCTGGAGCTGAATGGGTCAGTGTTATCGACAACCAGACCGAGGACCGGCGCGTCCTGCGCATATACGCGGCGGGAATATTGGGCGGGAATGATGACAGCGGCATCGACTTTTCCGGTGCGAACGTCCTCTCGGGCCTGCACCTCGGAGGTGTACTCGACGGTGGTGAAGGTCTTGATGTTGACGGCGATGGCGTCGAAGGCTTCGCGGATTTTGACGGCCTGCGGGCCGTGGTCATAATCGATGACCGCGACGCGGCAGCCCACGATCTTGCCGCCGAAGGCGTTGCCCATGATGACCAACTGCAGAATCGGCATCATCAGCGACATGATCATAAGCGTGGGCGAGCGAAAGAACTTGCGCATCTCGCGTTCGACAATGGCGAACATTCTATTCATGGCTGCATTCCTGGACGAGGCGGCATGGTGAAGGCCGGAGCTTTGACTTGCTCATCGCGGAGTTGGCGGCCGGTGTAATGGATGAACACATCGTCAAGGGTGGTGTTCTGGACGCTGAGAGAGGTGAGAGTCTCGCCGAGGGATGCAGCTAACTCGACTAACTGCATGGTGGTTTTGGAGCCTGAAGAAGTCAGCACACGATAGTACCCGGCGCTCTCGGCCTGCACGCTGGTGACTCCTTCAAGCTTTTCCAGGCGGCCTTGCCACTCCTGAGTCTCACGGTCGAAATGGACCTCGACAACATTGGCGCCGGGGACACTGTGCTTCAGTTCAATGGGCGTGCCCAGCGCGACGAGTTTGCCATGGTCGACGATGGCGATGCGGTCGCAGAGCGTGTCGGCTTCATCCATGTAGTGAGTGGTGATAAGCATCGTGAGATGACGGGTTTTTCTCAGGTTGTCGAGCATCTCATAGACTGCGATGCGTGAGACAGGATCAAGGCCAGTGGTGGGTTCATCGAGAAAAAATATCTCGGGATTGTGGACCAGACCGCGGGCAATTTCAACACGACGACGCATTCCGCCCGAGAGTGTCTTGACCTGCGCGCCGCGCCACTTGATGAGGTCAACCGCTTCGAGGACCTCGGCGATATTTTTTTTGCGCTCGGCCTTGGGCACGCTGTAGAGCTTCGCGTAAATATTCAGGTTCTCCTCAACGGTGAGGTCGGGATCGCTGGTGAGGGCTTGAGGAATCACGCCGATCATGCGGCGCACCGCATCGGCATCTTTACCCACGTCATGCCCTGCGATGATGGCGCGGCCGCCGGTGAGGGGGATGAGTGTAGTCATCATCCGGATGAGCGTGCTTTTGCCCGCGCCGTTGGGGCCGAGAAGCCCGAAGATTTCTCCCTCGGCAACCGAAAAGCTGATGTCCTTGACGGCTTCAAAGTCGCCGTAACGCTTGACGATGTGCTCCACGGCAATTGCAGGAGGACGAGAGCCATTCTGCGCGTTGACGAA
>Ga0181520_10010795_pt1 | contig 12159 bp, 4 predicted proteins | sample PEATcosm2014_Bin_29_FD_132451 | JGI IMG/M metagenome (GOLD analysis project Ga0181520, IMG submission 132451) | Peatland microbial communities from MTU Mesocosm Facility, Houghton, MI, USA - PEATcosm2014_Bin02_30_metaG | ecosystem: Environmental > Terrestrial > Soil > Wetlands > Peat | place...
CGGACCGTGCTTTTGCATGCCGAGCAAGGGATGGGCGACACCATCCAGTTCTGCCGCTACGCCGCGCTGGTGGCGGAGCGTGGCGGGCGCGTCGTGCTGGAGGCGCCGCGTTCGATGGCGCGCCTGCTGACCGGCCTGACCGGCGTCGATCGTCTGATCGCCGGCGGCGATCCTCTGCCGGCGTTCGACTTGCACTGTCCGCTGATGAGCCTGCCCGGCCTGTTCGGCACGACAATCGAACGGGTTCCGGCGCCGGTGCCCTATCTGCGCGCCGAGGCGGCGGCGGTGGCGCGGTGGCGGGACCGGCTGGGCCCGTCGGGGTTCAAGATCGGCATCGCCTGGCAGGGCAACCCGGCCGCCGCCGCCGAACGCGGACGCTCGGCGCCCCTGGCCTGCTTCGCCCCGCTGGCGGCGGTGCCCGGCGTGCGGCTGATCAGCCTGCAGAAGATCCACGGGCTGGACCAGCTCGATCACCTTCCAGCCGGCATGGTGGTGGAGACGCTGGGGGCGGATTTCGACGACGGTCCGGATGCCTTTGTCGACACGGCGGCGGTGATGATGAGCCTCGATCTGGTGATCACCGTCGATACGGCGATCGGTCATCTGGCCGGCGCCCTCGACCGGCCGGTGTGGCTCGCCTTGCAGGCGGTGCCGCACTGGGTGTGGATGCTGGAGCGCGACGACAGTCCCTGGTACCCGTCCGCCCGCCTGTTCCGCCAGGCGGAGCGCGGCCAGTGGGACGAGGTGTTCACCCGCATGGCGGCGGCGTTGGCCGAGCGGCTGGGGGCGCCTCGGCCTCCGTTACCGCCGGCGTCGCCCGGCCTTGGGGCGATGCTCAACGAAGCGTTCCGGCGCCACCAGGCCGGTCGGTTGATCGACGCCGAAACGCTCTATCGCCAGATCCTGGCGTTCGATCCAGGCCACGCCGATGCCCTCCACCTGCTTGGCGTCATCGCCCACCAACGCGGACGGAACGATCGCGCCATCGACCTGATCCGTACGGCGATTGGCATCCACGCGGAGGCGGAGCCCTATTACACCAACCTGGCGAGCGCCCTGCACGATCTCGGTCGTTTCGCCGAGGCCGAGACGATCTGCCATGCCGCGATCGTCGTTGAGCCGAGCGAAGCCGAAGCCTACTTCAATCTGGGCAACAGTTTGAAGGAATTGGCGAAACTCGACGGCGCCCTCGTCGCGTACGACATCGCCATCCGCCTCCGACCGGATTTCGCCGAGGCCCACTACAACGAGTCGTTCGTCCATTTCCTGAGCGGCGATTTCGCGCGGGGATGGGAGAAATTCGAGTGGCGTTGGCGGGGCGGCAGCACGATCCTGCGGCCGCGTCCCTTTGCCGAGCCGAATTGGCATGGCGAGGATATCGCCGGTCGGACGATTCTTCTGCACGCCGAACAGGGAATGGGCGACACCATCCAGTTCTGCCGCTACGCCGCGTTGGTGGCGCAGCGCGGCGGGCGCGTCGTTCTTGAGGCGCCGCGCTCCCTGTTGCGGCTGTTGTCGGGTCTAAAGGGGCCGGAACGCTTGATCGCCGCCGGCGATCCTCTGCCCGCGTTCGACCTGCATTGCCCCCTGATGAGCGTGCCCGGCCTGTTGGCAGTGCGGGTGGAAACCATACCCGCGGCGCAACCCTATCTGCGCGCCGGGGAGGATGCCGTTGCGCGGTGGAAGGATCGGCTGGGCCCGTCGGGGTTCAAGATCGGCATCGTCTGGCAGGGCAATCCGACCGCCGCGATCGAACGGGGACGCTCGGCCCCCTTGGCCTGTTTCGCGCCGTTGGCGCGCCTGCCCGGAGTCCGCCTGATCAGCTTGCAGAAGACCCACGGCCTCGACCAGCTCGACCATCTTCCCCCCGGCATGTCGGTGGAGACGCTGGGCGCCGATTTCGACGCCGGACCGGATGCCTTCGTCGATACCGCCGCGGTGATGATGAGCCTCGATCTGGTGGTGACCGTCGATACCGCAGCCGGTCATCTGGCCGGTGCCTTGGGGCGCCCGGCGTGGCTCGCCTTGCAGGCGGTTCCGCACTGGGTATGGATGCTCGGGCGCGAGGACAGCCCCTGGTACCCCTCGGTGCGTCTGTTCCGCCAGAGCGAACGCGGCAATTGGGACGAGGTGTTCGACCGCATGGCGGCTGTCTTGTCGGCGCGCCTCGCACCGGCCGGGGGTCCGCCGGGGGGTGCCGCGTCGCGCTGGCGGGCGACGATCGACGACGCGTTTCGCCACCATCAGGCGGGTCGCCTGGAGGACGCCGAACGCCGTTATCGTCAAATTCTGGCAAGCGATCCCGGCCATGCCGATGCGCTGCATCTGCTCGGCCTGATCGCCCACCAGCGCGGGCGGAACGATCACGCCGTCGCGCTGATCGGGAAGGCCATCGGGATCGACGCAACGGCGGCGGTATTTCACTTCAATTTGGCGACGGCTCTGCATGGCCTGGGTCGTCTCGCCGACGCCGCGACCTCCGGCCGAACCGCGATCCGACTGCAACCGGACGACGCCGAGGCGCACACCAATCTGGGCAATTTCCTGAGGGATTTGGGAATGCTCGACGGCGCGTTCGCCGCCCAACGACGGGCTGTCTGCCTGAAGCCGGACCTGGCCGAGGCCTATTCCGGCCTGGGCAAAGCGCTGAAATCGTTGCGGAATCTCGACGGCGCCCTTGCCGCGTACCAGACCGCCATTCATCTCCGCCCGGACTATGGCGAAGCCCATTGCAACGAATCGTTCGTTCACTTTCTGCGCGGAGACCTGGCGCGGGGTTGGCCGAAATATGAATGGCGTTGGCGCGGCGGGTCGAAAACCCTGACGCCGGTCAACTTCCTCCAGCCGCCATGGGACGGCGGGGATTTGGCCGGACGCACCATTCTGCTGCATGCCGAGCAAGGGATGGGCGACACCATTCAGTTCTGCCGCTACGCCGCGCTGGTGGCGGCCCGCGGCGGGCGCGTCGTGCTGGTGGCGCCGCGCCCTCTGCTGCGGCTGCTGGCGGGTTTGCGGGGCGTCGATCACCTGGTCTCCGCCGGCGACCCGCTGCCCGCTTTCGATGCGCATTGCCCGCTGATCAGTCTGCCCGGCCTGTTCGGGACGACCGTCGACACCATTCCGGCTCCGGTGCCTTATCTGCAGGCCGATGATGTCGCAATCGCGCGGTGGCGGGACCGGCTGGGCCCGTCGGGGTTCAAGGTCGGCATCGCCTGGCAGGGCGGTCCCGCCGCGCGCGAACGCTCGGCGCCCTTGGCCTGCTTCGCCCCGCTGGCGGCGGTGCAAGGCGTGCGGCTGATCAGCCTGCAGAAGACCCACGGCCTGGACCAGCTCGATCATTGTCCGTCCGGCATGGTGGTGGAGACGCTGGGCGCCGATTTCGACGACGGTGCGGACGCCTTTGTCGATACCGCGGCGGTGATGATGAGCCTCGATCTGGTGATCACCGTCGACACGGCGATCGGTCATCTGGCCGGCGCCCTCGGCCGGCCGGTGTGGCTCGCCTTGCCGGTGGTGCCGCACTGGGTGTGGATGCTGGAGCGCGACGACAGTCCCTGGTACCCGTCCGCCCGCCTGTTCCGCCAGCAGGAGCGCGGCCAGTGGGACGAACTGTTCGCCCGCATGGCGACGGTCCTGGCGGAACGATCGGGCGCGCCGCGCCAAGCCTCGTCCGCCCTCCAGGGGATGGTCGAGACCGCCGCTCGCCACCATCGGGCGGGGCGGTTGGCCGATGCTGAACAGGTTTGCCATCGAATTCTGGCAAGCCATCCGGGCCATGCCGATACCCTGCACCGGCTCGGCGTCATCGCCCACCAGCAGGGACGGAATGACCGGGCCATCGGCCTGATCCGGGCGGCGATCGGCTTTGATGCGATGGCGGCGCCCTACCACGCCAATTTGGGCATCGCCTTGCATGGGATCGGGCGGCTCGATGCGGCAATCGCCGCCAGCCGAGCCGCCATCGTCATCGAGGCGGACCAGGTCGACGCGCACGCCAATTTGGGCAATTTTCTGCGGGATTTGGCAAGGCCGGACGAGTCTCTCGCCGCCTATCGCCGAACGCTTCGCCTCCGGCCGGACTTCGCCAAGGCGCACGCCAACTTGGCAAATGCGCTGATGGAGTGGCAACGGTTCGACGAGGCCGTTATCGCCTATCGGACCGCCATCGCCATCGCGCCGGACGATGCCGACACCTATTACAACCAGGGGCACGCGATGTGCGATCAGGCGTGGCTTGACGAGGCGTTTGCCGCATTCCGCAAGGCGATCCGTCTCCGACCGGACCATGCCGAGGCGCACTACAACGAATCCTTTGTCCACTTCCTGCGTGGGGACTTGGCGCGCGCCTGGCCGCAATACGAATGGCGCTGGCGCGGCGGCTATCCCGGCCTGACGAGTCGCGCCTTCCCCCAGCCGCAATGGACGGGCGAGGAGATCGGCGGTCGCACCGTGCTCGTCCATGCCGAACAGGGCATGGGCGACACCATCCTGTTCTGTCGCTACGCCGCGCTGGTGGCGGCCCGCGGCGGCCGCGTCGTGATGGAAACGCCGCGTCCCCTGGTGCGGTTGTTGTCGGGATTGCGCGGGGTGGAGCGCCTGATCGCCACCGGCGACCCTTTGCCTGATTTCGACCTGCATTGCCCGCTGCTGAGCCTGCCCGGCGTTTTCGGCACGACGGCGGAAACCGTGCCGATCCTGGTGCCCTATCTGCGCGCCGATGACGACGCCGTGGCGCGATGGAGGGAACGGCTTGGATCCGCTGGCTTCAAGATCGGTATCGTCTGGCAGGGCAATCCGGCCGCCGCGGTCGACCGGGGACGTTCGGCGCCCTTGGAGTCTTTCGCTCCGTTGGCCCGGGTGCCCGGCGCGCGCCTGATCTCCCTGCAGAAGATCCACGGCCTGGAGCAGTTGGACCAGCGTCCTCCCGGCATGGCGGTGGAGACGCTGGGCCCCGATTTCGACGCCGGCGCCGACGCCTTCATCGATGCCGCCGCGGTGATGATGAGCCTGGATCTGGTCGTCACCGTCGATACGGCGATCGGCCATCTGGCCGGCGCCCTAGGCCGGCCGACATGGATCGCCTTGCAGGCGGTGCCCTACTGGGTGTGGATGCTGGATCGCGACGACAGCCCCTGGTACCCTTCCGTCCGCCTGTTCCGTCAAGTCGAGCGCGGCGATTGGGACGATGTCGCCTGCCGGATGGCGGCGGCCTTGACGGAGCGTTCATGACGGACGGAGAGAGACGTGCCCTTGATGGTGGAAATTGCGCCGGGTGAATTGATCGACAAGATCACCATCCTGGCAATCAAACGCGCGCGCATCGAGGACCCGGAAAAGCGGCGCAATGTCGAACATGAATACTCCCTCCTGACGGCGTTACGGAATTCCGCGCTCGGCGACGACGAAACGCTGTCGGCGCTGCAGGCGGCGCTGCAGGCGACCAACGAAACCATCTGGCAAATCGAGGACGATATTCGCGACCATGAACGGCGCCAGGATTTCGGGCCGAGTTTCGTCGCGTTGGCACGGGCGATCTATCACAACAACGATCGGCGCGCCGCCCTCAAACGGGACATCAACACATGGCTCAATAGCGCGATCATCGAAGAAAAATCCTACACCGATTACCGCGCCGTTTGACCGGCGCCGGCACCGGTCGGTCCCTTCCTCCCTCCCGCGACCCATTGAAAGGCCAGACCATGGTCGATAGCGATCCCCCGCCCCCGTCGCCGGCAACTTCGTTGAAGCCGTGCCGCCACGGCAAGATGCTGTTTCTCAAGCACGACACCTATGTCGGTCGGTCTCTCGACGCCTATGGCGAGTGGAGCGAGCTCGAGTGCAAAGTCTTCGGCGCGATCGTCAGAAAGGGCGACATCGTTGTCGAAGCGGGCTCGAACGTCGGCGCCCACACCATCCAGTTGGCGAAATTGGTCGGCCCCGCCGGCAAGATCGTCGCCTTTGAGCCGCAGCGGCTCCTGTTCCAGATTCTCTGCGCGAATCTCGCCCTCAATGAGATGTTCAACTGCTATGCCTACCAGGCGGCGGTCGGCAGCGCGGCGGGAATCCTCAAGGTGCCCCAACTCGATCTGTACGCCACGCAGAATTTCGCCAGTCTTTCCCTCGGCCATGCTGGCGAAGGCATGGATGTGCCGGTCATCGCGCTCGATTCGTTGGACCTTCCGTCGCTGCGTTTTCTTAAGGCTGATGTCGAGGGAATGGAGATTGAGGTATTGCAAGGGGCAAGACGAACGATCGAAAAACATCGTCCAATTCTTTACCTGGAGAATGACCGCCGCGAAAACTCGCCGGCACTCATTACCCTTGTATTTGAATTGGGGTATGACATCTACTGGGATGCACCGCCGATATTCAATCCAAACAATTTCAATGGAAATGCCGACAATATATTCAAGAACACTGTTTCGATAAATATTGTTTGCATTCCGCGGGACCGGCGGGAATTCCGCATCGAGGGGTCTCGTCCAGTGACGTCTCCCACCGATTGGTTCGACCACCGCGCGGGGTAAGCCGCGTCTCTCGCGATACCGGTTCCGAACGTCAAAACTTTCGGGAACCGGTATTACAGCTTGTCGACCATCGCCCGCACGCTGGCGAAGGCCTTTTCCGCCGCTTCGACCCGTTCCGCCAGGCGGTTGAACGGCTCGCGGGTCAGCGCCTTGTGCTCCAGTTCCTCAAGCCCGGCGGCCAGCAGCGAAGCGCAGGCGTTGCGGGCGGCGCCCTTGGCGGCGTGGGCAGCGTTTCGCAAGCTCGGGCGGTCGCGTGCGGCGAGCGCCTGGTGCAAGGCGGCAAGCGATTGGGTGAAGGTCTCGACGAAGAAAGCCAGAATCTCGCGCAAGGTGTCGGGATCGTCGGTGCCCAGAATTTCAGCGAAATTTTCCAGGCTGATCGGCGGCTCCTCGTCCGGCTCGGCGGCCGCCGCGACCGCCGCCGGCGCTTCGTCGGGGGTGGCGGAATCGTCCGCTTCAGGGTTCGCCACGGCGGGCAGCCAGCGCTCCAGCGCCGCCGCCAGCCGGTCGAGAAACACCGGCTTGCTGAGATAGTCGTCCATGCTGGCGGCGTAGCATTTTTCCGCCTCGCCCTCCAGCACGTTGGCGGTGAGCGCCACCACCGGCAGGCGGCCGCCTTCCTGGGCCTCCTTGCGGCGGATGCGCCGGGTCAGGTCATAACCATCGAGCCGCGGCATGAAGCAATCGGTCAGCAACAGGCCATAGCGCTTCTGTTGCAGCATCTCCCACGCCGCTTCGCCGTCGTTGGACGTCTCGAAGGCATAGCCGAGTTCGGTCAGCTGTTTGCCGATGACCAGCCGGTTGACCGCGTTGTCCTCGGCCACCAGGATGAGACGGCCGGCGGCCAATGCCTCCTCGATGGTCGGCGCCTTGCCGGCACGCGCCGGTACCGCCAACGGACGCTTGCTGTCGGCGGCGACCTCGGACATGCGGCCGATGGTCTGATTGACCGCCCGGATCAAGGTGCCGGCGCGCGTCGGTTTCACCAAAGGCGGCTGCACTCCCTGGTCCAGGCACCACCGCGCGGCGGCATCCGAGGCGACCGGCGTCGTCGGCACGATGCGCGACCGCCCCACCGCCTTGGCCAAAGGCTCGAGCAACTCGGGCAGGCAATCGGGAAGATCGACGATCGCCAGATCGAATTTTACGCCGTCGGACAACAGTTCCAGGGCGGCCACCACATCCGACACGTCGTTGACCGTCGCCCCGGCATTGCGCAGCGTAATGGCGATTTGGCCGCGAGCCTCCGGCAGATCATCGACCACGAGGATGGCGACGTCATGCAACTGGTCGGCGACGGCCGGTGGCAAGTCCGGGCCGGTGGCGAGGGGAAGTTCGAACCAGAAGGTGCTGCCGACGCCAGGGCTGCTGACCACGCCGATATGCCCGCCCATCATCACCGTCAGCCTTTGACAGATCGACAGGCCCAACCCGGTGCCGCCGAAATGCCGGGTGGTCGACGCCTCGGCCTGGGAATAGGCTTTGAACAAACGGTCGCGCTGCTCGGGATTCAGGCCGATGCCGGTATCGGTGACCTCGACTCGCACCAAGGTGGCGTGGTCGAACCGTTCCATACCGTGAATGCGCACGGTGATATGGCCCTGTTCGGTGAACTTGACGGCATTGGTCAGCAAGTTGAGCAGAATCTGGCGCAGTCGCACCGGGTCGCCGAAGAAACTGTCCTCCAGCGCCGGGTCCGCCCACCAGGCGAGCTCAAGACCGCGATCCCGCGCCCGCGGCGCCACCAGCTCGACCGCCACCTCGACGATTTCCCGCAAGCGCAGGCCGACATGTTCGAGCTGCAATTTGCCCGCTTCGATCTTCGACAGATCGAGAATGTCGTCGATGATGGTGAGCAGGGTCGAGGCGGAATGGCCGATGATCTCGACCATTTCCTTTTGTTCGGCCGACAGGCCGGTGCGGTTCAACATGTCGAGCATGCCGAGCACGCCATTCATCGGCGTGCGGATTTCATGGCTCATGGTGGCGAGGAACAGCGATTTGGCGCGTGTCGCGTCCTCGGCCACGTCCTTGGCTTCGCTCAACTCCTCTTCGGCGCGTTTGCGGTCGGCGATGTCGGTGACGCCGACCAGCACGCAGCGCTCATCTTCGATATCGACGACCTGGCCGGAGATGATCGCCCAAAAGCTTTCCCCGTAATCGGTGGTCAACCGCGCCTCGAAGGAATCGACGAAGCCGCCTTCGCTCAGCAGATTGAGAAATTCCTGCGCCGCCTGCGGGCCCAGATAGCGTTCCAGCGTGTGGGTGTCGCGGCCGCCGCCGTCGTTGGAGGTGAACAACTCGGACGCCCGCCGGTTGATGCGGATCACCGTGGTGTCGGCGAGCCGGGCGAGCAGCATGGCGAGCGGACCGGCGTCGAAGAAGCGGCGCAGCGTTTCCTCCGCCTTCTTGCGGTCGGTGATGTCGTTCATCCCGACCAGGATATGCCGCTCGTCGTCGATGGTGATCATCTGGCCGGACAGCGTGCCGGCGAACGCCTCGCCATAGGCGGTCAGCAGCATGGCCTCGAAATCGTCGACGAAGCCGCCGCTTTCCCGCAGCTTGCGGAAGAAGCGGCGCGCCGTATCGGTGCCCAGTATGTCATCGAGATGGCATGACGACAGCTTGCGGCCGATGATGAACAGCTCGACGGCGCGGCGGTTGGCGCGCCTGACTTCGCCGTTCTGGTAGGCGCACAGGATCATCGGCAGCGGCGCCGCGTCGAACAGTTGCGACAGCGTTTCCTCAACAAGGCGCCGGGCGGTGACGTCCTCGATCCACAGGACATAGGCGTCACGGTCGTTGAATCGGCTGTCCGTCCAGTTGACGCGGGCGCGGAAATTCGGCCCGCCGGCGCGCCGCAGCTCAAGCTCGACCAGCCGCGGTTCGTCGCCGCGCTGAAAGGCGGCCATCAGCGCCACATACTGTTCGGAGGACGGCACGAAGAAGCGGAAGTCGGCGCCGGTCAGCATGTCGCGGCCGACCCCGAGAAGGTCCGCCGCCTTCGGATTGGCGAAGAGAATTTCGTCGTCGGTTGAAACCACCACCAGCCCGGCCGGATCGGTTTCCAGCAGGCGCATCATGCCGAGGCGGCCGGGTCCGCTCATGCGGCCCGGTCCGGTTCGGGAGTCAACGGATCGTGGGGCCGAGACCATCGGTTGTCTTAGGACTCTCCAGGCGGATACAGAGTGACATATTCGATTCCAATGACCCCCTGCAGCTCCTTCAGCCGTCGCAACAGCCGGTCGGTCAGCACGGTGTTCCGGCCCAACAATAACTCACCTGTCGGACCCTTGATATCCTCGGCGAGGACGCCGCCGGCATAGGCCGCCTCCAACTTGATCTGCAACCCTTTTTTCAGGCCCGATTCGGCCTTCGGCCGGGGCGTTCCGACCGGCTTGCGACTCAGCAGACTCTTGCTGACCGCGTCGATGTCCACCCGGTCATAATGCGCCGGCGGTTTGATCTCGCGTGTTTCCCCCATCACTTTGTCGAGGCGGGCGGCGAGCGCCATCTTGGACACCGGTTTGACCACGAAGGCATCGACGTCCAGAGCCAGCGCGGCGCCGACCAGGCCGTGATCGGCGCTGCCGGTCAGCATGACGACGCGCAAATCGGCCGGCACACCGGCCCGGCGGGTGCGAATCCGTTTCAGGATGTCGAGCCCGTTGACCTCCGGCATGTTGAAGTCGAGCATGGCCAGCGCAATGTCCTTGCCGAGCTCGCCCAGCCGTTGCAGGGTCTCGGCGCCGTCGGCGGCGGACACCAGATTGGTGCAGCCGAGGTCGCGCACGATGCGCATGACGATGGATTGACTGAACGCCTCATCGTCGGCAACGAGGACCTTGCCGCTGGAAAACAGGGGTGTCGGTGCGCGCAACACGACGGCTTTCGTCTCCCCAATGACTACAAGACCAAACCATAGCAGAGCCTTGTCGGCGTCGAATGTGACGCTTTTCCTGCTATCAAGGCAAGCCGGTAAAATGTGTCGTCTGGAATCTCAACCTTTACGACACAACGCGGCGCGCCGCCATCGCCCAGGGCAACCAGCGGGTGACGGTCTCGCGCAGCGATTCAAGACTGACGGGCTTGGCCAGGCAGCCCTGCAGGCCGGTTTCCAGGCAGCGCCGCTGGGTTTCCGGCATGATGTCGGCGGTGAGCGCGACGATGGGAATGCGCGGGCCGCTCTTGGCGCGGATCGCCTGCGCCAGGGCCAGGCCATCCATGCGCGGCATGTGCAAGTCGGTCAAAACCAGACCGTAATGGCCGTTGCGCTCGTAGAATTCCAGCGCTTCGTCGCCATCTTCCGCCATGTCGTAGAGCAGGCCGACTCGGTCGAGCAGTTTGCCCAGAACGATACGATTCACCGCATTGTCTTCGGCGACCAGAATGACCAGGCGTTCCGCTTCGGCCCAGGAGCGGGCCGGCGGGATGTAGGTGGCCTGAGACCCGCGGTTCGCTTTGGGCGACAGCGCGCGGCCGAGGCAGACCAGGATGGCGGTGGTCAGGTCCTCCGCCTTGAGCGGGCGGCGCAAGACGTTCGGCCCCAGACTTCCGGTCAGGCTGCGGCGGAACGCCACCGTCTGCAGGCAAGGCACGCCGAACGAGCGCAGCTCGTCGTCGCTCACCACGATTGTCGCGGTGTTCACCGTGTCGACCAACGTCGCTCCCAGCGACATGACCAGATGTTCGACGGCCGTCTTCAGCGGCGGCTGGGCGACGACGGCGATGCCGATTCCGATTCCTTCCAGCGGCTTGGCGTGCACCGTTTCCGGTACCGGCAGGTTCGGCAAGGTGAAGCTGATGGTGGTGCCGCGGCCGATCGCGCTGTCCAGCGTAATGACGCCGCCCATCAGATCGAGCAGGCGCTTGGATATCGACAAGCCAAGTCCGGTGCCGCCGAACCTGCGGGCCACCGAGCTGTCGGCTTGGGTGAAGGGGGTGAACAGTTTCGGCTGGACGTCCTCGGGGATGCCGGGGCCGGTGTCGCGAACGGCGAACACCAGGGTGTCGCCTCTGGTCTCGACGGTCACCAGGACGTGCCCCTTGTCGGTGAATTTGACGGCATTGCCGACCAGGTTGAAGAGGACCTGGCGGACGCGCGCGACATCGCCGCGGACCTGCGTCGGCACCTCGGGCGCGATGTCCAGAATCAGTTCGAGGTCTTTCTGGCCGGCCCGCGGCGCCAGCAGGTCGACGACGGTTTCCGCCAGATTGCGCAGATCATAGGACTGCTGCTCGATGGCAAGGCGGCCAGCCTCGATCTTGGAAAAATCGAGAATATCGTCCAGCAGGGTGGTCAACCCGTCGGCCGACTGGCGCAATACGGCGACCATGTCCTCCTTCTCCTGGTCGAGCCCGCTCCCCAGCAGCAATTCCGCCATGCCGGCGATGGCGTTCATCGGTGTCCTGATTTCGTGGCTCATCACCGCCAGGAATTCCGACTTGGCGCGGTTGGCGGCCTCGGCGACGCGGTTGGATTCCTGCAACTCGTCGATCAGACGTTCGTTGTCGTAGCGCAGGCGGATGGATTCGGTGAAATTGCGATCGGCATTGCGGCTGGCGACGACGATGACCACCAGGAAGACCGCCGACATGGCGGCCAGCAACGACTGCTGCATGCCGCCGGACA
>Ga0181520_10010796_pt1 | contig 12159 bp, 8 predicted proteins | sample PEATcosm2014_Bin_29_FD_132451 | JGI IMG/M metagenome (GOLD analysis project Ga0181520, IMG submission 132451) | Peatland microbial communities from MTU Mesocosm Facility, Houghton, MI, USA - PEATcosm2014_Bin02_30_metaG | ecosystem: Environmental > Terrestrial > Soil > Wetlands > Peat | place...
CGAAATCATGTCAAGGAATTCGGTTCCGGCGGGCACGCCCATCTCGGCCAGGTCGAGCAGCAGATGACGCGCCAGGCGCAGGCCGTCGTTGATTTTGAAGGACTCGTCGAGATAGGGATCGTTGATGAGCCCTTTCCATCCGACGATGGTGCGGGGCTTCTCAAAGTAGACGCGCATGAAGATGCGCAGGTCGGCGGAGAACTCGTCAATTGCGGATTTCAACAGGGCGGCATACTCGCGCGCGGCCTTGGTGTCGTGAATAGAACAGGGGCCGGCGAGAACCAGCAGCCGCGTGTCCTGCCCGTTGAGGATTGCGGAGATTTCGTTGCGGGCGTCGAAGATGGTGGCCGAGGCGGCCTCGCTGACGGGGCGCTCTTCCTCAAGGAATACCGGAGGGAGGACGACTTTGGTCCATTTGATGCGGAGGTCTTCAGTGGTGTGGAACATGGATGGGTTTCCTTTTGTGCGCGCGCCCTGGCAGGGGTGTATGAGGGTCGAAATCGACACAATCCTGATACGAATTTAACAGCCTGGGCGCGGAGAGGCGGCGAGTGCGGTTGAAGTTCACGGCCGGCAGTCAAGGCTGGCGGCCCGATGCGACCGATAAGCGAATTCCCGCAGGGTTACGTCTACTTCCATAGTGGGCCTGCCGCGCGCGCGCAACTGTGCGGCAGCGAGACAGGATGCGCGGCGAGGCGGTAACCTGAGAGCGGGCTGCTAAATAGGGCGCAAGAGGAGCGGCAATGAATATGGGAAAGCGGGCATGGTTGTTGCTGGCGGCTGCGCCGCTAGTGGCAGGTTTGGCGGGTTGCGGAGATTTCTGGGAGGCGCCGGGCAGCGGCAGCACCAGCTTCACGGTTGCCAGCAACGAGAATATCCTTGTGGCTCCGGGCGCAACCACCGGCAATACTTCGACCATTACCGTTACGCAATCGGGTTCGTTTACCGGGACGGTCGCGCTAACTTGCACGGTGGCTTCGCCCTCGGGTGCCGTGAGTCCCACGACGTGCGGCCTTAATCCCGCTTCGGTTTCGATCAGTAGCAGTTCGACGGCGCCTACCTCTACGCTGACGGCAACTACGACATCAAGCACAACCGCCGGCGACTACACGATTACGGTTACAGGCACTTCAGGAAGCGTTTCGCAGACCATTTCAGTTTGCGTGGCTGTGGGCTCAAGCGCTTGCAGCACGGCGGCCAGCACCAGCGGGAACTTTTATATTCTGAACAGCAGCATCAGCAGTGGTAGCACCAACACCATTGCCGGGTATTACATTAGCGCCAGCGCGCTGAAGGCCATATCAGGCAGTTCGTACACCCTGAACGGCGTGGGATACGCTGTCGCCATGGCTCCCAACGGCAAATTCCTTTGTGTAAGTTCGACTGACGGCGTATATGCGTACCCCATTACGAACGGTGCGTTGGGGACAGGTGTGGTGGTCACCCAGGATCTGGCCTATTCCATCCAGATTGATTCGACCAATTCATGGTTGTTGGAAGCTGTCCCCTACCCGGGCGGCAGCGGCGGGGTGACACTGAACGCCGTCAATATCAATTCCTCTAACGGAACTAAGATACTCAACAGCAGCATACCAACGGCAGGTTTTACAGTCGCAAACGCCTACTTGCCGCTGGGCCAGATGGTCATTTCGCCGGATAACAAATTCATTTTTGTTGCCCTTGAAACTGGCGGTACAATCGTGGTCCCATTTAACAGCAGCAATCCCTTGCCTACCGGAGTTACCTATACCTATATTTCGGCGGATAATGGCGGTTCTGTACTTTCGGTAGCTGTGGATCCCAGCAGTACCCCTCGCTTGTTCTATATCGGCCAGTCTCTGGGCGACACCACAGGCAAAACTGGCGGGCTGCGCGCATTCAACTACGCCTCGCTGCCCTCTATATCGGAGATCTCCAGTTCCAAAATCGCGAGCGGCGGGCTGGTGCCTAATTTCATCCTTCCCGTTGCGACTCCCGATTATGTTTATGTCGCAGACGGAACCGGCAGTATCACCGGATTCTCGGTTACGGGGAGCGGTTCCTCATATACCCTGGCAACGGGCAGCACAGTTACGGCGGGTGATGAGGCGAGTGGCATGGCATTGGACTCGACAGGATCCTATGTCTTTGAAGTGAGTTGGTCCGGCAGTCCCTACTTCGACGCCTACACCTTTGACTCCAACACCACCGGCCAGTTGGATTCGCAAGTCACCTCCACGGCTCCGGCTAACTCCATTGCCGTTGTCGCGGCACCGTAGAGGTTGGTTTCCCAGGTCCGAGAATCCGGACCTAGGGCACCCGTTCGATGTGGAACGGAAAGATTCCCGAAGGGGCGCCCTATTCCCTATTCCCTGGTTCTGGATCCCTGCTTCTCAGTGCTATTCTCAAGGTGATCGCTACAGGCTGTGTTTACGCAATCTTCCATCTCATTCGTCCGGTTTGCGCGGGGCTTGAAGGCTCCCGCGACGGCGCTGCTTCTCGCGTCTTTGCTGACATTTTCTTCAGGGTGCAACCGGCTTCGCCACGAAACGCATGAGACGGTTTACGTCTCAGCGCGGCAGATGTACCTGCATGACCGCGTGGCAGCCGTCTCCAACCGCGTGGCCGAGGTGACCAACGGCCAGCCGTTGCAAGTGCTGGAGCATGGCCGCCGCTTTCTCAAGGTGAAGACAGAGAAGAACGAGATCGGCTGGATTGAGGAGCATGCGGTAATCGACGCCAAGGCCTTCAATGCTTTTGATCAGCTTGGCGTTCAGCACAAGTCAGACCCGGTGGTGGCCACCGGTGTGGTGCGCGACGACATCTACCTGCATCTGACGCCCGGCCGGGAGGCGGAGCGGTTCTATCTGCTGGCGGCGAATGCGAAGATTCAGCTTCTGGCGCGCGCTACGGTTCCCAAGGTTGCTCCCGCGGCGGAGCGGACTCCCAAGGCGACGACGGGACAAGCGGCAAAAGTTCCCGCGCAAGGGCCCGGCGTGAAGACGGCTACTCCAGGCGCAGCGCAAATTCCGGGGCTGCCTGATGCCGAGCCGCCGGTGCTGGAAGACTGGTGGCTGGTGCGTGACGCGCAGGGCCACGCCGGCTGGCTGTTGGCCGGCCGCATGGATGTGGATGTGCCTGACGAGATTGGCACTTATGGCGAGGGCCAGAGGTATGTGGGCGCTTACGTGTTGAACAAGGTTCACGACCCCGACGCCACGACGCCGGACCACGAGGTTCCACAGTACGTGACCGTGCTCGCTCCGCCCGGAGCCGGACTGCCTTACGACTTTGACCAGGTGCGCGTCTTTACCTGGAGCATCCGGCATCATCGCTATGAGACGGCCTTCCGGCTGCATCCGATTCAGGGCTATTTGCCGGTGCGGGTCACGCCCGGCTCAGGTGGCAGCGCGCCGACTTTTAGCTTCCAGATCCCCAGCGGCCCCAACATGACCATCGACCCGGAGACAGGCATCACACGCCCTGCGGCGCCTCGCACCATTACTTATATGATGGTCGATACGCAGGTCCGCCGCACCGGTTCCGACCTGGGACCGATTCCCGTCGGCCACATGGAAGGCGCAAAAGCAAAGCTGGCCAAGACTGGAAAAAAGAAGGCGCGGTAGGCGGAGCTATCTCTGCCGGATTTCGTGACTTGTGCTGAGCGCGGATCCGATGTTTCCCACCTTTGGCACAAGAGAATAAAACCCAAACTCTTCTTTCCGCTCGGCTTATGCCGGGGTTCCGGGTTCGCTGATCTGTGCTTCAAATGATTGCAGGAGTGGGCCAAACAGAGTATTCGGCATCGGGATAAAGGTGTGTTATTTTGATGAGGAGTTTATCAAAAAGGGGGACATATGAATCTCCTGACAGAGTTGGAGGTGTGGATTAAGAGGAAGGGTGTGGCGATCGTCCTTTCAATAGGCGGGCTTAACATCGCCATCGTCTCGGCTCTTGCTGCATTTAAGGATGTTCTGGATTTGCAGGCTAAGCTTGTGCATCACTTTCTGATCGCGCTTTTGGTTTTTGACCTATTAGTTGGGTTAGTTGCTTGTTACTACTTTTTCTTGAAGCGAGGAGGTCGGGGCGGCGTGGAAGATCCCAAGCCTCTTAGCGAATTGCTGTATAAGGTAGTGCCATCCAACTTGAATGATGTCAAGTGGGCAGCAAAGCAGGCCGTAATGGTCTATGGAGGCTATGATGTTATACCCGAGAGAGTTATGCTCGATTGGTTTAGAGCCAATAAGAATGGATTCTTTGTGGTGAAAAGAGGCGACGACGCCAACGTCGGAAACCTCGATATCCTTCCATTGAAACCGAATACCATGAAAAGGTTTAAAAGTGGCGAGTTACTAGAGAGGGAATTTTTGGGAGACTGTATCTTCGGACCTGATGAGAAAGCAAGCGTAAAGGATATCTATATTGAAAGCCTTGTTGTTCCGAAGCATCTGTTCGACGATGATACTTCAAATAGTTTCGCGTTGTATGCAGTTATCGAAAGACTCACGGAATGCATTCTGAGCTTATGCGAGCCGGCGGCGGTCGAAAAAGGCGAGATCAAAGTTTATGCGCTTTCAGCAAATCCGAAAGTTGCCCGCCACCTGGAAGAGATGGGCTTCGATATCGTGAGCCATAAGGAAAAGAGAAGGGATGGCCATGACCTTTATTGTCTCGAATTCAAATCGCTTGAGTTGGAACTGAAGAAATTAACAGATAGAAGGGACACGACGAAACTCCGGAGAAAGTCCAGAATCAGTCTTGAAACGGGGCTCTAAAATTCTCTAAAATCCGAGGCGCGAGGCTGTTTTTTGAAATTCGGGGGCATGGCCTGAAGGGGCACGAAAAAACTCCTGGACTCGATCCAGACTCCCGAAAGCATCCCTCAGGGGCTCAGGGCCGCGTTGTCTTTGCGGCATTTACGGCAGTCAGGGCTAAAGCCCTGACCTACCAGTCGTGCCCTGGCACAATGCGGCCTCTACAGAACACAAAGCGGCCTCTTAAAACACACTCTTTGAGTTATGCCGCACCCTGTGAATCCCGGATTCATCCTCGCCGGCGCAGTTCCAACTCGACCACGCGCATCATCTCGGCTTCGGGAGCGGGCTTACCCGTCCAGATTTCGAATTGGCGAGCGCCTTGCTGGACGAACATTTCCATGCCACTAATGGTTGGGATGCCGCGGCCTTTGGCGAGCTTGAGGAGCGGAGTTTCCAGCGGGTTGTAAACCATATCGAAGACCAAGCTGGCGTTCAGCTCCGCTGCTTCAATGGGCAGCAATTGTTTGTTGCCCGTCATGCCGCAGGGAGTCGCGTTGATGAGCACGTCGAAATTGCTTTTGGCGAAGAGCTCGTGCTTGAGCGACTTGGCCTTTGCCTGGCGAGCGAGTTTCACGGCGGATTCGTGGGTGCGGTTAACGACGAAGACCTCAGAGCCCTGAGCAACGAGGCCAAAGACGGCGGCCCTGGCCGCACCGCCTGCGCCCAGGACTGCGATGCGCGCGCCATGCAGTTTCAGGCGCTTCTCCAGCGGGCGGACCACGCCAGCCACATCCGTGTTGAATCCATATATTTTGCCGTCGGCACCGGTCCGCAGAGTGTTGCAGGCACCGATGCGTGCGGTCAGCGAATCGGAGTTAGCCAGATGCGGCAGGATTTCCTCTTTCAGGGGCATGGTGACGGAAGCGCCCGCCAAAGGCAGCTCGCGCGCGAGGGTAATCAAGTCAGAAAGCTTGTGGACCTTGAGCGGCACAAGGATGGCGTTCACGTTTTCTCGGCGGAAGGCGGCGTTGTGCATGAGCGGCGAAAGCGAATGGGCGACGGGGTTGCCGGCCACGCCGAAGATGCGCGTCGCCTGGTCCAGTTGCTCAACGCGGTAGAGGTCGCGCATGGCGCGGGCGGTGAGTTGGCCGGGGCCGGTCGCCAGATCAGAATCTGTTTCCAGGCCGTCGGAGACCGAGGCGAAGGTGAAGGCCGCGCCTGCGCGCGGACCCAGCACGCGACTCAGCAGGCCTTCCTCGCCCATAGCGATGGCTACGATTTCGGAGGAGCGGGACCGGGCTTCGATCAGCTTCAAAATAGCCAGGTTGTTGGCCAGAGAATGGGCAGTGGAAACTATCTTGACGAAATCGGGCTGAAAGGCCTCGATTCGCTCGGCCATCTGTTCCAGATCTTTGGTCCGTGAAAAGTCGTGAAAACTGACCAGCAGTGCCGCACCCGCCACGCGCAAATTGGCGCGCAATTCGTCCATTTGCCTGTGCGTAGCCCCCTCGGCTGACTCAAGCTCAAGATCGACGATCTGGCAGCCGGCCTCGGCGGCCTGCAAAAGCACCTCCAACTCCGCCTTCAAAGGACCCGCGAATTGCCCGCCAAACTGCTTGCGCCGGCAGGTGGCGATGACCGTTGCATCACGATGGGCGGCCAAAAACTGCTTTACAGCGGGCAGCGCAGAGGCTGGCTTGGGGAGCGAATCCAGCCGGAATTCGAGCAGCCTGGAGTCAGGCAGCGCCGCCGACGCCCGCTTGACCAGCTCCTCCGGGGAGCCGGCCTGGATGGCTATGCACAGCTTGCCCAGATTGGCCAGGCGCAGACGCGGGCTGACCGGGGCGGGTGGAGCAGAAATCGAGCTGGCGGCGGAATAGGACATGGGCCTCGTCTGACGCATCTTATAGCTGTTGCGTGCTGGATGCAACAGCTTTATCAGAGATTTACGCCGGGCAGCCCAATTGCTGCCCACGCGGCGCCCCAAGACGGCCGCGAGGAGCAGGGTGTATTCTTGCTTGGAAATGAGGGCATTTTGGCCTGGCCAGGCGTCTCTAATTCGAGCTTTGGAACGAGGAATTCAGGATGTTTGAAAGCGTAAGCCTCTCTACTCCAGCAAGAGTCTTTCAGTGCCCGAATTGCAAGGAGACCATCGACACATCAGCGCAGCAATGCCGCTTTTGCTCGGTTGACATCGACCCCGGAGCGGCTGAAGCAGCTGCGGACGCCATGGCCAGGGTGAATCAGGCCTGCAGCGACGCAAGCTATCTGAAGGTTATGGCGGTCTCGATTCCGGTCTTTGTTGCCCTCATGTACGTACCGTTCACTAGTTTACTTGGCTTTGCGGGTTACTATTTTCTCCTCTTCGCCACCCCGGTGATGGCGGTTCGCTGGTGGGTGAGATTCGGGCGGATCAAGACCGAGGATCAGGAGTTTCGCAGCGCAAAACGAACGACGCTTATCGTTGGCAAACTGGTTCCACTTCTGTTGCTCTACCAGCTGGCAAAAATCGCTCTCGTGCACGTCAGGACTTTGCGGTAACGTGGAAGCTTATTCAACGGAATCGTTCTAAACAAGGAGAATCCCTTTGTATCTCGCAAGCGAACAACGCTATGACACCATGCAATATCGCCGCTCGGGCCGGAGCGGCGTACTCCTGCCGGCAATCTCCCTGGGGCTGTGGCACAACTTTGGCGGCGCTGACCGCTTTGAGAATAGCCGCGCCATGGTGCGCCGGGCCTTCGACCTGGGCATTACGCACTTTGACCTGGCTAACAACTACGGCCCACCCTACGGCAGCGCGGAGATGAACTTCGGCCAGATTCTGCGCATGGACTTCGCGGCCTATCGCGACGAGATGATCATCAGCTCCAAGGCCGGTTACGATATGTGGCCCGGCCCTTACGGCAACTTTGGATCGCGCAAATACCTGCTCGCCAGCCTGGACCAAAGCCTGAAGCGCATGGGGCTGGAATATGTGGATATCTTTTACTCTCATCGGCCCGATCCCGAGACGCCCGTTGAAGAGACCATGGGCGCGCTTGATCATGCGGTGCGCTCGGGAAAGGCGCTTTACGCCGGCATCTCGAATTACAACGCAACACAGGCCGCGGCTGCGATCAAGATTCTGCGCGAGCTGGGAACTCCCTGCCTGATTCATCAGCCCAAATACTCGATGTTTGTTCGCACGCCGGAGCAAGGGCTGCTGGATGTTTTGGGCAAGGAGGGCGTAGGGGCGATTGCGTTTACTCCGCTGGCGCAGGGACTGCTTACCGACCGCTATCTGCACGGCATTCCGGCGGACTCGCGCGCAACTAAAGCTGTTTTCCTGAAGGAGAGCGACATCAGCGAAGACCGGCTCGCTCGGATTCGCGCGCTCAATGAGTTGGCCACGCAACGCGGGCAGTCGCTGGCACAGATGGCGCTGGCCTGGGTGCTCCGCGATGCGCGCATGACTTCAGCGCTGATTGGAGCCAGCCGCGTGGAGCAGATTGAGCAGAACGTTGCCGCCCTCGCGAATCTGAGTTTTAGCGCGGACGAACTGGCTCGCATTGATGCGATTGTGGGGCAGGCTGGGTAACGCGTTTTGCACCAACCAAAAGTCCCACTTAATGGGGACTCTGGATGAGTGTTACTATTGCGTGCAAACAACGGTAACCATGTCTGGAGATCGCAAATGAAGAAGAGGATGCTGAGTCAAAGCTTGAAGTCCGTCCTTCTTGTACTCGTTATTTGCTTGCAGGCAACCAGCGGCTTGGCTCAGAACAAGAAGGATGACACGCCCAAGCCCGCGCAATCCATCGCCGAGTTGCGCCAGCAGTTAGAGAAAATCCTCGCAGATACACATACGCCCGGAGTCTCCGTCGCCATTGTGCATCGCGACGGTCCCGAGTGGGTCGCGGGGCTGGGCAAATCCAATGTAGCCGCAAATCAGGCTGTCACGGAGGAGACGCTGTTTCGCATTGGCTCCACATCCAAAGCCTTCGCCTCACTCTCCATCCTCAAGCTGGCCAACGAGGGCAAGTTATCGCTCCAGGACCCGGTGCATAAACTCGTCCCTGAGATATGGTTTGAGAATCGCTGGGAAGCCACCGACCCGGTGCGTGTGGTTGACCTGCTGGAGCACACCACTGGCTGGGATGACATGCACCTGCCCGAATATGCCAAGGATGCCAAGGGCATGACCCTGCGCGAAGGCCTCGATTATTACCACCACTCGCGCATCTCCCGCTGGCGGCCGGGAACGCGCATGGCTTATTGCAACTCCGGACCTCCTGTCGCGGCATATATTGTCGAGAAGATCACGGGGCAGCGCTTTGAGGATTACGTGACGCAGAACTTCTTCCTGCCCATCGGCATGAAGACGGCCACCTATTTCGAGCAGCCCTCACCGCAACTGACCACCCTCTACCACAATGACGGCAAAACGCCCTTTCCATACTGGAACATCATCCTACGTCCCGCCGGAGCCATCAACGCCTCGGCAAAAGACATGGCCGCGTATCTTCAGTTTTATCTGAATCGCGGCGCGGTGGGGGGCGTGCCGGTGATGCCCGCGGCATCTATCGACCGCATGGAAACCCCTACCCGCACATGGGAAGCGCAGCAAGGCCTCAAAGCCGGTTACGGCCTGAGCAACTACACCAGCTTTCACGATGGCTTTGAGTACCACGGCCACGAAGGCGGCGTGAACGGCGGAATTACCGATATGTCGTATATGCCGGAGTACGGCGTGGGTTATTTCTACAGCATCAACTCCGCTAACGGCGCGGCCTTCGGCGAGATCGGCCACGCGATTCGCGCCTACATCACCAGGGACCTCACACGGCCGCCAGTACCCGCAGTGGGACAACTTCCCGCCAACGCCCAGGAGTACGCGGGCTGGTACCAGCCTGATGCGCCGCGCAATCAGATGCAACAGTTTCTGGCACGCCTGCTGGGGTTGCGTCGCGTGAGCTTTGGCGGAGGGAACCTTCTGGTTACTGGCCTCGGAGGTGTTAACAGGCCTTCTGCAGCCCCGGTCAGTGGCCTGCAATTTCGGTGGCTGCTGCCCATAAAGGACCATCCCGAGCCGGTAGCCACGGTGGCGCTGCTGACGCCCAATGCCGAGGGCCGGTTCATCTTCATGGGCGAGACGCTAAGGTGCATCCCCACATTCCTCGCCCTTGCCGAGATCGTTCTGGTGGCGTGGTTTGTGCTGGCGGCTGTCTCCATCGTGCTCTACGCACCTTTCTGGATGATCGGCGGCTTCTTCAAGAAGCGTCGCCGTCCGGCCGAACGCGCCATGCGCCTCTGGCCGCTGATTGCCGTGCTCAGTCTGGTGGCATTCGTCGGCGTCTTTATGAAGGCCGGCTATGACCCGCTTGTGCGCCTGGGGAACCTGACCATCTGGTCCTTTGGTCTCTTCCTCCTCACGCTGATCTTTGCCGCAGCTTCATTAGCCAGCGCCTTCGCTGTATGGCTGGCGCGGAAAAAGGAGATACGGAGGAGCGTCCGCTGGTATTCGACAACGGTGTCCGCGGCGCTGCTGATCGCCGCCCTGTACCTCGCATGGTGGGGAGTGATCGGCATCCGCACCTGGAGCTAGTTTTGTCGGCGGGTACGTGAGTGTGCCGCGAAGATACGCCAAAAGGGCAAGGTAACCACGGTTATTAGCTGAACGCCGCGACAATCGCATCTGTCGAGCGCACGCAGCCCAGCCGCGGAAAGATGCGCTCCACGCTGTTCGAGTGGCTTTCGGCCGTCACGCCTGTCATCGCATCCTCGGCGAAGATGAGTTCGTAACCGTGCTCATACGCGTCGCGCGCAGTGCTCTCCACGCCGAACTCGGTAGCGATGCCGCAAAGTACGATGGTGGTCAGTCCGCGGCGGCGCAACTGCAGATCGAGATCGGTGCCGTAGAACGCGCCCCATTGGCGCTTAAGAACCACAAGATCGGCGGGCTGGCGGTCGAGTTCAGGAATCAACTCGCTCCAATCCGGCGGCATCTGCCCGGTCGACTTCCACGACTGGTCGGTCGTGGTGTGCGGCCGGTCAGCGCCATCCGGCGCGCCGCCCACATGTACCAGCACGGGCTGTGCTCCGGCGGCTCTCGCCGCTGCCAGCAGTCGCGCGCAATTCGCCACCACGGCGGTCTGCGGATACGGCGCACCCGGCCTTCCTACAATTCCTTTTTGCAGATCAATAACTACGACGGCCGTGCGGCGCGCATCGAGTTTGAGAGCAGCTTTTTCGTCGCTCATTGCTGAATTCCTTCCTCTGCCGGCAGAATGCCCATCTCGCGGTAGATTGGTCGAATCTGGCGCCGCAGTGCTGGCAAACGGGTCGTGAACCATGCCGCTCCCACGATAACTACCGCGCCGTTCATGATGACCGACAACGGCGCTCCCACTGCGCTGGCCATGGTCCCAGCCAGCAAGCTGCCAAAGGGCGCCATGCCCATAAATGCCATCGTGTAGTAACTCATTACGCGGCCGCGTTTGTCATCGGTGACAATGGTTTGAATCACCGTGTTGCTGGCGGCCATGCCCTGCATCATGCCCATGCCGGCGATGAACACCATCACCATGGAGAGCCAGAAGAAGCGCGAGAGCCCGAAGCCGATCAGCCCCAAGCCGAAGACAGCAGCGGCGATGGGAATCATCCTCACCAGCCCGCGCACGTTTCTGCGCGCAGCGAGAGACAGTGCCGAAACCAACGCGCCCAGTCCCATCGAGCCCATCAAAAATCCCAACGTATGCGGCCCGCCGTGCAGTACCCGTGCAGCAAAGATAGGCATGAGCACCACAAACGGCATTCCCATCAGGCTTAACACGGCAAAGAGCATCAGGATCGTGCGTATGGGCAGAAACTCCGAGACATAAGTCCAGCCGGCCTTGAGCTCGGCGATCATCGACGTGGCCACGCGCTTCACCACGGGCGCATGAAGGTGCATCATCAGCAAAGATGCAATCACCGCCAGGTAGCTGATTCCGTCGATAAGAAAGCACCATCCCTCGCTGGAGACCGCGATCAACATACCGGCCAGCGATGGGCCAATGAGTCGCGCCACATTGACCATTGACGAATTGATGGCGATGGCGTTCTGCAGGTCGCGGGGATCGTCCACCATCTTGACCATGAAGGACTGGCGGCCCGGCATGTCGAATGCGTTGACCATGCCCTGCATCACGCTGAGCGCAAGGAGCAGCGGAATCGTGATGTGGCCGGAAAGTGTCAAAGCGGCCAGCGTCAGCGACTGGACCATGGATAAAGTTTGAGTCCACACCAGAACCTGCCGGCGGTCGAGCCGGTCAACCCACACGCCGGCAAATGGCGCAAGCAGAAAGGAGGGAATCTGCCCGGCAAAGCTGACCGTGCCCAGCAGGAGAGCCGAGCCGGTGAGCCTGTAGACCAGCCAGCCGGTGGCCACGCGCGTCATCCA
>Ga0181520_10010798_pt1 | contig 12158 bp, 6 predicted proteins | sample PEATcosm2014_Bin_29_FD_132451 | JGI IMG/M metagenome (GOLD analysis project Ga0181520, IMG submission 132451) | Peatland microbial communities from MTU Mesocosm Facility, Houghton, MI, USA - PEATcosm2014_Bin02_30_metaG | ecosystem: Environmental > Terrestrial > Soil > Wetlands > Peat | place...
CGGGGCTTCCAATTTGGTTGCCGAACTATTCCTTGATTTCTTCGTCGGGGATTGAGCAGTCAGGGGGAACGACCACCAGGCGCGACGGCGCGCTTTTCGCCGCCTTCTTGTAGTGGGCGATCAAGGCGCTGACCTCGTCAACCGTGGCGAAACCGTCCTCCGCGCGAATTTCGAGCAGGACCGCGCTGGCGGGCAGCAGCGGGAACGGTTTGCGCTGACCTTCGCGATCAAACGTGATGATGAAGCCGCGCTGGCGGGCGGCGGCGTCATAGAAGCTTTCGGCGTCGGAGGCGAACTTGGCGATGAGGAGCCCGATATTCGCTTCCGCCGCACCGATCGAGGTCTCCGACAACCCGACGAAGAAATCATCGCCACCGATATGGCCGAGGAACCAGGTGTCGGGATTGGCCATTTTGCGCATCAGTTCGGCGAACAGCAAGATGGCGCGGTCACCCTGGCGGAAGCCATAGGTGTCGTTGAACGGTTTGAAATAGTCGAAATCGATGTAGGCGAGCACGCCGGGCTGTTTGATTTCCAGCAACTTGTTGACGTACTCCTGAATGACCGAGTTGCCGGGCAGTCTGGTCAAAGGATTTTCATCACGCGCCCGCGCCAAATTCTTTTCATGCGCGGCGCGAATCAACGAGCGGGTGCTCAAGAACCCGCGGAACATCATCTGCTCGGTAATCAGAATACCTTCGGCATTCTCGTCGCTTGAATAGATGGCCAACAATTGATCGAGCGGCGTTCCGACATTGGCCATCGGGCAGCGGTCGATGAATTTGCGCAACGTCCGTCCCAGACTGCGATTGGCGATGAGATCCTTGCCAAAGGCCGAATAGGCCCAGTTGCGCAGACGGCGTTCGTTCAAAACGCCGAGCGGATGACCATGTTCGTCGATCACCGGCAAGACGGTCTTTTCCGGATTTTCGGCAATGCGGGTGAACACCTGCTCCATCGGCGTGTCGACCTGCACCGCCGGCGTCGTGTCGAGTTGCTCGACGATCCACTTCTGGTCGATGGCGCGGCGGCCCCGCTGATTGACGGTCAGCGCTTCGACATGTTGGAAGACAATGCCGACACTGGCCGGGTCCATCACCGGCGGCTGGATGAAGAACCCCTGGGCGAGGTCACACCCCAGCTCCCGGCAAATGGTCAATTCGCCGGATGTCTCGATGCCCACGGCGATGACTTCCAGTCCCAGCGTGTGCGCCATGGCGATGACCTGGGCGAGGACCACCCGCTTGCGCGACATCTTGTCGACGCCGGCGATGTGATCGCCGCTGATCTTGAGAAAGTCGAGGTCGCAGTGCTGCAGCAGCGCCAGCCCGCCGCCGTCGGTGCCAAAGCGGTCGAGCGCGACCTGGCCGCCCTTCTCGCGCAGACGATTGATCCAGGCGGCGGCGATCGACGGGTCGCCGGGCACCGAGCTGATTTCGGTGACGATCTGGGTTGTCCGCGAGCCGAGGAGGGCATGGGTCGCCGTTTGAACCGATTCACCACGGTCGACGAGGCGGGGGTCGAGATTGAGGAACAAGCGCCGATGGCCCATGTGCGGCAGCTGCGACACCTGCTCCGCCGCCTTGCCGCGCACGGCGATTTCGAGCTGGAGAAGCTGGCCGCCATCGGCATCGGCGGCAAACAGACCTTCGGCGCCGGCATCGACCGCCGATTCGCGGCGGGCCAGAACTTCGAAGCCAACGCACTGGCCGCTGTGAATGTTGACGATGGGTTGGAAGGCGACGGCGATGCCTGGGACCAGGGCCTGCCGCGCCGTATTTTCAAATGCCACGGAAGCGTACCCCATCACCGACGGACCAGGAGGCGGATATCAATATCATAAAAGAACGCCTCCACCACATACAGGGGCGCAGGGTATCTGACACAGAAATTTCATGGCCCGCATCGGTCGGTGGAAAAGTCCTCTCCCTTCCAACTGCGGTATTTCTGTTTGCCTGTTCTTGCCGATAAAAGTAAAGGCCGTTGACGTTCTCCCAGACGGACAGAAATTTACAGGCTGCGGCGACAATCGAGATTTGACAGAAACTGGGCGGCGACAATATCCCAGGAGAAACTGGTTGCCCGGGCTCTGCACCGTTCCGCCGGAATGTCGATTGCCGCCAGCGCCGCGGCGCGCAGATCGTCCGACAAGACACCGGCGCCGGAGTCGGCGACGACCTCCAGCGGCCCCGGTTCGGGATAGGCGGCAACCGGCACGCCGCAGGCCAACGCTTCCAGCATGACCAGGCCAAAGGTGTCGGTGCGGCTGGGAAAGACGAACACGTCGGCCGCGCGGTAATAGCGTGCCAACTCCTCATCGCCCGAGGCGACGATGAAATGCGCATCGCGATAGCGGCGGATCAGGGAATCGCGCTGAGGCCCGCTGCCCATGATCACCTTCGACCCCGGCAATTCGAGGTCGAGGAAGGCCGGCAGGTTCTTTTCGACGGTGACGCGGCCGGTGAACAGGAAGACCGGGCGGGGCAGATGGTCGAAGGCGGCTTTGCTGCCCGGCAGGAACACATCGACATCGACACCATGCGACCATTGACGCAGCTTGGTGAAATGCCAGGCCTCCAGCTCCTCGAGGATTCCCCGCGTCGGCACCAGCACGGCACTTGACGGCGCGTGAAAGCGGCGGACGGCGGCATAGGGGATGGCGAGGGGCAATCCCGTCCGCGCTCTCACATATTGCGGGAATTTGGTGTGATAGGCGGTGGTGAACGGCCGTTTCCGGCGCAGACACCAGGCGCGGGCGGCCCACCCAAGGGGGCCTTCGGTGGCGATGTGGATGGCGTCGGGGTCCAGATTTTCCAACTGTCGCGCGACTTCGCGCCCTGGAAAAATCGCCAGGGGAATGTCCGGGTAGGTCGGGCAGGGGACGGTGACGAAGCGGTCCGGCGAGATGATATGGCAGCGATGGCCGCGCGCCGCGACGCGTCGGCGCAGCGAGTCGACGACGCGCACAACACCGTTTTGTTGCGGGTACCATGCGTCGGTGACTATGGCGATGCTGAGCGGCGTCTCATTTCCGGCACTGACGCTTGTCATGTGAACCTGAAAAAAAGGGATGTCGAAACGAATGTCGATTGAAACATCGCGGGACGAGTCTGGAAAATGACCGTTCCATGACAAGGAGGGGAATTGGGATCAATCCGGCCGTTCGCGGGTGCGGAAATTCGTCTCGACCGCGCCGGTATTTTCCGCCAGAATAGACCAGATCTGCCCTTCGGAATTCGGTGCCGCTCCGGCGAAGCGCCGATACTGACCAGATGTGGTCGCCGTCCGGCTCGAACCAAAACAATACGGGATGCCATCTTGACGCGACAACGCGAATCCGATCGGCTTCTGGCCATCCTCGACGAAAGTCCGATCGGGGTTTCGATTTCGCGCCGCGCCGACGGCGTCATCATCCTGGCCAATCGGACCTTCGCCACAATGATTGGCGAACCGATGGACCGCCTGATCGGCAGCCTGGCCCGCCAACATTATGTCGACGACGCGCAACGCCACGACATCATCCGTCGTCTGGTCCGCCAGGGGTATGTCGATAACGCCGAAGCGCAATTTCGCCGGGCCGACGGCTCGTTGTTTTGGGCGCTGCTCACCCTGCGCAGCGCCGACATCGACGGCGAGAGGGTCAACCTCGCCTGGATTTACGATATCACCGCGCGCAAATGCGCCGAACGCGACCTGCTGCTGGCCGCCAAGGTGTTCGATACGGCCAATGAGGGCATCGTCATCACCGACGGCGACGCCACGGTCCAAACCGTCAACGCCGCCTTCACCGCCATAACCGGCTATTCGGCCGATGAGGCGGTTGGCCGTCCGATCAGTTTTCTCGATTCCGGGCGCCACGGGCCGGAATTTTTTCGCTCGATGTGGGAGTCGCTGGTTCGCCAGGGACGCTGGCAGGGGGAAATCTGGAACCGGCGCAAGAATGGCGAAATCTTCGTCGAATGGCTGTCGATCGCCGCGGTTCGCGACGCCGAGGGCGGGGTATCGCAATATCTGGGGATATTCTCGGACATCACCGCCCGCAAGGAAGACGAAGAGCACATGTGGCACCAGGCCAACTACGATGTGCTGACCGGGTTGCCCAACCGTTCGTTGTTCAATGACCGGCTGGCCACCGCGGTCCGCCAGGCCAACCGCGATTCATCGACTCTGGCGCTGTTGTTCATCGATCTCGACGGCTTCAAATCGGTCAACGATGAATTCGGTCATGCGTCGGGCGATGTCGTCTTGCAGGAGACCGGTGTCCGCCTTGCCAGCACGCTGCGCAACAGCGACACCGTGGCCCGCCTGTCGGGCGACGAATTCACCATTCTGATCGAGCGCGTGGCGACCCAGGAGGACATCGCCGCCATCGCCGCCAAGATCATTGAACGCCTGTCGTGTCCGTTCGTCTTCGACAACGGGATGGCGACGGTTCACGCCAGTGTCGGCATTGCCCTCTATCCCGATGACGGCGAGGATGCCGCCGGCCTGATGAAAGCGGCCGACTCGGCCATGTACGCGGTCAAACGCGCCGGCAAGAACGGCTATCGCTTCGCCTCCGACGCCGAGTCGCTGGCGCCACGCCAGCCGTCGCCTTTGGTCAACGCGCCACCGCGATAGGCGATGCCGAGATAGAGCGTGTAGGAATCGACCTCGCTGCCGCGCCAGCGCAGCGGGACGACGCCGAGCCGATGCAACTCGGTGAAATATTCCGCCATGCTGGCCGACGCGTCGGATCGCGTGCGGGTGATGAACAGGCCATCCCGGCCTTTCAGCGACTCGACCGCCTCCGCCCGATAATAAGATGGGCGGATGGGGCCGGTCAGAAAGACGGTCGGATGGTCGGGAAGCAGAAACGAGACGATGCCCGTCGGTTCGTGTTTTTCGGTCAGCAGAAAAATGCCGGGATGGGCGACGCGTTCGGCGTCCACCGCGGCGGCCAAATCCGGCCACCCGCCAAGACGCTTCAGCGGGTCGAATCGTTTGGGGATCGGCGCCCAGCCGGTCGCGGCCTGGATCACTACGGCAATCGACATCACGGCGCCCAGAATCGTCGCCGCGTTGCGCCAGCGCCGCCAGCGTGGTGCGGTGCTCGCCCCGGCGGCGGCGGCGATGCCACCCAGATAGGCGGGACCCGCCCAGTGTGCCTGGACCGTCGCGGTGGCGGCGTGGACAAGGAAAAAGACGACCACCGGCAGGGATGTCGCGCCCAGCAGGAACCAGGCGGCGCGCCCCTGGCGCCATCCGGCCCACAGAGCCCACGCCATCCCGGCCAGGACGAAGGCGAACAGGATCGGCGTCACCAGACCAATCTGGCTGCCGAGAAATCCCAAGGCGCTGGCCGCAGGGTGGAGCGGTGGCGGATTGTCGAAGGCATGGTCGAATTGCTTGGCGAAGGACGCCCAGCCATTGGCGGCGTTCCAGGCGATCAGCGGAGTCGCGCACAGGGCGGCCAGCGCCAGACCAACATAGGGCGCCGGGTGGCGCCACGAACGGCGCTGCCCCGGAAAGGCGACGAGGACGGCGATCAGCCCCGGCGCCATCAACAGACCGGTATATTTGCTGAGACAGGCCAGGCCACCGGCCAATCCCGCCGTCAACAGGTGCCAGGGTCTGGACTCGACGGTCAAACGCACCATCGCCCACAGGCATAGCGACCAGAACAGCAGCAAGGGACTGTCGGGGGTGATCAGAATGCCCGACAGATTGAACATGAGAGCGGCGTTGAGCCAAATCGCCGCCTGGTTGGCGGCGGCGCGGGAGGCGAAGGCGCGGCGCGCGGCGTCCCAGACCAGGGCGGTGACGGCAAGACTGGCCAAGGGCGCGAACAACCGGACGCCGGCGACGCTGTCGCCGAGCAGGTGCGTTCCCCCCCAGATCCAGGTGGCCACCATCGCCGGATGGTCGAGATAGGACAGCTGGAGCGGTCGCGTCCACAGCCAGTAATAGGCCTCGTCGGCCGAGAGCGGGACGGCGGACGCGGCGACAAATCGCCCCAGCGCCATCGCCGCGACAAAGGCCAGGGCGAATAAATCGTCTCGTGACGGTGAATCGTTGGAATGAATTGGCATCGTCGGGCGTCATTACGTCCTTTGTCGCAATCCATTGTCAATCCATGGACAGCTTCGCTACGTTTCACCGCTGGCTCGCGCCGCCAATACCGGATAGCCTTTGCCGCAATGCTACAGGATGATCTCACGGACCAATCGACCCGACGGTGGCGCCTCGCCACGGTGACGAGGACCTTTGCCTTCGGGCTTCTGGCCGTCATCGCGCTCGGCGGGTGGGCGGTCATCCACGATGCCTTGCATATCGACAGCCTCGCCGAAGAATCGCGGCAGCGCATCTTGCCGATGATTTTCGAGCGGGAATGGGCCGTCCTCAATCTCGAGCGATTGAAGCAGTATGGCACGATCATCGAAACGGCGGGCGAGCAACAACTTCGCGCCGACACGCGGGCGATGGCGGCTTTTCTCGCCAGTCACCCCAGTTTCCAGTTCGAGCCGAGCCTGGTGGAGGCGGTCGAGCGTTCCGATCGCGCCATCGGCGCCTTGGCGACCGCCAAGGACGAGGCGGACCTTTTGCGGCGCCAGGGGCAATCGGCGGCGGCCGACCAACTTGAACGGCGGGAGGCGGCGAACTGGCATGGGGTGAAGGCGTCGCTCGACACCCTGTCCGATTACCTGTCGGTCAGCGCCACCAAATTGGCCGACGAGCGGGCCGCCGCCACCGAGAAGGCCGCGCACCAGGTGGTGATTCTGGTGATCGCCTTCTTCGGACTGGATGCGATTCTACTCGCGGTGGCGGCGCTGTTCGTCCATCGGCTGCTGCTGAAGCCCATACTGGCGATAACCCACGCGCTCGATATCGACCGCGTTCGCGAAGCCAGGCCGCTGCCCACCTCTTCCATCGCCGAGATCGACACCCTGTATCGCTCGACCGAACGCATGGCCTACGCGATGACCGAGATCGAAGAGGCCAACCGCCAGGCGCGCGCCCTGCAGGCGGAGTTGCGGCGGCTGGCCAGCACCGACGAACTGACCGGCCTGGCCAATCGCCGCTGGTTTCTCGAAATGGCGACGCGGGAGCTGGAGCGTTGCCGCCGGTTCCGCCAGGCCTTTTCGGTGCTGATGGTCGATGTCGACCATTTCAAATTGATCAACGATACCCATGGTCACGCCGTCGGCGACGCGGTGCTGGTCGCGGTGGCCCGCGCGCTAGAATCAAGCTTGCGTTCGGTCGACCTGCTGGGTCGCGTCGGCGGCGAGGAATTCGCCGCGGGCCTGCCCCAGACTCTCGGCGACGACGCCCTGGCGACCGCCGAGCGCCTGCGCGCCAATGTCGAGGCGATCAGCATCACACTGGAAAGCGGCGCGACGTTGCGGTTGACCACCAGCGTCGGGGTGACCGTCGTACAGGCCGGCGACGCGACGCTCGACGTGCTGATGGCCCGCGCCGACGAGGCGCTCTACACCGCCAAACGGGCCGGCCGCAATCGGGTGGTGGTTCTGTAGGCCCACCGCATATTGCGATCAAGGGACAAGGCGATCACAAGATAGGCCAGAAGCGCCGCACGGTGGCGTCGACGGCGCGACCGGTGATCGCAACCTGGAATTTCACTGAGCAATACCAATCAGTTACCGTTAACCTATTTGTAAGGCCTGCCGGTTAATGATGCCGCGGGAGGCTGGGATGAAAACCGCGACACGGATTCCCCTCGTTTACTTGGGCATCTCCATCTTATGGTTGGCGCTGTCCGATTGGCTGTTCAACGGCGCGGCGCCAGCGGGGCTTCCCTTCCTCGATTTCGCTCATGGGTGGGGCTTCGCCGTGCTGTCGGCGCTGCTCTTCGCCGGCCTCCTGCTGCAAGACGGTCTGCGCCGCGACGCCGTCGAGGACAATCTGCGCACACGCGCCGTTTTCGATCCCTTGACCGGGCTGCTCAACCGCTCCTGTTTCAGCGAGAATCTGGAGCGCGCAATCGCCCGGGCGACACGGGAGGAAAGCAGCGCCGCCGTGGCGTTCATCGATCTGGACGGTTTCAAGATGGTGAATGACCGGTTTGGTCACCATGCCGGCGATCAGATCCTGGTTGAGGTGGCCCGCCGCATTCGTGGCGTGATCCGCACCGCCGACTGCGCCGGCCGTTTCGGCGGCGACGAGTTCGTCGTGCTGGTCGAGGGCGAACGGGCGGATGGGGCGTTCCGTCTGGGTGAACGGTTGCGCGATGCGCTCGCCCTGCCGATCGTCGTCGAGGGCCAGGCGATGGGCGTGACCGCCAGTGTCGGATTGGCGATGTTCCCGGACCATGGCAGCATTGGCGAACACCTGCTGCGCGCCGCCGACAAGGCAATGTATCGCGCCAAGGAATCTGGCAAGAATCGCGCCAAGATGGCCCAGTCGCTGGCGGCCTGATTTCCTATTGAAATTTCTTTTATTACGTTTGTCATTTCGAAGCCCGGAATTCCATTTTATCCGGCTGGCCCCTTGACTTGGTCCGTTGAATAGCACAGGTGTAATCACCTAATAACACGCGGAACGTCTTGGGGGAGCGGTTTCGAATGGGGGCGCCGGCCACATACCTGATGACCGAACCGCTATGGGAGGACGGCAACGTCGGCCTGTGGCGCGGTCAGTCGTCGGATGGGGCGAAGGTGCTGGTGCGCGTGCCGATTTCGGAATCGCCGGCCTCGACCAGTCTCCGCCAGATCGAACATGAATATGCCCTGTGCGGCGATCTCGATGCGGAATGGGCGATCCTGCCGCTGGCCTTGATCCAATTGGAAAAGCGTACCGCCCTGGTGCTGGAGGGCGGCAGTTACGAGCCGTTGGTGCGCTGGGTGAAGAAGCCGATGGATCTGGCCCGTTTCTTCAACATCGCGATCAATCTCGCCACCGCGATCGGCCGCGTTCATGACCGTGGACTGATCCACAAGGACATCAAGCCGGCGAACGTCCTGATCAACCGCATCACCGACACCGTGCGCCTGACCGGGTTCGGCATCGCGTCGAGACTGCTGCGCGAGCACCAATCGGCGGAACCGCTGGAGGTGCTGTCCGGCACTTTCGCCTATATGGCGCCGGAACAGACCGGACGAATGAACCGTTCGGTCGATCTGCGCAGCGACCTCTATTCCTTCGGGGTAACCTGCTACGAGATGCTGACCGGCACCTTGCCGTTCAAGGCGGACGACCCGATGGAATGGGTGCATTGCCACATCGCCCGCCTGCCGGAACCGCCGATCGACCGGGTGCCCGGCATCCCGCGGGTTCTCTCCGACATCGTCATGAAGCTGATGGCGAAGATGGCGGAGGATCGCTACCAGGGCGCGGCCGGTGTCGTCGCCGACCTCAAACACTGTTTCGCCGAATGGATCTCGGCGGGCGACATCAAGCCGTTCACGCTTGGCGCCAAGGATTTCTCCGGTCGTCTGCTGGTTCCCGAAAAGCTCTACGGCCGCGAACAGGAAACGCGCATTCTGCTGACCACCTTCGAGCGGGTGGCCAACGAGGGACGGCCGCGCATGACCCTGGTGACCGGCTATTCCGGCATCGGCAAGTCGTCGCTGGTCAACGAACTGCACAAAGCCGTCGTCGGCACGCGCGGCTGGTTCATCGAAGGAAAATTCGACCAGTACAAACGCGACATTCCCTACGCCACCTTGGCCCAGGCGTTTCGCATGCTGATCCGCGACATCCTGAGTCGCGGCGCCGAGGAGTTGGAGTCATGGCGCCAGGCGGTGCAGTCGGCAGTGGACCATGACGGCCATATCCTGGTCGATCTGGTCCCCGAACTGGAATTCCTCATCGGCAAGCAGCCGGCGGTCGTCGAATTGCCGCCGGTCGAGACGGTCACCCGCTTTCAGACGGTGTTTCGCAAGTTCGTCAAAGTGTTTGCCGGCGCCGAACGGCCGCTGATCATCTTTCTCGACGACCTGCAGTGGTCGGATCTGGGCAGCCTCGAGATCCTGAAAATCCTGGTGACCCACCTCGACCTCCACCATCTTTTCCTGATCGGCGCCTATCGCGACAACGAGGTCGGCCCCTCGCACCCGGTGTCGCTGGCCATCGACGCCATTCACAAGGCGGGCGGGCTGGTCCACGAACTGGTGCTGTCGCCGTTGTCGGTGGACAATCTCAGCCGGTTGATCGCCGATGCCTTGGCCTGCGAAACCGAGCAGGCGGCGCCGCTGGCCCGACTGGTCCACGAGAAGACGGACGGCAACCCGTACTTCTCCATCCAGTTCCTGACCGCATTGCAGGAAGAGGAACTGCTCAAATTCGTCGATGGACGATGGCTCTGGAACGTCGCGTCGATCCAGGAAAAAGCTTTCACCGACAATGTCATCGACCTGATGCTGCGCAAGCTGCGCCGCCTGCCGGACGCGGCGCGCAACGGCCTGATGGAACTGGCCTGTCTCGGCAACAGCGCCGACATTTCGATGCTGTCGACCATCTTCAACCGCGCCGAAGACGAGTGGGACGCCGAATTCGGCGAGGCGATGCGCGCCGGATTCGTGCTGCGGGTGCGCGGTACCTTGAAATTCATTCATGACCGCGTGCAGGAAGCGGCGAACGCGCTGATCCCGGCCGAGGATCGGGCCGCCGTCCACTTGCGGATCGGTCGGCAAATGGTGTCGCGGCTCGGCGAGCAGGCGGTCGAGGAACGGATTTTCGACATCGTCAACCAGATCAATCGCGGCGTCGAACTGATCACCGACGACGCGGAAAAGGACGAGCTGCGGCGGCTGAATTTCCGCGCGGCGATGAAGGCGAAAGCGTCGTGCGCCTACGCCTCGGCCCGCAACTATCTCGCCCAGGCCCGGTCCCTGCTGCCCGAGAATCCGTGGGAGGTGAACTATCCGGACACCTTCATCATCTATCTGGAGCGGGCGGCGTGCGAATCGCTGGTCGGCAATTTCGAGCATGCCGATGCCCTGTTCAACCTGATCCTGGGCAATGTGCGAACCAATCTGGACAGCGCGCGCGTCTATTCCCTGCGCATTTCGCAGTATCAGGTCGCCGGGCGTTATGGCGATGCGGTAACGGCGGCGCTGGACGCCCTGGCGCTGTTCGGCATCGTCTGTCCGGCCGCCGAGCCGGACATCGACGCGGTTGTCGAGTCGCTGCGCCGGGAGGTGGTCGACCATCTGCGCGGCAAGGATGTCGGTCGGCTGATCGACGCGCCGGAAGTCGCCGTGCCGGAAGTGCAGGCGATCTTGGCCATTCTGGCCGAGGCCATGCCGTGCGCCTATTTCGCCCGTCCGCACCTTTATTCATGGTTCATCCTGAACGCGCTCAATCTCACCCTGCGCAGCGGCAACACGGCGGAATCGTGCGGCGCCTATATGGGGTACGCCATTCTGCTGGCCGGCGTTTACGACAATGTCGGACTGGCCTTCCAATTCTCCGAGTTGGCGCTGCGCCTTCAGGAAAAGCTCAACAAGCCGCATTTGCGCGGCCGGTTGTTGTGCCGGCACGGTCTGTTCGTCAACAGCCACCGCCGGCCCATCGCCACCAGCGTCGAGATCATGGAACAGGCCTTCCTCGCCTGTCAGGCCTATGGCGACTTGGCCTATGCCGGCTATAGCGCCCTCGACGCGGTGTGGCTGACCTTCGAGATGGGCGCGCCCTTGGAAACCGTGCTCAATGTGTCGAGCCGCTACATGGCGTTCGCCAAGCTGGTGCGGCACGAGGGGCTGTACCAGACGCTGCGGGCCGAGGAACGTTTCGTCGCCGAACTGCGCGATTGCGCGGTGGTGGCCGATCCGTCGGCCGACGGTTCCGACGGAGAACTCGATTGTCTGGAAGTCCTCACCGAAACCAAATTCGGCGCCGGCGTCGCCTATTTCCATCTGATGAACCTGATCGCCGATTTTCTGGCCGGACGCTATGAGGATGCGCTTCAGCAGGGCGCCAGAGTCGCCGCCTACGCGCGCAGCATCACCGGCTGGTTCGCCGAAAACACCTACAATTTCTACAACGCGCTTTCCATTGCCGCGCTTTTTCGGACCCAGTCATTGGACCGCCAGCGCGCTTTGAAGAAAGCCCTGGCCGAGCACCTCGAATTCCTGGCGCGGCAGGCCGAGACCTGTCCGGAAAATTACGAAAATCGCTATACCCTGGTGGCGGCGGAATTGGCGCGCATCGAGAATCGC
>Ga0181520_10010799_pt1 | contig 12158 bp, 11 predicted proteins | sample PEATcosm2014_Bin_29_FD_132451 | JGI IMG/M metagenome (GOLD analysis project Ga0181520, IMG submission 132451) | Peatland microbial communities from MTU Mesocosm Facility, Houghton, MI, USA - PEATcosm2014_Bin02_30_metaG | ecosystem: Environmental > Terrestrial > Soil > Wetlands > Peat | place...
CGCAGAGTCTCGATCGGACTCAGTTTCAACTTAGGGTCGGGAGGATTCGCCTCTCCTGAATCTCCTGATGGTTGCTGCGGCTGCGTCAGATCATTCGCTGCCAACTGACTCTCCGGCGACCTCGACCAAGCGCTCTGTGCTGCGGCCAAGCAAAATGCCAGCACGCCTAATAGAATGCGTGTTGAGCGTCGATTCCTTCGATCCACGGATTACTCCTTCTTCGCTGCAGGGTTCGATGCGCGGAAATGCACTTATCCATCTATCACAGTGTCGCGCCTTGTCCGCACCCAAGCGGATTCGGATCGTGACGTGCGCCATATCTCCGGGAATGTCCAAACTTTCCAAAGAATATAGACCGGCGCGCTCGCCAAAACTCGCATCGATCCCCAGAATCCGGAGCCACAAGAAGCCGCAGCCGTTATATGAAACATGAGAACCAAAAACGCACCGAGCACATATAACCTAAGCCAGGCGACCGGAAGGCAAGCGGCAATCAAAAGTAGAAGCACCCCCGTAGCAATCGGTGCCGACAATAGATCAAGCAATGGCTCAATCATCCTCAACCGTCCGTGCAGTACATCACCCATCAGCCGCGGAGCTAAGCGTCTCATCATGCGCATTCGCCCACCCTCCCAGCGAGCGCGCTGCGTACGTGCGCCGCTGTCGGAGAGTGGCATCTCGCCGCGCACAGTAGCCTCATCGACGAACTCAACACGAATGCCCGCTCTCACCAATGTCAGGTGATACTCAAGATCTTCGACAACTGAATAGGCACCATATGGAATTTGACTCAACACTTCACGGCAAAGAGCAAAGCCGTTGCCTAAAATGCCCGCTGAAAGACCGAGACGATGGCGCCCGCGAGGACGAATTACATTGAACGCTTGGAAAGCAAGCGTCATCAGCTTTGTCCGTCGGCTCCCTGCTGAATTGTTCACTTCGTAGCGGCATTGCAGCGCCTGAGCACCAGCCAGGAATCTCCTCCGCACCGCAGCAAGTAGACCTGTGTCGACAATGGAGTCTGCGTCCACAACCAGCACTGCCTGTGCTGGCCCGTTCAACGCGACACAGAATCCGGCATTCAGCGCGCATCCTTTGCCTTGCTGCGCGGAATCGTTTAGTTCCAGCACTGTTGCGCCAGCATCCTTCGCAACCGCCGCAGTTGCATCGCTGCAATTGTGTGCGATCACCAGCACTTCCGAATTGGAGCCCGACGAGTTCATGATGCTGCGAACGCAGCGCCCAACCAGTGCTTCTTCATTGTGTGCTGGCACTAATACCATGAGCGAGAACGGTTCTGAATCTGCCTTCGGATGGTGCGTCCGCATCTTCGGCACAAGCGCTGCCACAGTTAGCGCCAGAAGCTCGGCAACCAACGGAAGAGTCATCAACGCCAGAACAATCCCGAAGATTTGAAACGCGTTGGAAGGATGCATATTCCTTGACTCCAATTCACTCGACTAACGATGAACAGTCGCTCGCGTGCTTACCTTATCTCTGTCACCGCACTTGAACTTCCATGACTTCCAATGATTTGCCGCTTGATTTCATACGGCATCTGCAGATGCGAGCTTCTGAATCATTGTTTCCATCTCCATTCCGTTCGATGCTTGAGCAGGAACTGCCAAAGAAGTCAACCTGCGGCCTAGCATTTGCTGAACCTGGCGGTAAACGCCCGGCACTTCTTGAAGATGAATCGGAATCAACTGACCGCCGATTCGGCAGAAGGCCCAATCAGCTCCCGTTTGCGCAGCCGGTATCAAATCCGGCTGAATTCGCCGCAATGCCTCTGAGACTTTGGGGGCCAAGCGGAAGAAAAGTCTTAACCGGGAAGCTCCGAGAACCTGAGTCAGAATCCGGTCGAGACCCGCCAGCCAGAGTTCACGCTTCCAACTGCGAGCGATATTCATGACATAGATCAGCGATGCCAGCGCGTCCGCACCGATATATGCTGTATTACTCATGTCCAGCACCACGTGTGAGCCTGCCAATACCGCGCTGCGAACATCGGATTCAAACTTCGGCAACAACGCACCTGTGAAATAGCCATCAATCCGCAGCACTGTGGCACAGCCCGTCTTCTCTTGCGAGATCTGCGCCTCTTGACGACGCTTTCCCTGCATGGCCATCGCCATCAGTTGCACAGGCAGATACCGCAAAAGTCCCGCCGCATTGCCGAAATACCGCTTTGCCAGACGCGTTGGATTCTCAACCATGCGGTGAAACCATTCCATCCCGCAACGCTGCATCCATGCTGGAGCGCGATTGGTTCTGCCACTCAGAAAATCGAGTGATCCTCCAATGCCGATACAAACAGGAACTCCCAGCCTGTGCCGATGCATCGCCAGCCATTTTTCCTGCTTGGGATTGCCGAAAGCCACCAGGAGTATGTCGGGCTTGGCCGCCTTGATCCTGTCCAGGATCTCCTCGTGATCCATCTCCTCCAATGGCCGATACTCCGGGCAATAGCGTCCGGTGATCTGCACACCCGGATAATTCTTCTCCATCCATGCCGCAGCGCCAGCCGAACTCTCTTCTTCCGCGCCCAACAGAAAAATGCGATAGCCGCGGCGTGCCGATAACTTCGCAAGCTGAGGCACCAGATCGGCCCCCGCCACACGCTCTTTCAAGCCCGCCCCCAGCAGTCGCGACGCCCACACCAGCGGCATTCCATCCGCCAGCACCAGATCGCACTGGCTCAGCGTCTCGTACAACTCTTCGTCATGGATGGACTTCATCAGAAAATCCACATTGGCCGTCGCTATCTGATGAAAACCTCCCTCGGCAATCTTCGCTTCCACTGCTTGCAAAACTTCATCCATCGTCAGGTTGTCAACTGCCACCCCTAATATGGCAACACGTTGATCTCTAGATTTTGCCATGATGATCGCTCCTCAATTTCTCGGTCAGTTGCGGTTCATCCCACTCGTTTAATGCTCTTTGATCGGTGGTTAAATCCGTAGCTGGGGAAGGGAACGAGGCTTTCACGCTCTCGTAATCGATTGATACTCAAGGAAAACAGTCGAAGAACTTCTTTCTCAGGAAATATCCGTCTCGCTCATCGACCACAAGATTTCAGGAAGTACGAACCTGCCTAATCATGCAAAGGCACTTGATATATCCGCTCAATACGATCCGGCCTCTATCGCATCGAATCGCATCAGTTAGTGCGGGCGGAGACACCTGCCGTCGCGTATTCATGGACTGCTTGTACATCTAGTGCGGGCGGAGACACCTGCCGTCGCGTATTCATGGACTGCTTGTACATCGTTCAGCCCGACTTCGGCCGAGATCGCTTGCGAGAATATCGAGATCGTGACCACCAGCCGCAAGCCGTTCTTGATTCGCGCCAGCCGTCCCTCAACACCTGCCAACGGCCCCCGCATCACCGTTACCTGAGTACCAGGCGTCAGCGCATCGCACCGGTCGCACGCCATTCCACTGCCCAGCGTCCGCCGAATCGCCTCGATCTCAACTTCGGGAATCTCGCTCGGAGCATGATTTCCACCCAAAAGACGAACGATACCGCTCGTCTCCAGCACCCGGACCCGGTTTCGCAAACTGGGCTCATGGTGCACAAACAGGTACCCGCTGAACGCCGGAACATTCACGACCTTCCGGCGATCCTTCCATTGGTGGACCTCTTGTAACAAAGGAAGATACGTCGTGAGGCCTTTCGTCATCAGAGCTGCGGCTACTCGCTGTTCGCAGCGGTAAGAGGTCTGCACCGCGTACCAGCCAGAATGAACACTCTCCGAGAAAAGCATCTTCCCCGTCTGCATATCCGCGCTAAAGCAGGCTTCGCCCATGTCACTCCCATTCTGAGTTCTGACGATTAAAATTGTCGTTTGGATTGCCGAAGAATTATGCAAGAGCAAGATGCTCATTGCGCCAATGCAACAGTAAAGACGTACAAGTCTATCAATCCCCGGTCAAAAGCTCCTTGCTAAACTCCGTGTTCTTCCCCTGCATATCCTTGCCGGCTTCAAACACGGTTTGTTCAAATAGCCACTCCACATCGCAACCCAGCACCCTGGCTATCTCCTGACGTGTACGCTGGCGGGGCTGACGCACACCGTTCACAATGCGGCTCAGGTATGCCTGATCCATGCCCAGCATCTTGGCAAGCCGGTTCTGGCGCATACCGGTGGTATACATACGCAATTTGAGATTTGGGTAAATACTTCGCTCCTTTCCGGCATGAGCACATCCTATAGTGCAGTTCGCGGGTCTAGCGCTTCAAAGATTCGTTACTACTGTGATTCGTGACTGCTGTCACATTCACGATTTCTTAACAAGAGTTATACTTTCAGATAAGAGTACGCTATCGACTCTGGCAACTTTATGCAACTCTTTTCTGGTAATGGGATTCGTGTATCAAAGTAATTTTTTCGCCGGTTACTGCGGCCATTTTGCTGTCTATTCTATAGAATCTAAAACTGTTCCTCTTCGGCTTATCTGATTCCGAAAGCGCTCAACAATGATCAGAATTCATCTCACACTCAAACTAGCGCGGCCCATATTTAGATGAAATTGGCAAATAATTGTCTTTCATCGTGCGTCGCAAGAAAAGATTTTTACTGACTCGCGGCCACCTCGCTCAATCGATTTACCACCCGTATCCGTCACTCGCCTCTTCCCAACCAACTCTCCGTAGCACAACCGTCCAATCTCCCACCGGCGCAGCAATGGCAGCAGCGAAACCTTCGCCCACAACAAGATCGTCAACACGCCAGCAGATTCCGGAGGCTTCTTCCAACCGGACCCTGACACCAATCCGATTCAACCTCTCGCACGAAACATCCACTCCCTTCAAGCCATTTGCAATCCCGCATCCGGCTGCCTTCAAAACCGCCTCTTTCCGCGTCCAGAGGCGAAAGAAAATACGGGCCTGCTCATCTTCTGTCTGCGCCACTGCAACCATCGCCGCCTCGTTCGTTGTAAAATTCGCGGCGGCTAGCTCAAGCATCTCAACATCTCGCCCAATCGTCTCCACATCGATCCCCACTTCGCTGGCGATCGAGAATGCAATCAGTCCAAGCCCCTCGGAATGCGTCACATTGAATCTCACCGCGGCCGGATCGGCAACTTCCGGCTTGCCGTATCGATTCGCCGTCAATGCTATCTCCCGGGGACTCTTCTCCAGATACCGGGCCAATCCCAGCCGCAACATCGCACGACATTTCCTGAAACGAGTCGCGTCTTTCGCATAGCGATAACCTTCAGCGCGCTTGCGCTCTTCCTCTGACAATATATTGTCGAGTTTTACTCCAGGATTCAACGGCTGATCCAGCTCGATCACCCATACTTCAATGGTCGCTGCGGAAGCCGGTCTTTCATGTGAAGTGCCCATGCTCATGGACTTCCTATTTTCCGCGTTCGCCTCTGCAAACTGCAACTGCTATCATCATTGCGGGCTTCGTTGATCTTTGTCAGCCATGCTGCGCTTTCTTCGCACTGACTTCCCTGCTCTGCTGCCAGACTCATCGCTGAAGCCCGTTTCTGAAACTTGAACTTGTCCCTATTCTGGGAAGGAGGCGTTTCCAGACCGGTATGCACTTGTCTCCAATTGCCGCCCTCCTTGCTTGGATACCAGCCGGAATCTATCTCCTCCGCCGCTTTCCGGTCCGTGTTGCGATCCTCGCTAATTTCTTCGGTGGGTGGGCACTGCTGCCGGGTGCAAATTACACGCCTTCCACTTCACCCTTTCCATATTGGATTCTCGGCGTCGCTCTCCCGGCAAATTATTTTCTCACCAAGGCCTCGGTCACTGGAATTGCCGCGATTGCCGGAGTCTCTCTCTTTCATTTCGCTGAACTGAGGCGTTTCCGGCCGCATCTTTGCGACCTCCCGATGGCTCTCTGGTGCATCGTACCTCTACTCTCGGCGCTCGCGCACCCGGATACCTTCCGCGGTGCCTTTTTCGGCGCTGCTTATCTCACCCTCGCATGGGGCGTGCCCTGGACCATGGGCCGCCTCTTCTTCTCCACGTTTGACTCCCTGCTGCTAGCCGCAAAGGTTACGGTGATCTCTGGACTCTGTTACATACCCATCTGTCTCGTCGAAATATATTGTGGACCCCGGATCTATGCCTTCCTGTATGGCTATCAGCCTTACCGCTGGGTAGGAGCACAGCGCTATCTCGGCTTTCGCCCCATCGGCTTTTTAGAAGATGGAAACCAGCTAGGCATCTGGATGGCGGTGGCCACGCTGATTGCTGTTTCATTCTCCGTGCACGGACTCGCACCGCGTATTCTTGGCTTGCCTGTGAAATGGGCCGCTTCCTTGCTGGCTGTTGTGACTCTGCTCTGCCAGTCGGTTGGAAGCATCCTGCTGCTGCTCTTCCTGCTTCCGATGGCGTTGTTGAAGCGTCGCTTCGTAATGCGATCTCTCGTGACACTCCTTATCATGGCGATCATGCTCTTCGCGCTTTTTCAAATCTCCAACCGCATCTCGCTGCGCGCATTCGTCAAGGAGAATCACGCTGCGCATTCCTTTGCTGCCGCCCTTACCGGGATCGGCCGCCATTCCCTTGCATGGCGCATCGCCCGCGAAGAAAGCGATATGGCCCTTGCGATGCGCTCTCCATGGCTCGGTTCGGGAAAGTGGAACTGGTGGCAGGATGGCGATTCCCGGCCCTGGAGCCTTTGGCTGCTGGTGCTGGGAATGTATGGGCTGGTCGGCTTGCTCGCCTTTGGATCGATCTTGTTCCTTCCCATCCTGCGTTCCGTCTGGTCGCCGGCAGACGAACGCCAACCGCATGAAGCCAGCCTCCGTCAGTTGTTGGCCGCGGCAATTCTCGTCATCGCCTTCGACAATCTGCTCAATGGAGCCATGATTTTGCCCTATCTTGTACTGATGGGAGGCCTCGCAACAAAGCCGTCAAGCCGCGAACCCGCTCCCAGCCAGACTCCTCTTCAAAGGCTGCGGTGAGGCTCGGAGGAGGTGGTTCCGCCGGTCAGCGCTCGAACCCTGCGGAATCATCTCCAATACGCCGCTAGTCAGGAGACGGCATTCTTTGCGCCGCTCATTCCCACGATTGAACTCCATGTGCAATTCTGACCACTTCTCCGCCAAGTCACCAAAAGTTAGCTTTGTTTCCCCCTATTTCCACTTTGAATCCTTATACTGGAGGTGCATCCTCGCTGTGAGGACGCCGCGCGATTTTGCGCTCGTGGAGTGCAAGGCAGTCTTTACGGCGAACCGCATTTGCTACGATGTTTGCGGCATACAGGAAAATTTGATACGCTCAGGCCATCTTCAAGCTGAGCGAAAGGAGAGTTTCTATCATGGCAGAAGAGAGCAAAGTGAACGGTCTGGCGTGGTTTGTGGCTGGACTGGGTGTTGGCGCATTGGTGGGCATCCTTTACGCACCCAAGAGCGGCCGCGAAACCCGCGAAGACCTGGTGAATGGCGCACGCGAGGGAACCGAGTATCTGCGCGCCCGTACCCGGCAAGCCGCCGAGCAGGTCAGCAACATCGTGGAAAAGGGGAAAGAGCAGGTCAACGAATACGTGGACCGGGGACGAGCGCAGTGGGAAGAGTTTGTGGAGCGAGGCAAGAATCTCGTCTCGGAGCAAACCGGCCGGGTAAATGCCGCCGTCGATACCAGTCGTCCGGCCTTCAAGCCGCCTGTGGCTCCTGCCGAACCGGCCGAGTAGTAAGCCAGTCTTTCACTCCGCGGCTTTACCTCCTGGCCGGATCGCGCTCCATCCAGTAAGGACTTCCATCATCCCCGCGAAGCCGCGCTTGAGTGGCAGAAAATCCCTCAAGCGCTGGCTCCAGACCCAATGCTTTGCACGTTTGGGATTTGCAATTTCTTCGGAATCCCAGCAACAGTTTGACCGTTCGAGGCAAATTCAATGCCAATACCAATGCCAAAACTGAGCCACGAAACCATCCTGATGACCTTCATCGCTGTCACGGCGTTGGCCATGCTGCTCCAGACGATCTTGCTGCTGGTCATCTCTCTCGCTGTGCGCAAAGCCGCCCGGGCCATGCGGGAAGAGGCCGAGAGTCTCCGCGCCGCGATCATGCCCGTCGTCTACGATGCGAGAGACTTCATTGCCAGTTCGCAGACTGTCGTTGCCAACGCGCAGGATTTTATTGCCGGAGCGCAGGGTGTCTTTCACCGTGTCGCGCCCAAGATTGAGGCCTCCGTCAAAGATTTGACCGAGATCACCTCTTCACTACGCAAGCAGACCGCTGATATTCAATCCTCGGCACAGGAGATTATGGAGCGCGTGCGCAAGCAAAGCGACCGAGTGGATAGTATGTTCTCCAGCCTCCTGAATACGGTGGATCGCGCCGGAGGGTACGTCACCGAGGCCGTCAGCAAGCCGATGCGGCAGATTTCCGGAGTATTGGGAACATTGAAATCCATCATCGAATCGCTCAGCGGGCCTTTGTTGCGCCGCTAGGTCGATGCGCCCTAGGGCCTGCCGGAGTGGAGCGGTTCTATACGATCCATCCACCACCGACCACAACGTCTTCGTCGTAAAAGACCGCCGACTGCCCTGGCGTCACGGCGCGCTGCGCTTCGTCGAAGGTAGCCTTCACTTCCCCGCTTCCTGCAGGCGCCAGCGTGGCCCACGCCGGCTCGTGGCGATGGCGAATCTTGATCTGCACGCGCATTGGCTCAGTCAATCCAGGAATGGAAATCCAGTTCAAGCCGCGCGCGCGCAAAGTATTTGTCGCCAATTCCTCTCCAGCGCCAATCGTCACGCAATGGCTTGCCGGATCGATCTTCAGCACATAGAGCGGCGTCGGTGAACTGACGCCCAGCCCTTTGCGCTGGCCCACAGTGAAGTTGTAAATGCCCTCGTGCCGGCCCACCACCGCGCCATCCGAGCCAATCAGATCCCCGGCCGTCTCCGGCAGTTGCTCGCCATTTTCTTCCAGATATGCCGTCAAAAACTGCTTGTAGTCCCCGCCGGGAATAAAGCATATCTCCTGCGAGTCGGGCTTTTCGGCCAGAGCCAACCCGTGCCGCGCTGCCGCCGCGCGGACCTCCGGCTTGGTCATCCGGCCCAGCGGAAAGAGCGTATGCGCCAGTTGCTCCTGCGTGAGTCCAAAGAGAAAGTAGGTCTGATCCTTGGCCCGGTCTGCGGGCCGCTTCAGCAGCCAGCGGCCACGCGCAGGGTCGTACTCGTTCACTGCGTAGTGCCCGGTGGCGATGCTTCCTGCCCCGATGCTCTGTGCGGTCTTCAAAAGCTGATCAAACTTCAGATGGTTGTTACAGAGCGAACAGGGAATCGGCGTCCGCCCAGCCAGATACTCGGCCACAAAGGGTCGGACCACGGCCTCTTCAAAGCGCTCCTGCTGATTGACGACATAGTAGGGAATGCCCAGGTGTTCGGCAACGCGGCGCGCATCATACACATCGTCCAGCGAACAGCAGCGGCCTGCCTTCGGCGCATCGGGAATTCCACGCCTTCCCGCCAGCCGTGTCTGATCCCACAACTGAAGCGTAAGGCCGATCACTTCGCCGCCGCTTTCGGCAAGCATCGCCGCCACCGTCGAGGAGTCTACCCCTCCGGACATAGCTACGGCAATTGTAGTGCGCTCATTCATGGGGAAGAGTGCGGAACAAATCTCTGCGCCGCTGATACCAGTCTATTGCAAACTGCAGCGGCAATGCCCAATTTGTCTTTCTTTCACTTTCAACAGTAATCCGGATTCGGCTCCCCTGATCCGCTCTTCAAGCCAGATCGGTTCATTCTGCCGTTTCAATTCCTGCCCCAATGCAATACTCTATGGGCATGAGCGGCTTCAAACTGAATACAGCGGAAACACCCGAAGAAATCTTCGATCTGGTGGTCATCGGCGCTGGCCCCACCGGCCTCGCCTGTGCCATCGAGGCGCAGAAACTGGGTCTGCACGTCGCGGTGGTGGACAAGGGTTGCGTCTGCAACTCGCTCTTTCACTATCCAGCTCATATGACCTTCTTCACCACACCGGAGCTGCTTGAGATAGGTGACATCCCCTTTCCCAGCCCCAATGCCAAGCCCAACCGCAACGAGGCGCTCCAGTATTACCGGCATGTGGCGGCTCACTACAAACTCGACATCCGCCAGTATCATCGTGTCGAGCGAGTCACTGGAGAGATCGGCAATTTTGTGGTTCGCACCATGGACCGCTTTGGCCGCGGTGGCAAACTTCACGCCCGAAAGCTGGCCGTCGCCACCGGCTATTACGACCTGCCCAATTATCTGCACGTTCCCGGTGAAAGCCTGAGCAAGGTGCATCATTATTACTTCGATCCCCATCCCTACTTCGGAATGGACGTGCTGGTCATCGGCGGAAAAAACTCCGCGGCCATTGCCGCTCTGGAGCTGTGGCGCAGCGGGGCGCGTGTTACGCTGGTGCATCGTGGACCGGAGATCCAGCAGCACGTCAAGTACTGGATCAAGCCCGACATCGAAAATCGCATCAAAGGCCATGAGATCAAAGCATACTTTCGCTCCGAGGTCGTTGAAATCAACCCGGACACCGTCGTCATCGAGACGCCCCAGGGCCGCGAAATCATCAAGAACGATTTCGTCTTCGCCATGACAGGCTACCATCCCGACTTTGAGTTCCTGGAGGCGATGGGCGTGCGCTTTGAGGGCGAGGACCGGCTGCCGGTCTGCAACCCGGAGACCTTGGAAAGCAATGTCCCCGGCATCTATCTGGCCGGAGTCATCGTAGCCGGCTCTCGCACCAATGAAATCTTCATCGAGAACGGCCGCTTTCATGGGCGGCTAATCGCAGCAGCGCTTGCCGCCAAGTAATCTGTAACTCCAGTTCGACAGGGAAAAGTACGACAGAGTATGATTCCCAGGATGCGCGCGGCTCGTTGGTATAACTCGCGATTGCTCGTGGTTCTGCTGTTACTGCTGGTATGGCCCGTCGGAATTTACGGGTTATGGAAGAGCTATCGGTTTTCGTGGTTCGCCAAGCTCGTGCTGACCATTGCTCCGGTATTTCTTCTATTGGCTTTCGCGCACGGTGTTCCGTTTTCCATTCCGGGCCACAAGACAGTCCCGGTCCGGGATACACAGCCAACGGTTCACACGCTGGGAGAGTCAGGTAATCAGCCACTATCCGGTGAGTTGTCGGACGCGCGAATGGCTCAACGGCAATTCGTCATCGGCTTTGATGTGGACGCTTCCAAAAAAATCAGCGAAGAGGACGCCGGCGGACACTATCGGCTCTGCCGCTACAGCGCAAATTATGGCTTTGACGATAGTGCGCCTTCCTCCGTCTCGGTTTCCGGAGGAGCAGAAAGCGATTCCAGAACAGAATTATCCCGCGCCATCTTCACGCATTCAGCGCAGAGTTCGTTGTTCTCATGGCGCGGCGTTGCGGCTGTTGTTTATGTTGTTTTCTTGATCCTGAGCTGTATCGTCATTCCCGTTGCGATTCTTGAGATTATGAAGTCCCACTCCAAGGGAATGTTTTCACGTGATTTGACGATCTGGGCATTCCTCATTGTCCCCATAGTAAGTCTGACGATTCTATTTGGATATATTTCCGGCAGAAAGATCATTATCGATAACGCGACTGAAAAGAGTTTGCTGGTTCGTATCGATGGAAAGGAAGTGGCGTTCCTGCCGCCGCTGACTTTCGTACAGGAAAGGGTAGTGGGAAGTTCGCTGGATGTCGAGGTTTTTGAAAACGGCCACCTGCTTGAATCTGGAAAGCTCAGGCTGGATGCGGACATCAATCGGGCCGCTGAACCGGCTATGCTGGGCCGCGGAAAGTATATTTACAACATCGGAGCAGCCAACACATATTCCGTTGGAATAGTAAATTATTCGAGATAAACTTTGCCAACTGCTTTCGCCAACGTCATGGGAATCGCTCCCCGAATATCAGCTCACTTCGGCAGCAGACTTCGCAAGAAGTTTACAGGGCTGTTCTTTCCAGGATGCGCCATGCAGTGCAACCGCGATTGCGCCGGAGCGGCATAAGACCGTGTCACGTGCAGCCGTTCCATCACTACATACCGGGTGCGCATCCCGCCAACCTGCGCCGGCAGTTGCGCTGGCAGGCGATTCCGGTCCACATATATTACCAGTGCCGCCTCGCGCGGGTTATCCAGGCTCTGGCCGGCTCCCACGCCAAAAAAGGCTGGGTTCTGGCGCATCAGGCTGGCTGCCACTTGATTCTTGATC
>Ga0181520_10010800_pt1 | contig 12157 bp, 13 predicted proteins | sample PEATcosm2014_Bin_29_FD_132451 | JGI IMG/M metagenome (GOLD analysis project Ga0181520, IMG submission 132451) | Peatland microbial communities from MTU Mesocosm Facility, Houghton, MI, USA - PEATcosm2014_Bin02_30_metaG | ecosystem: Environmental > Terrestrial > Soil > Wetlands > Peat | place...
ACCCTCGGCCGGCAATTGGGTGGCGCCTCGAGGGCAGTACGTTCCGATTTCGACGATGAGCCTGGCATTCTGTGTCGAGGCCCTGCCACTGATGTATCTGCCGCTCATGGGCGAAGGCCAGCCATACGACCGCTTCGATGACATCTGGGGCGGCATCATTGCCAAGCGGGTATGCGATCGTCTCGGCTGGTCGATCACGATTGGGAAGCCGATTGTGGACCACCGGCGGGCGAGCGACCCGTTCCGCAACCTGGTGAAAGAGGTGGCCGGCATCCGGCGAAACGAAACCTTCTGGCAGGAAGTCGATGCGATTGAACTGCGGGAAACGTCTCCTGGCGGGTGCATGTCGGAGATTGCCGCCGGCCTCGCGGACAATGCCGACCCACACACGGCCAAACTCGGAAAGGCGATAGAGCGATGGATACACCACGCCAGTACATGATCTTGTCGCTACCGAACCACGGCAGCGATTGGCTGTGCGAGATTCTCGCCAAGCACGGTCACGGTGACCCCTTGCGCTACTACCACAAGGAGTTCTTCAATCCGATCTGCAATCCCAAGCACGCCACCGTGCTGGAGGACGCGTTTGGGTGCGAGTTGGCAAGCTGCTACCAGAACATCGGCATCCCGTCAGGCAAGCAAGAGGCGGAGCTTGCGGCCGTCTACGGCCTTACGTGGATGGCCGAGCGCTACAATTTCGACAAGGAGAACTTTTCGGCGATGAAGGTGCCGTTTTTTGCCCGGCATTTCCAACTTGCGTTTCTGTATCGAGCGGTGGACAACGTATTCCCGCCAAGCCGGCTGCGGGTGTGGGCGTTCTACGATGCAATCTACATGGGACTGCTTTCGTCCGGTGTGGTCCAGGACAACGAGCAACGGGACCTCGAAGAGCGTGCCCGGGTGGCTCACGCGGCATGCTGGGGCGAGATGAAGCACCAGGCCGAGAAGCTCGGCGCACCGATCCTCGACTACGAGAAGCTGTGCAAGGCCGGCAGCGCTGATGAGGTTGCGGAGCACCTCGGCAGGGGCTGGATCGGCGAGGCGGTCGATGTGAAGGCCGCCGCGATCGAGGTGTTCATGAGCGCCCGCTATCGTGCGAAGGGCCCGGCAAGCCGCTGATTGGATTGCGACTCCCCAGCGGCCTGTCGGTGCCCGTTCCCGCCCTGCCTTTTCTTGGCTCTTCCAGTAGTAAATGTGAACGCCACATTTTCCCTGGGGGACCGGCGAAGGCTCCTACCGTGTCCAAGGCCGAGAGTCCCAAAAGCAAAACACGGACAGGCCACAAGCCCAAGGCGGACTCATGGCCTGCCTGGTGTTCGGCAGTGGCCTCGCCTTTCGGCCACTTTGCGCATGAAAAAGCCCTGCCGGAACGGCCCAGCAGGGCTTGTGGAGATTCAGGTGTTGGCCGCAGGTTTAGCTTCGGCGCCATCGCCAAGCGTAAGCGAGGAAGCTGACGGCACCGATGCCGAGGAGGAGCAGAGTTGAGGGTTCCGGAACCGCGACCATGATGACCACCTCGTTCCCGTACGTGTGGCCGTCGATCGTCGGGGAATCCGCCCAGGTCAACATTCCACCTGCCGGTAGGGCCGTGTCGCGAATCTGGCCGGTCTGGAAATGGCTGGCGGCTTCCGCCGTAAGCAGGCTCGCGACCAAGCTTGCCGGATCGGAGCCGCTGGTGTAGTCCAGGATCAACATCCCACCCGTGATATTCACGCCGCCGGCGTTGGTGAGCACGTTCATCGTCGGGGAAGCGCCATCGAGCTGCAACACGCCGCTCTCGACGTTCGTCACGCCGCTATAGTTGCTCTGGGAGTTGGTGAGAATGAGCGTGCCGGAGCCCGCTTGGGTGAGGGTGCCGTGCTGGGCGACCTCGTTGTTGTAAAGGTAGCTATAGCCGTTGCCGCCCGGAGTAGTCGGAAAGAAGGTGTTGCCGTCGTGGATCACACCGCCGTAGGTCACCGTATCCGAGTGGTTGAAAACCAGGTTCCCGTTATTGACGACGTCACCGGCGATGGCCCCGCTGCTGCCGCCGTTGCCGATCTGCAACGTGCTGCCGGCATGGATCGTGGTAATGCCGCCATAGGTGTTGTTGGCGGTGAAAATGGTCTTGCTGCCGGTGCCACCCAGGATGTCGACGCTGCCGGTGCCCGAGATGTTGCCACCGAAGGTGACGGTGTCCGAGCGGTTGAAGGCCAGGTTAGCTAGGTTGGTCACATCGCCCTGGATGCTGCCGGTGGTGCCGCCGTTGCCGATCTGCAGCGTGCCGCCGCCGACGGTCGTGCCACCCGCGTAGTTACTGGCGCCGGTGAGGATGAGGAAGCCGGCGCCGGCCTTATACATGCCATTAGTGCCGCTGATCGGGCAACTGATCAAGGAGGTGCCGCCCCCCGCGTTAGGCGTGCTGCTATCCGTACCGGCCCCCGCGGTGATGACGGCGTCGCCGGTCAAGGTGATCGCGCCGGGGCCGTTAAGCGTGTAGGTCGGGATCCACTGGTAGCCGGCAGCCGTGCTACCCAGCGTCCTCCAATCGGTATTGAAGTTCAGCGAATTGACCGAAGTGATAGTTTGGGCCACGGTCACAGTGCCGCCGTTACCCTCGAACACGGCATCCGCACCCGAGGTCCATTTGCTGCCATAACCGCCACCGGACGTGGCCGACCACGCGGACGTGGTACTATTGTCCCAGGTGAACGTGCCCGCACCATACGTAGGAGCCCAGTTTTGTGAAATCAACCGCACATTGCTCCAACAGGTTCCGGCAGCAGTAGCGAGAACCGTGAGGAGTCCGTCGCCGTTCTTGACTATTCCGTTGCCGATAATCTTATTCGAACTGACCGAGTAGGAGATGTCGCCGAAGCCGCCCCAGCCCATAAAACCGCTCATGTTCGAGGCTCCGCCGCTACCGGTGTTATACCAGCCGTTGGGATACATGTCCTCGTGGCTCAAAACGAGTGACTTGCTGGTAATATCGGCGAAGGCAATCGACTGGCCGTCCATGATCGTGGCGCCAAGCGGTGAGCCGACGGCGACCGTCATGGTATACCGCTTGTTGTAGGTTACATTGACGACCGATTGCCCCCAGCTTTCGTCCGAGTTCCCGTTGATCAGCGATACTTCGCAGTTCTGGGTCGTCGCGGCGTTGAGGAAGCACTGGCTTCCGGCGGCGGTTCCAGGCAGGACGCCATTACCTCCCGCGGTCGGAAAGGCCGTCGAGCCAGGGTTCCACATAGTAGACCAGCCCGTTCCGTCACCGCTGCCGGGGAACCACATGCTGGGATATCCCTCGTGCTGAGGATACGTCTGGTTAACGGGGTCATACGGGGTAAGGGAACCATCGGGCTGAACCGATGTTTCGTGCGTCATGGTCCAGGTGTGGCCGTTAGTAGTGGTATAGAGGTCCCAGCTTTGGAAATTGTAGTTGGGAATCGTAACGCTGGTGGGGGCAGTCTGGGCCGTGCCGGCGCACACCAGGACCATCGAGACGACAACCGCAACTCCGACAACAGTTCTCAAATTCGCAGACACTGAATTGTTCCTTTGAAATGAAGTTCGATTTTGTTGTTCCTTTGCAGGACGGCCGCCGCTCCCTGGGCCAGCAACACGCTGATAAGCCAACCGATCGAGCGACGCTCCTTTTGCTCCCTTGCTTCTGTCGCCCTCGAATCGAAAAACGAAAACCAGACCGTCTCCGGACGTCAAATAATGGACACCGGCCCACAGCATGTGAACCAATCAAGAATGCACCCCTAGACATCCGGGTAGAGCCGAATCGTCGTTATATGGGGGTGCTGCTGCCTCAGCGTGGAGTGAGGAATTGCGGTCGAAACGCTACGTCAATTAGGACTGATCGCCAGCCACTGCTTAGGGTGGCAGAATAACTTTAAGGTACGCAGGAATGTCGAAAAACGCAAGCAATTGGGATGTTTTTTCCCCAAATCAACTCTATCGAGGGACAATTCCTTCGAAAAATGCCCCCATCGAGGTAGGACGAAGGAGGTCACCGAATAGTCCGCCCTCTGCCACCCGGAAACAACTCCCCTCAGCGTTGGCGGCCTGACTGAACAAGGCCCGGGTGATTACCAGAACACTGCCATGGTGTGAAGTCGGCCGGCACGCTCGTTAGCCGGCTGATCCTGGACCTACCGGGCGTCCCCGTGGCGGTGGGGCGGATCATCGCCGCGGTACGAGAAATCACGTCCAGCCTGAAGGTTGTGTTTCTCGCGTTCTGCACCTACAGACCGGAAGAGTCCTTTTCTTTCGTTTCCCCTCCGAGCGGCTTCTTCCAGGTGCCACCCTCCGCGGCGCCAATCGCCCCCACGTGCGGATGTTTCGTTATTACTACTGCTGGACTAGCTCAAAATCCGTCCGGCCGGCAGTAGCCCCCCGAGGCCGCCGGAAACCCGGAAAACAACCACAACTTGCGTAGTACACAGCACCCCACTATCGGAATTATCAAATGAGGCCGTAACTGATTACGGTATAAAGACTTACGGCGATTAACTTTGCTTGACGGGATCGGGCGACATGTAAGAATAGGGGTAATGACATACCCCGTGATGGTGGAAACAAACCCCGAAACATGGAACCCGACAATGGACCCCCAAAAACGAAAATGCAAGACCTGGGAAGAGTGGAAAAAACAGCGCGCCGCCAAAAACAAGGCCCGCTACCAAGCCCAGCAAGCCAAAGGTATCGTCCCCCCCGGCCTGGCTTACGCACGCCGTCGGCTGGGCTGGACCGCGGAGGATATTGTGGCCGCCAACCAAAACCAGAATAGCCAATCGCCAGCACTCCGCGAGCTCCGCAAGGCCGAAATCAACCTCGAAAACCTCCTGGCGAGCGGCACCGCATCTGAAGCCGAATTGCTGGCCGCCTACAACGCGGAGGTCTCCAAGCGTAATCGGGGCGAGCGTTCGTTCCAAAAGCAGGAACTCCGTCTCGGCCAGCAATTCCTACAAATTAACGGCGCCGAATATCGACGGAACCGGAAATTAGTCACGGCGCGACAATCGGCATACGCCACCCTCGACACCCCGGTTTAGTGATGACTAACCACGACAAGCGCCTCTTTGACGCCGCCCTTGCCTCCCTGATCCGTCAGGGCAGGGTGCGGTCGTTTTTCTGTCCCTCTCGCCGCCAAATCATGCTATTCCGCCCCGATGTCGGCCGCGGCGCCCACCGGACCGAAACCCCCGATTCCAAAGAGCCACAAAAGCCGCCGGCAAGTCCCGGAAGAAGCGGCCGGCTCGACAATCCCGCCCGCCGAAAGCCCGTCTAATGGCGCGCCAAGCGTTCCTATGGCCCAGCCATCCCGCGGGGGTATGTCGCTCGTCGCCAAGTACCGGCCGGCTACCCTGTCGGCCGTCATCGGCCAAAAGCCTATCGTCGATGCCCTCCGTGCATTCTCAAGAGCGCCGGCGCCGGCCGCATTTATCTTCGCCGGCGCCCCCGGGGTAGGCAAAACGGCCGCGGCGGAGGCCCTCGCAGCCGATCTTGGCTGTGCGGGGGATTTCGGCGGACTCACCGAGATACCATCGGGGACCCAAGACGGCAAAGCCGTGGAATCGGTGCTCCGATCGCTACGACTGACCCCACTTGGCGGCTCGGGGTGGAAGGTGGTGATCATCAATGAGGCGGACCGCATGACCGAGCAGGCCGAGGCGATGTGGCTTGACGGGCTGGAGCATCTGCCGGCCAAGTCGATGGTGATCTTCACGACAAACAACCTGGCCCGCATGACGCCGAGGCTGATCCGGCGTTGCGAAGTCTACCGGTTCGATTCGACCAGCGAGACGTTCCGCACGGAGATGGCGCGGTTTATCGGCGTGGTTTGGGAACGGGAAACGGGCCGGCCGCTGGGCACTATCCCCGACGGGCTCGGCAAGTTCGAGCTCGGGTCAGACGACTACTCGATTGGGCTGGCCCTTCAGCAGATCGCCCCCTACGTTCGCACGGGCGAGTCGCTGCCGGCCAGTTTCGCCCCGCCGATCATCCGCGGCGCCTACGGCCACGGCAAAGCCACACCGGCGGCGCCCAAAGCGATCCCGAATCCCCTTCCCGGCAAGCAACCTGCTGCATCCCAAGGTGGACCCGGCCCGCGAACTGCTGGCGAAGGTCAAGTAGGCCGTGGCCTGCACGTCGGGCTTCGGCAACTTCACCTACCGCAAGCCCAACCGCCGGCAACCGCAGGGCGGCGCCCTGCTGCCGGCCCACGTCAAGCCCGTGCCGAGAGTGACCGTGATTGCCGACACCAGCGGAAGCATGGAAAAGAGCGACCTGACGTTGGCGCTGGGGGTGATTGCCAACGTGGTGAAGGCCCTTCCCGATCCAAGGGGCGTCAGGGTGCTGGCCGGCGATACCACGATCCAGACCGCCAAGAACGTCTTCCGGCCGGAGCAAGTCAGCCTGGTCGGCGGCGGCGGTACGGAGATGGCAGGGCTGATTGTGGCGGCGGCCGAAGAGCGGCCGGCGCCCAAGGCCGTCCTGGTGGTGACCGACGGCTATACGGGCTGGCCGCAAGAGCCCGTAGGTCCGCACGTCATGGCCTGCCTTACTAGAGCAGACACGGCTCAGGGCGTGCCCGAGTGGATTCACACCGTAATCCTTAACCCCGAGGAGTAACTCATGAAGTGTCTGAGCAAGCGAGCGGCGAAAGTCTTTCGCCAACTGATCGAAGGGCTGACCGAGCCCGGCCAGCATCGCAAGATCGACAACACCGGCGGCACGTTCATGCCCGTCATGATCGACGTGGTGAGCGTGGAGCACCAGACCATCGAAGGGCGCAACTGGTACGACATGATCGTATCGTTGGCCCACAACCATGTCCAGAACGGCGACCTGATGGCCGATCCCGACGTGGAGTTTCTGGTCACACCGCTGGGCGTGGCCCCGCTCAGCTTCCAGCAAGACCCCGGCATCTACCGCCGCTGGGCATGGAAAGACAATGGCCAGTGGCGATTCCACCCGCGAGGGCAGCCGGACCTGGCGATGTTCTGCAACCAGTGGATGGTGAACATCAAACAGCAGCAGTGGGACGCGACTCAGCGGACGTTCTTTCCCGCGCCGACGACCGAGAACATGGAGGCGTGAGATAAGGCCGCAGCAGCGCGGGCAAGCCATTCCACACTTGGAGCCCGGCCCGGCCTCCCGGTTTCTTCCGGCAATGCCGCCAGAAGCCGGGTGAGCGTGCCGAGTCTGCCCTACGGAGCCAGAGTCATGTCCATTACCACGGCTATCCCGAAGGACGGGCACGCCAGACCAGCGGACCGTGGTTTCGATTTTCTCGGCTATCGCTTCTCGTCGTTGGGGCTTCTCGGGGTCGCCGTGCAAACGGTAGTGCGTTGCGTCGAACGGATGAACCGGTTTTACGAGCAAGGTGCGGATAATGTCCGCATCCGGGATTGCATTGCGACGCTGGATGGAATTGAACCGGCTCAACGAAAAAGCCGCCCGCAAAGGACGGCTCGTTTGTTTTGGGTTTTGATTGGATCGGCAACGCTATGCCGTCCGTCGTCGCCGTCGCCAAGCGTAGGCGAGCAGGCTGACGGCACCGATGCCGAGCAGCGACAGGGTGCCGGGTTCTGGCGTTTCTGAAATCGCCAGATCAATACCAGTTGATCCACACCAAAAGCCATATGTTGTGTTTACATCTACGCAGAAGTCTAGTGTGTCGCCCTGGGCAACGGAGACGTTGAAGTTGTACGCCCCGGAATCCACACCTGTCCACAGGGGCTGGTTGAGATTTCCATCCTGGTAGATGGCCAGCGGCATGATTCCTTGGTCGCCCGGAGTAAAGTCGCCGACGACCGAGACGACCATGGCCGTGGGCGCGGTCCACCTGAGCACGCTAGCCTCACCATCGGGTCCAGGATGCATCCAGAGATGCCACGGAAGAATTCCCCATGGGTTGACTTCGTTTATTTGGTTCTGGGCGATGAATGGGTACCATTGATCGTTCGCACTATGGAATGGTCCGCACCAGCAACTACCGGAGTAGCCGGAGTTGATATAGGTGTAGATGGTGTCGTAGTTGAAGTCGTTGCTGTTTGAAGTTGGAAACCACCCGTAGCTCCAGACGCCGTTAGGGTTATTGTTTCCGCTGAAATCTGCGGCGGCGTCCCAAGTCGTTAGACTATCGGCCTGGGCCACAGACGTGAAGAGTAGACACAATATAGTAATGGTGAAACAAACGCCAGTTCCCTTGGTTCGAATTGTCATGGCTCCCTCGACTGATAGGAAATTTGATTTCTCTCGTAGCTGTTCAGCGCCAGTAAGCCTACCCATGGATTTGGCGCCCTGATCTTGTTCAACATTAGTTTCTCCGCGTGTGAAGGATCTTCATCCGGTCTGCTTTTTCCATGCGGACAGGTTCAACCCCCAACTCACGCTGGGGAACCAAGTCAAACGGCATACCTGCAAACAGGAAAGTCCATGTGTTCGTGTCAGCAACACGCTGACGACGAACAAACAAAGTTGGACCAAGGGAGAACGCATCCCACGACCTCCGTCAGAGCCGGACGGTCGTTGTCACGGGATGCTAAAGCTGCCTCTAGAATTGAGCCCTAACGCTTGCTCAAAGGTGTCGCCCAAAGATGATGCTTTGAATATGCCAACTATCGCAGAAATGTCAACCCCCCGGAGCGAAACACCCCAAAGAAAACAAGAAATTGCATCTATGGAGGGGGTAAACCGTCGAAAAATTGCCCCAACCGGGTTAAGGAGAGGGGGGTCGCAGCCGAATAGTCCCCCCCTGCTCGCCCGCAAACAGGCCGCTCAGCTTGCGGCAGTCGGCGCGACGCTGGGCAAGTTCATTTCCCGTTAATCCAAGGAGTTTGCGATGCGACTTTCACAACAGTATCAACCCACAACCCTGGGCGACGTGGTCGGGCAGCCGGCCATTGTCCGGCGGCTCCGGCGGCTGGTGACCGCGCCCTACCCCTGCTGCCTCTTGTTCGAGGGGAAAGGCGGCGTGGGAAAATCGGCGGCTGCCAAGGCTCTGATTCACGACCTGGGCGTCTGCCCGTTCTCGGGGCTGATCGAGTATTCCGCCAGCAACCTGAGCATCGAAGAGGTACGGCGCCTGTTTGGCCAAACCTTCCGCTACCGGCCGATGGCGGGCAATCCGTGGCACATTCTCCTGATCGAGGAGTTGGAACTGATCGTCAGCCGACACGTCAACGCCGCCTTGAAGGACGAACTGTCCGAGCAGCACATGCCGGAGCGGTTGATCGTGGTGGCAACCAGCAACGACGCCAGCGGCTTGGATGAGGCTCTGTTGCAACGATTTGAAATCTTCCCGTTCTCCGCCGGCCCGACGTTCGCGGAAGCCTGCCAGGAACGGTTGGCGTGGATTTGGCAGCAGGAGGTCGGGGAGGACGTGCCCTTGCCTATGGGAGTGGAGCAACTTGGCTGGCGAAACGGCAGCTTCTCGATGCGCCGGGCGCTGGCGGCCCTTACTGGGGCCGTCGAGTTGCACCGCACCAAGGAGGTAGCGGCATGAGCAAAGTCGTCATTGGCCCCAGCTTGGAAGAACAAGAGGCCGAGGCCCGCTGGCAACTTGAGCGGCAGAAGCCCAAGCCCAAACCGTGGCGCGGGCGTGAACCCGAGAATACCCGACAAACCCTGCTCCTTTCGGGGCTGGACTGCCCGCTGGCCCAACAAGACCTGTTTGCGTTGATAGTGCGAAGGAAGATTGATCCAGTGTGCCGTGCGCGGGCTGGGCGTAGGGGTACGCCGATCGCCCGCCTGCTGCTCTCCTAACTCCTTGCAGACGCGGGTTGCCCGCGCACGGCCGCATTTTCCCCCAGGAGACAACGCAATGACCGTCTACGGTATCACCCGCGCCAGCACGCGGAAACAACAGGCATCCCCCGAAGTCCAGGCGGAGATGATCCGCAAGCACTGCGCAACGGTGGGACTGAATGTCGGCGTAGCCCGGATTGAATTCATGGGCGACGTCGTCGGGGCTACCGTGATCTTTGGCGAAGAAGATTGTGAACCGATCCTCGGCGTCGCCGCGCTGGAATCGGCGGGGATTGAGGTGGACCCCGTCAGCCAACGACTCAAGCGGCTTCCGGCGGTTCGGCTGAAGGGGTTGCGCCGCGGGTGAATCGCTTGGTTGACGGCGAAAATGAGCACGGCATGGAAATGCGCCGGAGTACTTTGCCGCTGAATTATGCCGCACTCGGGGCAAGGGAACCAGGTCAGGACGCTTTTTTGTGCCGGATTGCCGCCGAAAGCATCGCCCGCCGGTAAGAAAAAATTCTGATCCCGTTTCTCTCCGGTGGAGCGTTTGGCTGGAATCCGTTCGGACCTTCGGCCGCTTTTCCGGCGGGCGCGTTTCGCTGGTTTTTGGCCTTGGCCCGGGCCAGTCGTTTGCCGATCGTCTCCCGATTCACCCCCAGAAGGGCGGCAATTTCACGGTTGGAGTGTCCGGCTTTATGGGGCGTAAGGATCGTATCGATTTCGGCCATCGCGAGCCGCCTCGCCATCTAACCTCTCCTTCAGCAAAGGGTTGCTGAAGGCTAGATGGCGAATCTTCACTCCTCGTAAGTGGCCGGTATAACGCGCCCATCAGTGGCCGGTTTTACACGCCCCATGACAGTCCGCACGAGCACGTTGAGTTTCATCAACAAACTGAACTATGTCGTTCGTAACGAAATCAAAGTTGTCGGCCATTATATGCAACTTGGTGGTTGCGATGTCGCCGTATGACCGTCGTATCAGTCCCGTAGCCGCTCGAACAGGATAGGTGTACTTTCCCTCGTCCTCTACCGCCACAACACCGTGTGTCTGGGCGACGACGAAGACCAAGCATGTCACCGTATCACCCGAGGGACGAAGAATTGGAACCTGTACTTGGCGGACAAAGTCATTGTCGTATCTCGCGTGTCGCACTAGCACCTCACGGGCATACTTGAGATCACTTTCTAGTCGCGACGAGTTGGCGAGTCCGACAATCTGCCGGTCATCGTTCACACCCACTATCAGGATACCGCCCTTTGCATTGGCGAACGCCACCACGTGTTCCGCGAACCGGACTACCGCATTGCGTTTCTGTTTGCCGTTCGTTTGCCAGATGGCAAGCGTCTTCTTGAAATCCCAGAGTTCGGATTCCTTCTTGGGCGATTGCGCAGCCGCCAGGATAAAGTTTCGCCAGAACGAGTCGCTACTCAGCAGGCCGCGCTGGCTTTCGCACTTGTCAATATCGATCAGGATATTTCGCAGTGAATCTCGCAAGCAACGAAAGTAGTCAGCTAGCTCCGTCAGAATATCCGCAACCGCGTGTGGTGAGACGTTCGTTTCAGAAATATGGATTCGCGTTGGGTGCTCTGGATCTTGCCCTTCGTAACGTTCGTAGGAGACGTCGCGCCATGCATGGTCAAACGTGTAAGAGTCCTGCGTCCATAGGCCGAGTGCGATCTCAGCAAGCCGATCAATTACGACAGAATCCTCATCACTAATCGACGGAGCTGCGACTGAACAAGTGCGGTTTGACAACCGAGTCGATCCCCATACACGGTATGTGAATAGAATGGTCGGTGCAAGATGATCACGGTCGTAGAGCCATTGGACGTACCGCTCAAGTTCGCTGATGTCACCGCCGGGAGCGTCGAGAAAGTCCCGCAAGGTTGCCAAAACGTCAATGTATCGTGTGTATTTCCGCTGGTTTATCCGCAGCTTCTCTGTCGCGGTCTTAAGAACATCTGCGTGCTGTAAAATCCCACTAGTCCGACGCTTCAACTCATGAAGGTCCGATTCCCGCTTGAAGACCCACCAGTTGATCTCATCTCGTCCGATCTCCTTGCCAAGCTCGGATAGCGGACGGGATGGTTTGAACAACGAACCATCCGAGTCACAGCCGGGCTCGTCAGCGAGGCGTTCGTAGTATCTCGCCTTCTGTTCGGCGGCAGCCTTCGCGAGATACCAATGAACTCTTCCGAGCCTCCTTGTCTGGTCTGAGAGCAAGTGTCTCTCGTGCGACTCTCGGACATTAGAAATCCGCCGTCGGTGTAAATTGGTGAATACACGGTGTTTCGTGTCGTTCCGGTGGGCGTGTGTGAAGCGTTTTGAGCGGCGTGGTATCGTGGACTGTCAACACTTGAACTTGTGGAGGACGGCCCATGGGTACCAAGAAGTCGCGCATTCTTCCCGCACT
>Ga0181520_10010802_pt1 | contig 12155 bp, 14 predicted proteins | sample PEATcosm2014_Bin_29_FD_132451 | JGI IMG/M metagenome (GOLD analysis project Ga0181520, IMG submission 132451) | Peatland microbial communities from MTU Mesocosm Facility, Houghton, MI, USA - PEATcosm2014_Bin02_30_metaG | ecosystem: Environmental > Terrestrial > Soil > Wetlands > Peat | place...
ACCGCCCGCAAACTGGGCCTGAAAACCACCGGCAACGCCGCTCGCGGCCTCACCGGCAACGCCGGCGTGGGCCGCGGCAATTTCTTCCTCGAAGCGGGCTCCGCCCCGCCGGCCGATCTGCTTCGCGGCATCCGCCAGGGCCTCTACGTCACCGAGCTGATCGGCCAGGGCGTCAACGTGGTCAACGGCGACTACTCGCGCGGCGCCGCCGGCCTCTGGATCGAGAACGGCGACCTGGCATATCCTGTCTCTGAGATCACCATCGCCTCCAATCTGGCCCGGATGCTGTCAGGCATTCAGGCCGTCGCGAACGACCTCCGGTTTCGCGGCTCCACCGCCTCGCCAACGCTGGTGATCGAGGAGATGACCGTCAGTGGGCAATAAATCCGCCTTGCCTGTCGTGCTGGTGCTGGCCCTCGCCGCCTGCGCGCCCCCGCAGCCGAGCGTTACCCCGCTCACGCCCGAAGCCAAAGAGTACACCCGCTACCTCGACCTCTCCGGTGTCGAGATGAAGTCCACCGAAACCTACCTGAAGCAGACGGTCACCGAGATCGAGGGCAACATCCAGAACCAGGGAAACCGCGTGCTGCGCTCGGTGGAGATCGTCTGCGTCTTCTACGACGCGTACGGCCAGGTGGTGCTGCGCGAGCGTGTGCCCATCGTTAAAGGCGCCCTGCAGCCAGGGGCGACGAGAGCTTTCCGGCTGGCTTTCGACACCATCCCCGCGAGTTGGAACAACCAGATGCCCAGGCTGGTGATCGCCGCCATTACCTTCGCGTGATGCCCACGCTGCTGCTGGTGGACGACGATCCCGATCAGCTGGCCATTCGAACCATGGTGCTGGAGCGGGAAGGATATACGGTGCTCGCGGCCCCCGACGTCGTCACCGCACTGGCGCATCCCATCGCGGACCTCGTCGTCATGGACCTTGTCCCGGATTATCCGGGCCTGATCGCGTCCATCGGATCGCGCGCGCCCATCATCGTGCTCACCGGCGCGCGTGTGGATGGCCTGCCTGTGGCGCGCGTGCTCCGCAAGCCCTGCCGCACGCGCGTGCTGCTGGAGACCATCGCCGAGTTGGTGTAAGTGGATATCACGGTCAAGGTCACACCGAAGAGTTCGCGCACCGAACTGGTGGGCAAACTTCCCGACGGCACCTGGAAAGTGAAGGTGGCCGCCGCGCCGGAAAAAGGCAAGGCCAACCGCGAGCTGTGCGCCTTCCTGGCGGCCCACTTCGGCGTCCCGAAAAGCCGCGTCCGCATCGTTTCGGGCGAGACCTCGCACCTGAAGCGCGTGCGCATCGAAGTCTGAGGTTACACCCGCTGGCACTTCGGACAGTAGTGCGTGCCGCGCCCGCCCAGCACGATTCGCCGGATCGGCGCGCCGCATCGCTCGCACGGCTCGCCCGTGCGGCCGTATGCGAGCAGGTGCTGCTGGTGGCTGCCCCCGCGGCCCTCGTCGTACACGTAGTCGGAAATGGACGAGCCCTTGTTGGCGATGGCGGCGCGCAGCACCTCGACCATGGCGGCGTGCAACCGGCGAGCGCGGGGGCGGCTGAGCCGGGCCGCATCGGCGTGCGGATGAATGCCCGCGGCGAACAGCGCTTCATCGGCGTAGATGTTGCCCAGCCCGCGCAGGAAGGCCTGATTCAGCAGCAGCGGCTTGATCTGCGCGCGCCGCCGCGCCTTCAGCCGCGCGACGAACTCGGCCTCGGTAACCGCCAGCGCGTCGGGACCCAGACGCGCCACCCGATCGGGCAGGCCTTCGCTCCACTCGATGCGGCCGAACTGGCGCGGGTCGTTGTAAACGAGCTCGCCCTCGTCCAGCTCGAACACGGCGCGCGTGTACGGCCCGGTCCGGCCGTCGACGATGAGCCGGCCGGTCATGCCCAGGTGGACCAGCAGATTGCCGCGGTCCAGCGCGATGACGATGAACTTGCCATGGCGGGTGACGCCGTGGATGCTGCGACCGGCGACGCGCCGGGCCAGCCGTGCGAAGTTCTCCCGCACCACATGCTTCGAGGAAAACCGCGCGCTGACGATGCGCCGGCCAGTCAGCTTCGGCGCCACCGTGCGGACCACGGTCTCGACTTCGGGCAGCTCAGGCACCTTACTTTTGTAGCACTACGTCGAGCTGCGACGCGACGCACCAATCAAGGAATGGCCGCGTGGATGGCTTCCCGAATGTGATCTCGATACAGGACCTCGACGCATTCGATCTTTCCATTGACCACATCCAGAATCACCATTCCTTGTTCGGGCTCCAAACATACATTCCTGTGTCCGGCCCCGAATGGACCGCTACGTTTGGGACGGACGTAGAACGTGGCACAAAAGTCGTCGCCGCAATGGCAGCGACCGGCGATTCTGAGCTCTGGCACCTGGGCAGCAAGCTCCGGTTCGCCCTGTTTCACGAGAAGATGCTGGAGCTCATCGCCGAAGGAAGGGAGCACATCACGCAACAGCGGCAGGTCCACAACTACCCCAGCTCCATGGTCGCTTCCACCGTCTCCGGGTCGGTGCTGGGGATCAGGCGGAAGCCCAGCTTTTCGAGAATCCTCAGCATGGGCCGGTTCTCGTACAGCACGCTGGCGTTCAGCCGCGCCACCTTCTCGTCGCGGGCGAAGCCCACCAGCCGCTCCGCCAGTTGCGATCCCAGCCCGCGCGCGTGCCATGCGTCGCTGATGATCACCGCCACCTCGGCGTCGTTGGCCAGCGGCGAGCGCACCAGCCGCGCCACCCCCAGAATCTTCCCCTGCCCCTCGGCCACCAGCGCCATCTGCCGGTCGTAGTCGATGAAGCACATGCGCGTCAGCCGCTCGTGGGTGATGCGCTGGTCCAGCTTCATCCAGTGGAAGTAGCGCATATACACGCTGCGCTCGGAAAGCGTGTGGTGGAAGTCCACCATGAGCGGCTCGTCCTCGGGCCGGATGGGCCGGATGGTCACCGGGGTGCCGTCGTTGAGTTTCGACTCGGACACGTAGCGGCTCGGGTACGGCCGGATGGAGGTCCGCGGCACGGTGTCCAGATCCACGCCGCGGGCGTACACTACCATGCGCGCGTCCAGCGCCACCAGGCGGTCGGGCATGGCCAGCAGCGGGTTGATGTCGATCTCGAGGATGGCTGGCTGCTCGACCACAAGCTGGCTGAAGCGCACCAGCAGGCGCTCCAGCGCGCCCATGTCCACCGGCTTCTGCCCGCGCACGCCCTGCAGCGCGGTGTAGATGCGGGTCTGCTCCATCAGGCGGCGCGCGAGGGTGGTGTTGAGCGGCGGCAGGGACAAGGCGTGGTCGTTGAATACCTCCACCAGTTCGCCGCCGGCGCCGAACAGGAGCACGGGGCCGAACTGCGGGTCCACGCTGGAGCCGAGAATCAGCTCGTAACCCGCCCGCGCAACCATGGGCTGCACGGTGACGCCCTGGAAATGCCCCGGCCCGGCCTTTTCGTCCACGGAGCGGCGGATGGTCTCGAAGGCGCTGCGCACGGCCTGCTCGTGCCGCAGATCGAGTTGCACGCCGCCGACATCGCTCTTGTGGGTGACCGATTCCGAGTGCAGCTTCAGCACCACCGGATAGCCGGTCTGCCGGGCGGCGCGAACGGCCTCGTCAGCGCTGGCCGCTACCACGGTATGGGCCACGGGAATCGAGTACGCCCTCAGGATCTCCTTCGACTCCACCTCGGTGAGCACGGTCCGGCCGGCGGAGCGGGCATGGTCGATAATGGCGGAGACCATGGCCCGGTCGATGGTGACGCCGGGCTCGTCGGTGAGGACCGGCGTCTCATACAGCCCGCGCAGGTTGTAGCTGTACTTCCACATGTAGTGGAACGCGCGCACCGCCGTATCCGGGAACGGAAACGTGGGGATGCCGGCGCTGTTCAGCGCTACTTCCCCGGCGCTGGCATCCAGACCGCCCATCCAACTGGCCAGAATCGGACGCTGGTTCAGCTTGGCGAATGGCCGCAGCGCCTCGGCCACATCCACCGGGCTGGCCACGCCCTGCGGCGACATAATCACCAGCAGACCGTCGCCGTCGGGGTTCTTCGCCAGCGCCTCGACGGTTTTGACGTAGCGGTCCGCGTCGGCGTCGCCGATGATGTCCACCGGGTTATTGCGGCTCCAGTGTTTGGGCAGGAACTCGTTGAGGGTGGCCACCGTGGCCGGGGAGAGAGTGGCCAGTTCGCCGCCGGCCATGAGCAGCGCGTCGGTGGCCAGCACGCCGGGCCCGCCTGCGTTGGTCACGATGAGGAGCCGGGGGCCTTTGGGGCGCGGCTGGCTGGACAGCACCTCGGTCATGTAGAAGATGTCGGAAATGCTGTTCACCCGCAGCACGCCGCAACGGCGGAAAGCCGCGTCCAGTACCTCGTCGCTGCCCGAGAGCGCGCCGGTATGCGACGCAGCGGCGCGCGCGGCCTGCTCGGTGCGGCCGGCCTTGATTACGATGATGGGCTTGGTGAGGGCCACTTCTCGGGCCGCCGAGAGGAAGCTGCGCGCGTCGCCCACCGATTCCATGTAGATGACGATGCTGCGGGTTTTCGGGTCGTTCCCGAAGTAATCGATCAAGCTGCCCCAGCCCACATCCACCATGGAGCCGATGGACAGGAATGCGCTGAAGCCCACCTGCTCGCGGCGGCTCCAGTCGAGCACGGCGGCGCAGAGGGCCCCGCTCTGGCTGAGGAAGGCCACGTTGCCGCGGCTGGCCATGGCCGGCGCGAAGGTGGCGTTGAAGCCGGTCACCGGGCGCATGACTCCCAGGCAATTGGGCCCAATCAGGCGCATTCCGGCGGCTCGCGCCTCGGCCAGGACCTCTTCTTCCAGCCGCGCGCCCGCCGGGCCGGCCTCGCGGAAGCCCGCCGAAATGATGATGGCGCCCTTCGCTCCCACTTCCCCGCACTCGCGGACGATGCCCGGCACGGTGGCGGCGGGCGTGGCGATGACGGCCAGCTCAATTGGCTCGGGGATTTCCGAGACACTGGGATAGGCTTTGATCCCCAGCACGCTGTGACGCTTTGGGTTTACCGGGTAGACCGTGCCGCCGAAAGGACTACCGATCAGATTCCAGAGAATGGTGCGGCCCACGCTGTCGGGCTTTTCCGAGGCTCCGATGACGGCGACGGTCTTTGGGGAAAAGAAGAACTCGAGGATGCGGCGTTCCGCGGTGGGCCGCCGGGTAATAAGATCGGTCTCGGTTTTGGTCAGCATCGGCGGGCTTCGCGGTGTTGAAGACGCTCCGACGCCCTCGGCGGCCTTTTCGACAGGAGGCCAGCCGGGGCGCCGGCCGGCCCCACGGAAAGGCTCCTACTGGATAGTCTGACTAAGCTTCCAGCCGTTGTAAAGGTAAACCGCGCACAGGCAGAGCCCGAACACGACGCAAACCGCCGTGACAATCTTGCCCCAGTGGTCGATCTTCTCGAGGCGCGCCGCAATGGCCGCCTGCTTGTTCGCGAAGGCCACGTCGTCGACGTGGATCACTTCGTTCTCGTCTTTCGCCGCCATTTTACGCATCACGGCCAGGACCAGCACCGCGACCGCCATCAAACACCACAAAGCAATCAGTGGAATCATCATGTGACCTCCTAGAACTCGTCCGGACTCGCGGCCGGAAAACGGTGATGACACGCCCGGCACCGGTCCGTCCCGCTTCCACCCAGGATGGGGAGGTCGGAGCCTCGGCGAACTTGCGAATGTCTGCGCGACTGGGCGCCCACCGCGCCCTTCGGATCGGGGGTTTCCTTGCCCGGAGCGGGCCGCGACTGGCGCAGTTCCGCGGCGCTCACGGCCAGTTGCACGGTGTTGGGCGAATCGTCCTCGAAAACCACGTGGCGAACACCCGCATTCCAGATGCGGGCCAGCCGGTCCGGATCCTTGCGCGTGACCAGGACAAAACGGTCCGACTGCTCGGCTGCGACTCCCACCCGCTCCAGATGTTCGCTATCGAGAATGATCACGCCTTCGAGGGAGAAGTCCGGTTGGTCCACCACCACAACGGTGTGCCTGCCCTCGCGCCGGAGGACGTTGCAGATGCTTTGCGAGCATGCTGCATCGCGAATCGCCACTTGCACGGTTTTCATGTTCTTCTTTCCTGTTCCTGAGAAACCACGCGCCTGGTCCGGGCGTACCTTTCGCGGAGAAGTGTGCAATCCGGCAGCCAGACGGTCGCGCGCCGCGCAAAGTCACAGATCCGCAGCCACTTACGCCTGCGCCATCAGTTTGGCCAGGGGGCAACTCACACAAGAAGGCAGCCGTTTGGGGCAAATCACCCATTTCACGGACCTGCGCGCGTATAATGTAGGTTAAAGGCTATCGCGGAGTACTTAGTGGCCAATTTGGACCCTCGCTGGCATCGCGCCGACGTTCTTGAAGCGGTTTTCGACCAGATCTCGGACGCGTTGTTCCTGTACGACAAGGACTCGCGCATCACCGGCGTGAATCAGGCTGCCCAACGGCTGTTCGGGCTGAGCGCCGAGGAATTAGTCGGAAAGCATTGCCGCGATGTGTTCAAGTGCGGTCAGTGTGAAGAGGAGTGCGCGATCGGCAAGGGGTTGGGATCGGCCTCCTGCATGCCCAACGGCACCGTGCGGCTGCATACCGACAATGGGCGCGAGCGTCTGGTGGTGGTGCGCACCGTCCAGCTCACCAACGGCAACGGCGAACTGGAAGGCGTGGCCGCCACCGTCAAGGACATCACCGAGGAAGCCGAGCCCTCCCGGCGCCAGGTGATTGCCGAGTCGCAGGCCATGCGCGAGATGCTGGTGTTCGTGCGGCGGGTGGCCATCAGCGAGGCTACGTCCATCCTGATCGAGGGCGAGAACGGCACCGGCAAGGACCTGATTGCCGCCACCATTCACTACCAGAGCCTGCGCCAGTCCGAGCCGTTCCTGGCCATCAACTGCGCGGCGATTCCGGAGACCCTGCTGGAGAGCGAGCTGTTCGGCTACGAGAAGGGCGCGTTCACCGACGCGCGGGCGCAGAAGCGCGGGCTGTTCGAGCTGGCCGATAAAGGCACTCTGTTTCTGGACGAAATCGGCGAAATCCCGCTGTCGTTGCAGGCCAAGCTGCTGCGCGTGCTGGAGGAGCAGACGTTCCGGCGCCTCGGCGGGCTGAGGGATATCCGCGTGGACCTGCGCATTGTCGCGGCCACCAACAAGAACCTGCGGGAGGCGGTGAAAGAGGGCGCGTTCCGGCAGGATCTGTATTACCGCCTGAACGTGATCCAGCTTCTGGTGCCGTCGCTGCGGGAGCGGCCCGAGGACATTCTGCCGCTGACGCGGTTTTTCGTCGACCACTACAACCGGAAATTCAAGCGGAGCATTGAGGGATTGTCGCAGGAGGCCGAGGATTTGCTGCTGGCGCACGACTGGCCGGGCAACGTGCGCGAGCTGCGCAACGCGGTGGAGCGGGCCATGATTCTGGAGGAATCGAACGTGATAGCCGCAGCCAGCCTGCCCATCGCCGTGCGCAGCTCCAATGCCGCGGCCGCTGTTTCGGCCACCATCGACGGGCCGGTGGAAGCGGTGGACGGGATGTAGCTGGTGGAGCAGGAAAAGCGGCTGCTGATTCACGCGCTGCAGAAAGCGTCGGGGAACCAGACGCAGGCGGCGCGGCTGCTGCGCATTACGCGGGATACGCTGCGTTATAAGATGAAGAAGTTCAATTTGCGGTGAGGGCGCGCTGGGGCGCGCCTGCAGCCCATCACTTCAAGTAGTGTTCCAGGGCCTCGCTGACCACGGCGTTTAGCTTTCTGTTGTGCTCGGCGGCGTAGAGAGCGGCGCGCTTGTGCAGTTCGGCTCCCACGCGCACGTTGAAAGAGCCCTTGAACGGAGTGTCGGGTTTCTTTGACAGGCGCTCGCACGTCGTCAGGTAATCGTCCACCGCTTCGCGGAAGGCTCTTTTCAGGCTGCGTACATCGGTCCCCTCGTAGGTGACCAGGTCCCGCAGCCCCTCGAGCCTTCCGTGGAAGACCTCGTCTTCGTCGCTGTAGCCGACGGAACCGATGTATCCCTTGTACTCCATGGCGCCGTTCATAGGAGGTTCTCCTGCTTGAGATGCATCAGTACTTCCCGCACCTGATAGGACTTCAGGATGCTCCCCGGATGAGGTTCATGCAGGCTGATGGTCACGCCGTTCTCGCGCACGAGCTTCCTGCGAGATCCGGCGCCGCTCATTTCTTTGTAGCCGAACCCGGCAAGCAGACGCTTCAGCTCAACCCACGTGAAATCGGTCGGCCTGCTGCAAAACCGCTGCAGGAGCGTCTCGTGCCAGCTCATCGGTTGCGCAGCCCACTCTAAAGGATAGTTTGCACTTCTTCCGGAAGACTTGCAACTGTTTTCAGTTGCAATTGGAGCCATCAACATTAGCAGTTTGACAAGCGCGCGGGCTGGACCGTACCATGTACGTATCACTGCGAAAGGAGGTGGTCCAGTCGAAAAATGAGTACTGGTAGCGATAGTAGTTTCCAATCCACGCGTGAGGTGGCCGACTGTTGAAGTCGCCGCTCTAAAGCTCAGGGCTCGCCAGTGACGAGTCCGCAGTTCCTGTGGACCGGTCACATCACGCGAGATGTTCATTCGAAGGCCCGGCCTTCGGCTACCCTGGCCCCCGCGGATGCCGTGAGTTGTCCGGCGCCGCGGGGGTTCGCGCTTTTTGGTGTGCTACGATAGTGGTTCAGGACGACATGAAAGCCGGAATTCACCCCGCCTATAACGAGACCAGAGTGACCTGCGCGTGTGGCAGCACTTTCGTCACCCGCTCCACGCACAAGGGCGACATTCGCGTGGAAATCTGCTCGAGTTGCCACCCGTTCTTCACCGGCCGCCAGAAACTGGTGGACACCGAGGGACGCGTGGACCGCTTCCAGAAGCAGGTGGCGAAGTCGAAGATCATTCAGGACAGCCGCAAGAAGACCGCCGCGAAGTAGACGCTCCGGTCAGTGCCCCTGCGCCGCGTGCAGCTTGTCGCGCTCGGCGCGCAATTTGTCGTATTCCGCGCGCTGCCGCTCGTCCAGGATGGCCCGCACTCTATCGTCATGATCGGTGTGCAGCGCGGCGACGTCCGGCTCGATTCTCTTGTGGATTTCGCGGAAGCGAACGCCCGTGGCATCGAAGATTCCCTTCAATTGCACCACCTGCGCCGGCTGCAGATTGAGCCTCTTCTGCAGCTCCGCGACCAGCTTGTCACGGTATTGTTCCGGGGTCAGGTGGGCGCTCGCGCGGGGGGCCAGGAAGAGATGATCGGCAAACCCACCGACAACCACGCCGGCCAGAAACACCAGCAGCAGATAGCCCAACACCACGAGGTTGGACTTTTTGTTCATTGCGGGTTCGTTTCGCCCGTTTCGGCGTGCATCGATTCCATCATGCTGTCGGTGGCGTGGGCGGAGGCCAGAGAGTCGAGATAGCTTTCATGGGGCTCGGGCGTGGTCCGCTCTCCGGCCAGCACGAAGATGCCGGCCATGAGGGTGAACAGGACCGCGGTGGCTCCGAGGAAAGCGCGCGCCAGATGGGTCACCCGGAAGGCGAGGCTCCGGCGGGCTTCGATTTTCTCCCAGACGCCGGGCATGAATCCGGCGCTGGGGTCCACGTCGGCGAACGACTGCCGATACGCTCGAAACAGCTCGTCCAGTTCAGGTTCCAGATTCTTCATCGCCCACCTCTTCAGCTCAAACCGCGGTTTCCTTTTCCGAGGCGGCGAGCGCTTTGAGCACCCGCTGCCGGGCGCGGAAGAGCCGCACCTTCAGGGCATTCCCGTTCACGTGATACACTTCCTCGAGCTCCTTCAACGACAAGCCTTCCACTTCCTTGAGCAGCAGAAGAATCCGGTCGTCCTCGGAAACTCCGGTCAACAACTGGTCCAGCTTCTCGCGAATCCCGGTGCGCCGCCGATGCTCGACGTCCCGCACCATTCCCGCCACCGCATCCGCCGAGATCATCTGCTGGTCGCTGAGATCCGACATGCGCCGCTCCGCGCGGCGGCGCCGCTTGCGCAGGTAATCGTAAGCGGCGTTCACGGTCATCCGGTACAGCCACGGCTCAAAAACCTCCGGCGTCCGCAGCCGGCCGAGCGAGAAGTAGACGCGGACAAACACCTCCTGCCCGACGTCCTCGACATCGTCCGGCTGACCGATCAGCCGGGCGATGGTGCCCAGCACGCGCTTGCGATACGCGGCCACCACACGGCTGAACGCGGCGTCGTCGCCCGACCGCGCTCGCTCGATTTCTGCGAAGTCCACCAGCATGCGGTCAGGCCAGCCGGGTGGTGCGCTTCCAATATGAAAGGCGCTTCCCCAAATACTCAGGTTACAAACAGATGGAGGGGGCGTGCTTGGTTTTTCGGGCCGGACACAGGCTAAAGCCTGTGCCACCACTATGCTAGGATAGCTAAGGCCCCCCTTTTCATGGACTTCCTGGCAGGACTCAACCCTCAGCAGCGCTCTGCCGTCACGCATGTCGAAGGCCCCCTGCTCCTTCTGGCCGGGGCGGGGAGCGGCAAAACCCGGGTGATCACCCATCGCATCGCCCACCTTGTGGAGGCCCACCGCGTTCCCGGGCCGGCGATTCTGGCGGTCACTTTCACCAACAAGGCCGCCGGCGAGATGCGCGAACGGGTGCTGAAGCTGCTGGGCAACCCGGAGTATCGCTCGGCCCCGCTGGTCTCCACATTTCACTCGTTTGGCGTGCGCATGCTGCGGCGCGACGGCGGACGGCTGGCGGACGTCCGGCCGGGCTTCACGCGCCAGTTCAACATTTACGACGACGACGACCAGGTGGCACTGATCAAGCAGATCTTCCGCAACGTGGGGCTGGATGAGAAGTTCATGCAGTACCGGGCGATGTCGTCGTGGATTTCGCATGCCAAGAGCCGCAGGCAGTCGCCGCAGGAGATGTACGGATCGGCGAAAGACCCTAAGGCGTCGCGGCTGGCCCTGGCGTACGAGCAGTATGAGGGCCGTCTTCGTCAGGCGAACGCCCTGGATTTCGACGATCTGCTGCTGGAGTCGGTGCGGCTGCTGGAACACGATGAGGATCTGCGGCGGCAGTATGGACGCCGCTACGAGTTCCTCATGATCGACGAGTATCAGGACACCAACCGCAGCCAGTACGAGCTGATGCGGCTGCTCTCCCAGGAACACCAGAACGTGTGCGTGGTGGGGGACGAAGACCAGTCGATTTATGGCTGGCGGGGGGCGGATATTCGTAATATCCTCGATTTTGAACGCGATTATCCGAACGCCGCGGTGATTCGGCTGGAGCAGAATTACCGCTCGACGAAGAATATTCTGGAGGCGGCCAGCGCGGTGGTGGCGCACAACACCGAGCGCAAGGGGAAGTGGCTTTGGACCGAGGCGGGCGAGGGCGAAAAGATCGGCCTGTACGAGGCGCTGGACGGCGAGAACGAGGCGCTGTTTATCGCCGACACCATCGAGCGCATCGCCTCGGCGAACCCGGGCGAGCGCATTGCCGTGCTGTACCGCACCAACTTCCAATCGCGGCAGATTGAGGAAGCGCTGCGGCGCTACGGGCGCAAATACCTGGTGGTGGGCGGCTTCAGCTTCTACCAGAGGGCGGAGATCCGGGATCTGCTGGCCTATCTGCGGGTGCTGATGACGCCCCACGATTCCATCGCGCTGCTGCGCATCGTCAACACGCCGGCGCGGGGGATTGGGAAGACCACCATCGAACAGATGGAGCAGTTTGCGCTGGCCAACGAGCTGAGCCTGTGGTCGGCCCTGCGGCGCATGCTGGACGAGCGGGCGTTCTCGGCGCGTGCCGAGGCCGCGCTGCGCGTGTTCGAGCGGACGATCGCCGAGCTCACCGATCTGGTGAACAGCGAGCCGCTGGACGAGATCCTGCGCCAGGTGATGGAGCGGACCGGGTACGGGCGCATGCTGGAGTCGGACAACGATCCGGAAGCGGAATCGCGCCTGGCCAATTTGAACGAGCTGGTGAACGCCGCGGCGGAAGCCGCCGAACGCGGCGAAACGCTGACCGATTTTCTGGACCACGCCGCGCTGGTGGCCGACAGCGACGGGCTGGACGAGCGGGCGGCGGTGTCGCTGCTCACCATGCACAACGCCAAAGGTCTGGAATGGCCGGTGGTGTTCATCGCCGGTTTGGAAGAGGGCCTGTTCCCGCATAGCCGCACGTTCAATTCGACCGCGG